>Ga0222645_100997_pt1 | contig 13647 bp, 8 predicted proteins | sample AntAcemetagen292_FD_179881 | JGI IMG/M metagenome (GOLD analysis project Ga0222645, IMG submission 179881) | Saline water microbial communities from Ace Lake, Antarctica - #292 | ecosystem: Environmental > Aquatic > Non-marine Saline and Alkaline > Saline | place: Antarctica: Ace Lake | collected...
ATCCAACCACATTGCTGCTCTAATCATCGCTTTTACAACACGAACGTGGGTATTTGGATTCTCTTCTGCCCACTTGGCGCTGACGCCAAATACTTTTTCAGGATTGTTTTTCCAAATCTCATAGTCGGTAATAACGGGAACACCAATACCTTTGATGACCGCTTGCTGATTCCAAGGCTCACCCACACAATAGCCATCAATAGTGCCTGCTTCCATGGTCGCTGGCATTTGTGGTGGCGGTGTTACAGACAACAACGCTTGTGCATCAATTTGCCCGCTTGTGTCGCCTTTATGGGGCGCATAGTAGCCCGGGTGAATACCTCCTGCGGCTAACCAATAACGTAGTTCGTAGTTATGCGTAGATACTGGAAATACCATACCCATCTTAAAAGGTTTACCTTGTGCAGCGTATTTATCAACAACAGGCTTTAATGCATCAGCTGTAATTGGATGCACTGGTCTGCCATTTTCATGTTTAATATTTGGCTTCATCTGAGCCCAAACATCATTTGATACGGTAATCGCGTTTCCATTCAGATCCATACTGAAAGCAGTAATGATGTGAGCCTGAGTGCCAAATCCAATCGTTGCACCTAGGGGTTGACCCGCTAACATATGAGCACCATCAAGCTCGCCATCAATAACCCGATCCAAAAGTACTTTCCAATTAGCTTGAGCTTCTAACGTGACATACAAACCTTCGTCTTCAAAATAGCCCTTTTCATACGCCACCGCTAATGGCGCCATATCAGTTAGTTTAATAAAACCAATTTTAAGCTCTTCTTTTTCAGCGTAACCTACTTTGGTTTGTGCTTGAGCCAACTGCATATTTACACATAAAGAGAAAAACGTAACAGCGGTAAGTGCAACTAAGACCGGCCTCATTGAGGTGGTAAATGTCTTCATTTTTTGAATAACCATAGGATGATCCTTTCTCTTTTGATATTGATAAAGCCAATAAAATTCCAAAAAAAAACCCACGTTGAAAAGACATTGCTATCTTTTCATCGTGGGCTACTTTGCCTGAATAACTGACACCATCTTTGGTGTTAGTTATTCTTTGTCGTTAGGTTCTTATTATTATAAATGGGTAAATGTAATACTGATCACAGGAGTACATTTCTCATCTAAGCTGCTAACCACAAAATGAATGTCCCGACAAACACGCATTTTGTTCGCTATCTGCTTTCTAACTTTCACTACCACTTTGCATCATTAATGCCAACTTTTTAATTGTTTATAATCAATATCTTAACAATTTAACAACGAAGTTGTGGCCCAGTCAAATGAATCAACTTTGTGCAAATTGCACTATTGCTGTGCTTCGTTATTTTGTTTTTTGCCAAATCAGGCAGCTAACAATCAGTACTTATGTCTCTGTTTTGCGAGTAATGCAATTGCTTCATCAAAGCATGCCGTATTCACAATTTTTTGCATAATCTGCGTTACCACAACCTGCTGAGCATCTTTTGATGATATCTGATGGCTGTCGAGCATCTTTTGTAACAGCCACTGTTGCAATTCTAATGTGGGTGAATTAACCACAATGAAATTCGACTCATAAAAGCGGTTATAATGAGGAACATGTTGAGGTGATTGATTTTGTTGGATTAAGCAACTGCCCAATAGTGACGGTGCAATAACCTCGATAGGCTCATTTAAGTATCCGCTTTGCGACATCAACTTAGCAGCTTCGAATCTATTCGGTAAATATTGTAACCATTCACAAGCTAAGAGCAGAGCAGCACATAGCTTGGCCATCAATTCTGGCTCTTTTTGGTAAAAAGCGTCAGTTGTTCCAAGGACTTTTTCCGCTTTATCTTGCCAAATATGATAAGAAGTTAACACCGTCACGCCTGTTCCTTCGCGCACCGATTTTGCACTCCAAGGCCCACCAACGCAGAATCCATCAATTAAACCTGACTCCAGCGAGCCTGACATTTCACTAGGTGGAATAGTGATCACATCAATGACGTTATGCATATTTTCCACCTTCAACCAATCCAACAACTGATATTGGTGGCAGCTGTAAGGAAACACAGTCGCAAAGCGAAGCTTTTTTTCGCCCTTCTTAGCCCGTCTTTGCACAATCTTAGTTAGTAAGTTTGATGGCATTGGAAAAGGTAATTCAGATAGTTTGTTATCCAATAATATTTCGTCACACAAAGCACGAGAGAGTGAAATGGCGTTGCCATTTTGGCTCAGTACCATGGGTACCGTCATTTGTACTTGCATACCGCCAAGTCCAAGTGAACTAGCAAGAGGTATAGGAGCTAATAGTTGGGCTGCATCAAGCAAACCCGTTTGCAATTTATCTCGCAGCGTCGACCACGAGTTTTGTGGACATAATTTAACATCTAATTCAAACTGTCGAAAATACCCTAATTCCTGCGCAACAATTAAGGGCGCACTGTCGGTCAAAGGAACAAAACCAAGCTTAACTTCAACTGACATGGTATTTCTCCATTCCGAAACGTGTTCTGATTGACGCTTTTTGCAAAAGCCTAGAGAGGATTATTGCGCCATAAAACAACCCCATTTTGTTTTTTTTCATCATTAAATTTACTTCTACGTTACGGTTATGCACTCTGCCAAGTGCCGTTCTACTTAATTGTATTAAGAACAGATATCAACGTTTTCGCAACCTGTTCAATTTTTTGTCCGGTGTCCATAGCCATCTTACGTAGTGCATGAAACGCCTCATTTTCAGACATATTCCTTGATTTCATTAATAAACGCTTTGCTGTATCAATGATCTTTGTCGCTTCTAATTCTTGTTTTGTATTCACCAACTCTTGCTTAACACTTTGATAGTCTTCAAAACGGGCCAATGCAGCGTCCAAAATAGCGCGAACTCTTTTTGGGTCAGCATTGCCACAAACATAGGCACTGACTCCAGATTTCACTGAACGTGTAATAATGTCGGCATCCTCTTGTTCAGAGAACATGACAATAGGTTTAGGATTGAAGTTAGAAAGGGTGTGCAGGCTGTCGAGAATATCTCTGTCTGGGGACTCGATATCAATAACCACCATATCAGGCTTTAAGTCATCTACCTGTTTTAATAAGGATGCGCCTGAACTCACTAAATGATTTACCTGATAACGTGAGTTTTCCAATGCGGCGATCAACTCAGAAGCACGAGTTTGGTCGTCGTCGATGAGCAGAATACTCAGCTTGTCACGCTTATCAGTTGTGTTTTCGTGATGTGAGTCGTTTTTATTCATTGACCGCAAAGAGGAAAGATATCAAATTGAGTTAATTGGTGTGCAAAGAACCAGCCAACTGCTATTAAAAGTACCTAAAGTTTGATTCTATAGCATCATAAACGGCTTGGTGATTGCGTATTAACACCAAGGAAACGACTGCTATTCCTTGCTTTCCAAAGCTTATTCGCCTCTGAGAATGCTTGTTCTTGATTTTTATTTTCAAGTAAAATTAACAGTGCTGCAAGTGTTGAAATAACCGTGTTTTCACCATAACTGTGCATGCTCGCACCTTGCCACACCGACGATAAGGTTTTCACATCCAACGCCTTCGGTTTTAATTCCCAGCGTTGCTCTGGTATTAAACTAATATGCTCGACATTGCCCTGACGACAGATTTTTAAGATGGTTTCTTTTGATGGATCAACCTCAGGTTCTCCTCCTTCTCCTCGAAAGCAAACGATGTGTCTTTCATTCAACAGCCTGGCAACCTCCACGTGTTTATCATCCACATGTTTGTGATGTACACCTTGTAATGAATAGCTTGCGTTGAATGGATTAAGTAAACGCGCCAACGTATTAGCACATGAGCGCAAACCAAAAAATTTACGAAGTTGAATAAGTTCATCCAATTGCGGATGCAGAAGTGACAGGTCGGCATAGACAAAACCTTGATGTTTAATTTTGCTTTTAATGCTTCCTATAGACGCAGCTTGCCATTGATTTTTTTGGGATTTTAAATGCTCATTGTGTACTTGTGTGCTGGCACTTAATTGTGACAAAACAGATTGAATATATAATCTTTGCGACTCTGGCTCTTGGGTGCCATGCATGCCCACTTTCACTCCTTCCTGAACCAAGCAGGCTATCGCTAGAAGAAACCACGGAAGCTGTCGACGCTTGCCCGCATAAGCACCTATATCCAAATCGATAATGGTTTCGCTATTTTTCTGGCCCACATTTTTGGTGAGTGCATAAGGTAACGTTGCCCTGCAGGCCTGAGTAAAACCCGCAATTTCTTCGGCAGTTTCCTCGCGAACGCGCAAAAGCATTAAAAACGCACCGCGCTGCTCAGGTGTAATTCGATTTTCAAGCAACATCGTCATCGCATCACACGCTTCAGTTTGGCTTAGACTGCGTCCACTTCTCTGCCCACGACCCACTGCTTGTAAATAAGGAACGAAAGCGCTAGCTGCTAAATGTTGAGGAGGATTAATATTCAAGGTTCGGTTAAGCTCCTTAATATGGGTTGACTGAAACAGTATACATTAATGCCAAGGTGACGGCCTGCTTGTAATCTACAACTTTACCTACCACAATCATCGCGGGGCCAGTGAATTTAGCCTCTTCTACTTGTCGAGTAATTGTTGATATGGTGCCAATTTCAGTACGTTGTATTGGCGTACATGCATTATCGACGACAGCAATAGGAAACGATGTTGCAAGGCCATTATTAATTAGTCGGCAGCAGATTAGATCAAGTTTCTTTAAACCCATATAGAAAACCATTGTTTGATTTTCACTGCTACTCACCAACTCTTTCCAATTCGGTTCTGAAGATGGGATTTTAAGACTTGCCGTAATGAATCTAACCGACGATGCGCACTCTCTGTGAGTAAGTGGAATACCGGTGTAAGCTGATGCGCCAGACGCCGAAGTAATACCCGGTATAATACAAAAAGGCACGTTATATTGGTTTAACATCTGAGTTTCTTCAACGGTGCGCGCAAATATTGCAGGATCGCCTCCTTTCAGGCGAACCACCCTTTTACCCGCCATTGCATGCAGTAAAATACGCTGACAAATATCTGTCTGCTGCATGCTATGTTTACCCGCTCGTTTACCAACAAACTCTTTTTCAATATGCGCTGGGATAATTCTTAACACTGACTCATCTACTAGCCAATCAAACAGCACAACATCTGCATTTTGCAGCGCTTTGTAAGCCTTAATTGTCAATAGTTCTGCATCGCCTGGGCCCGCACCTACAATAGCGACAGAGCCTATTTTTGCTTGCGTCTTAGCTCTGTGCACCACCACCCTAGATTTTTGGGAAGGTATCCAAAATTGCTGCCAACCTACTTTGAAGAAGTCCATGCCTGCATTTACTATATTATTCATTGATGTGGTCATTTTGGCTCCTCCATTTGTGTCACTTTAATCAAGCTTGATAATTCAGACTTACATGAACCACAATTGGTACCACACTTCAGTTGTTTACCCAGATTATCAACCGTGTTGCAACCCCGAGAAATCGCATCACTAATTGTTTTCTCGCGCACACTGAAGCAGCTGCAGATTAATCTACCCTGGGTGAATTCTTCAGCGGGACAATTTCTTAATAAGTCGCGAATATCGCTCGCAAAAACTACATCCTTGCCTAGCAACGTGCTTAACCAGTTGGCGTCTATTTGATATTCAAGAACATCATTAACCGCGTTTTTGCCATGCATATGCAAAACAACCAGCATAGAGAGCGCTTCTTGATCAATGTTAACAGCGATAAGCTGGGAAGCTGACGTCAGTGTTTGGATTTCAGAATCTTGTATAATATGAGCGCTTATTTGAGCGTACCAATTGCTCAAACTAATTGGTTCTGAGGTGTCAGGCGTATTTTTAGCCTCAGCAACACTCTGCCTTTCAAATGCACCCAACAAAGCAATATGATAATGATAGCCATTTTCCAATTTAATCTTGACCCAGTAATCACAAATTTTATTGAGTAATAATTCAGGCCATTCGTGGCTAACAAATAAGGAACCTTGCGCTTTTACCGCGGTTTTCTTTAAGCTGACTGCCGCATGTTTGAGCTCAGGTTGTCCTGAAATTTTATCATTAGCATCGGTAAATAAACTCGTTATATTGACATGGGATGACCAGGTCTTAGACCAATGGATTGGAGCGAACAGCTCTCCTTCCCTTTGGTTTTTTGATATGAGGGTAGGCAGAATAACCGGCAGTGGACTATGTTGCGCCCGAAGTGACACTAAATCGCCCTCATGCAAACATAGAATTGCAGCATCAGTTGGATGAATACTGAGTTGTGCTTGCGCAGTATGTTGATGTAGACGAGCCGCGTTACCGGTTCTTGTCATTGTGTGCCATTGGTCACGAACGCGTCCGGTATTTAATACCAGCGGAAACGCTTTGCAAGTCACTTGCTCTGGAGGTTTTGGTAAGATCGCGACGAATTTAGCCTTACGGTTATCGGTAAAGAATTTATTATCCATAAACATTCTCGATGAGCCCTTCGGGTTCGCTTTGTTTACTGGCCATTGAATGGGCTGTAATACGTCGTACTGCTGTTTCGTCAGATCCGCAAGTGCAGACAGATCAAGAGCACGTTCACCATTATTCTCAAAGGCGGTAAGCTGCGCATGCTCAGCAAAGATCTGGCTAACATGAGTGAATGCAAATGCTTTTTGATACCCCATTTTAGCAGCAACATCGCAAATAATTTGCCAATCATGTCGAGCTTGCCCGGTGGGCGAAAATATCGCTCGTTGTCTTGATATTCTGCGTTCAGAATTGGTAACAGTACCGTCCTTTTCAGACCAGCCTGTGGCTGGTAACACAATATTTGCAAACTTAAGTGTGTCGTTTTTACTCACCGTGTCGGACACTACAACGGTATCGCATCCGAGCAGTGCTTCTTCAATTTTTTGCCTATTAGGCATACTCACCACTGGGTTTGTGGCCATTATCCAGATAAATTTAATGTCACCTTTATGCAATTTTTCAAACATATCTACTGCTTTTAGTCCATTGGTTTTAACCATATTCTCAGCTGACCAAAAGCGTTCTACGAGTGCATTGTGCTGTTTGTTTTCAATCTCCATATGCGCAGCTAGCATGTTTGCTAGACCGCCAACTTCCCTACCACCCATGGCATTCGGTTGACCCGTTATTGAGAAAGGACCACTTCCTGGCTTACCAATTTTACCTGTCGCAAGGTGGCAATTGATAATGGCGTTGGCATTATCAACACCTGAAACGGATTGGTTAATACCCATCGAATAAAATGAAATGGCGGAGGTCGACGCTGCAAACCATTCGAAAAAACAAAGGACTTTGGCATACTCAACATCGCACAGCTCACTTACTTTTTCAGGTGAATATGCTTCTGCCGCATCAAATGCCGCGTCTGCAAAGTCGGTATTTTCCAAAACAAAACAACGATCAATGGCCTCTTTTTGTTTTAAGTAATTCAGTAGCCCGTTAAATAGTATGGTGTCAGTACCGGACTTTATATGTAGGTCCAAGTCAGATTGCGCGGTGGACGCCGTCGTTCTTGGGTCAACAACCACTATTTTCATCGCCGGATTAGATTTTTTTGCTTGCTCCATGCGCTGGAAAAGCACTGGATGTGTCCACGCAGCATTAGACCCAATGAGCACGAGTAGTTCTGTTTGATCTATATCTTCATAGCTGCATGGAACGACATCTGCGCCAAAAGCGCGCTTATAGCCAGCAACCGCTGAGGACATACAAAGGCGAGAATTAGTGTCTATATTGGCACTGCCTACGAAGCCCTTCATTAGTTTATTTGCTACATAGTAATCTTCAGTGAGAAGCTGGCCGGAGACATAGAATGCGACGGAGTCTGGACCATATTCAGCAATGGTTTGTTGGAGTTTTAATGCAACCAGCGTGGTCGCTTCATCCCAAGACGCAGTTTGGCCATTAATAGCAGGTTGCAACAAACGCCCTTCAGGTGAGATTGTCTCTAGAAGATGGGCGCCTTTAACACACAATCGACCAAAATTAGCAGGATGAGCAGCCGAGCCAACTAGACTTAAAGCCTTAACCTCAACGTCAATACCGCAACCCACACCACAATATGGACAGGTTGTTTGGATTACCTTTACCGAAGAATTGTTTTGAATCGACATCTTTGTATCTGCCAGAGCTATGCTGCAAATGTCGCGGCATCAGCGAGACCAACAAAAACATGCTGATTTTCAACAACACACCTATATACCGACAAATGCATCTCTTCACTTTCAAAACAGCGCCCTGTCACTAATGAATAATGTTGTTTATATAAAGGAGAGCAAATCACAGGCTCATCTGAAATAGAACCTATGAGCCCTCTATACATAACATTTGCTTTACCTATTGGGTCCCAATTGCTTAATGCATAAACACTTGTCTGGCTTTTACTATCGACTAATTGAAAGATGGCTACTTGAACATTATTAATCAAAGCACACACACCTGAGTTGGGTGCAAGGTCGGATAATTCACATACTCTTTGCATAGACTGTTCGCCGTCCATCTCATTAGTGCTTATCTGAGAAATGCATAACTGCGTCTTTGCTATGCTAGTTATGCTATCTGGGTGGATTGTACTGCTATCGTTGTGTTGATGCTTAGTAAGTGCGTTTGTCATTACGGTTCTCGCTTGGTTAGTTATTGCTGTGCGTATGCGCTTTTTCCTACACCCGTTCTACAATATTAATGGTATTTTTTTCCTCTTCAGTCGCGGGTCTGATTTGACCGCGTTCTTGCACAAACGTGATGTTGTTGTCTTTTTGATTGCTGTTAACAAACTGGCGAAAACGTTTACGCAACTGCGGATTTTCAATGGTGGTTTTCCACTCACATTGGTACGTATCTACAATATTTTGCATTTGTGCCTCGAGCTCACTTGCAATGCCCAAGACATCATTAATAACAACGTCTTGAAGGTAGCCTAACCCACCTTCCATGTTGTCCATCCAAACCGAAGTGCGTTGCAAACGATCTGCTGTTTTGATGTAAAAAGACAGTATTCTATCGATATATTTGACCAGGGTTTTAGTGTCTAGATCGATTGCGAATAAATCGCCGTGTCTTGGCTTCATGCCGCCGTTACCGCAAACGTATAAGTTCCATCCGTTTTCTGTGGCAATAATACCTATATCTTTGCTTTGTGCTTCAGCACATTCCCTAGTGCAACCGGATACGCCAAATTTAATCTTGTGTGGTGCACGCAAGCCTTTGTAACGGTTTTCTAAGTCGATGGCCTGTGCAACTGAATCTTGCACTCCAAAGCGACACCACGTGCTGCCAACACAAGACTTTACGGTGCGCAGCGATTTCGCATAGGCATGTCCGGTTTCAAAGCCACCCACTACAAGGCGTTCCCAAATATCCGGCAAGTCTTCAACCCGAGCCCCAAATAAATCCACCCGTTGGCCTCCCGTAATTTTTGTGTAAAGATGATAGTCGCGCGCAACTTCACCCAGTAGGATCAGCTTTTCAGGTGTTATTTCGCCACCAGGAACGCGAGGCACGACTGAATAAGTGCCGTCCTTTTGCATATTGCCAAGGAAAATATCATTGGTATCTTGCAGACCTAGGTGTTCTTTTTGTAAAATAAAGTCATTATAAACCGACGCAAAAATAGACGCCGACAGGGGTTTACATATCTCGCAACCTAGACCCTTGCCATGTTGCTCGATTAATACATCAAAGGACGTAATGCCTTCAACTTTCACGATATGAAATAATTCCTGACGTGAGTGGGCAAAATGTTCGCAGACATCTTTTTTCACTTCCACACCGCGCTTAGCTAACTCAGTATCAACAACTTTCTTTAACAATGCAGCGCAACCGCCGCAGCCAGAACTCGCTTTAGTACAAGACTTAACGCTACTGAGCGTATAACTACCTTGGTCTATTGCAGTTACAATGTCGCCCTTGGAGACATTGTGACAAGAACATATTGTTGCGGTCATGGGCAAAGCGTCAGCGCCTATTGCAGGGTCTGCATCACCGGTAGAAGGCAGGATTAATGATTCTGGAAATTCAGGTAAATCAATCGCATTAAGTGCATATTGAAGTAACGTATCGTAGTCACTTGTATCACCGACTAACACAGCGCCAAGCAGTTTAGTTTGTGTGGCATCAACCACTATTTTCTTGTATAGGCCCAGAGGCTGGTTCTCATAAGTATAAGACAGTGCGTTCAGGGTTTTCGCATGAGCATCACCAATGGAACCAACTTCAACACCCATCAGCTTAAGTTTGGTGCTCATGTCAGCACCTTGGAACTTGAGTGTTTTATCTGATTCTCCATTCAGAATATGCGAGACAGCTGCTCTGGCCATCGTATAACCTGGTGCAACTAAGCCAAATATTCGTTGTTGCCAAAGCGCACATTCACCCACTGCATAAATATTTTTATCTGAGGTTAAACAATAATCATCAATTACAATGCCTCCGCGTTCGCCCATGGCTAAGTCGTGTGCTTTAGCGAGGGAATCACTGGGACGAATGCCTGCAGAAAATAAGATCATGTCAGTTTCAAGGAAGGTACCATCAGCAAAATTCATGCGATATCTGCAGCTGTTACCGGCAACAATTTCTTGGGTCGCTTTTTGAGTGTGCACTTCAACGCCAAGTGCACTAATTTTGTCTCGTAGCAATCGGCCACCCGAGGTATCTAGTTGCACCGCCATTAGCTGCGGTGCAAATTCGACAACATGTGTTTCAAGACCGGCTTCCTTGAGCGCATTCGCTGCTTCCAAACCTAATAGACCGCCGCCAACAACAACACCTATTTTACTGACCTGTGCGGAGGCTTGAATATCATAAAGGTCCTCAATTGTGCGGTACACCAAACAATGCTGTTGCTGATTACCAGGAATAGGAGGAACAAAAGGGTATGAACCCGTTGCTAAAACAAGTTTGTCGTAGCAAAACTGTTGACCTGTTTTGATAGTGACTATTTTGCTTACTTTATCAATCGTGGTTACCCAAGCCTCGGTATGAAAACTCACGTTCAGTGACGCATATTCTGCGGGTGTGGTCATTGCTAAGTCATCAGCTGTTTTACCACTAAAAAATTCAGATAAATGAACTCGGTCATAGGCTAAACGTGGCTCGCCCGACAACACTCGAATCGAGGTATCTGGACTTTTTGCTCGCAATTGCTGTACAAAATGATGCCCTACCATGCCGTTGCCAATAACGACGATATTGTCCTTAGGAACGTTACTAATAATTGACTTCACCATCTTTCTTTCCTTTTTCGGGCATAAAAAAACCCACAGCCGATCAATGATCTGCTGCGGGCTTCGTTGCCGTTATAAATCAACCGTCATCGATTGACTATAAAATATGTTGGTTTTGCGTTTGCAATGACTTACTTTAAAATTCAACGTTAGGCTGCTGTATGGATCGCCTAAAAACATAAAATCCCGCTAAAACGGTGAACGATGATGTTTTGCGCTGTTCTTGCAAAAGTCGTCGCATCTCATATTACTATTCACTAAATATGCCAATATATTTTTTATCGTATTTTCATGCAGTTAGAGATATAAAAACAATCGCAAGCGTATTGCACGCACCAAAATTGCACAATTTTGCGTTATCAGGGCGCATTCATCATTGGAGCTAAGTGACTAAATACGCCGACAAAACAGCTTTTAACTACTATAAGAGCGAGAAACAATAGGCGTTAGGATAAAACCATGTATAACAACATAGAAACAAGATAAGCAAGCACTCCATAGGCAAGAAAAGCGCCCCATGCGTAGCGACTTTTACCCAGTTCAGACTTAAGCGTTGCAACGGTAGCTACGCATTGCAATGCAATAACATAAAACCCGAGCAAGGCCACACCGGATGCTAGAGAAAGACCATCAGCCTCGAGGTTTGCAGCCAAGCCTGCAATATTATCATCGGCGTTTTGCATACTAAACATCGTACCCAACACACCAACTAATAATTCACGCGCCAAAAATGAAACTAAAATCGCAACACCATAACGCCAATCTAAACCCAGAGGCGTGAAAACAGGCTCAATCCATTGCCCAATTGCCGACAAGTAAGAGTTTTGCAAATCACCATTATTTGGAAAATATCCTAAAGTCCAAATAATCAAGGACACCACAAAAATGATAGGACCAGCCCGCTTAACAAATTGAATACCACTGTTAACAACTCGATAGAACAGAGGCTGCCAATGGGGTAATCGATACGAAGGTAGTTCTAGTATAAAGGGCATATCTTGAAGCTCTTCGGACCCTTCGGTCATTTTATTAAGCACACTACTGACAATAAGTGCGGTTAAAATGCCGGATAAATACAACACAAAAAACATAGCGCCTTGCAGGTTGACCCAGCCCCCTAAATAACTAACATCAGGCACAAGGACAGCAATTAAGAGTGCATAAACAGGCAACCTAGCAGAACAAGACATAAGAGGAACGGTAAGCATAGTCACAAAGCGTTTACGTGGAGACTCAATCGTCCTTGCGGCTAATATTGCTGGTATTGCGCAGGCATGACCTGATAAATAAGGAATAAAGCTGCGACCTGACAAACCAAAAAAGCTCAACGGCTTATGACAAATAAGTGCCGCTCGTGCCAAATAGCCACTGTCCTCTAACAAGCCAATAATGAGTGTTAGTATCATTATTTGTGGCACAAAAACAAGAAATGAGCCTAAGCCTCCAAATACCGCGTCAGTCATAAAGTCGTTTACTAAGCCCTCGCCTAAAAGCCCGGAAACAACTCCCGCAAGGAAACCAATGGCGTCCTCTGTTGCATCCATTAGCGGCGCTGCCCACGTAAAAATACTTTGAAACAAAAAGAACATAATGAGTAAAAAGGCAATACCACCAAACACCGAATTGAGCAAAAAGCGATCTATTGTATTTTGCCTTTTAAGCACGACATCCGCTGGAATTGCAAATTCCTTGGCGAGAATTTTAGCGGCAGTGGCAAAAGACTGCTGATTAATATCAGTTGGCTTTACCCGATACTCCTGAGGCGAAATAGCGATTTTACTCAGTCCTTTTTGCAAGTCACTAATCCCAATTAGGGTTTTGGCAGACACAGCATAAACAGGACTTCCCAACTTTTCGCTTAGCTTAATAGTGTCAAGGTTATGATTGAAGCGTAAAAGCTCATCAACCATGTTTAATGTAAATACCACCGTTTTATTATGCTGCTTCGAAATTTGCTGAACTTGTAAGGCGAACACTAGTGAACGCTCCATGCGAGTAGCATCGAGGTTGCATAAAATCACACTGGTCTTTTCATCTGACATTGCAGCGAGTAATTGCTCAATAGCAATTGCTTCGTCTTTTGACCATGACTTTAAGGAATACGTACCGGGATAATCGATGAGTTCAAATTGTTGTTTAGCATCCAGGACTTGGCCGCTTTGGGGATTGGCAGTATGCCGATAGGCTTTAAAAACACCGCTTTTTAGCTCAACCGTAACACCCGGAAAATTAGCGACTTTTTGCCTTAGTCCGGTTAATTGATTGAACAGCAGACTTTTGCCCGAATTAGGCTTACCAACAAGAAGAATTTTTTGCATTTTAGAGCGCGCTAACGTTTACATGGTTAGCAACACTTTGTTCCAATGAATAGATACAATCACCCAATTGAATAACCGTTGGGCCATTAAAAGCAGTGCGCTTTATACAAGTAATTAACTGTC
>Ga0222645_101001_pt1 | contig 13605 bp, 12 predicted proteins | sample AntAcemetagen292_FD_179881 | JGI IMG/M metagenome (GOLD analysis project Ga0222645, IMG submission 179881) | Saline water microbial communities from Ace Lake, Antarctica - #292 | ecosystem: Environmental > Aquatic > Non-marine Saline and Alkaline > Saline | place: Antarctica: Ace Lake | collected...
CTTCATCGACTTCTTTGCAATGTGGTGGCGTCGATCTTCGTTGTGTTTGTTGGGCATGGGCTGGCGGGAATCAAGGAAGCCCGAATCCTACGTCAACACTCGATCCGTGCAACAACGCCGACAGAACCCGCAGAAGGCGCAAACCTGCTCAATTGGCTAGCTACCCAGCCGATGCGTGATGGGCTGTCCGGGGTGAAACAACAACATATCGTATTGATCTGGAAACGAAATTAGACCATGGCTGTCTGTGCCGCCAGCACCTCTGCGCGTACCTGCTCGGTCAGTTCGGCCTTCAGTTCCATGAAAACCGGCGTTGTCTTAATGGCGTAACTGCGTGGGTGCGGGATGGTAACGGCGCAGTCCAGCTTTATGCGCCCTGGGCGCGCGCTCATAACCACCACTCGGTTGCCCATGAACACGGCTTCGTCAATATCGTGGGTTACAAACAGGACCGTTTTGCGCTCGGCTTCCCAGATACCAAGAAGTAATTCCTGCATCAATTCGCGAGTCTGGTGGTCCAGTGCGCCAAACGGCTCGTCCATCAGCAGCATGCGCGGACCGTTGGCCAGCGCGCGGGCCAGCGCCGTGCGTTGCTGCATGCCACCTGAGAGTTGTTTGGGGTAGTGATTTTCAAAACCGTTTAACCCCACTTTTTTGATAAAGCCTTGCGCTACGTCGAGCTGTTCCTGGCGAGCCATGCCGCGCTCATTCAGGCCAAAACATATGTTATCTAGCACGTTGAGCCAGGGGAACAGTGTGTAGCTTTGAAACACCATGCCGCGGTCCGCGCCGGGGCCGGAGATGCGCTTGCCATCCAGCAGTACTTCGCCTGAGGTCTGTTGGTCCAGCCCAGCCACGATGCGCAACAGTGTGCTTTTGCCGCAGCCCGATGGCCCCAGAATGGTGATGAAGTCGTTTTCGGCCACCGTCATATTGGTGGCTTGCAGTGCCAGCGTGGTGGTGCCGCCAGTTGTGGACGCAAAGCTGCGAGATACACCCTGAATAGATAAAAAGTGGTTCATGGGGTTTGGATTTCTGGGTTGTGGTTTCATCGCCCGAGCTGCGCCCAGGGAAACAGCCAGCGATTGAGAAACTTGAAGCCCATATCACTTACTAGCCCAATTAAGCCAATAACGATGATACCGAAGATGATCTGGTCGGTGGCCATCAATGCTTGGCTGTCAGTGATCATGTGGCCGATACCGCTGGAGGCGCCAATTAATTCTGCGACGATGACGTAGGTCCAAGCCCAGCCCAGCACCATGCGCTGGATCTCGCAGATTTCGGGCGCCGCGCTGCGGATCAACACCCGTTTGACGATACCCGCATCGCTGCAGCCCAAGGTGTAGGCGGCTTCCACTAGGTCACGCCGGGTGTTGCCCACGGTCACCGCAATCATCAGCACCAACTGGAAGAAACTGCCAATAAAGATAAGCGACAGCTTTTGCGCCTCCCCAATGCCAGCCCACAAAATCAGCAACGGAATGAAGGCGCTGGCTGGCAGGTAGCGCGCGAAGGAGACAAAGGGTTCGAAGAAGGCCTCGATCGGCTTGTAGGCACCCATCAACACGCCCAATGGTAGCGCCAGGGCAACAGCGATCAGGAAGCCGCCCGCCACGCGCCAGACCGTCATGCCTATATCCCAAGCAAAACCCATCTGCGTGAGCAGCACCCAGCCAGAGTGCAACATCTGCAGCGGATCAGCTAAAAATATCTTGGGCACTAAGCCGCCGAAGGTCACCGCCGCCCATACTGTTACAAACAACACAAAGAAGCTCACGCCGAGCACCACGCGGGTGCCCGGCGCCACTGGCGTCAAGGGCCTCATGGTCTTTCAGCCTAGTTGATAAAGCGCGTGTCGGCCAGTCGGCTCATGTCGGGCAGTGCCTTGATGATGCCCGCCGACAGCAGCAGCTCGGCTGCTTCCTTGCTGAAGGCTGCATGTTCGCCGGCGAAGAACTTCTGGTTTGCCGCGCGGTCTTGCCAGCGAAGGAATTTCTGGCTGTTTTCAAATGCCTCAGCTGTTTGTTTGATGTCAGCCCCCATGATCGTAAAGCTCTTCTTTGGATCGGCCTTGATCATGTCGAGCGCGTCAAAGTAGGCGTCGGCGAGCGCACGGGCGGCTTTTGGATTCTCGTCCAGGAATTTGGGCGTGCAGCCGAAGGTGTCCATGATCATGGGGTAGTCAAGCGTAGTGGCGATTATCTTGCCGGCTTCTGGCTTGGCACGCACGGCACTCAGGAACGGCTCATAGGTCATGGCTGCGTCAAGGTTGGCTGTCCCAGCGATCATGGCGTTGGCAGCCGCCTGCGGCGCCAGGTTCACGACAGTCACGTCTTTCAGCGACATACCGTTCTTAGACAGCATCCAGGCCAGCGTGAAATAAGGCGCCGTGCCTGGCGCGCTGGCGGCCACGGTCTTGCCCTTCAGATCCTTGATGCTGTTGATACCGGCCCTCACCACCATGCCGTCGGCGCCAAAACTCTTGTCTAGCTGAAAAATCTGGGTAGTGGCGACACCTACGGCGTTCCAGATAATCCAAGTCTCAACCGTGGTAGCGGCACACTGTAGGTCGCCTGAGGCAATCGCTAGGTGTCGGTCTTTTTGGGGGATCTTTTTAATGGTCACGTCCAGCCCGTGCTTCTTGAACAAGCCGGCTTCCTTGGCCAGCGTGAGCGGTGCAAAGCCGGTCCAGCCCGACATGCCGATGACGACTTTGGTTTCTTGTGCGAGACAAGTAGCCGCGGTTAGGGCGGTGGTGACGAGTGCGATTAGAGTCTTTTTCATGATGTTCCTTTTACAGTGGTGACGGGCGGGTTAAGAAGGGTGGTGGGAGAGGTTAAAAATTAAGAGAGTCACGTTGCAATCCATAGTCTTGGCAGACCGGGTAGCGTGCGAAAAATACGCGACAAGGAACCATTGCGCGCCAGCGTGGTGGCATGCTCGATGTCCGGCGCAATGAAGCGGTCCTGCGCCATGGCCGGAATGTGCTGGCGCAGCAAAGCGTGTACCTGCTCCAGCGCTGCTGAGCTTCTCAGCGGGCGCAAAAACTCAATGCCTTGGGCTGCGGCTAGCAATTCAATACCCAGAATGTGGGCGGTGTTGCTGATCATGGCCTGCAAGCGCCGGGCTGCAAAGGTAGCCATCGATACATGGTCTTCCTGATTGGCGCTGGTGGGCAGGCTATCTACGCTGGCTGGATGGGCCAGCGACTTGTTTTCGGACGCCAGGGCGGCAGCCGTCACATGCGCGATCATGAAGCCGCTGTTGAGACCCGCGTCGGAGGTCAAAAACGGCGGCAGGCGCGACACACCCGCATCAATCAGCATGGCGATGCGACGCTCGGCAATGGCGCCTACTTCGGCAATTGCCAGCGCCATTCCATCGGCTGCCAGCGCCACTGGCTCGGCATGGAAATTACCGCCTGAGACCATGGCGCCGTCTTCTGCAAAAACCAGCGGGTTGTCGGTGACCGCATTGGCTTCGCGCAACAGCACCAGGGCAGCGTTGCGCAGTTGGTCTAGGCAGGCCCCCACTACCTGTGGCTGGCAGCGCAGGCTGTAGGGATCTTGCACGCGATCGTCACCCTCCTGGTGTGAACGGCGAATTTCGCTGTCCGCCAGCAGGGCGCGGTAATACTGGGCCACGTCGATCTGACCTGGCTGGCCGCGCAAGGCGTGTATGCGTGGGTCAAACGGTCCATCACTTCCACGTACTGCATCCACCGTTAGCGCACCTATCACCAGTGCCGCTTCTAGCACCGGCTCGAAGCTGAACAGGGCATGCAGCGCCAACGCGGTGGAGGTCTGCGTGCCGTTAATTAGAGCCAGACCTTCCTTGGCGCCCAGCGTGAGTGGCGTTATGCCCGCTTGTTGAAGGGCCGCCAGCGCAGGCACGGCCTGCCCGTTCATTAGCATGTGGCCTTCACCGATCAGAGCCAGCGTCATGTGCGCCAGCGGAGCCAAGTCGCCCGATGCGCCAACCGAGCCCTGGGAGGGTACGTAGGGCACCAGCCCTGCGTTATGCACCGCCAGCAAGGTGTCAATGACCACCTCGCGCACGCCCGAATAGCCACGTGCCAGACTGGCGGCCTTGATCGCTAGCATCAGTCTTACGACTTCAGGCGCCAGCGGTTCGCCCACCCCCACGCTGTGGGAGCGAATCAGGTTGAGTTGCAGCGTGGCCAACTGGGCCTTGCTGATGCGCTGATTGGCAAGCTTGCCAAAGCCAGTGTTTACGCCGTACACGGGGACCTCGTCGTCAGCGGCACGCTGCACCACCTGCTGGCTGGCGCGGATGAGGACGCGTGCCGAGGCGGGCAGCGTTAATTTTTCTACTCCTGCGTGAATAGATTGCAATTGCTCTAGGGTGAGCTGAGCGGGTTCAATCGTGAGGTGGCCCAACATTTCAACCCTCCAGCATCGGCATGTTCAAGCCTTGTTCTCGCGCACAACCCACGGCCTCATCGTAGCCAGCGTCGGCATGCCGCATGACCCCGGTAGCCGGGTCGTTCCACAAGACGCGTTCAATGCACTGGGCCGCCTGTGGCGTGCCGTCGCACACGATTACTACACCGGAATGCTGCGAATAGCCCATGCCGACACCGCCGCCATGGTGCAGACTGACCCAAGTGGCACCGCTGGCCGTATTGAGCAGCGCGTTGAGAAGCGGCCAGTCGCTGACAGCATCGCTGCCGTCCTTCATTGCTTCGGTCTCACGGTTGGGGGATGCGACCGATCCGCTGTCTAAGTGGTCCCGACCGATCACGATCGGGGCCTTGAGCTCGCCGCTACGCACCATCTCGTTGAAGGCCAAACCGGCCAGATGTCGTTCACCCAGACCAATCCAGCAAATGCGGGCTGGCAGGCCCTGAAACGCAATGCGCTCTTGCGCCATGTCCAGCCAGCGGTGCAGGTGGGCGTTGTGGGGAAACAGCTCTTTCATCTTGGCGTCGGTCTTGGCTATGTCTTCGGGGTCGCCACTCAGCGCCACCCAGCGGAACGGCCCGATACCGCGGCAGAACAGGGGGCGAACGTATGCTGGTACAAAGCCGGGATAGTCAAACGCATTGGCCACACCAAAGTCTTTGGCTACCTGCCGAAGGTTATTGCCGTAATCCACCGTTGGTATGCCTAGCGCATGAAAGGCCAACATGGCTTTAACCTGTGTGGCGCAGGACTGACCTGCCGCTTGCGTTAGCGCGCCGTGCTGAGCTGGGTCTTTGCGGGCGGCTAGCCAGCGTTCGTTCGTCCAGCCTGAGGGCAGGTAGCCGTTGATGATATCGTGTGCTGAGGTTTGGTCGGTGACGATGTCCGGGCGAATGATGCCTGCTTGCGCACAACTTGCCAGTTCTGGAAAGACGTCTGCTGCGTTCGCGCACAGCGCAATCGATACAGCTTCCTTGCGCTCGGTATGGTGCTTGATCATCGCTAGCGCTTGCTCAAGCGTGGCGGCCTGCTTGTCAATGTAGCGGGTACGCAGCCTGAAATCAATGTGGCTCTGGTCACACTCAATGTTGAGTGAACAGGCGCCTGCAAAAGTCGCCGCCAGGGGCTGCGCGCCACCCATACCACCAAGCCCGGCTGTCAGCACCCAGCGGCCCGTTAAGTCGCCGTTGTAATGCTGTCTTCCAGCCTCCACAAAAGTTTCATAGGTGCCCTGCACTATGCCCTGCGTACCAATGTAAATCCAGCTTCCAGCTGTCATTTGGCCGTACATCATCAGACCCGCACGGTCCAACTCGTTGAAATGCTCCCAAGTCGCCCACTTGGGCACCAAGTTCGAGTTAGCAATGAGTACACGCGGGGCACCTGTGTGGGTGCGAAAAACGCCAACTGGCTTGCCCGACTGCACCAGCAGGGTTTCGTCTTCGCGCAGCTGGCGCAGGCTGTCCAGGATGGCGTCAAAACACTGCCAGTTGCGCGCAGCCTTGCCAATGCCGCCATAGACGACCAACTCGTTGGGATTCTCGGCCACATCGGGGTCTAGGTTATTTTGCAGCATGCGGTAGGCTGCCTCGATCTGCCAGTTGGCGCAGCTCAGAATGTTGCCACGGGGTGCGCGCACTGGGCGGGCCCGGCTGTCGGCAAATAGGGTAGTAGAGAAATCGGACATGGTGGTGATCGGGTGTCGGTGACGTACTGATAGGGTGTTAATTAAGGGTTTGTCAGAATACTGTAGTTGTCTATACAACTTATACAATAGAGGATAAACCCTAGCATCTTTTTTTATGTCCACTACTCAGTTGCCTGCTTACGAGCAGGTCAAAGCCTTTGTCAAAGCCCAGATCAATCGGGGAGTCTGGCGCCCGGGCGATGCCGTCCCCAGCGAGTCGGCTTTGCAGCAGCAGTTTGGCGTGAGCCGCATGACGGTGAATCGCGCTATGAAGGAGTTGGCGGTGGAAGGCCTGGTCACCCGGGTGCAGGGCTCAGGCACGGTGGTGGCGCAGTTGCACCGCATTTCAAGCACGCTGGCGTTTCGCGACATTCACGAAGAAATTTTGGAGCGCGGACACGTTCACAGCACCAAGGTGTTGACGGTTGAATCCGTGCGCGCGGATGCGGCGCTGGCGAAGATCCTCAAACTTCGCACCAGGGCGAAGGTATTTCATTCGGTGCTCGTTCATCTTGAAGATGGATTGCCGATTCAGTTCGAAGACCGCCATGTCAACCCGCAATCGGCACCGCACTACCTAGACGTTGATTTCGAACAGACGACGCCGACTCGTTACCTGCTGGAGCACGCGCCGCTGACCGAAGCAGGCTATTCAATTGAAGCCTGTTTGCCCAGCCCGCTAGAGGCCCGCAGTCTGCGCATCAAACGGGGTGCTCCCTGTTTGGTGATGACCCGGCGCACCATCAGTGGCATTCACGTGGCCAGTCTGGCGCGCCTGGTATACCCTGGCATGCGTTATAGCTTCGGTGGAAAGTTCGCGCTATGAACTGGCAATTAGTTCAACTGAGCGAGGTTTTACCTCACCCTTGGCGCAATGCCGCCGGCGTTACGCGTGAGCTTGTCGCCTGGCCTGACAGCGCCAACTGGCTGTGGCGCATGTCAGTGGCCGAGGTTGGGCATAGTGGGCCTTTTTCGAGCTTCGAGGGGGTGCAGCGCTGGTTCGCGGTGCTGGATGGCGCTGGCCTGCGGCTGACCGTGGGCCAATCCACCCATCAACTGACGGCTGCCAGTGAGCCCCTGTGTTTTGACGGCGCCATTCCGGTGGTGTGCAATCTACTGAATGGCGCGACCCAGGATTTCAATCTGATGGTGCGCAGTGAGCAGTGCACCGGTTGGATGCAACGGGTCAGCGGCGAAACTTGTGTAACTTTTGATACTCCCAAAATATTAGCAATATATGCAAACGATACGAGGGCTACACTGCAAAACGACCAAAAATCCTTGCTGGTACCGGCTCGGAGCCTTGCCTGGTGCGTCGTGCCGGGTGGGGCTGCGGTGCAGCTCAACAGCGCTGGCGCCTTGTGGATGGAGATTGACGTATGAATTTGAAGCTTTGGACCCATTGCAACGTGGCTACCATACAAGCTGATGCTACGCAGCCCTATGGGTTGATCGAGGACGCAGCGTTGGTAGTTAACGGCGGTGTGCTGCAATGGATAGGCTCGCGCACAGACTTACCCCCAGACCTACTGGCAAACTGCACGCAAACCAACGATGCAAAGGGGGCACTCATCACCCCTGGCTTGATTGATTGCCACACACATATGGTCTACGGAGGCAACCGTGCAGAGGAGTTTGAAAAGCGCTTGAACGGTGCAAGCTATGAAGACATTGCTAACGCAGGCGGCGGTATTGCATCAACTGTCAAAGCCACGCGCGCCGCGACTGAATTTGAATTAGAAGCGCAAAGCAGAACACGCCTTTTGGCCCTAATGGCTGAAGGCGTTACCACGGTGGAAATCAAATCAGGCTATGGACTGGCTTTGGAGCATGAGCGCAAAATGCTGCGTGTTGCTCGCAGCTTAGGGGCTGCACATTCTGTGTCTGTGTTGTCAACATTTTTAGGCGCGCACGCCGTGCCACCCGAGTTTTCTGGCCGAACGGATGACTACGTTGATGCCGTAGTGCGCATGCTACCGTTACTGCATGCTGAAGACTTGGTCGATGCCGTTGATGCATTTTGCGAGCGGATTGGTTTTAACCTAGCTCAAACCGAGCGTGTATTTAAAGTAGCCAAGTCTTTGAGCCTGCCCGTTAAGCTACATGCTGAGCAGCTCAGCGACAGCGGCGGGGCACAACTGGCCGCGCGCTACAACGCCATCAGTTGTGACCACCTTGAGTGGCTGAGCGATGCCGGTGTAAAGGCTATGGCGCAAGTAGATACCACGGCGGTGTTGTTACCTGGTGCGTTTTACTTCTTACGTGAAACCAAGCTTCCACCTATTGCCCAACTGCGTGCAGCTGGCGTGCCACTGGCGATCTCAACTGATTGCAACCCTGGCAGTTCGCCCTGCACATCGCTGTTGCTGATGCTTAACATGGCTTGTACACTTTTTAGGTTGACACCTGAAGAGGCTCTGCTAGGCGTCACGCGCAATGCGGCTCGTGCGCTGGGTTTAAAAGACCGTGGTGTGCTGGCCCCTGGCTTGCGGGCTGACTTTGTATTGTGGAATGTGCAGAGCCCGGCCCAGCTTTGTTACGCAATGGGCGCCAATCCCTGTCTTCAAACTATTTTCAACGGGGAGCCACGATGAAGTTCACATTGCAATGCGGCACTTCAATTTTGTGATGCTGACCGTCGTTTGGCATGGTCGCATCGAGATGGAGCAATGCACATAATGGGCTCGCTTTTCGCGGCTGATGCGCTGCTACCTTCGGGCTGGGCGAAGAACGTGCTGCTTGCGTGGAACGAAGCCGGTGAGCTGACCCGTGTCGAAACAGACAGCCGAGCGCCTGATGGCATGACCACCATGAGTGGCCCAGTGATCCCTGGTATGCCAAACCTTCATTCACACGCCTTTCAACGCGCTACAGCGGGGCTCACTGAATACCGCAGCCATAACGTCGATGGAACACAAGACAATTTCTGGAGTTGGCGCACGCTGATGTACCGCTTCGCCTCGCGGCTTGGCCCCGAACAGCTAGAAGCTATCGCTTTCTGGGTTTATGTCGAGATGCTTGAAGCAGGCTACACCTCGGTCTGCGAATTTCACTATCTCCATAACAACATCGACGGCCAGCCCTACGCTGACGATGCGACACTCGCGCTCGCGATAATGCGCGCAGCACAGCGCGCTGGTATTGGTATCACTTTACTGCCAGTGCTGTATCAGACAAGTGGCCTCGGTGGACTGCCACCAAGCGAGGGGCAGCGGCGCTTTGTTCGCTCGACCGACTCGATGCTAAAGCTACTTGATCGTCTAAAGCCGCTATGCGATGCCCAGGGTGTTCGCCTGGGACTGGCGCCGCATTCATTGCGAGCCGTACCGCCAGATGGATTACGCGAAGCGCTCGCAGGTCTAGATGCGATAGACGCAACCGCGCCAATTCACATTCACATTGCAGAGCAAATCAAAGAAGTTAGCGACTGTATAGCTTGGAGCGGACAGCGACCTGTAGCCTGGCTACTCGACCACTCCCCAGTCGATGCGCGCTGGTGCCTAGTGCATGCGACACACATGGACGCAGACGAATACCGACGTGCAGGAGCGAGCGGCGCAGTTGCAGGCCTGTGTCCAACCACCGAAGCGAACCTCGGTGACGGTATCTTCGACCTGCCGGCGTGGCGCACGGCAGGCGGCGTCTGGGGTATCGGCTCCGATAGCCACATTTGCGTCAACGTAGCCGAAGAGCTGCTAATGCTCGAATACAGCCAGCGTCTCAGCTCGCGCCAGCGCAACGTAGCAGCCGATGCGGCTCAGCCACAAGTCGCGACGGCGATGATGCTCTCGGCCGTCAGGGGCGGCGCGCAAGCTGTTAGCCGTCCCGTAGGAGGTCTCGCCGTCGGCCAGCAGGCCGACTTAGTGATGCTTAACGGGGCGCACACACCGCTCAGTGGTTTGCCTGCGCCAGAAATGCTGTCCTCACATGTTTTTGCGAGTAATCGTACCAGCGCAATTGCCAAAGTATGGGTCGCTGGCCACCCGCACGTCGAGTCTGCTGGTCGCCACGAACTTCGCGACAGCGCTGCGGCCGGCTTCGTGGCCGCGCGCCGTCAACTATTGGACACACCATGAGCTTCACCATCACCGAACCACCGTTCCGCTTTCGACAGGGCACGCGGCCACTCCTGATCTCGATGCCGCACGTGGGCACGTTCGTGCCCCCTCAACTTGCTGCGCGTTTGACCGACGAGGCCAGCCATTTGCCAGACACCGATTGGCACCTTGAACAGCTGTATGACATTGCGGATGCAATCGGAGCTTCGGTGCTAGTAGCCACGCACACGAGGTATGTGATCGATCTGAACCGTTCGCCGGAAGGCGCCAGCCTATACCCAGGCCAGAGAGTGACTGGCCTTTGCCCGGTCGACACCTTCAACGACACACCTATCTACGTCAATTATGTTGTGCCCGACGAGCAAGAGGTTGCCGTGCGGCGCAACGAAATATGGCACCCTTACCACGCCAAGCTTACCGAAGAGCTAACTCGTTTAAAGGCCGTTCACGGTATCGCCATGCTTTGGGACGCACATTCAATTCGCTCCGAAGTACCTCGCTTTTTCGACGGCAAGCTACCCGACCTGAATCTCGGAACCAACAATGGCATGAGTTGTTCCACAGCGTTGGCCGCAACCTTACTCGACATCGCCAGACAGGCAGAAGGATTTACCAGCGTACTGAACGGTCGTTTTACTGGGGGGTATATTATCCGGCACCATGGCCGGCCTGAGGAGGGCGTGCATGCCGTGCAGCTGGAGATGACACAGTCCAGCTACATGCACGAAGCCCTGCCGTTTGACTACCTGCCCGAGGTAGCGGCCCGCGTGCAACCGCACCTTAAGCACCTACTCGAAGCCATGCTCGCATTCGCCGAGACGCCTCGATGACCGCCTTTCTCACGGATTTGCGCGATGCGCTAGGTGACGACACTGTCGCCATCGGCGACGCGATCCCCGAGCGATTCCTCAGCGACTGGAGTGGTTTCGTTTCGGTGCGCCCGCTGGCCCTGGTGCGCCCACGCAGCACCGAGCAGGTCAGCGTCGCGCTGCGCCTGTGCACTCAGCACCGCGTGCCAGTCGTGCCGCAGGGCGGTCTGACCGGCCTGGCGGGCGGGGCCGTGCCGTGCGCTGAAGGAATCGCGCTGTCGCTCGAACGAATGAAGTCCATCGAGTCTGTTGATGTCAAGACGCGCACGCTGACGGCCCAGGCCGGCGCGACGGTGCAGGCCGTGCAGGAGGCCGCCGTTTTCCAGGGTCTGTTGTTTGGTGTGGACTTCGGTGCGCGCGGCTCGGCCCAGATTGGTGGCGCGCTGGCCACCAATGCCGGAGGCAACGGCGTTTTGCGCTACGGCATGATGCGCGAGCAGACGCTTGGGCTGGAGGTCGTGCTGGTCGACGGCAATGTGCTGCCGATGCTGCGGCCCATGCAGAAGAACAATACGGGCTACGATCTGAAGCAGTTGTTCATCGGTGCCGAGGGCACGCTTGGCGTTATCACGCGCGCGCTGTTCCGCCTGCATGCCGCGCCCGCAGCGCGCGCCACCATGCTAGTAGCCGTGGCCGACTTCGACGCCGCACTCGCATTACTGGGCCGTCTGCAGGCGCGCTGCGGCGCTGGTCTAGCCGCGTTTGAGCTGATGTGGCGTGACTTCATCGAGGCCTCCATGTCCTGGCAGCACCTGCGCGAGCCGTTCGACCAACCTTATGCGCTACTAGCCTTGATCGACCTTGATGGTCCCGACGAAGCCTTGCTCCATTCCGAGCTCCAAGACGTCCTGAACCAAGCCATGGAGGCAGGCCTGGTGCTGGACGCCGCCATTGCCCAAACGCAGGCCCAGATCACCGCCTTCTGGAAGATCCGTGAGGCCACGACCGAACTGCCGACCAACATGCATCCGCCCGTCAACTTCGACATGAGCCTGCCCATGGGCGAAATTGGCCGCTTTGTCGAGCGCTGCCGCGCTGCGTTGGACGTGCGTTGGCCGGGGCACACTAGCATCTTCTTCGGCCACATTGGCGACAGCAATCTGCATGTGTCTACCGACGCCTCCACCGTGTGTGGCGACGTCGTGGGTTTGGAACACTTGGTCTACGACCTAGTGCGCGACTTCGACGGCAGCATCTCTGCCGAGCATGGCATTGGTCTGCACAAGAAGCCCTTTCTCGACCGCAGCCGAACGCCAGCCGAACTGATGTCCATGCGCGCCATAAAGGCCGCGCTGGACCCGCTGCATCTACTCAACCCAGGAAAGATATTCGACCGATGAATAAGAGCAACGATTCCTCTATCTTCGCGCTGGCCCGCCCCGAGGTGCCGCCGCTTCCGATCTACAACGCAGGATTGTCCTCGCAGGCCGTGCGTGAGCGCTACCGCGTGGACCACATCGCCCGCATGGGCAGCAACGAGAATTCCCACGGTCCCAGCCCGCGCGTGGCAGAGGCTTTAGCCGGCTTGGCGGTCCAAGTCTTGCACTACTCCGATGCCAACAGCACCGCGCTGCGCGAAGCTATCGCTGCTCGCAGCGGCACGACGGCCGAGCACGTCATCATTGGCAACGGTTCCGAGGCCATCTTGCAGATGCTGTGCCTGGCCTTGCTGTCGAGCGGCGACTGCGTGCTGGCGCAACGTCCAGTCTTCGGCCTGCACGCGATATATCCGCGCATGATGGGCGCCCAGGTCGAGCTGTTGGAGTTGACGCACGAACTCGGCTTCGATGTCGATGCTTGGTGCGCGGCGCTTGCGCGTGGCCCCAAGCTGGCCATGCTGGCTAACCCCTCCAACCCTGTGGGCTGCATATTCGACGCGCCGTCCTTCAACCGGCTGCTGGTCGCCACGCCGACTGGCACTTTGCTGGTGGTGGACGAAGCCTATGTTGAGTACGCCCGACTGACACCGGGGTATCCCGACACGCTGACCATGTTGCGCGAATGGGGCGGTGCCTGGATCGTGCTGCGCACCTTCTCTAAGGCCTGGGGTCTGGCCGGTCTGCGCGTGGGCTACGGCATCGCCTGCGGTGCCGCATTGGTGCAGTTGCTGGACCGCGTTCGCACGCCTTTTGGCGTGAACCTAGCGGCCCAGTTGGCCGCATTGGCCGCGTTGGACGACGAGGCCCATATGGTGCAAGGCGTGGCGCAAACTGTGCAGCGCCGCGAGGCCATGGCCGCCGCATTAAGAGCCATGGGTTTGCTGGTCGCGCCCTCGGCGGCGAACTTTTTGTTTGTGGATTTGGGGCAGCCGAATGGCCCAGTGAACGAGGCGCTGCTGGAGCGCGGCGTGATCGTCAAACCCTGGATGGAGGAGGGCTTCGAGACTTTTCTCCGTGTCTCGGTCGGCACGGCGGAAGACAACGCTCTTTTTCTGGGCGTATTGTGCGACAAGCTCCCATTTTGAGACGATGACCACAGCCTAGAGGGTTCTGTCGCATTGGGCAATGACCCCAAGGTCTTATGCTACTCAGCTGTCAACTGATTGTGTAGACCTGCCATGCTCA
>Ga0222645_101002_pt1 | contig 13597 bp, 13 predicted proteins | sample AntAcemetagen292_FD_179881 | JGI IMG/M metagenome (GOLD analysis project Ga0222645, IMG submission 179881) | Saline water microbial communities from Ace Lake, Antarctica - #292 | ecosystem: Environmental > Aquatic > Non-marine Saline and Alkaline > Saline | place: Antarctica: Ace Lake | collected...
GCGGTTGATGAGGGCTCTGCGCCAAACCACCGTCTGGATTGATACGTAACGTTTCACGCTCTACCCCATGACGTATCCCAGTTAAGGTGTGGGCAACTGCTTGGTCTTGTAATACATTTAAACGCTCTGCAAAAGATGTCTGGTTTGCTTGCAAAATACTATCCAACTAAAAATAAAAAGAACCAAATTAAGCGTCGTAGTCTACCTGCAGTTTATAAATAAAGTAACCAGGGTCGATAGGTAATTTACATCGAGCAACAAATACTTCGAATTGTTTGCTAAAATATCAGAACTAATGTCAACTAACCTTTTTAGAATATTCAACCACCTTGAAGGAAGTACTATTTTGTCTGGCCCTATTTTAAGTATTTTTGATACCAAATTTGCCATCAATCAGTTTAGCGGTAATCGATTATTATTAGTGAAAATTTTAGGTAAGTTTGTTGAACAACATCAGGATTTTGATACTTTGATTGCGGAGCACCTACAACAACAAGATTTTCAAACTGCAAAGCAACAAGTGCATACCATAAAAGGAGTCAGTGGGAATCTGGGTATGAAGGCGTTACACGACGCATGTAAGCAGCTTGAAATGAGTTTGGCTAATCAAACAACCGAGTATACCTTGGAAGAGTTTTTGCAGGTTTTTAAACAAACATTAACTTTAGTACAGCAGTATTCTGCTGACAGTGATACCCAAGAAACCCTTGAAACACCTCCTGAAATACCTCCTAAAGTGACTCCTCAGCAAATTGAAAGAACGCAGCTAATTGCAGCTCTGAGACGTAATGAGTTTATTTCTGATAGTAAAATACACAACTACACACAGACATTAGATCTATCGGCTGAAAAACTTAATGAGTTAAAGCAGGCTATTCACGACCTAGATTACCCCATCGCTATTGGACTTTTGGAGTAATTTAAAATTTTATCATCCCCAATAGGTATCTTGTTTGAGCATCCTGATTTTCTGGTGATTAACAAGCCTAGCAACATTTCCGTACAAAATGAGTCTCATCAATCAGGCATTCTTCCCATACTGTGCCAGCAGCTTAGTATAGAAAAATTATGGTTAATTCACCGGTTAGACAAGATCACCTCAGGTATTTTAGTCTTAGCTAAAAACTCACGAACAGCGGCTGTATTCGGGCAGTTGTTTGAGCAAAAGCAGATCGAAAAGTATTATCTGGCCATTTCGGCAAAAAAACCCAAGAAAAAACAAGGGGCTGTCAAAGGTGGTATGAAAAAAGTCCGAGACGGTAAGTGGATGTTGGACAATAGCGATACTGCTGCGGCCATCAGCCAATTTTTTAGCTTCTCTATTTCCCAAGGAAACCGATTATTTCTGATAAAACCTCTGACCGGTAAAACGCATCAAATACGTGTCGCTTTAAAAAGTGTAGGTAGCCCTATTTTAGGAGATGAATTATACAAAGGAATAAGTGCAGACCGCGCTTACCTGCATGCTTATTGCATTCGTTTTATCTACCAAGAACAACTTATTTGTATTGTATGCCCTCCAGATGAAGGTGATGCATTTGTATGCGACGAAACTAAGCTACACATTACCGCTCTAACGACACCTTGGACACTCAAATGGCCAAATATCAAGTTGCCCCAACAAAAGCATGCAGAGTAATGCACAATTCAATCGTCCTCGATTAGCTATTGTTGGTAAGGGTGCCATCGGCGGGTTAATTGGTTTCAAATGCCACCAGCTTGACTATGATTACCAACACTTAATAAAATCACAGTCACAGTCACAGTCACTATTTAAAGTGACGGATATAACTGGTGTGTCACATAACTTCACACCAAGTACTTCATTTATGACTCAGCCTAACTCGTTTGATTTACTGATATTACCCGTCAAGGCTTACCAAGTTATGCCAGTACTAGAACAGCTAGAGGCATTTATCCAAACAAAGCATACAATTGTGCTGCTACACAATGGCATGGGCACCATAGAGCAGGTTAAGAGCAAACTACCTAATAACCCATTAGTTGCAGCTACCACTAGTTATGGGGCGTTGAAACCTGATGCTAATACTTTGATGGAAACAGGATTAGGTCAAACTCATTTGGGCTGGCTGGGCGATGTTGATATAAAGTTAAAACAATTAATAGAGCCTATACTTTCGACGCTGCTTCCACCGAGTAACTGGCATAAGGATATTAGTTTAGCATTATGGAATAAGTTGGCGATTAATGCGGTGATAAATCCCCTTACCGCTATTCACAATTTAAAAAATGGCGAACTTGCAAAGCAAAAATATAATATTGCTATCTCTAATATTTGCTGGGAAATTGCAAGCGTAATGCAAGCGCTTGGCTATGCAACTGATCACCTTAAACTGATTAAAAATGTTCAACAAGTCATAACTGCCACAGCTAATAACTATTCATCGATGCATCAAGATCTTAAATTTGAGCGTCATACTGAAATAGGGTTTATTAGTGGTTATGTCACCTCTAAAGCCGCTGAGTTAAATATACGGGTTCCACATAATCAGCGTTTGCTTGAACAAATTAGGCAACTAGAATAGCTGCCTAAGTTTATTAAAATTTGGGACTAGGCATGAGAGATTGGGACTATATAAATAATTAGCGCTGTTCCATAAGACTGCTGTCACCTATAAGCGGTGACTAAAATTTGCTGATAATTATAATTTGCATATCCTTATTTTTTATTTCAAACAGCTCTCAATATCCAGCGTAAAGAGACAAAACATAAGATAAAAGCGTAACAAAAAACACCAAGGATATAAGCTATTTTTAATCTCATAATTTTATGGGGCTTGGTAAGCGTTTAGAGTGGTTAGATCTAAAAAGGACACCGAGGTGTCCTTTTTATTGGCGCAGCAATATCGTGTTTATTCTGCCGCTACTTCTGGCTTCATATGTGGAAACAAGATCACATCTTTAATGGTTGGGCTATCAGTAAATAGCATGACCAAGCGATCGATACCTATGCCCTCACCTGCTGTTGGTGGTAAACCATATTCTAAAGCACGAATGTAATCTTCGTCAAAGTGCATAGCTTCATCGTCGCCGGCATCCTTTTCTTCGACTTGTTTACGAAAACGAGCAGCCTGGTCTTCAGAATCGTTTAACTCTGAGAAACCATTAGCTAGCTCACGACCGCCCACAAAGAACTCAAAACGATCAGTAATGAAACTATCATTATCATTTCTTCGTGCTAGTGGTGATACTTCCCAAGGGTAAGCGGTAATAAAGGTAGGCTGGTCTAGTTTTTCTTCAGCAGTTGCTTCAAAAATTTCACATAAATATTTACCTGCACCCCAAATACCATCGACTTCAGGCTCTTTTATACGGAGCTGTTTTGCCATCGCTTTGAGCTCAGCTAAATGATTTTCAGGGTCGTTAATAGCGTCAACATTAGCATCAGGCCAGTATTTGATTATCGCTTCGTTCATAGTTAAACGGGTAAATGATTGACCAAAATCATAATTAACTTCACTTATCACGTTGCCACCAGCGTCTTTAGTGGTGTTTTTAATAATGCTGGTACCCAACACGTCCTGCGCCACTTTGCGCAACATCTCTTCAGTAAGGTTCATGAGATCGTGATAGTCAGCATAAGACTGATAAAACTCTAACATGGTAAATTCAGGATTGTGCCTTGTAGACAGGCCTTCATTTCTAAAGTTACGGTTAATTTCGAATACTCGCTCAAAACCACCTACAACTAAACGTTTAAGATAAAGCTCAGGAGCAACACGTAGATACATATCAATATCAAGTGCGTTGTGATGAGTGGTAAAAGGTTTTGCTGTCGCACCGCCTGGTATCACTTGTAACATCGGAGTTTCAACTTCCATGAAATCACGCTCGATTAAAAAGTTACGGATACCGCTAACCACTTTACTGCGAATAATAAAAGTATCACGAGTTTGCTGATTGGTAATCAAATCCACATAACGCTGACGATATTTAGTTTCTTGATCGGCCAAACCATGAAATTTTTCAGGTAATGGGCGTAATGATTTAGTCAACAGTTGGTATTCAGCCATGTCGACGTACAAATCACCCTTACCTGATTTAAACAATACACCTTTTACACCGATAATATCGCCAATGTCCAAACTGCCGAAACGTGCCTTGATGTCTTTTTGTGTATCTTTTGAAGCATAAGATTGAATGCGCCCAGTCATATCTTGCAACAACAAAAAGGGCCCACGTTTAGCTAAAATACGCCCCGCAATGCTTACTACCTTACCCAGCTCTTCTAGTGCTGGCTTTTCGTGTTCGCCAAACGTTTTTTGTAATTCATCACTATAAAATTCACGACGAAAATCATTGGGAAACCCGTTCGATTTGCAGTTTTCTCTTATGTGAGAAAGTTTAGCGCGGCGCTCTGCGATTAGCTTATTTTCATCTTGTGTTTGTTCGGTCATCAACTTTCCTGATATCTTTTTGCGGTGTTGGGTGTTACAAACCAGATTTTAAACTGGCTTGAATAAATTTGTCTAAATCGCCATCTAACACGGCTTGTGTATTACGGGTTTCTACCCCGGTGCGTAAATCTTTAATACGTGAGTCATCCAATACATAAGAACGTATTTGACTGCCCCACCCTATGTCAGATTTGCCATCTTCCATTATCTGCTTTTCTTGGTTTTGCTTATGCATCTCATGTTCATAAAGTTTGGCTTTTAACTGTTTCATAGCCTGTGCTTTATTTTTATGTTGTGAACGATCGTTTTGACATTGCACTACTATATTAGTGGGCTCGTGGGTAATACGTACTGCCGAATCTGTGCGGTTGACGTGTTGGCCACCTGCACCAGAGGCACGGTAAGTGTCAATGCGTAAGTCTGAAGGATCTATTTCAATTTCTATATCGTCATCGACCTCTGGGTAAGCAAAAGCAGAAGCAAAAGAGGTGTGTCTACGGCTACCAGAATCAAAAGGTGATTTTCTGACTAACCTATGTACCCCAGTCTCAGTGCGGATCCAACCAAAAGCATAGTCACCACTAAATTTAATAGTGGCACTTTTGATACCTGCTACATCACCGTCTGACACTTCAATTAGCTCTGTTTTAAATCCGTGGGCTTCACCCCATCGCAAATACATACGCAGTAGCATATTGGCCCAATCTTGTGCTTCAGTGCCACCTGAGCCTGATTGAATATCGATGTATCCATGATTGGCGTCATTAGGACCACAAAACATGCGTCTGAATTCAAGCAATTCGAGTTTTTTAATTAGTTCAGCTAATTCTGATTCAGCTTCATCAAACGTATCCTGGTCTCCAGCTTCAACAGCTAATTCAACCAACCCTTCAACGTCTTCAGTCCCTTGCTCTAATAAAATAATAGTTTCAACGACTAATTCAAGAGCAACTTTTTCTTTACCTAAGGCTTGAGCACGCTCAGGTTGACTCCACACATCAGGATTTTCTAATTCGCGATTAACTTCTTCAAGGCGCTCTTTCTTCTGATCGTAGTCAAAGATACCCCCGAAGTGACTCACCGCGCTGCCTTATATCCGCTAATGCATTATGTACTGGATTGATTTCAAACATAAATAATAGAGTTACACTCAAAATAAAAGGGCATGGATTTTAACGGACTTTATACATTAATAATAGGGAGAGTCTTAGAATTAACCTTGTAATCCTATTCTTTATTAACTTCCACTATAGATTTCATTTTGTCTTTTTCAGAATACCAGTGCCCCATGAAGTCAGCATAAATAGCCTGCTCAATTTCAATAGCACGCTCTGTAGGACAAAAAAGAGTGATCTCAATTTCTGTGTCTCCAAGCTCAGTGGTAGATATCTTAATCTGTGGATCGGGACCAGCAATGGTGATATCTAAACGCCTTTCAATCATCTGGTTATAACGCACTGCAACATCATAAAAGTCTTCACAGTAAGCTTTTGCATTCTCAATGATTTTATTAATGAATACAAAAGGGTTAACGCTTTGATCTCGTGTAATAATAAAGTGATGGGTAGCATACCGCTTTAAGAAATTGAGATTTTTGATTGGGCTGGTCATCAATTTATTATTAGGTATGAATAACGTTTTACCTGTGTATTCATAGGACTTAATGTTCACTTCTAATAGTGTCGTTTTTATCCAATCTGTGGCTGATACCTCACCTACAAAGTGATCAACTTCAATCCAGTCGCCAATCCGAAAAGGCCGAGTTGACACTAAATAGAAAAAACCAATGATGCATTGGATAAACTCTCGGGTCGCTAGGACAATGGCGACGGAAAAAGCAGCAATTGAAAACGCAAATGTTTGCATTTCTAATGCCCAAAGACTCAACAATGATACGATCAGCACCAGATTTAAAAAGTTCTTAACGTTGTTAACTAAATCTCTTTTATCTTCACCTTTATTTTTAGCATATTTACGTACCAGTTTTACTAATACGTATTTTGTTAATAGCGTCAAAAACACGATGGAGAGGGTTAAAAATAATTTATTTTCAGAAATATTGTCAAAGATATTTTTAAAAGCGTCTTCAAAAACGTTTTGTATAAGTGCCATATAGAATATTTAGCTTGGTAGAGTCTAAATATATAGAGTATACACAACTATAAATCAGAGAATATGTTGATTACTCTCTCATAAAAAAATAGTACTTCAGCTTAGGCTACGAGTAATATACTAAGACTAAAGAAATTGAGTATTATGGTCGCATATAGCCGCTTTGCCCCAGAACTTAGAGCTAGGCGAAGCTGATGATGCTACTAGCTGTTACATCAATTTTATTAATGTGGCTAACCCTATGCACTATGAACTGTGCGCTGGGCACAGATATCATTAGGCAGCAAATTTTATTAGATATAATGATAGATAACTTACCTACTACAGCGCTTTTATACGAAACATAGGTGTATTTGTTACTTTTAGTACTGCCTTTGTAGCTTGATAATTCGAAGTTAAAAATGCTTTTAACTTCAGTGAATAAGTTACCATTATTCGTTGTAGAGCAGATTATACCCATTACAATGTCTATCTCGAAAAATTATTGAGGTATTAGTTATTGAGGTGCTAGTTATTGAGGTGCTAGAAGTAGCTACTGCTCAGTACCCCAACAAAATTGCTGAGTTAATCAAAAATATCGCTGGTTCACCTGTCATGATTAAGTAACTGCAAGGTATTGATGGCAAGCGATTTGCGACAATCAAACAACGAGTAGTAGGAAATCTTTGCTCAAACCTTCTGGAAATGATGCTGCCAGCTTAATCAGACCCTTGCTTGCAAAGACAAAAGCTATAACGTTGAATATGTGTGAAGTAGATATTCTATATGCTGTCTCCGAACTAATGACACTTGAGCTTAATTCTTCGCGTAACTTAGCTTAACTTAGCTTAACTGGTGTTGAAACGGCAACGGCTAAAGGTGTGCCCAGCATAGTTACTAGAAAATGACTCGGTAAGCTGTGCTATTCAACTAGCTGAATGCCTTAACATAACAATCACATCGGCTATCTTTAGGAACATACAGACAATTTAACAAGATAAAATAAAACATTTTGTACTGAAAGATGAATGACAACGGGTACAAAAAATACTCACTTAATTTAGAAGAGTAAAGCCATGTGTCAAGTTGCTTATTTTGAAAGACCAGATGCTACCATCCAATACTTTACACGCTCGTAAGATAATTTTTTTGTATAAACCTTCTATTATTGATTAAAGAGTAACTTAGATGAATAACAAACAATTAGTTGGCGCACTTGAACTATGTGATCTTCCACAACTCAAGCTAAACAAAATAGAGACCAGAGTAGATACAGGTGCTACAACATCATCACTACATGTAGATAATATTGTCGAGTTTAAGAAACAAGGAGAAGAACCAAGAAAAGGACTGAAAAACACTCCGAAAGAAAGATGGGTACGATTTGATATCCACCCTGATACACATGACGTGAACCAAGTTGTACAAAGACAAGCTAAGGTAAAAAGCGTACGTAGAGTTAAAAGCTCCAACGCCACGCACCAAAGACGTCTCGTAATCGAAACCGATATATTAATTGCTGGTATGCAGTGGTGTATCGAGCTTACACTTACTGACCGCTCTGAAATGAAATACCTCATGTTACTTGGCCGAGAAGCCATGTCTGGTCGCTTAATTGTTGATCCAGAACATGAATTTCTACTATCTAAGTAAACGAATATATCCTTGTTACAAATGTACCAGCAAACACTTGCGTAAGCCTGTAACTGAATGTCTAGCTAGGCGTTTGACTGAGTGCTTAGCTGAACCTCTGGGTAAGTTCACACTTTTAACTTGGAAAGGGTTTCGACTAACTCTTTACCAAGAGACATCAATACTTTTTCAGTTTTTGCATCAGTAATATTTCCATCTGCGTCAAACATGGTAAACGCAGCGCTTACTGCTTTTTGATTAGGTAATACCATCGTTCCCAAGTTTTCCATCAACATACGTAGAACGACTAATACTCGCATTCCACCTAATCCACTAGGCGACGCTGCCATAATGGCTGCTACTTTGCCTCGATATGCCGCCATTGGCTTTTCGTCACCCGTTTTTCTGGATCCCCAATCAATTGCATTTTTGAATAGGCTGCTGTAAGAACTATTGTATTCAGGAGATGAGATTAAAAAACCATCGTGACTGATCATTAATTCTTTAAAAGCTTGAGCTGCTGCGGGCATGCCTTGTTCCGCTTCAAGGTCTTCATTAAAAATAGGCATCTCAAAATCTTCAAGATTAATGGTAGTGACCTCTGCCCCTGCTTCTCGCGCTCCTTTTGCTGCAATAGCTACCACCTTCTTATTGACTGAGTCTTTTCTACCACTACCTGCAAACGCTAGAATTTTTACCATCTTAGTTATCTCTCTTGCCATAAAGCCTTATAAATAAACCATACACGACTTAGATTCAACCTTGAAGTGTGTGGTTTGTTGAGAATTACTTGATGTCGTGTAAAAACCAATAACCCGCTAAATAGCGGGTTATTGGTTTTATCTTGTTTTAGCTCGTAATCCTTAGCTAGTGACTAGAGGTTAAAATTTTACATCTTTTCCATAGTCTCTATACCTAATAGGTCCAAACTTGATTGCAATGTTTTAGCTGTTAACTGGGCTAACATCAAGCGGCTATTTTTAGTTGACTCATCAATGCCTACTTTTAATATTGGGCAAGCTTCATAGAAGCTCATAAATAAACTCGCCAGCTCGTATATATAGGTACACAAAATATGTGGCGTCGCTTCAGTTGAGACTTGCTTGATGGCTTCGACATATTGCAGCAGTTTGACTGCAAGTAGCTTCTCTTGTGGCTCTTCAAGCTGAATGTTAGCTTGTAAGTTCACATCATCGACATCGGCGTTTCTGAAAATACTTTGTACACGGGCATAAGCATATTGTAGGTAAGGTGCCGTATTACCTTCAAAGCTGAGCATAGTGTCCCAATTAAAAATATAATCTGTAGTGCGATTTTTACTTAAATCAGCATACTTCACTGCGCCAATACCTACTTTATCAGCCACTATTTTACGCTGTTGTACTGACAAGTCAGATTCACGCTTATTGATGAGCATTTCTGCTCGCTCAATAGCTTCTTCTAACAAATCAATCAACTTAACTGTGGCGCCGGTTCGAGTTTTAAAAGGTTTACCATCACTACCTAACATCATGCCAAATGGGCAGTGTTGGTAACTTTGTTGCGTATTAATAAATCCTGCATTTCGGGCGACAATTTCTGTTTGTTTAAAATGCAAAGCTTGACGTACGTCTGTAAAAATTAAAGTTCGGTCTGCACTTAACACACCGTTACGATAGCGAATAGCCGCTTGGTCGGTGGTAGCATATAAATATCCACCACCAGATTTTTGTACAATATAGGCAGCTGGGTTACCTTCTTTGTCTGCCATTTCTTGCAAGAACGCCACTTGTGCGCCCTGACTTTCAACAACAATGCCAGCAGCCTTAAGCTCAGCTACCGTTGCGGCCAAATCGTTATTGTAAGCGCTCTCACCCATTACATCACTGCGTTTAAGGCTAACGTTAAGTTTGTCGTACACTTCTTCGCTGTGTGCGATAGATATATCAATAAAGTTTTGCCACAGCTGCATGCATTGAGCATCACCGCCTTGTAACTTCACCACATAATCTCGGGCACGATCAGCGAACCCTTCTTCATTGTCAAAGCGTACTTTAGCTGCACGGTAGAAGTCTTCTAAATCAGACAATGCGGTCTCAGCGACTTCATTGGCAGCCAATTTGTCATTTAGGTGTGCCAACAACATACCAAATTGTGTGCCCCAGTCACCCATATGATTTTGACGGATAACGTTATGTCCTAAAAATTCCAGTGTCTTAGCGACTGAGTCACCAATAATGGTGCTGCGCAAATGGCCCACATGCATCTCTTTGGCTAGATTCGGTGCTGAATAATCTACCACCACGGTTTGTTGTGGCTCGACTTCAATACCGAGACGACTATCAGCATTAGCGACTTGTAGTTGCTGAGCTAACCACTGAGGTTTTAAGTAAATATTGATGAAACCTGGGCCAGCCACTTCTAGTTTTTCAACTTGGTCCTTGAGCTCAACTGCATCCACAAGTTTTTGTGCTATATCTCGTGGATTTTGTTTAAGTACTTTTGATAAAGCCATCGCTCCATTAAACTGATAGTGCCCAAAACCAACACGGGTGCTACGGCTAAGTGGTGTTGGAGTGCCTGGTGGTGCACCTATGGCAGTCAATGCGTCTTTAAATTTTGCTAGTAAAAATGTGTGTAAGTTCATGTTTGCTCTTGTCTGTAAAATACATCAGGCGATTGATAAAGTACCTTAGTGCTCTCTGGTCGTGTGGAAATCGATATCAGGGTAACGTTCTTTGGCTAGCGCTAAGTTGACCCTAGTCGGTGCAATGTAAGCTAGATTATCCCCTCCGTCTAATGACAAGTTTACTTCTGCCTTACGCCTGAATTCATCAAGTTTCCGTGGGTCTTTGGATGACACCCATTGAGCGGTATACACATTAATATGTTCATATACTGCATCTACGTTGTATTCACCTCTTAATCGAGCCACCACCACATCAAATTGTAAGACACCGACGGCTCCCACTATCAAATCGTTATTTTGTAACGGTCTGAATACTTGCACCGCTCCTTCTTCAGCTAGCTGGATCAAACCTTTTTGTAACTGCTTTTGTTTCAGGGGATCTTTTAGTCGAATACGCTTAAACAATTCTGGAGCAAAATTAGGAATACCTGCGAAGCGAAATTTTTCACCTGCAGTAAACGTATCACCAATTTGAATAGAGCCGTGATTATGTAAACCGATGATGTCACCAGCATAGGCTTCTTCCAACAGCTCTCGGTCACTGGCCAAAAAAGTCACCGCATCTGAAATTCGTACGTCTTTACCTATACGACTATGGTGCATTTTCATGCCTTTTTCGTATCTACCAGATACTATGCGACAAAAAGCAATGCGGTCACGGTGCTTAGGATCCATATTAGCTTGAATTTTAAACACAAAACCACTGAATTTCTGTTCATTTGATTCAACTTTGCGTTCACTGGTTTCACGCCCTTGCGGCGATGGTGCCCATTCAACTAAACCGTCAAGCATATGATCGACGCCAAAATTACCCATGGCAGTACCAAAAAATACTGGGGTTAACTCGCCAGCCAAAAATTCATCATGATTAAATTGGTGGGAAGCGCCTTTCACTAGTTCTAGCATATCTCGTATTTCTTCAGCGTATACGCCGATTGCTTCGTCCAACTCAGGGTTATCTAGACCTTTTACAACACGCACATCTTGAATAGTGTGACCTAAGCCTGTTTTATAAAGGTATGTTTCATCTCTAAGCAGATGATAAACACCTTTAAATTCTTTGCCCATACCAATTGGCCAAGTAATAGGCGCACATTTAATGCTTAAAACCTTCTCCACTTCGTCCAACAGATCAATGGGATCTCGAGTATCCCTGTCGAGTTTATTCATAAAGGTAATGATCGGTGTGTCGCGCAAACGCGTTACATCCATCAATTTTATGGTACGTGCTTCAACACCCTTAGCTGCATCAATGACCATTAAACAAGAATCGACAGCAGTTAGGGTGCGATAAGTATCTTCTGAGAAATCTTCGTGCCCAGGTGTATCTAATAAGTTAACCGTACATCCACTATATGGAAATTGCATGACTGAGGTAGTAACGGATATACCCCTTTCTTTTTCCATTTCCATCCAATCAGACTTGGCATGTTGCCCTGATTTTTTGCCTTTTACCGTTCCTGCTTTTTGTAAGGCATTACCAAACAATAATACTTTTTCGGTAATAGTGGTTTTACCCGCATCGGGGTGAGAGATAATCGCAAAAGTGCGGCGTTTATCAACTTCTTGTTGGAAGGACATGGAATACTCTTAAGTAACGGGTAACTAAATAATTCGGGCGCGTATTGTATATGACTCCGACAAAAAAGTCGCTGCCCTGATGTAATTTTGTAATCTAGTGAACGACTCAAGACGGTGTTGTACTTTTAACTACAGTGGAAGCATATCTCATCACTATTTATGACTAGTTTTATTATTGGCTTTATCATTTACTCAAACTCATGTTTAAATTATATTAAGGGAGGTAAGTTTATTGTCATATAAAAATAAAAAATCATACCTATAGTTTACTATCAGGAAGCGACCTTAGATGTCACATAGAAAAACGTTTAGTGGCGCGCAACTCAAATCATTGCGCAAAGAAGCCGGTTATACTCAAGAAGAACTCGCGCAACGAGTGGGTATAAGCCGAGAGACGGTGTCTGCTATCGAAAATGATAAACCTGAAACAATGGATAACATAGGTGTGGGTGTGGTGAATAAATGGTGGTCTATCTGCCGTCAAACTGCATCAGAACAAACTCGCGAGTCTTTTTTCTGCACAGTAATGGATTATTTTGGTTTTAACTTAAGTTAGTCCTGTTTTAATCTAAATATATAGTTTTACATGCTTACCTTCCCCAATTTTATAATAGCTTTGTTTAAAGGTTTTTTGTCGCGTGCAAGATGTGGACGTCTTGAATGTGGCCACAGTAATACTTTTACAGGGCATGTTGCGCGACAACTAGTGGGCTTATATTTATCTAGATGGCTATCTGATAAGACTGTTTATTTATATCGCTAGGTTTTGACTGGTTCATTTTCTTTAAGACTATTTGACACTATTTGGCATACAAAATTCTTTTATTTTGCGCCACTTTAATAGCCTCATAAAAGTTTATTACTTTGTGATCACATACTAGCCCCGCAAATGTTTTAATACTTCTACTTCTTGGCTTAACATTAACTAACTACGCTGTGTCAGTCGCGTACATAAAATTAAACAGCAAGTAAGTAGAGTTCAAAACGTCACGGTTATTGATGCAGTAACAAGCTTACTTACTGATCTACTTATCTATAAACAATACTACAGCCATCACTTTTACGCTTATCAAAGCGAAGTTAATAAGTGCAAAACTATATAAAACTAACGCCGTGCGCGACTTTTAAAGTCAGTGATATATTGAAAAAGGCATGATCTAGCCTCATTTAGTTCTCGCCAAAAAATCAAAAAAAGCTATTACGATCA
>Ga0222645_101003_pt1 | contig 13596 bp, 19 predicted proteins | sample AntAcemetagen292_FD_179881 | JGI IMG/M metagenome (GOLD analysis project Ga0222645, IMG submission 179881) | Saline water microbial communities from Ace Lake, Antarctica - #292 | ecosystem: Environmental > Aquatic > Non-marine Saline and Alkaline > Saline | place: Antarctica: Ace Lake | collected...
TGCAGGAGTTAGATATATCCATGTACAAGTAGTAGGTGGTGGCGGCGGTGGCTCAGGACACGGCGAAAGTGGCGGTGCAGGCGGATACTCAGAACGTATTTTAAATGTAGACGGTATATCGTCAGTAGGTGTTACAATTGGTGGCGAAGTAGGTGGCAGTTATTACTCAGGTGCAGGTGGCAACGGAAATGGTAGTTCATTTGGGGGCTATCTAAGTGCTGGCGGCGGCTACGGAGCAAATAGAAACAACCAACACTCGGGTGGTTTAGGTGGAAACGGGAGTGGCGGCGACTTAAACATATATGGCGGTGGTGGCGGCTCGCATCACCACAGCTTTGGCCCTGGTGGCCGCAGCTTCTGGGGCGGATCAGTAGCAGGTGGCCACCCACAAGGTGGAAACTTCAGTCATAATCATCAATCACATAGTGCTCCGGGATCAGGAGGTCGCGGCGCATATTTTCACGGACACTTAGGGTCAAATGGACGACCTGGAATGATCACAGTAACGGAGTATAGATAAAATGAAAAAAGCATTAATGGGAACTATGGGTCACATACAACAAATTGTAGACCCAGGCGAAGATTTTGAAATTTACAACGGACCTGATGCAACTATCCAATGGGTAGACGCACCAGACAATGTAACACTAGATTGGACGTTAGAATGGAGCCCAGCACAAGAAACAATGATTTGGATAGAGCGAGATGCACCATTTGGTGATCTAGAAGTAGCTAGAAAAATTGCCTACGGCGAGACCGGAGCACAACTAGGTATGATATATGACGAACTTAAAGAAACGGGTACATTATCAATCGACGGCATGTGGGCTTCGCACATTACATCTGTTAAAGAAAGTATTGATAAACCAACGGCAAGACCAGAATTACAAACTCTAGAAGAAATTATGGCACTTAATGAAGTATTAGAGCCATCAGTTGATAATCCAGCAAAAATATCAACCCCCGAACTACCATGTTGGAAAAGATATTCTGGCTGGTGGGGAAACCAAGCATAAGGAGATATAAATTATGGCAACATTAACAGCAGTAGGTCCGGTAGTAGTGGAAAATGCAAACATTGCAAAAAATCTAGAACTACCACTAGTATCATTTGAAAAGCACGTAGCAATGGTGGTAGAAATTGACGGCGAACCCGTTAGTTTAGACTTCAATGAAGATCGTATGTATAAAGCTACACACAACGGAATTAAATATCGTGCAATTGGTCCTCGTTGGGTCGCTACAGCATAATATAATTAATAATATACCTTAATTAAAAAGCAGGGCATTTCGCTCTGCTTTTTTTATGTCACATTTATAGAAACTGTATTTACAACACTATAAATACTAGCAAGTAACAATCAATCAAGGAAACAAAATGAACATTAAAAGTGTATGCATTGTAGGCGGCGGATCAAGTGGCTGGATGACAGCAGCGGCATTAAGCAAGTTATGTCCGCATTTAGAAATTACATTAGTAGAATCTGAAAAAGTAAAAACTGTTGGAGTTGGTGAAAGCACTTTAGGGCACATTAATAAATTTTTAGAGATGTTAGATCTTAAAGACCAAGACTGGATGTCAGCATGTAATGCAACATACAAAAACTCAATACAATTTACAAATTTTAGAGAAGGTAATGAAGAAGTATTTCAATATCCATTTGTACAAGGATATGATTTTACAGATGCTAATAATGGATTAGATACATGGGGAGAATTAGCAACGTTGTATCCTAATGAATTTCCTCCCGAAACATTTTCGGAAATGTATGCTCCTACTAACACTTTTCTTGCTAAACATAATAAACAGTCAAATAACTCAGATAAGTCATTAAGACATTATAGCTTTAAATACGATACCGCATATCATATGGATGCAGCATTATTTGGTCAATATCTAAAAGATAAAATTGCTATACCTAATGGCGTCACTCATATGTTTAAAGATGTGCATTCATTTGTTAAAGATAGTCAAGGTAACATATTGCAGGTTCTCTGTGACGACGGTCATAATTTAAAAGCCGACTTATGGATTGACTGTACAGGATTTCAATCAATATTATTAGAAGGATGGATGAGTTCGGCGTTTATTCCTTTTGAAAAGCATCTTGCAAATGATAAAGCATGGGCTTGTCGGTTGCCTTATATTGATAGAGAACGAGAAATGCACAACGTCACGGACTGTCATGCACTTGATAACGGATGGGTATGGAATATTCCATTATGGAATCGAATAGGTACCGGCTACGTATTTTCAAGCAGATTTATTTCACCAGAAGGTGCTCAACAAGAATTTCGAGAGCACTTAGCAAAAAAACATAGTCCTGAACTTGCCGAAGCAGCCGAAATGTTCCTTGTTAACATTAAACATGGCCGTAGACGCCGGGCATTTGTTCAAAATGTTGTAGGTATAGGTCTAAGTTACGGATTTGTTGAACCATTAGAATCAACCGGATTATTAACCACTCATGAAAACATTATTAAATTAATTGACTTACTTAATCGTCGAGACGGATATGTTACAAGATCTGAAAAAGAAGCATACAACTACGCTGTTGAATATGACATATTAGGATTTAGAGACTTTGTATCAATGCATTATGCATTATCAAAACGTACAGATACGCCATATTGGCGTTGGTGTACACAGCTCAACGAATATCATCCTACGCAATTTAATGAATTTGTACCACAATATAACAGTTATACTAACTTATTGGTTAGTATACAAGCATCTAATACATTAAATGATGGAATGCAAGGAGGTAATTTTATTGCAGCTGGAATGGGTGTAAAAGCAGTATCAACCCCTGCAATTGTAAATGCTAGATATGATTTTATGTCTGCAATAGATCCTTCTAGTGATGGAATTCTTCCATTAGAAAATTCTCGTAAAAAATTCCATCAATCTAAAAAACACATAGAAGATCATATTAAAACACTACCAAGTCATTATCAATATTTAAAAGAAAACATCTACGGAGGAACTGATTCTCATGATGTTTAAAGAAAAATCTTGGTTAAGATTTTATTCTATGGAACCAGGAGTCGCAGAGGTTTTTCCTGTTATTCCGGCACATAAATTAAAAAGAGATTGGATGCAACGCAGTGATCCACCAGATCCTGATAACGGAAATATGCATACTAAGAACTGTCCAGGAATTACTAAACTAGTGTCTATGGGTTATATATTACGTGCTCCGGCTGATTTTATAATAAAAACTAGTGCAGACAATACTACAACATTCCAGTGGACAGAGGCAAGAAGGTTTAATACTGAAGATCCTGAAAATAAAAGGTATGTAGGATTTCATAATCAACATCAAACCGAACCAACTCTTGATGATCCTAATAAAACATTAAAGGTGGCAGTTAAGATTGACACTCCTTGGAGAGTAAAAGCATCTGATGATATTTTATTATTACAAACTCCAGTATCATATAATAACGAATCAAGATTTACTGCCGCACATGGTATCTTAGATCCTAGATATGGACATGTTGTTAATGTACAACTATACTGGCATGTACTAGAAGGTGAAACATTAATTAAAGCCGGAACTCCTTTAGCACAATATATTCCAGTACATCGCAACTTCGGTATTAATAATATAAATCTATTAGTTGATGATGCAACACACGATGATAAAGAACTTGAAAAAGCATTTAACTATATGAATAGTTGTATATTTTTACCAACAGATAATCTCAAATCACGACTACAAAGAACTATGTCAATCATGACTAAGTATAAACACAGGAGAAAAACATTATGGACTTCATTACTGAAATCAATATCGCAATTACTAAAGTAGAAGCAACTTTACAAGAACAAACTACTAAATTAGAAGAGTTAGAAAAAGAGTTTGCTGATGTTAAATTAAATCCGTATGGCATCACTACAATTGATTTTTCACAACGTCAAGAATTATTAGAAGACAAAACTAAAATGGAAGGCGTAATAATGGGGCTTAATTTAGCAAAAGAGACCTATGAATCACACGTTATTGCATAATGGAACAGATGTTGATCCTTTTCCAAAACTAATATGGAAGTTCAAGTATAATTTTCCGTACGACAGCATAATAAGTCGTATTGGTAATCTATCAAAAGAAACTCTAAAAAATTCTAGTCTAGAATCTGGTGCAGCATTTTCGACAGTTACTGCACCTTTTGATCCTCCACATTCGTGGCCCGAATTAATTGATTTTAGAAAATGGTTACAGGAGCCTTTAGATTTTGTTTGGCAACATCATAATTTTAAACAGTATAATACGAGTGTTATGAACTCGTGGATTAATATCCATAAAAAAAGCGGCGTTACTTTAGAACATAATCATAGTCACACACCGTTAGTTATTACTGCGTATCTTAAATTACCTACTGATTCTGGATTTATTGAATTTAGAGACCCATTAGAATATCATAAAACTAATACTCCTATTACACCTGAAGAAGAATTATGGAAAGCTATTCCTTGTGAAACAAATGATATATTGATTTTTCCAGGATGGCTCAAACACAGAACTCAACCTAATTTAACAGACAATGATAGAATTGTCTTAACTATGAATATAGGATAACATGGATTTTAAATTTTGTAGCCCGGATGCAAATTCATTTGATAAAGAAATTTTAATAAAGTCTTTAGATGAATGGAATGTAGAATATATAAAACTATCCGATAATACTGGATATTGGATTGCAGATAATCCATTTAAAGATAACGGATTTGAAAAATATCGAGAGCTTATTTCTGCATTTCCAATTGTAAAAAATAATAATATAAGCAGTTGTATAGATCCAAACCCTTTTGATACAATACATTTACCTGAATGGATGACTAAAAACATCTTACAACTAATAATACAGTACTATACAACATTTATAGAAACTCATGTTATAGGAAAAAATGTACACGAATGGGGAAACTTATATTGGGCAAATCGTTCTCGCCCAATAGAATCATTTAGGATTCCGCATGTTGACTATCCGCACGGTATAGTAGGAAATCTATGGCTGTCAGAGCATCCTGCAGGCAGCACCGGTACAAACTTATATGAGTATACTGGTAAAATTCATGGACTATACTACGACTTTCAAGTTGACAACACTCACCCTTTATATAAAAAATATAAAGAATTATCAACAACAGATAGACTAGATAACTGGAAAAACTTTGGCGATGACGAAGCTGAAGAATATGGATTTAAAAAAGTAGGTGTTGCACCGAGCATCTATTCAAAGCTAACTATGTATAGATCGAGAACACCTCATTGCCCTTATATAGACTCGTCTATTAATTTTAGATGGAGCCATACATTTGCATTCGAACATGAAAATTTAACAGTAGGAAATACATTATTATGAATATGGATTTTTATTTTCCCACTCCTGTATGGTGGGAAGACACTAGTATAGATAATACTCCAATTATTGAGTTATGTAATAAACTAAAAACTGCTGATTCAGATGGAAGAAAAATTAGTAATAATGGAGGTTGGCAGTCGTCAGACTTTACGCCTAACGAACATAGTGAATTTGCAGAGTTTGTGACTGCTGTAACTAATAAATCAATGCAGTGTCTAAGTGACTATGGATATGTAGAAAATGCTTATAAATTAGAAATGCTTAATGCTTGGTTTAATATAAATCAAGAAGGTAATTCAAATCAAATTCATACGCACGGCGGATCATTTATATCAGGTGTGTATTATGTAAAAGCAGATACTAATCAAAGTGAATTGATTTTTTATAAAAATTTTACAGAAGACTATATAATAACTTCTGCAGGGGACATTGAAAGATTTACCCCTATTAGCGGAGCAACATGTAGATATCCGCCAAAAACAGGAAGACTAGTATTATTTCCATCTTATGTTCCGCACGGAGTAATGTCAAGTACTAGCAAAGATGAACGAATTTCTTTAGCATTTAATATGAGAATGTCTAATGTATAATAATATTGCAGAAAAAATAGTTACTAAAGTCGACTTAGAAAATGATGACAAAGCGTGTTACTTTAAGAACTTTATTGAAAATCCGTCAGAATTATTAACCTGGAACGATGTTGAAGATTGTATGAATAATCCTAATTTTTACGAGTTTGAATTAGTAGATCATAATAACAATAAAATAGATATACCCGCTAGTGCAAAGCCCTGGAATTATCATCGTCCTATTCAAAATAAAAAGTTTTTATTTGACAATGTTAATCACGGACACACGTTAATAATTACAAACTACGGATTTCACAGTGATAACACAACTGAATTGTTAGCAACATTTGAAAATTTATTTGATATTCATGCAGCTATACATGTGTACGCTGGTCTAAAAGGTTCTAAATCATTTACTGTACACGACGATTATCCTGCAAACTTTATTATCCAAGTAGAAGGCGAAACTCGGTGGCAAGTGTTTGAAAATAGAATTTCTTACCTTTTTAAGACAGGAAGAATGAATGGCAGGGTAAATACCAGTATGCTTAGACCTGCCATTGACGTAGTATTAACACCTGGCGATGCATTGTATATTCCTTCAAGAGCATATCACTGTGCAGAACCAACAGAAAAAAGATTGTCAATTAGTATTCCGTGTTGGCAACGATTAACTACAGACACTTTGGATAGTATGACTGACAGAGTTAAATATAGGATTAATAAAGATGCTTAATTTAATTGAAATACCTGATCTAATTGATACAGAATATCAAAAAAGATTATATAATACTGTAACTGATATTAAATTTCCGTGGCACTATTTAGAAGATACAACCTACGAAAGATCAGACAAGCCGACGGCTAATACTCCAGCATTCACTCATTTATTGTTTAATAACAACGGAACTAAAAGCGAATACTTAGATGCCTTTACTCCTATGTTTTTAGAAGGAATAGAAAGATGTAATTTGAAATTAATTTCAACTATACGATTTAGGTTAGGATTTCTTTTAAAAACTAGATATAATATTCCAAGCATGCCGTATATGCATAATACTCCTCACATTGATTGTGAAGGAAATCATTATACTGCAATATACTATTTAAATACAACGGACGGTGACACTTATTTGTTTAATGAGACAGAAGAATCGTCAAAGTATTCTGTTAATAAACGAATTAGACCCGATGCTGGAAAATTTATTTGTTTTAATGGAAGACATTATCATGCAAGTTCGTGTCCTAAAATGTTCCCTTCGAGAATTGTCTTAACAATGAATTTTACTGCGGAAGAAAAATAAAATGAATCCATTTAAAGATAGAATTAATAGACCGTTTATACCTACAGTTATAGTTGACAATTTTTTTGAAAGTCCGTCGCTTTGGCGGCATTTTGCATTAAGTCAAGAATTTTACAAAGGTGCACGCGGCACATGGCCTGGCATTCGTACTGCTATGCTTAAAGATTTAAGTTCTGAATTGTATGAAATATTAGAATTTAAATTATTGCAACAATTGCCTCAGTTTAAAAGATTTAGTAAAATTGAATCAACCTTTCAACTTATAGACGAAACGTACGGAAACGGGTGGGTGCATGATGACAACCCCGAACACAATGTAGCCGGTATAATATATCTAAACGAACATGCTCCTTTGAATAGTGGAACTACATTATACGTAGACGAAGTCGATATTAATGCTGACAATTATACTCAGATGTTTATAGACGATGTAATGAGTACTGATCCCGAACTTAGAGCACAATTTAAAAAATATAGGAATGAACAACGCTCAAAATTTACTCCTGCTACTGAGATTGATTTTCAGTGGAACAGATGTGTTATGTTTGATCCTAGAACATGGCACAGTGCAGATAACTTCTTTGGAACAAATAACAAAGATTCAAGACTAACCCTAGTATTTTTTGGAAACGCAGAATGACAGATAGAGATATTAATATAGATTTAATAAACAATTCTGCAGAACTTAGTGCAGAACGTATTAAACAATATGATTTAAAGAATAGAAAAAAACATCAATATTTTCCTACTAAAGTTATTGACAACTTTTTTGAAGCACCAAGTTTGTGGCGAAAGTTAGCTTTAAACGCTGAATGCAGTCAATCAACTGACGGCACCTGGCCCGGAATGCGTTCAACGTTTTTAAATGACATTGATGAAGAAGCATTTGAATTATTAGCTAGATCGTTATTAAAATACATGCCCGGTTATAGAGGCTTTACTAATTTATGGACAACATTCCATTTTATTGACGAATCATACGGCAGGGGCTGGGTACATGACGACGATCCAGAACTAACTGTCTCAGGTTTGATATATTTAAATCCAACTGCTCCTTTGGGAACTGGAACTACTTTGTACAAAGATCAATACGATCATTCTGCAGACAAGTATAACAAACTATTTAAACAAGATGTATTATTTGCTGAAAAGGAAGAGCGAAAGTCGCTTGACAAATATCGAGAAGATCAACGCAATTGTTTTATACCAAGCATGACTGTAGAAAACGTATATAATAGATGTATCATGTTTGATCCTAGAGTATGGCATAGTCCTAACAATTTCTTCGGAGCAACTAAAGAAGATTCAAGATTAACATTAGTGTTTTTTGCAAAGGCAGGATAATTATGATTACGCATTATGATGATATTATAGAAATTAAAGATGTAATACCAAAAGATTATCAAGATCATATATATGATCAAGTTACTAGTTTAAAGTTTCCTTGGTATTTTAATACTAATCTAGTCAGTAATGAAAATGTATTAAAAGATAAAGAAGATACAAATATCTCAGGATTTAATCATTTCTTATATGAAGAAAACAAAGCTGTATCGCCATTTTTTGATACAATTTATCCGTTAGTATTAAGTATTACTAGTAAAATAGATATATCATTTAATAAAGTAGAACGAATGAGATTTAATCTCACAATGAAAAATAAACATGCAACTGAGTCATGGCATATGCCGCACATTGATAGTTGGTACCCTCATTATAATGCAATTTATTATGTAAACAATTGCGACGGTGACACTGTAATTTTTAATGAAACTGATCCTGAATATAAAAGAGATTTGTCATTTATAGAAAAAAATCAGTTTACTGTAAAACATCGTGTTACTCCTCAAAAAGGCAAGATTGTAATATTTCCAGGACATTACTATCATGCAAGTTCGTTTACTAAAAATAGTAAATTTAGGTGTGTATTAAATATTAACTTAGGAAAACTATTTACATGAGCGATTATAAAATATATAAATCACAAACCGTAATTGATAATCAAGAATATATGATTAGAGATCTATACATTGCACATGAGTATTTTAAGCGTCAATTTCCTAAACAGGATTCAACTTGGGGGTATTCGTATTATAATATTTTTGCAGCAACATCGCCATCGCCTACGTTTTATAATTTATATAAAGAGTTAACTGCGTTAGTCAGAGAATTTGTAGGTGACGATAGACCGTTATGGATCCAATCATGGCTTAATTTTCATATGCCCAACGAAGTATTAGACTGGCATGGCCATGCTTGGCCGTATCATGGATATATTAGTATAGACCCTAAGAATACAAAAACAGTGTTTGATGGATACGAAATTAATAACGAAGTAGGTAATATATACATTGGCCCAGGATATCGTCAACATAAAGTAGAAATAGTAGAAATTTTTGATACTCCTAGAATTACATTAGGATTCGATATACACGAATCACCGGCAAAGCCATATGATCAGTTTAGTTTGGTACCTTTATTATGATAGTGAAAAATGATTTTGCATTTGTTATTAGAAATGCAGTAAGCATAGATATTTGTAAGTTTCTTTCAGTAGAATTTAGGATGCTAGAGAAATGTGTAGAGTTTTTTAATAACGGCGACGGAAAAGCTGTTGGCAAAGAAATAGGTCTTCCTGAGAGTTTTTCAGTATATTCTCCATTATTTTTAGAAACACTGTCCTTGCATGTTAAACCATTAGTTGAAGAAGCAGTAGGTAAGCAGCTATGGCCTACTTACTCATATGGAAGAATATACAAAACTAATGCAGAACTTGAACAACATTTAGATCGTCGTAGTTCCGAATATACAGTATCGTGCTGTTTAGAAAAAGATTCAGCACACGATTGGTCATTAATTATAACACGCCGAGACGGCACCCAAGAAGAATATTTTTTAGAAGTCGGTGACATATTAGTTTATCCGGGTAGAGATCTTGTTCATTGGCGTAGAGGAAAATTTTGTGGCACTGAGCAAATACAAGCATTTATACAATATGTCAATCAACACGGTGATAGTGCAGATTTAAAATGGGATGGTAGACCGTTAATGGGATTACCTTGGGAAACAGCTAGGCCAGATGTACATCAAGGGTTGGAACTAATGATGGATAGTCTCAAAGAAAAACCCGCAGCAGAAGAACTTGACAAGGAACTGCCATCTATAAAAATCATATTGAACAGCTTACCTAAACAGTAGATCGTTCAATAGGTGTTGCAATTGTGTGAATTCTATTAACAAAAAACACTTGAGTTAGTCTCTCAGACTGACCACAATCAAAATTATTAGCTCGGTGATATGTTTCACCGGGGTATGCTACTAGTGTATTATACACATTATTGAATCTTGTAGTTTCTGTAAATTTATTATTATGTTCTTCTAACATTTGAATATACTGGGCAGTATCTACTGTTTCATTTTTATAAAAATTACACTTAATTTTGTAATCAGGGGAGGCATGCTCACTCTCCTTGATTGCTAATAAAGACGTTCCGCTATCCAACCCTGCATTTGGTGTTAGATAAATTAATCCTGCAAGAATAGTGTTGTTGTCCATATATGTCCATCCTACATTTGTTTTAGGATTATCATAGGGTTTAATCTTTTGAAAATATGTAGTAATTTCCCAATTAACTGCTTCGTTATTAAAGTTATAAAATAATGAAAATAATTTATAGCAAAACTTTTGTGTAAACTCTTGATCAATTTCGTGTAACGGATCTGTACGCACACCGGGATATTCTCCCAACGGCGGAGCAGTATAAGTTTGCGATAATGCAAATTTTCTAACATCGTCTACGTTATTATAAAAGTTATCGATTGAAATTGCTGGGAAATGTTTCATATCTTATAATGTACTTCTGTATGTCTTTTTAATATTTCGTTTAGTGCAGTTCTATGAGATACATACGTACTTTCTTTAATGTGTTGATGTACACTTATAAAATTATCATGTGCTTGTTTATTAATCCAAGGTACGTGTGTGTTTATTTTACTGTGTATAGCTTGGTTATCAAATAACCTTAATCCATGCATTACTTGCAAATAATTTAATTCTTTAAACATTATAAAATAAAAGTTAAAATGACTTAATCCTGGTAGTTGTGTTTTAAATGTTTCTAAATGTTCTTTATGGAATTCAGTAAGTTCAATATTGTTCTTTGCCCACCTCCAAAATTCTGAATCATCTCTTTTAGTCATATAATGCAACTGTACAAAGTCTATAATATTTTCAGCTACCTTTCTAAAAGTTTTATTATATGCTTTAGACACACCTTGATTCTCTTTGGTCCAATAAAATATATCTGAGCAGAATCCAAACATTTGTTGTATTGTAGATCCGATACTAGATGCTTCTAATGGCTCTACAAACATGCCAGCAAGTCCGACGCTTAGGCAGTTAGATGTCCAAAACTTATCTACATAGCCTGCACCAAATTTAATTTTCTTAGTAATATTGATTTCATACGGAAACTGTAGCCTAAATTCTTTTTCAGCATCTTTGTCACTAATAAATTTATCACAATATACATAACCGTTGCCAAATCTATCCTGTGTTGGAATTCTCCACATCCATCCTGAACTAAGTGCTCTAGCAAGTGTATGGGACGGAATTTCTTCTTCCCTAGGAGTAGGAGCAGCAATAGCACTGTTCATAGGTAATTGATTACCGCAATCTATCCATTTCACTCCTAGTTTAGAATTAATAATTTTTCTAAATCCGCTACTGTCAATAAAGAAGTCTGCTTCATAAGATTTATCTTGTCCGACTAACGACTTAACAATGCCGTTTTCTACAATAACATCTTCGACTATGTCGTCGACTACCTCTATATTTCTTTCATTACACAATTTATGAAAGAATATATTTAACTTATTAGTATCAAAATGATATTGATTGACTATATCATGATAGGGTTCGCTGTGTTCTGATTTGATTGATGCACTATATACTGACAACATAGGGTCACTACTATCAGCAATCATTTTAATCATAGTTGAATATAACCCAGTACGTTCATCTCTATAACCGGTATATTCAGGCAAACTATGCCAGTATTCTTTGCCGTCACCGTTCCAATTTTCAAATCGAATTCCAGTTTTAAATGTTGCTCCGGTCTCTTTAATTAAATCAAAAATATCAATTCCACAATGATTCATAAAGCCTCGCCAGTGTTCTGTACTTCCTTCACCTACACCTATGATGCCATATTGTGAAGACTCTATAACTGTAATTTTTAAATTTGGATAAGTTGCTCGTAACATTAGTGCTGAAATTAATCCAGCAGTGCCGCCGCCGAGTATAGTAACTGAGGTTATCAATTTCGTGTTCTCCAGGTTGTTGTGTATACTATTTACTTGACTATAAATATATTCATGGCAAACCCGGAACCTAAAATACACAAATTTTTTCCTGTCGAAGTAGTTGAATATAGACACTCTGATAATTTATCTTCAATGATAAAATTACTTGAACAAGAATCCTTTACTAAACACTCTGCATTTTCTTCAGTAAAAGACCTTCACACAGACGATAGATATGCACCAGTTTTTAACTTTATAGATTCTTCATTAGAAGATTACAGAACACGATTTAAATTTGACTGTGATCGATTAGAAATATCATCGTCTTGGACTAATCACTCTTTACCAAATTCAGGACAAAATCACAAATTTCATCGGCACTCTATGAGTTTTTTAAGTGGTATATATTATTTTACAGGAGGTGCAGCATTAGGCTTTGAAGATCCAATGACTCCAAGAGTGATGAATCAGTTAGAAGTATTGCGACTTGACTATCTTCCGTTTGAATTTATTGATCCTCTCCCTGGAAAATTAGTATTATTTCCAAGCTGGTTATATCATTGGACAAGACCACATATGGATAATTTTGATCGGTGGAACATTTCTTTTAATGTATTACCGACTGGAAAAATTAACCATAATATGGCAACTGATTCCACAGCACATATAAAATTAATAAATACAACAAGTAAGGAATAACTGATGTCAAAAATGATATATGAAATAAGGGCATATTCGCCAAGTAAGAATGAAGTACAGCGAGAGTTTGATCAGGATGCATTACAAGGTCGGCCGACTCAAAATGCTACTCTTGCACAACGCAAGGCAGATGCATTTGCATATAGATTAAATTTACAAAAGAAATTAAAAACAAATGATTGGGTAGGTCAAATAATTTTAATTTCAACTATGATCTAATAAGTCTATAACTTTAAAAACTGTTTCAAGTTTTTTTAAATTAACTTTGTTTTGTAAGGTGTTGTTTAATCCGTGATGTAGTGGACGAGGCCATTTACCAAACTCTACCCATGCATAACCGTCGTGCTCGT
>Ga0222645_101004_pt1 | contig 13576 bp, 11 predicted proteins | sample AntAcemetagen292_FD_179881 | JGI IMG/M metagenome (GOLD analysis project Ga0222645, IMG submission 179881) | Saline water microbial communities from Ace Lake, Antarctica - #292 | ecosystem: Environmental > Aquatic > Non-marine Saline and Alkaline > Saline | place: Antarctica: Ace Lake | collected...
AAATTCATCAATAACCAAAACAATATATGGTAAAAATTGATGGCCGTCATTCGGATTTAATTTCCGTGCTTTGAACTTGGCATTGTATTCTTTTATATTTCGAACCATTGCGTTCTTTAAAAGGTCATACCGGTTATCCATTTCAATACACAGCGAATTTAGCGTATGTACAACCTTCGTAGTATCTGTAATAATTGCTTCTTCTACATCTGGTAATTTTGCGAGGTAATGACGCTCTATTTTATTAAATAAGGTAAGTTCCACTTTTTTGGGATCTACCAAAATAAATTTTACTTCCGCAGGATGTTTTTTGTACAAAAGAGAGGTTAGTACGGCATTTAATCCAACAGATTTTCCTTGTCCGGTTGCCCCAGCCATTAATAAATGAGGCATGGTTGCAAGATCTACAACAAAAGTTTCATTAGAAATTGTTTTTCCTAAGGCTATTGGAAGCTCCATTTGAGATTCTTGAAATTTCTTTGAAGAAATAACAGAATGCATAGAAACGATGGTAGATTTTTTATTGGGAACTTCAATACCAATAGTTCCTTTTCCTGGAATTGGTGCAATAATTCGGATTCCTAAAGCAGATAAAGACAAAGCAATATCATCTTCTAAATTTTTAATTTTAGAAATTCGAATGCCCGCTTCTGGTACAATTTCATATAAGGTAATGGTTGGGCCAACAGTAGCTTTAATTTCTGCAATACCAATTTTATAATTTTTTAGGGTTTCTACAATTCTGTCTTTATTTGCCTCTAACTCTTCAGGGTCTATAGAAATGGTCTCATTATACTGTTTCAGTAAATTAAAGGTTGGAAATTTAAAGTTTGACAATTCTAGGGTAGGGTCAAACTCACCAAAATCTTTTAATAATTTATCTGATAAATTTTCTGTAACACTTTTTTCTTCTCTACTAATGGCAACGTCAATCTCTACAATGGGCTCTAAACCTTCTTCTTTGACAGTAGCTGCTTTCAAAACAGGTTCTACGTTTTCTTCAATGGTTAAAGAAATAGCCCCTTTTTTAGAAGTTGCTCCTGAATGCTTAGAAATGGTAGGTTTTAAATCGATGACAGATTTTTCAAAAGCCGATTTATCTTTGTTTTCTGCACTTAAAGGAATACTTTCTGATGTTTTTTCTGTTGCTGTATTTTGTAGGTCATCTTCTTCTGTACTTTCTTTTTCCGAATCAAACAATACTGCAGCAGCTTGTCTTGCAGCTCTTTTTTGTTTTATTTTATGAATGAATACATCAAAATTAACTTTATAACGCAAAACAATGTATGCTATAAAAAAGAAGATTAGAAGTAGGGTAAGTCCTGTTTTTCCTATAAAATCTTGTAAATACTGATTCACTTCAAAACCTATAATACCAGAAATAAGTGCAAATTTTTCATTTAAGAATCCTAAAGCTATAGAAATTAAACCCATTGCAATTAAACCCCAGTTCCAGGAAATAATTATTTTCGATAATTTTCTTTTTAATAAAACAGAAAAACCTGAAGAAGCCAGCTGAAAGGAAATTATAAATGCGGCAATACCAAAACCTTTGTAAATAAAAAAGTGCCCTAAATTTGCACCTATTTTACCCAATAGATTTTTACTTTTTACAGCGCTGTTTGATAATTGGTGAATGGTGCTCTGATCTTCTTGCCAATTAAAGAAAAATGAAATAAAAGCAATGCATAAAAAAAGAGAAAACAACATTAGAAAAAAACCAAAAATGGTTTGCGTCTGTTTTGCCTTTAAAAAGGCAAAAACACTTGGTTTCTTTTCAGATATTTCGGCAACCTTTTCGGTGCTCGGTTTTCTTTTAGCCATTAATAAGTATCTTGTTTGTTAAAGTAGGTTCCGCTAAAATAGTAAATTGATTTTTGGAATGTAAATGAACCCCGCAATAATTAAAGAAATGATACCGGCAAAGGTGGGTGCACCTGCCGCGATGTCTTTTATAAAGCCTATTTTAATATGATAATCTGGGTGCACAAAATCGGCAATTTTTTCAACTGCTGTGTTTAATGCTTCAGCAACTAAAACCATTCCTATTGCTAAAAACTGTAGCATCCACTCTGTATTGGAAATATTAAAATAGATCCCTAAAATAGTAACCATAATGGCTACAAAAACTTGCACTTTGATGCTATCTTCTGTGGTTAATAACAGCCACGCGCCTTTAAAAGCAAACTTTAAACTGCGCCATCTTCCTCTAATAAAATTATCATTTGGGTTTTTCATGAAACTAAATCGCTTTTAGTGCCGCTTCATAATTTGGTTCGTCAACAATGTCAGATACCTGCTCTGTATACGTTACTTTTCCATTTTGATCTAAAACAATTACCGCTCTAGAATGCAAGTGCACTAAAGGGCCATCTGTAATTTCTAAACCATATGCTTTCCCAAAATCTCCAGTTGCAAAATCAGACAACATAATTACATTGTCTATTCCTTCAGCACCGCAAAAACGAGCTTGTGCAAAAGGCAAATCCTTTGAGATACATAAAACAACGGTGTTTTCTAATTCGGCAGTTTTTTTATTAAACTCTCTTACAGAGGTAGCACAAGTTCCTGTATCTACAGAAGGAAAAACATTTAAAACTACATTTTTACCTACAAAGTCAGCTAAAGACTTTGTTGCCAATTCAACAGTTTTTAATGAAAAATCAGCAGCTTTCGTGCCAATTTCTGGTAAGTTTCCGATGGTGTTAATTGGGTTTCCTTTTAAAGTTATAGTTGCCATTTTTTTTAATTTTAGTTTGAATTCAAAAGTATGAATAATTAAATTATTTATGAAGTTATATACTCTTAAAACCTTCTAAATAATTCCGTTTTTTTATAGATAAAATATTTTATTTCAAATAAATAAAACCAAGTGATTGATTATTACGTAAATATAAATGAAACTATACTATTAATCAATTAAATCCCAAATTATGAAAAACTTAGTTTTTATGCTACCCCAAAGACACCTTCTAAATAATGTGTTTTTATTTAAAAAAAAATTAGCTGGCAACACAGCAGACTAATTTTTTAAAAAAAGTCTAGAAAAGAAAAAAAGAATTTAGTATGATTCTTTAAACTTTGTTCTTGAAAATATTTTTATTAGCAAATTAAGAGAAACATTTAAATTAGATACAGACGGCGTACTTTCATTTTATATGAATTGAAAATTAGTGTAATGAAAAATAAACCTACAAGCCTATAATAATTATAGCGGCCGGTGGGTACATATTACTAATTATGACGGTAACACTTATCTATATGTATAATTGTATCCAAATTAGACTTCAGAAATGCGGTCTATGTAGTTTAAATTGAAATAATAAATATTAAAAACATTCAAAATGAAAAAAATTAAATTAATAATTCCAATCCTGGCATTCTTAGCAGTATTTATGTCATGTGAGGACTTTTCTACAGAGTTAGAAGTAGAAAACATAGAAAATCCGAATGATAAAATTCTATCTTCAGATCCTGTAGCTTTATCTGCTACTAGTGAAGGTATTATCAACAACTGGTTTATGACCGTTCATGACTATAACGGACCAGGAGGAGCAATGCAAACAATGGCAGATATTTCTACTTGTTCTTGGGGAAATATGGGTATGAGAGATTTATCTAGTGAGCCAAGAGTTGCTTTAAACAACACCAGTGCTTACGGAAACAACGTTTCGAAATCTTACTTTAACGCCTTGTATTCTGTTTTAACAGATTCTAATACGTTAGGTTTTGCAGTTGCAAATGGAACAGATTTTGACAATCCTAATCAAATTGAGATGGTTTCAAAACTAGGACAAGCTTTGTCTATTGGTTATTTAGCCTTGGTATTTGATAAAGTATGGATTTCTGATGAAACAGGAGCAATTGTTGGTGAAGGCTTAGAAGGTTCTTCTTCTTACATAGAAGCGATGACTTTTGCTTTAGGTAAATTAGATCAAGCAATTGCAATTGCAAAAAGTAGTAACATTTCTTTATCAGAAGCAGCCATCCCTGGTGGTGGTGGTTCTAATGCCAACTTAGTAGAATTTATGAATAGTATGGGTGCTAGAATGTTGGTAGGAAACTTAAGAAACGGTGCAGAAAAGGCTTCGGCTGACTGGGCTAAAGTATTAACATATGCAAATGCTGGTGTAAAAAATGATTATGAAATCTATATGGATGATTCTACTTGGTATGATTTAGTTCCTAAAACATACTTAGTTTACCCAGGTTGGGCAAGAACAGACATGAGAGTTGTAAACATGATGGATCCTTCACAGCCTGCATATTGGGAAAACGGAGTTACTGAAATTCCAGAATCTACAGATCCAATGGATGAAAGATTGACAACAGATTATGGATATTTAGGTTCTAATAACTTTAGACCAGAAAGAGGACAGTATCATTATAGTAACTATAGGTATAGTAAATTAGATGACTATATAACTATATGGACTGTAAATATTACTGAATTCTCAAAATCTGAGAATGACATGTACAAAGCAGAGGCATTAGCGGCAACTGGAAATTTAGGAGGTGCTGCATCTGTAATTAATGCGGGTACAAGAACTACAAGAGGTAAGTTGCCTGCTGTAGCTTCTAATGCAAACGCAATTAAGAATGCAATACACCATGAAAGAATGGTTGAATTTGCATACACTGGGGCATTTATAGGTTACTTTGAAATGAGAAAAGAAGACCTATTACAGCCTGGTACTTTATTGCACTTTCCAGTTCCTGGAACAGCTTTAGAATCTGTACCTGCAGAAAACTACACATTTGGTGGTTCTCAAGGTGAAGCTGGTATGGATTATTCTACTGGCGGTTGGAGATAATTTACTAAGAATTATAGTATACGTTTTATATTTAAAAGCCACTTCTAAGGAAGTGGCTTTTTCTTTGATATTTTGTGTATTGCTTTAAATATATTATGTTTACAAGTTGTATTTTCGCAGTCCTTTAAAAGCATACTAAATTGAACATCTCACAATATACCTCTGAATTTAAATACAATTGGAAATTAGCAGCTCCTGTAATGTTAGGAATGTTAGGGCATACTTTTGTGAGTTTTGTAGATAATATTATGGTGGGCCAATTAGGAACCGCAGAACTAGCAGCGGTTTCTTTAGGAAATAGCTTTATGTTTATAGCCATGTCTATTGGTATTGGTTTTTCTACGGCAATAACGCCGTTAATTGCAGAAGCAGATGCTTCTAATAATTTTGAAAAAGCAAAATCTACCTATAAGCACGGTTTGTTTTTATGCACAACTTTAGGGATTTTACTTTTTTTATTGGTGTTTTTTTCGAAGCCTTTAATGTATTTAATGCAGCAGCCGGAAGAAGTAGTAGCATTGGCAATTCCGTATTTAAATTTGGTAGCTTTTTCTCTGATACCTTTGGTTATTTTTGAAGCAATTAAGCAATTTAGTGATGGGATGTCTATGACTAAATATCCAATGTATGCCACGCTAATAGCAAATATCATAAACGTAGTTTTAAATTATCTTTTAATTTTCGGGAAATTTGGTTTTCCAGAAATGGGTATGGTCGGTGCGGCTTTAGGTACATTAATTTCTAGAGTTATTATGGTTATTTATCTTTGGACATTATTGCGCTATAAAGAGCGTTCTAGAAATATTGTAAGAAATATAAAATTCTTTGCTTTAGACTTTTTAATGATTAAAAAAATAGTAAATATTGGTTCTTTAAGCGCCATGCAAATGTTCTTTGAAGTTGCCATTTTTACAGCAGCAATATGGTTAAGTGGTTTGTTGGGTAAAAATTCACAGGCTGCAAATCAAATTGCTTTAAATTTATCTTCTATGACATTTATGGTTGCCATGGGCTTAAGTGTGGCTTCTATGATTAGAGTAGGAAACCAGAAAGGATTGCAAAATTATAAAGAGTTGCGCAGAATTGCATTCTCTATTTTTCTATTAGGTATTTTGTTGGCTGTTTTCTTTGCATTGTTGTTCTTTATTTTTCACAAGAGTTTGCCCAATGTCTACGTAGATTTAAATGATGCTGCAAATTATGAAGATAATATGGAGGTATTAAGTATTGCATCAAACTTGCTGTTAGCGGCGGCATTTTTTCAGATTTCAGACAGCATACAAGTAGTTGTTCTGGGAGCTTTAAGAGGATTGCAAGATGTAAAAATACCAACTATTTTAACTTTTATTTCTTATTGGGTGGTTGGCTTTCCTGTTTCTTATTTTCTTGGGAAAGAAGAAATGTATGGTAGTTTTGGTATTTGGCTTGGGTTGTTGGCCGGTTTAACAACAGCTTCTGTCTTATTATTCATCCGATTTAATTCCTTAACTTTAAAATTAATAAAAGAAAAATAAGAATACCTATTCTTTCGAGCGCAGGCGAGAGGTCTTTAGATAAATATAAAATCAGTTTTCGATTGCGCTCGAGGCTTATCAATCACAAATTTTATAATGAATTTACCAAAATTTTTATTAGCAGATAACAGCAATTCACCCGATGATATTTTTGTATTACATACAGAGTTTCCTCGCTTTATGATCAATTTAAAAGATGATGAGATCGAGTGGTTTGAAGATTTAACCGGAGAAAATGAAGAGGATATTGCAGGAGAGTTGGCAGACTTAATGGACAAAGCAGGTTTGTTCTATGATTCTGAAATGAAAGAATTTGAGTAAGCACTTTTAATTACAACGCATAAAAAAACCTCACATATTATTTTATGTGAGGTTTTTTTAGGTTATTATTTCCAATTTATTGTTTTGCTTCAGGAATTACAACTCCTAATTTTGTAAGAACCAATTCGGTAATGTCAAACTTAGCGTCTATGTATGCAAACTCATTTCCTGTAACGGTTAACACCTGTGTGTAACCATTTTCTTTAGACACAATCGAAATAGCTTCACTAAGTTTTGTGTACAAAGGACGCATTAATTCGTCTCTTCTTAACCCCATTAAAGTATTTCCGGTTTTTTGATATTTTTGAATATCTTGATCTAAACCAGACAATTCTTTTTGAATTGTTTTTTTCTCTAGTTCACCCATGTCTTTTTCTTTTAGCTTATAGTCTTCTAACTTTGCCTTAAAGTCTTCTACTTTTATACTAAAAGAAGAATCTAATTTCGCTCCGTACGCTTTTGTAAGCTCTATTACCATTTTAGATTCTGGCATTAAACCGATAACATATTCGCTATCAATTGTGCCAACTTTACTTTGGGCAATAGTTAAGGTACTTATAAAAGCAATAAATAATACTGTAATTTTTAGTTTCATGATTTATATTTAGTGTTACAAAGATATACAATGGTCTGACTTACAAAAGTGTGTTAGGCTTTTAATTTATTAATTTTTTCAGAAATTCTAGTTATTATGGTTTTCTTATCCGTTAAATAATCAAACCACAAGGTGTTTTCATCTCTTTTAAACCACGTTAATTGCCTTTTAGCAAAACGTCTGGTATTTTTCTTGATTTCAGAAATGGCAAATTCTTTTGTAAAATTTCCATCGAAAAAAGAAAACAACTCTCTGTAACCAACAGTTTGTAATGCATTTAATTCTTTATTTGGGTGTAGCTTTTTTGCTTCTTCCAGCAATCCATTGTCCATCATAATATCTACACGCTGGTTAATTCTATTGTAAATAATGGCTCTGTCTGCATTTAAGCCTATCTTAATACTCTGAAAGTTTCTGAGTTTCTTTGGTTTATTTTTAAAGGTTGAATAAGGAATGCCAGCGCCAATACAAACTTCCAATGCGCGCATTAACCTATGCGGATTGTCTAAAGCAATTAAATGATAGGTTTCTATATCTAATTCTTTTAGCTGATTTTGCAATACTTCAATTCCTTCTTTTTCTAGTTTTATAGTAAGGGCTTCTCGCACTTCAGGAGCTACCTCTGGAAAATAATCCAATCCATTTAAAACCGCATCTACATACAAACCGCTGCCGCCCACCATTATTTGAACAGGGTTCTCTTTAAAAAGTTCCTCGAGTTTTTCTAAACTATCTCTTTCAAATTCACCCACGTTGTAGGCTTCAAAAATACTTCTATTTTGTATAAAGTAATGCTTTGCTGCAGCAAGCTCTTCAGGTTCTGGAACTGCCGTGCCAATAGTCATTTCTTTAAAGAACTGTCTAGAATCGCAAGAAATAATACTTGCGTTAAAAGCATTGGCAAGTTGAATGCTTAGTGCTGTTTTACCAATAGCCGTTGGTCCTACAATGGTAATTAAAGTGTTTTTTATGGTACTCATTTAATTTAAAATGCTTCCGCAATTGTAACAAAACGTTGCGCTTTTTGTGTGTTTTTCATTTAAACAAGTTGGACAAGACTGTGTATTTGTATCAACATCTAGGTCCGTTTTTGTCATTTCAGAACTTACAATGCCTGTAGGAATGGCAATAATAGAATACCCTAAAATCATAATGGCACTTGCGATCAACTGCCCTAAGGGGGTTTGTGGTGCAATGTCTCCAAAGCCAACAGTGGTTAAGGTTACAATTGCCCAATAAATGCTTTTAGGAATATTTGTGAATCCATTTTCTGCACCTTCCACCATATACATTATAGTCCCCAAAATGATACATACGATGATAACAAAAAATAAGAATACGGCTATTTTAGCACTACTAGCTTTTAAGGCTAACAGTAGTTTATTAGAGGCACCAATATACCTGGCCAGCTTTAAGATTCTAAAAACTCTTAATAAACGCAGAGCTCTTAAAGCCACTAAGCCTTGCGAACCTACAAAAATAAGAGAGACATACATAGGTATGGTAGATAGAAAATCTATAATACCGTAAAAACTAAAAATATATTTAGTTGGTTTTTTAATAGCTATAATACGAAGCGTGTACTCTATGGAGAACAAAATAGTAATTATCCATTCACCAATATATAATGCGTCGTGATATTTGTTGTCTAAATGCGCTACACTTTCTAGCATTACTAATAAAATGCTTGCTAGAATTGCTATTAATAAAATTACATCAAATACTTTACCTTCTTTTGTATCTGCTTCATAGATAATTTCATGAAGTCTCTCTTTCCAAGTCGGCTTTTTTATAGAATTACTCAAAATTTAGCTTTTTGTCTACTACAATACTACAAATATTAACTGAGTTTAAAAATTATTACCATCAATTTTATCAGTATTTACAAGGGTTTTAAAAAAATTATAAAAAAAAACGCACTTTTTTAAAACCGTACTTTAAATCTTCTCGTAAGTATGTTTGAGATTCAATTAAATATAAACTAAAAACTCAAACAATGAAAAAAAGTAAAATTTTATTAGGAACTGCATTTCTTGCAGTAATCGGATTAATCACAGTAGCGGCAGATCACATTGATGCGCCAGCGGCACAAGGAACATCTGCAGACATTACAGATTTTTATGCCTTCCAGGGAGAAGACACAAATAATTTGGTTTTTGTAGCCAACGTGCAAGGTTTATTAAGCCCGAGTGCAACAAGCACCACATCTTTTGATGAAAATGTAATGGTAGAAATTAATATTGATACCGACGGAGACAGTGTAGAAGATTTAGTAATACAAGCGATACCAAGAGATGGTGTAATGTATTTCTTTGGCCCAGTAGCGCCGTCATCTACAGGATTAAATAGTAATGTTTCTGAAATGGCTTCTAACAAAGGAGAAGTAGCGATTACGCCTTATGGCTCTAATGCAATAACTGCAACAAGTAGTGCAGGTATAAAAATGTTTGCAGGACCAAGAGACGATCCTTTCTTTATGGACTTTGCGAGATACGGAGAAATTTTAGCTGGTTCAGCACCTGGATTTAACAATCCTGGGGCAGACACATTCGCAGGTTCTAACGTATTATCTGTAGTGGTTGAAGTTCCTAAAAGTATGATTGGTACTTCTGGAGCAATCAACACTTGGGTAGAAGCAAAAGTAAAACAATAAGAAGGTTACTAAATAAACAAACTAAAAAAACAGAATATCATGAAAATCAATTTTATAAAATATACAGCAGTATTACTATTGTCTACAGCAGCGCTAGTGGGATGTAATAATGAAGAAACTAGCCCAGTAGTTATTGAAATGGGGACAGACTTCTCAGGAACTTTTGCTCAAAAAGATCAAATGGGTAGACCAGCGGTAAATACAGTATTTGTTTCTGCAGATAGTAAAGATGAATATAACGTTACCATTCCTTCGGAACAAAATGCAAAATTTCAATCAATGTTTCAAGCAAACTTAGAAGGTTTAAGTCCTGCTTTTAGTGAAGAAGGAGATGCAAATGCATTGGGTTTAGACGCAGCTGCTTTTACAGGTGTATTAGCTACGGATGTCTTAGGAGTTTCTTTAGATGGAAAAACTACGTTCTTTGATGGAACGAATGTTTTAACAGGAAGAGCTTTGGCAGATGATGTAATTACGGTAGAGTTGTTATTAATTTTTGGTGGAGAAGATTTTACTGAAAATCCAACATTATCGGATGATCACGTAGATGCAAACGATAAAGAATTTTTAACAAGCTTTCCATACTTAGCGTCACCTTGGTAAAAACTATTTTAATACTGACACCTATTTTAGGATAATAAGTGTCAGTATTTTAAAAAATTAAAAAGTACCCTTTTTTAAATTTCTGACGTGTTTTAATGATAAGAGGCGTCAGTTATTTAATTATTTCAGAAAACAAACAAACAAACAAACAAACAAACAAGCAAGCAATGAAATATTTCCAACTAACTTTATTCTTTGCAACACTTTTTATCACAGCAAGTTGCACCAAAGAAACAAACAAAAAAATAACAGATAGTAAAGATTATAATGCATTTCTAATCGATTCAGAAAACACCTCTTTAAAGGATATTCAAGCAGATTATAGTTTTTGGAAACAAAAATTAGAAAAGACCCCAAACCAGTATCCATATAGCGCAAAACTAGCAGCAGCTAATAGTGCCATTTTTAAAGTAACCGGAGAAATTGAAGCGCTAAAAGAAGCAGAAGAAAATTTATTATTTGCAAATAAAAAAACAAACTACAACAATGCTGGTTATTTAAGAAGTTTGTCTAAAAACTATATTTCCCAGCACAGATTTAAAGAAGCGTTGGCACTGCTTAAAAAGGCAGAAGTAAACGGAGAAAATTTACAACAGACACAATTTATGCTGATTGATGTAAATTTAGAATTAGGAAACCTAGAAGAAACAGGGGTTTACTTATCTAAAGTTAAAAACTTTAAAAGTTTCGATTATTTGATTAGAATTTCTAAATACAATGATCATATTGGTAATTTAGACAAAGCAATTGAGTATTTAGAAGCATCTTTAAAAATTGCAAAATCTTCTAAGAATACTTTTTTAATGCAATGGAATTTTACAAATTTAGCAGATTATTATGGGCATGCTGGTAGAATTAAAGACTCTTACAATTCTTATTTAAAAGCATTGGCTTTAAATGCGAATGATAGCTATGCGAAAAAAGGAATTGCTTGGATTGTATATTCTTATGAAAGAAATCCAGAAGAAGCATTAAGAATTCTAGAAACAGTAACTGCAGAAAATAAGGCACCAGATTATCATTTACTAAAAGCTGAAATTTTAGATTTTATGGGTAATTCTGTTAAAAAGAACATAGAAGAAGCAAAATATTTAGCCAAAGTAGCAGATAAAAATTACGGTGTAATGTATCATAAATATGATGTTTTATTATATGCAGATGACGTTTCAAAGCAAGAGAGAGCCATAGAGATTGCAAATCAGGAAGTTTCTGAAAGACCAACGGCTCAATCTTATGACTTATTAGCTTGGTCTTTGTACAAAAATGGACAAGCAGAAAAAGCGCTAGAAATTACCCAACACAATGTAATGAATAAAACGTTTGAACCTGAAGCATTGTTGCATACCGCTTTTATTTTAAAAGCAAATGGTAGAGTAGCAGATGCATTAAAATTAAAGCAAGAATTAATAGAAAGTATCTACGAATTAGGCCCTTTAGCTGAAAGTGATATACAGAACATTTAAATTTTCCTCACAAAAAAGATACAGATGAAAGTTAAATTGATGCTATTTATTTTCTTGGCAAATTATTTTCAAATAATTGGTCAGGAATTAAGCGGACGTGTTGTGGATGTTTTTAATGCTCCAATAGAGAATGCCTACGTTTTTAACGTGACATCAAATGCCCATACACACACAAGTTTAAACGGGTATTTTAAAGTAAATACTTCTAAAATTGGAGATACAGTTCAAATTGGAATTTTAGGATTTCAAAAACAAGAAATTAAGCTTTCAAAAGCTAATTTTAAAGATTTTGTGATCGTTTTAGAAACCAAAGTTTTTCAATTAGAAGAGTTGGTTTTACGAAAAGAAATGAATGCTTTGCAAACAATTTCTAAGATAAATTTAAAAGTAAATCCTGTAAATAGTTCTCAAGAGCTTCTTAGAAAAGTTCCTGGTTTAATTATTGGACAACATGCGGGAGGTGGAAAAGCAGAACAGATTTTTTTACGAGGTTTTGATGTAGATCATGGAACGGATATTGCGCTTTCTGTAGACGGTATGCCTATTAATATGGTTTCTCATGCACACGGACAGGGGTATAGCGATTTGCATTTTATGATTCCTGAAACCATTCAGAAAATAGATTTTGGTAAAGGACCTTACTATGCAAACCAAGGCGATTTTAACACCGCTGGTTATTTAAACTTTTCTACTAAAAACAGCATACAGAAGAACCTAGTCTCATTAGAAGTAGGACAGTTTAACGCTTTAAGAACCTTAGGAATGTTCAACCTTTTAGAAAATAAGAAAAATGAAAATGCTTACGTGGCAATTGAACACATTGCGAATGATGGCCCTTTTGAATCACCACAGAATTTTAATAGATTAAACATATTCGGAAAATACAATGCGTTTTTAAACGGAAAAGATAGAGTTACGTTAACAGCTTCTCATTTTACAAGCAACTGGGATGCTTCTGGACAGATTCCAGAAAGAGAGGTTGAAAACGGAAATATAACTCGTTTTGGTGCTATTGATGATACGGAAGGAGGAACTACTTCTAGAACTAATTTTAATGTGCAATTGTATAAAACATTGTCTGAAGATGCCGTCTTAAAAACCAATGTTTTTTATTCTAAATATGATTTTGAGTTGTTTTCTAATTTCACTTTCTTTTTGGAAGATCCTGTAAATGGAGATCAAATTAGACAATTTGAAAACAGAGATATTTTTGGAGCAAATGCCAAAATAATTTCGAAAAAAGAATACGGTGATATCGCTGCAAAATTTACAAAGGGAGCGGGTTTACGTTATGATTTAATTGATGATGTAGCGCTTTCAAGTACAAAAAATAGAAAAGAAATTATTGATAGAATTCAGTTAGGAGATGTGAAACAAACAAACCTGTATGCCTTTTTTAATGCTGAAATCGATTTAGGTAAATTTAAAGTATCGCCCGCAGTTCGTTTAGATTATTTTAAATTTATTTACAATGATGCATTGCAGATAGATTTTGAAACTTTGGCGAAAAGCAAGGCAATTGTAACTCCTAAATTAAACTTTTTATATACACAGAATGACAATTTACAATGGTTTCTAAAAGCCGGAATTGGTTTTCATTCTAATGATACAAG
>Ga0222645_101005_pt1 | contig 13566 bp, 8 predicted proteins | sample AntAcemetagen292_FD_179881 | JGI IMG/M metagenome (GOLD analysis project Ga0222645, IMG submission 179881) | Saline water microbial communities from Ace Lake, Antarctica - #292 | ecosystem: Environmental > Aquatic > Non-marine Saline and Alkaline > Saline | place: Antarctica: Ace Lake | collected...
ACTCAACCGGTAGCTGAGCTCGCAGAAGGTTTAACAGATAAACTTTATGGAGATAAAGGTTATTTGAGTCAAGCATTAGCCGCCGATTTATTCGAAAAGGGCGTGACGTTGGTCACGACCGTTCGCAAAAACATGAAGGCCAAAGCCATATCGTTATGGGATAGAGCGATGCTATCAAGACGATATATTATTGAAACGATTAACGACCCATTAAAAAATATTTCGTACATAGAACACTCAAGGCATCGCAGTATGAATGGGTTTATGTCGAATTTAATAGCCGGATTAGTGGCTTATTGTCTAAAAAAAGATAAACCAAGCCTCAATTTAACTGATGTAGAGCTAAATTCTATGATTATTGCTTAAGCCGAGCTCAGGTTACCTAATATTTATAGTCTGATTATTCTAAAAGAGCGCCGTGCGCGACTTTTAAAGTCGATGATATATTGAGGAAGGCATATCAAACCGTTGGAAGAGTTTATCATTTGGGTCTACTGTTGGACAGATGCAGATATGACTGGAGTCCTAGGAAATACCACGTTGAGAAGTCGAGGATTTAAATGACATGAAAGTCATTACAATGGAAATTTTGGGTGAGTTTCTTTCATATGATGGTGAGAGAAGGATTTGGGGATACTTTAAAACGTATTGGCTACCGCGGTTTCCTAAGCTGACTTCGCATTCAATTTTTGCAAAACGAGCATCCAGTCTATGGCACATAAAGCAGCATACATACCCAGTGCTATAACGACGGCTCACTTTAAGCGAGCCAATAAAAGTGATAACTTTAAAGGTGAGGCGGGTACGGGTTTTGTGCAAGCAAATCAAAGACTGACTAAGATTTCAAGGGATACCTGCTGATTGATGACAAAGGAAACATAACTAACTTTACGCCGTGCGCGACTTCAAACGTCGCGCACGGCGTTACAGTCAGCCACTAGATGGTTAGGTTTTGGCGCTGTTTTAACCATCTTGACTAACAATCATTTCTTGAACAACTTATTTTAAATCAGGGCGATACGCTTTGCTGTGACCGCGCGTTATTCTAATAACATGTTCATCACAACCTTCTTCATCATTAGCATATTCGCCTGTTAGCGAATGACTCGTGGTATCAAGCGATTTGAACCGGCAGTCCACGGCTTCTATTTCACAGTCCTGATGCGATACCAACAAAAACAAGCTTTCACAACCAAAGTCATAACACTGGTCGAGTGTTCGCCCTAGTTTGTGACGGTTAAAGTGAGATGCATCAACGCCTTTACGAAATAAGTGCTCTATCGAAAGATTGGCAAAAAACTGAGGGCTAAGCAACAAGGGTCGATTTGAAAACCCGAGGCCATTCATTATCATGCCCTTCATCGCCTCGCCAGGGGTGATTTCCTGCTTATCATCTTGTGGCAAGTGCTTATCTAACAAGGACACCATATTTAAGTCGTCGATAAAACCGGCCACAATGCCATGATGGTTTAACCGCCTGATTTTTATTGTCATATTGCCCTCAAAAGTTGAGATGATATTGTACTAAACTGGAAATCTTGTAGGAAATATTATAAATAGAAATGATTCAATTTTGTCTGATCAATATGAGCTTAAAGTGAGCCGGCGTTATAGGAAAGCCATCGACGATATAGCACTAGGTATGCATGCTGCTTTTCTGATCCAACCTTTCTTGAAGTCGCTGCTTTATGTGCCACAGATTGGATGCTTTTTTTGCAAAACTTGAATGCGAGGTCAGCTTAGGAAACCATGGTAGCCAATGCGTTTTAAATTATGACCAAAGCCTTTTATCACCATCATATGAAAGAAATTCACCCACAATTTCCATTGTAGTGACCTCCGCATCACTTAAAGCAGGTTCAAATCTTCGATTTCTCAACGTGGTATTTCCTAGGACTTCAGTCATATTTTCATCTGTCCAACAGTAGACCCAGATGATAAAATCTTTCAACGGCATGATCGTAATAGCTTTTTTGTTGTTTAGCAATAATGAAGTAAAATTAGAGCATGTCTTTTTCAATATATCACTGACTTTAAAAGTCGCGCACGGCGTAATGGCAATTGTTTTATATTCTATCTTGGGCATTCTTTATGTAAATAGTTGGTCTCACAACTACTATTTTGGCACATTGACGCCGTATTAGGGAGCGTCCATCTCATCACCCTGAATTACATCACGATGCTTTATAACAGCCACAGACTGCACTCATATCTTGTGTATCAAAGCCCAAATCAATGCGAGCAGAATATGACTAAACTAGAAAAAGCTGCTTAACTGTGGTGTCTGATAGATGCTGACTACATCAGGATGATTAGTACATCTGCGATGTTTATGTTGTTAAAAGATGTTAAAAGATGCTAAAAGATGCTAATATACGCCATTTAGAGGAATTATTCATGTTTTGTAACTCCAGTTGAGTTCTCTCGCTAATTCGTCTCAGGCCCATAGTTTCTTTTACTGGAAAACCAATAGATAAGAAATTTCGCAGTGTGTGGAATCATCTTAGCACTAACCATTCATAAGAATAATTATGTAAATAAGAGCTTTTAGATGAATAAATTTCGCACATAGAATGATACTGCCTCAGTGTTTAAAGCGAAGTTTCATAAAGTGAATATATTCTTTCGTCCACTAACCTAATAGACGAGGAATATTATAAAAAGGATTATATAACACTATGCAGATTCACTATTTATTCTTTCGCCTTTTTGCTAAACAATTGATTTTACTTCTCACTGTAACCTTGTTTATTTTATTAATCGGGTTTTGGGAGTTTAACTACCAAAAAGAAAGTGTTCTGCAACAGAATAAAAGTGACCTTGCCAGCATAGCTATTTTGAAGGCTAATAGAGTTGAAAATTGGCTTCAAAACACTCGTCTCGATGCCATTGTGCTTAGCGAGAATTTTTCAAAAATTCTAAAGAAGGAGCTACGAATTGACACGACAAACGATATTGATAAGCAGAAAACTTTGGAGCACCTTCTGTCCATTCAAAAGCGCAATAAATATACTTCTGTAGCGATGTTCGATCTGAAAACAAAAATATATTTGTCAACTAACAATGAATCCACTCAACAGCTAGATAAGTATTTTCGACAGCATGCTATGAAAGTAATTCGAACTCGCCAGAGCGTACTAGACGACATGTACGTGGGGCTACAGCAAACGCCAGAGATGAATATGTTTACCCCTTTGTTACTGGATAATGATGGTGTCAGCCAAATAACTGGTGTACTTCATCTAAGAATTGATCCGGCACAAACTCTGTTCCCCATATTTGAGTCTTGGCCAGTCAATAGTATTAGTGCAGAAGTTTTGCTAGTACGTAAAAATGGTACAGGGGCTTTTTTACTCAACAAAGTACGTCATGAGGAAAAGCTACCAATAGCCATGCACATACCTTTCGACCGAAAAAATATTCCAACTCTATTAGCTGTACAAGGAAAAAGTGGTTTCTTTCGTGGAGTGGATTATAACAATGTTCCTGTTGTCAGTTACATAACACAGTTCCCCAGCATGCAATGGAGTATGGTGTCAAAAATTGATGAAGCAGAAGTTTACGCGTTGATTTACAAGCGTACTCGATATTTTGCTATGGTGGGAGCCTTATTGTTCTTTGCCATGATAGTAATAATGTGGCTTTACGCTCGTCTCTCTTTGCGATTCGTGGAAACTCAAGTTCAGGCCGAGTATCAATTAAAAAAGAACGAGAATACTCTCAGACTGCTTATATCAAACATACGCGATTATGCCATTATAACTCTTGATGCCTATGGGTGTGTCACTTCTTGGAACAAAGGAGCGGAATACATAACAGGTTATGCAATTGGAGATATTTTCGGACAGTACTTTGCATGCTTTTATCCGCCAGAAGATATAACATCTGGTCAGCCGAAAAGGGACCTTCAGCTTGCTATGTCTACAGGCCGGTCTGAAACAGAAGGTAGCCGTATCCGTAAGGATGGTAAGCGTTACTGGGCTAACACTGTAATAACCGCTATTCATAATGCAAATGAGGAATTGATTGGTTACACCAATGTCACTCGTGACGTCAGTGTAAAAAGGCAAGCCGAGAAGCTTCACTCTGAAAGTGAGGCATTACGTTATGCCAGCCAAATGAAAAGCGAATTTCTTGCAAGCATGTCACATGAACTACGTACGCCTCTTAATGCTATTATTGGTTTCTCCGAAGTTATTAAGGATGGGATAGTAGGAGATATTACCGAACAGCAAAGAAAGTACGTTAGCAATATTTTTGATAGCGGTCAGCATCTGCTTTCACTGATTAATGATGTTCTTGACCTTTCTAAAATTGAGGCTGGTAAGATGGAGCTTGAACTAGAAACATTTTCTCCTAGTATTCAGCTGCCTGAATGTCTTTCCATGGTGAAAGAGAAAGCTCTGTTGAACAATGTAAAACTAAAACACGATATCGTATCAAATCTAGGTAGCTTTCAGGGCGATGGACGCAAGCTCAAACAGATAGTTTATAACCTGTTATCGAACGCGGTTAAATTCACATCTGATGGCGGAGATGTCACGCTTTCAGCTCGTCACGTACTTCGCGAAAAAGCGATTGTTGCTTCGACAAGTAGACTATGGAAAACGCGTGAGATTATTAGTGCCGATAAAGAGATGATTAACTTCAACAAATTTTTGGAGATCGCCGTACATGACACCGGTATAGGTATTTCAGCCACTAATTTAGATAAACTGTTTCAACCCTTTATACAAATTGATAGTGGTCTAGCACGAGAATATGAGGGTACAGGCCTAGGCTTGGTGTTAGTGCGAGAGCTGGTCCAACTGCACGGAGGCGTTATCGAAGTATCTAGTGCGGAGGGACAAGGTTCCTGTTTTAAAGTGTGGATACCTTGGCGTTATACGAGTATTGAGCCCGAACGCAGCTCAAACGTTGAATCACCAGTAATCAAAGAAAGGGTTGCTGGCGTCAGCTCCACTGAAAACATTTGTTTGCCCCTCGCTTTAGTGATAGAGAATGACCACGACTATTCCGAACTGATTCGCTTCTCTCTGGAAAAGGAAGGATTCAGAGTGCTACATGTTCACTCTGCTGAGGAGGCGATAAAGCTGTTAGAAGAATTAATTCCCGCTTTGATTACTATCAATATTGATTTACCAGAAATGAATGGCTGGGATTTTTTAGCTAACTGCCAAGAAATTCCAATAGTAAAGCAGATACCATTAGTAATTATTTCTGTCGATGCGAACCAGATCAAGGGGTGGGCGTTTGGGGCCGTTTTGGTGCTCGATAAACCAGTGGCTCCAAGTGTGCTGAGAGCCACCATCGCTGATCTTATGAAAGATAAATTAACCGATAAAAAAAGACTAAGTGTACTGGTTGTCGATAGTGACCCACTTGCAGTGAAACTTATTTCCACCGTGCTATCAGATATGGGAGTGTTGCCGTTAATTACTTACAGTGGTGAAGAAGCCATCGAAATAGTACGTACTCAAGAACCTGATGCCATTGTCTTGGACCTGCTGATGCCTGACGTTACTGGGTTCGATGTGGTAGACACACTTCATAACGAGACTCAGAATATTCCGATCATAATATTGACCGCCAAGGAGGTGACTAACCAAGACCGAGCCTTACTCAATGGCCATATTTTTAGGATTATCGAAAAATCTAATTTTAATAATAAAATATTTAGAACTGAAATCCAGCGTGCCCTATCAACATATATCGAGGAAAAGTAAAATGACTTGTATATTGATTGTTGAAGACAATACGACCAACATGGAGTTTACCACTTTACTTCTGAAAAAAGCTGGATATAGCATAGTTCAAGCTGAAAACGCACACTGTGGGTTACAAAAAGCTCGGTTAAAACTCCCTGATCTAATTTTGATGGATATTCAGCTTCCTGACATGTCAGGACTAGATGCAGTTGTGTTGTTGAAGTCAGCTCTTGAGACGCAAGCCATACCTGTAATTGCATTGACAGCACTCGCAATGAAAGGCGATGAAGAGCGATGCCTTGCTGCGGGCTTTGATGCTTATCTCTCTAAACCACTTCGATACAAAGAACTTTGGACCATGATCAAAACACAGCTACAGATAACTAGGTAATTGTGTATGTAGTCCTAATTGAAAAAGGAAAAAACATGAATAAACGCGCTAAAAAAATCCTCATTGTTGACGATATGCCTACAAATCGAGAACTGCTAACCATCATGCTTAAATCTGAAAATTATATAATAACGAATGCTAACAGCGGTGAAGCGGCCCTAAACAGCGTAGAGCAAGATCGTCCGGATCTGATACTATTAGATGTTATGTTACCTGGGATGAATGGCAACAAGGTTGTGGGTAAACTAAAACACAACCCAGACACTAAATCTATTCCAGTTATTATGATAACTTCTTTAAATACTCACGAAGCAAAATTGGTAGCACTCAACTTAGGTGCTGAAGATTTCCTGAGTAAACCAGTGGATCGGGTTGAACTTTTGCTACGCGTCAGGAATATGTTGCGCTTAAAAGACTATAGTGATCTTCTTTTTCACTATAATGAGACTCTTGAAGCTAAGGTTGATGCGCGCACTGCTGAACTTGAAATTGCTCATAAAGACACTATTATAACTATGGTTCGTGCCGCTGAATTCAAAGATGAAGACACTGGCGCGCATGTAAAGCGTATTGCTCATTACTCACGTATGTTAGCTGTGAAGCTTGGCCTTAGTAAAGAAGATGTTAAAGCAATATTCTTTGCTAGCCCTATGCATGACGTTGGGAAAATAGGTATCCCTGATGACATTCTTTTTAAAACGACCCCTTTCACCCCAAAAGAATGGGAAACAATGAAAACACACAGCGCTATTGGCGCGAAGATTCTTAAAAAAGGAGACTCTCCTTTTATCAAACTAGGGGCAGAAATAGCTCTGAACCACCATGAACGTTGGGATGGTACGGGTTACCCCAACAAAATTTCTGGTGAAGCTATACCGTTACCCGCGCGTATTATGGCCCTATGCGATGTGTATGATGCATTACGCTCAAAACGGCCCTACAAACCAGCATTCAGCCATAGAAAGACAGTCGAAATAATTACTAAAGGCGACGGAAGAACAATGCCAGAGCATTTCGATCCCAAAGTACTTGCTGCTTTTGCTGCGCATTCTGAGCACTTCGAAGACATATATGAGAGGCATACAGATGAATGATTCTATATGCTTCTGTAAAATAATTTACTAAAAAAAGATGGGCTAATGAATGAAAGGACAGTGTGAATCCACTCCTAAGTCTAAAATCAACATAATGTGGAAAATTTCACTGGTTGTAGATTACCGGTGATTTTTTATAAGACTGTCGTCACCTATAGGCTATGCCCTTCATGCTACCCATTACCCAGCTCTTGAAATGAGTAATAGAGCTATTAACGGTCTGGATGGGGTCAATGTTGCCTATCACACTATTTTTTCCACTTAATAGGCATTTATGGTCGCAACTTTTACACACTGAAATTTTCACATAAAGCCACGCACCACCACTACTAAAGCATTGAATGTGAATGTCTCGTAAAAGACGTCTAGCCTAAGTTAACATTCCATGGCATTAGTCGCTCGAGGTCCTGCTCGGGTTGACTAAATTGCTCGAGCAGATAGGTGATGTAGTTATAAGGCGTCAGGTCATTGGCTTTTGCCGTCTCAACAATCGAATACAACACCGCGCTAGCCTTTGCTCCATTTGCTGTTTGTGAGAACATCCATGCCTTTCGACCTATTACAAGACGACAAGTACGATGACACAGGGGAAATGCAAGAGGGTGAATTTATAGGATGATAAATTCACCCTCTCTATCATCCTATCAGTGACCAAGAAAAAACTTCTGATTACAGGATGCAGTCACATTCCAACTTTATTTGGAGCCCATAACAGTGTTATCCGTAAAGCACCTAAGAAACGAAAGGTATTTCCAAGCGATGGTGCGTTTTATTGTTGAGTTCGGGGACCACCTCGAGAAGTCTCTTAAATAATGGGAGTTACAAGAAATCTGTTACAGGCCGACTTAAGCAAGCAATATATCTAATGTATTGTAACTTTTATTTCTGTTAACCGATAAACTAGTCCCACTTCAGAAGTGAATTATCTGTTACGGAGCTTTGCACTTCCAATTGTTTCAAATCAATTAACTCTTTAGCATTTTCAGTAACATTCAAGTGAACATCTTTTTCACTACAATCAATATTATTCAATCCAACCCATGCGTTTCTATTAGATTTTTTAGCGACGTACATACAGTAATCCGCTATATCTAACACTTGTTCCCACACTAAACACTCTGGTTTATTGGCTAAAAATGGAAAACTAGCAAATCCTATAGAGCAGGTTTTCTTTAGAGTTTTTCCTTGACCAATATCAAAATCATGTGCTTCGACAGACTGTCTTAACCTTTCAGCGAGTTCAGGTGCCTTTTCGCGATTTGAAAATCGAGTAATTACTAAAAACTCTTCGCCTCCCCAACGAACTAAATAATCACTTTTTCTAAAAACTTTCTCTAAAATTGATTTAATTTGAATTAACACCATATCACCAGCAGAGTGCCCGTAAGTGTCATTTACGTGTTTGAAATGGTCTAAATCGATTAAAAAGAAAATAAGGTTTGAGCTAGCTTCCGCATTCATCTTTAAGATAATAGCAACATCATTTTCTAAATTATTTTGTAAAAACCGTCTGTTGCCTAGGCCCGTTAGTTGGTCAGTTAAGCTTAGCTCTTCCAGCTGGGTGTTCGCTATTTCCAGATGAGCATTAGATGAACGTAACTCTGTAGTTCGCTCTACAACTTTACTTTCTAGTCGCGTGTTAAGATGTTGTTGATAAATGACGCTTTTTCGTTGCGAACTAATAAACGTAAAAATCAAACCAAGTAAGAATATTCCATAAAAGGTATATGCCCACCACGTTTCCCATGGTGGGGGGGTAATATATACATCAACAGAGAGCATGTTACTCCCCTGAACGCCATCACCATTCAAAGATTTAACTTTAAAAGTGTAATTTCCACTGCTTAAATTTGTGTATGACGCAGAGTTTTTATTTCTAATATCAATCCAATTTTTATCAAAATTCTCAAGTTTATAAGAATATTTATTTTTATCCGACGCATAGAAATCTAGGATTGAAAATTCAAACTCAAAAAAATTATCTTGATGCTCTAAGGAAATATTTTTAATAAAGGATAGGGGCTTGCCGAGCGAAACTTCTTTGCCCATTTTTTTAAAGCCTGTTAATACTATATTCGCTTCACTGGGTTTTATATTAATGTTTTTAGGATCAAAATAATCAACACCACGCGCACCACTGTTAAAGATAAAATTGTCATTGGAATGAATGAGAGCATCGTTATAATAATTAGTGCTTAATAAACCGTCATGGCTATCGTAATTGAAGATGCGTCCCGTTTCAGGCTCATAATTTGTAAGTCCTTTACTAGTTGTTAGCCATAAATGTCCTTCGTTATCATCAATTATTGCGCGAATTAAGTTATTAACAACACCATCGTTCAAAACAACATGATCAAATTTTTGTTCTAATTCATTGTAACGATTAAGACCTTTTGGGGTGCCTACCCAAATAGTTCCATGTTGATCTTGATGGATTGTGTAAATTAAATCTCCTGATAAGTCATGTGTATTATTAGGATCATCCTTAAATTGACGAAATCCTTTTAGATTGTCGTCCCATAAATTGAGCCCATTACCTGTTCCAACCCACATCCTGTTTTTTTTATCACGATAGATAATATGTATTTCTGCATGACTAATACTTAATTTATCACTAAAATTTGGCATATGATGTTGAAATTCACCAGTACTAGGGTCGTAGATATGCAGTCCATTTTTAAATGTACCAATCCAGACTTTTCCATTTTCGTCACTATTAATATCCCGAAATTCCTTAAAGACAGCATGATTTTTGTGAGTAGATGGGTACTTCACTTCTTCAATTATTCCAGAGCCAGAATCAAATTGAAGTAAATGATTTTCTTGAGCAAACCAATATTCATTTTCAGATTTTTGATGAAGTACTGGCTTATAATTTTCACTACTTATTTTATAGGCCTCAGGTATCCCAGAAAGTAAGTCGGCATTTAGTACTTTAAAAATATTATCTTTTTTCTCCCACTTAAAAAGCGCTGCCGAAGCGTTAGCAATAATTAAATCACCATTAAAATCAATTAATAATTCATTAGGCGATAAAAGCAGTTCATCATTCAACGCCAGAAAGTTTTTCTGAACATTAATTTTGTATATACCTCGAACCTCGCTTGTTGCCCAAACGATACCCATTTTGTCTTCAAAGACAATTCGAATGCCGCCTTCAAACGGTAACTTGATGTCATGAATAATGTTATCTGTGGGGGATATTTGATACAAACCAGAGCTGCTTCCAACCCAAATAATGCCGGAGTGATCTTCGATAAGAGAATATATTTTACCTATTTTTTTATTCTCAAGTGTTTTCAATCTGTTAAAATTTTTATTTTTAATATCAAAAATTAAAACACCACTCTGAGTACCTAAGTACAAAAAATCAGAACTGGAACTTACTGGAAGAATATGCCTTATAATATTATTTTGAAATAGTTCTTGTTTATCTGGTTCAGGAAAATATGCGGTGAATGTTTGAGACTGCTTATTATAAAGGTTAAGGCCGTTCGACGTTGCGACCCATAGTGAGTTGTCACTTGCTTCATTTATTGCCCAAATACGGTTGTTTGAAATAGATGATTTAATGTTAGCATCATGTTCGAAACGTTTAAACATTTGCTTCTCTGGCAGATATTTATTCAGACCAGCATCATAAGTCCCTAACCAAACGTCTCCATGACTATCCTGAAACAACGACTGCACTCTGTTTGAACTGATACTTTGTTCTTGTTTAGGATCATTCAAGTGTTGAGTAAAGCTTCCTTCATTGGGATGGTATATATTGATACCTCCACCCCATGTACCGATCCATATATCCCCATCGTCGCTTAACATGATGTTTCCAGCATAATTTGACGAAAGGCTATCGGGCTCATCAATTTTACTTTCAAATAAAGTCACTTTATTTCCATCATACCGCATCAATCCTGTTTCAGCGGTTCCAAACCATAAAAATCCTTGATGGTCTTGAATAATTGAATAAATTTCGTAAGAAGCAAAACCATCATTTTCATCTAACAGCTCAACTTGATAATTAAAATTTTGAGCAAGTGTTGGAGACACGATCGCCAGAGTAATTAAAACGGTTCGGTATAAGTAAGATATCACTCGTAGACCTTTTAGACTGAGTATTAAAATGATTATGTGATCAGACATTGCAATATAATGTGCTCAAAAATTTAGAGTTATTCAACAAAATTAACATTATCCGTCTTGTTAATTGCTTCTTTTTATTCAACTGTTTATCATAAATGACCTTATTGAGAGTTAATAACAGGCAGATGCAAAAGAACTTTAAGCCTTTACCAAAGATGCAACTAAAAGCATTAAAACCCCGCAAGGCTTAGACGATTCTGTGCAATACTGAAGAAACTAGCCGTTGAGTCAGCGCTAAATGCTGAGATAGATGAATGTTTGAGCTACGATAAAAGAACGAAATTGGGATAAAGGCTCGAAATTGGTTTTAGGATACTTCTAAGATTGTATCACGGTAAACCTGGCTTCGATACTCCGTGCGACCGTGATGGTTCCTTTGAGCCTAAATTAGTCAAGAAAAACCAGTCTCGGTTTACATCTATGGATGAAAAAATCCTTTGGCTAAATGTGCAAGGTATCAGCACCCTAGACATCGTACAAGCCTTTGGTGAATGTTACGTGGCCGACAATACCCGTCATCGACAAAGTCGTTGAATGGCAATCACGTCCACTGGACCCCATTTATCCGATTGTTTATCTCAATTGTATTGTGCTGAAGGTGCGCTAAGACAGACGCGTCACTTGTATTCAACCTCGAAGTGCATTGACAATTCATGCTGCTAACGCAGCTATATGTTTATCCATTAATTTGCTTCGCGTTTGGTAATTTAGCTTTTTCTGGGCTGATTATTCAATTCGACTATTACAGATGATACCTCCTTTTGCGACACCCTTTTAAAGTCTGTTGCCTTTGGCCAATATTGCCGTAAAAGACCCTGAGTATTTTCGTTTAATCCGTGCTGCCATGAACAATAAGGGTCGGCGTTGTCGACTGAGAAAATCAATAGTATCTGCCCGCAGGTCGGCCAAAAATTTAGGTTGCTTCGCAATTAATCAACATATACCCGTGATCAATGAAAATGCTTGATTTTGTCTGATTTGAGGATCAGGCTCTACACATGATTGATATCTCATTCGAGCGAAAAACAGCGCTAGAAGCTCGATATACCAAAGCACGTGATAAACGTGAGTGTGATCGTATTAAAGCCGTATTGTTGCGCAGTGAAGGGTGGCCCGTCGCTAAAATTGCACAGGAATTACGTAAAAGTGAAGCCAGCATTACTCGGTATATCGGTGATTACGCCAAACGCCTTAAGCTCAAGCCTGCGGGTGGTGGCTCTGTCAGTCATTTAAACACTGAGCAAACCCAGCAATTAGTTGCACACTTATCAGATATCAAATAGTGGCCTACATTCAAAATACGTGGAAGATTACCTACTCAGTGTCTGGGTTAAATAAATGGCTTCACCAAAATGGTTTTAGTTACAAACAGCCTAAAGGTGTCCCGCATAAATTTGATGAGCAAAAACAAGCGGTATTTATTGAAGAATATGAAAAACTACGCGATAGCGTATCGGATGATGAGCCTATTTTATTCATGGATGCAGTGCATCCTACCCAAGCGACCAAAGTGACATCTGGATGGATACGTAAAGGGATGGATAAACCCATCGAAAACACAGGCAATCGTACCCGAATGAACATTGTAGGGGCAGTTCGGTTAAACCATTTAGCTGAAGCGGCGGTGAATGATGACGATACCGTGAATGGTGATACTATCAAGGCCTTTCTGGAACACGTTAAGCAGAAGTACTTATCCAGTAATACAATCCATTTAGTCCTAGATGGGGCGGGTTATCATCGTTCCAAAGGGGTGAAAGACCAAACAACTGAATTAGGGATTACCCTACATTATTTTCCCCCTTACAGCCCCAATCTCAACCCCATAGAACGATTATGGAAAGTGATGGATGAATATGCTCGTAATAATCGATATCTCTCTAGCGCAAAAGAATTTCGACACCATATTCGTCACTTTTTTAACGTCACGCTGCCTGATATTGCTGACACGCTAAACAGCCGGATAAACGATAACTTTCAGGAACTGATAAAACCTGCCAGTTGAAGTGACTTGGGTATAGTTACCCATGTAATTCCATGACGCCGTCAAAGCTTGCGCCAAGGTTTAGAGCAGATAAGATCCGCAGTCATATAGAAATTTTATATTAGACGTCAACTAACTTGTCCGGTTGGCGTCAATTAACTTGGCCGGTATTTGAGTTTAGTTTTATAGCTTGTTTTTTACGGTAGCTCTCGCCTTTAATTTGATAGATATCACTGTGGTGAACAA
>Ga0222645_101007_pt1 | contig 13541 bp, 14 predicted proteins | sample AntAcemetagen292_FD_179881 | JGI IMG/M metagenome (GOLD analysis project Ga0222645, IMG submission 179881) | Saline water microbial communities from Ace Lake, Antarctica - #292 | ecosystem: Environmental > Aquatic > Non-marine Saline and Alkaline > Saline | place: Antarctica: Ace Lake | collected...
CTGGACCTCAGGTTGTTGATATAAAAACTGAGAACTTTAGTTTGTATAAACGCGGTAAGTCCCGTAACAAAGCACGCGGGCCTTTTCAAATTGTTCACGGAGACGTTGCTCGTGCAATTGGTTATTGTGAAAGGTTGTTCATGTTTCAAACTGAATCTAAGCACTGGCAAAAAGCCTACGAGGATTGTGCTTTTCGCTGGCTGTTAGGTACTGATGGCAAGCCTAAGCATATAGATGGCGTCTTCCATATTCATCACGTTACTAAAGGGCGTTATGTCGAAAATTCACTGTTATCAAGAATACGCAGTAAAATTCGTTTAATCCAAAAATAGGTACCCATAAAGATAAGTTACAAAGTGTTTTTATTGAAAATAATTTATCTAGCCTGAACAGTTTTGTAGTAATACAAGTTAAAAGCGCGTTCGAGCTTTACGCCTTTTTTGTTAGTTTTAAATAGGCAACATCAGTAAAGTAACTCACTGGTAATCTGCAAATATAGCTAGTTTAAAAGCCGATAGAGAAAATATCGTTAATCACTTCAGCATCGTTCAACAAGACAACAAGCTATTACGCTTGTTCGGAGAGGCTGTTTTAATAGCATCCTATTGCCGAGTCAGGGTGATAATATCGCAAAGGCGTATTGCTGTTGCATGTATCGATAAGGGATATTCCAAAGTGTTCATAATCAAGATGAATATTGGTTAATCTTAGTGAATTTTGGCTATCTGAATAAATGACTTCTAATACAAAAGAGGTATTTTATGAAAGCGTCCTAGGTTAGTAATTAATAGGTAACCAAATTGTGAAATATTTATTCGTCTATCTTCGTCAATTACTTTTCGTTTAGAATGTTTACACTTCAAAGTGAGCAACTCGGTATCTAAGTAAATGACTTCAGTCTCATCGACATATGAAAGGACTCTGCATCCCATTATCCAGCAAAAGATCGTGAACTCGCATGTTATATTATTCGATGTAGAACGCTTCTCTGCGCCTGTGCCAAAAATGTTTACCAATCAATATTGGCAAGCACTAGACGCGATAACAGGTCAAGCAACAGGCCGTGGTACTACCTATTTTTTTCAATATAACAATAACGAGTATGTGTTACGCCATTATCGTCGAGGTGGGTTAATTGGCAGAATACTAAGTGATCAGTATCTATATGTAGGTTTAGAAAAATCCAGAGCATGGCAAGAGTTTAAACTACTACAACATATGCGAACTCTCGATTTAACTTGCCCAACACCTATTGCAGCGATGTTGAAAAGAAGAGGGCTCTATTACCAGGCTGATATTATTTCAGTAAGGATCCCCAATGCTCAAGACTTACATCATATTTTACTAGAAAAAAGATTATCCGCTGATGTATGGCAAAAAATAGGTCAAACGATTGCTAAATTTCATAATCATCAGGTTTATCACCACGATTTAAATATCCATAATATTATGCTCGATGCCGAACACAGAGTCTGGTTAATTGATTTTGATAAATGCGGGATCAAACCAGGTAATAATTGGAAAAAATCAAATATAACCCGCCTGAAGCGTTCGTTTGAAAAAGAGCAGCGACTGCGTAACATTCATTGGCAGCTGTCTGATTGGCAGATACTCGTGTCCGCTTACAGCGCAGCAGTAGAATTTAATTAAGCTTATATCTAATCTCAGCAAATACTAACACATCGATCTTGGCTCTAAGCTCATCTACTTTTGCATTTTCAATAGTCCCACCAAATTTGACTAACCAATCTGCGTAATGCGTCTGGTAAAAACTGCTTAACCTGAGTATTTTTTCGCTTACACCATTTAATAGTGGTGAGGGTTTTCGCTGATCTCTGTTGAGTATTAGGCGATTGACCACTAATTCAAATGAATCACCATCGCTAAAGTTTTTATTGATGCCGATACTAAGCGTGCTCGCATCAGTCTCGAAGGTACTGCCAATGGCTCTATTGTAACGGCGATAGCCTGACTCATGAGTACCATCTACAACTTAGCATCAAGTATTATCCTTTGACTCTCTAGTTAACCAATCTGAGTAGCAAAAAACTAAGAGCCAAGATATTGCAACTATTTATTGTCTGAGTATGTTGCTTATGAGTTAGAGAAGCTTATTACTAGCATAGGTCTGGCATTATTGGACATCACAAAACTGCTAGGCTGTGCTAGCCAACACCAATAGTTCAGTGAACCAGCCATCATCAATTGCGTTACACAAATCGATAACTGACTTGTTAGACTTCTTGCGTACTTATAAATAATGCTTTAATCGTCATACAGTCATGCCAGGAAGAGTTTGTATTTGGGTATTTTCTAGTCAGCTTGTCCTCTTTGCTAAAGAACTGGGTAACTGTTCACAGATGTATTTAATACTCCCCATTCGACCAAAGCTTATAATTTTTGGTGAGGCTGAGATTTGAGTATACCCATTTGAGGTGCACATCACCCCTTATTGACCAAGCTAAACAAAGAAAATGCAATAACTATGCTGCTGTCATGTTTTTAGTAACGCACTTTTTAAAAAATAACTATATCTTGGGGCCCTACCTCAGCAAATAACTGGCTACTAAGACTTTTGTGAAAAAAAGTCACGTTCCAAGTGCCTTCGATAGCGCCTTTTACTAATCTTTAACTAACCGATATGATGCGTAATACATCCAGCGATATCTTAAAGGTAGTAAACCTTAGAAACAGCTTAAACAAGATTTAAAAGATCAGAAGAATTTAAAAAGGTGATGAGTGAACACAGTTATAACGTTTGGTACATATGATGTATTGCACATCGGACATATAAGATTGCTTAAGCGTGCAAAATCACTGGGAAATCATTTAATAGTAGGAGTGTCGTCTGATGAGCTTAATAGAAATAAGAAAGGGCGAAAACCTGTTTATCCACTAAAAAGTCGATTAGAAATAGTATCTTCACTAATATTTGTCGACGAAGTGTTTGTCGAAGATTCATTGGATTTAAAAACTGAATATATCACTTCAAAGAATGCTGATATTTTGGTTATGGGCGATGATTGGCAAGGCCGATTTGATCACCTAAAAAAGTACTGTAAAGTTATTTATTTACCTAGAACACCGTCTATTTCAACAACTGAAGTAATTGAAATAATTAAGGAAACTAGGTGAAACGGTACTTATTTTATATTGCTCATAATTACGCCTTCGAAATATTACGTCCTTTACAAAAAGAAATTCGCCTTCGCGGTGATAATGTTGCTTGGTTTATTGAAGGTAATGAAATAAATTCCGATTACTTTCAACTCGGTGAAAAAGTATTAGATACTTTAAAACAAATAGAAAACTACAATCCCAGAGCAGTGTTCGTACCCGGTAATTTAGTACCTGATTTTATTCCAGGTTTGAAGGTACAAATTTTTCATGGTTTTGAGTGGAAAAAGAAGGGACATTTTCGTGACAGAGGCTGTTTTGATTTGTATTGTACTCAGGGGCCGTTTTTTACGGAGCGCTTTGAGCAAATACGTGCTGCTCACCCACATTTTACAGTGATAGAAACGGGTTGGCCAAAGACAGATTCACTCTTCAACGCACCAAAATACGATTGGCCTAGTAAGCGTGATGTTAAAACTATACTTTATGCCCCTACCTTTTCTCCAGCACTGAGCTCAGCAACGGCTTTATTTGAAGAGATTGCTAAATTAGCGAAAACTCATCTAGATTGGCAATGGATAATAAAGTTTCATCCCAAAATGGCTAAAAAATCAGTGGCGCTGTATCAAGATTTAAGTAGTAAAAATCTACGTGTGATCGATACTGCAGAACTCGCCCCTATTTTACAAATTGCTGATGTACTCGTATCTGATACGTCGTCAATTATTACTGAGTTTGCTTTACTTAATAAGCCTGTCGTTACATTCAATAATAAAGAACCAGAAGCACATTTGTTAAACATTTCTGAGCCAAAAAAATTATTTTTAACTATAGAAAAAGCGCTACAAGCAAAACAATCATTACTACAGAAAATCAAATATAATAGTGATTTGATGCATCCTTATTTTGATGGTAGATCCTCAGCTAGGGTATTAGATGCAGCAGAAAAAATAATTCAGTCGCCACCAGTAGGGTTAAAGCCCAAACCTCGCAATTTTTTGCGAAAGTTTAAAATGCGAAAAAAATATAGCTATTGGAAATTTTGATACATAACATTAATGCAAATAAATTAGTAAAGTCCACACTGATCAGGTTAGCCTGAAGAAAATGAAGCAATAAGGTCAATTATGCATAGAAAAGCGATATACCCGGGAACGTTTGACCCTGTGACTAACGGTCATGCAGACCTCATTGAACGCGCTGCAAAAATGTTTAACGAAGTGATTGTTGGCGTAGCTTCCAATCCAAGTAAACAACCTTTGTTTAGCCTAGAAGAGCGTGTAGAACTTATTAAAGAAGTCACTGCACATTTAGATAATGTTGAAGTAATAGGTTTTAAAGGTTTGCTAGCTGACTTTGCTGAAAGCCAAGGAGCGAGTGTGTTGATTCGAGGTCTTCGCGCGGTGTCTGATTTTGAGTATGAATTTCAACTAGCGAATATGAATAGAAGACTCAATCCAGACTTGGAAAGTGTATTCATGACGCCTGCGGAAGAGAACTCATTTATCTCGTCCACTTTGGTCAAAGAAGTGGCTTTACATAGAGGTCGTGTTAACGAATTCTGCCACTTGGCAGTCATTGATGCGTTACAACAGAAACTACATAATAAATAGCCTGCTGAGAGACCTTGTCTTAGCGCTGACAGGTCTCACAGTAAAATGTGTTACGTTGCCCAATGTTCACCGACTTGATGGGCGACAGGCACACGTCGCAGTTTTCACCCGCACGTCCATAAACAAGAAGCTGTTGCGCGAAATAGCCTGGCTGTCCGTCTGCTTGTGCAAAATCTTTAAGAGTAGTACCACCTTGTTCGATGGCGCTGATTAGTACTTTTTTAATAATGTTTGCGAGTTGTAGATAACGTTTTTTAGTGACTTTATTAGCAGGCTTTCTTGGATCTATACCGGCGATAAACAGTGATTCGTTAGCATAAATATTGCCTACCCCCACCACCACTTTATTGTCCATTATGAATTTTTTTACCGCGACAGATTTACTACGTGACAATTCAAACAGTCTGTTTCCATCAAAATCGTCAGTTAATGGCTCTGGACCAAGTGACGCCAAAAGACTTAGTGTAGGTTCATTGCGACCTTGCCATAAGCAAGAACCAAACCTGCGGGTATCGTTAAAACGCAAACACACTCCGTTTTGCATAACAATATCCAAATGGTCATGTTTCTTTACCACAGTGTCGCAGTCCACTACGCACAGTTTACCTGACATGCCTAAATGCAAGACAATACTGCCTTTAGAGGTATCTAATAACAAATACTTCGCTCTACGACGGATTGAAGTGATAACTAAGCCTTCAGCTTGGTGAATGTCCTCTGGAATAGGCCAACGTAATTGACGCTGGCGTACAATGATTGTTTGAATAACTTGATTTTCAAGATGAGGGCTAATGCCCAACCGGCTCACTTCCACTTCTGGTAATTCAGGCATGTTTTACTCTGGTAGGATTAACATTTGATAACTAGGACTGGTTAATTGGTACGTTTTTTTATCTATTTTTACTAAAGTTCTATCTGCCAATTGTGTAAGTTGATATTCAACAGGCAGCGCTTGTCCAGCGAACCAAAGTTTTACCGTTAATGATGACGATGACGATGGCGCTTGCCAGTTAGGGCTTTGTTCAAATGAACTAACTTCTGCCCTACTCCAGTATGCAACTAGGCTTGCAATCTCATTACTGCTATAAGCTCCAGATGTTGTGCGCCAACCTTGACCAATCCGTTCAACTTTTTCTAGAGCGAACTCCATGGTGGTAATAGTCATATTAATAGGCACCAGAGAAATCAAGGATGAGGATGTATTACTTTCACCATTTAAAAAACGGCTACTGAAATTGAACAACATTATCAGTACTAACATACTAATGATGATGACATTGTTCCAAGCGCGTTGGGATAACCTAATCATAAAAAAGTAAAACCCAATAAGTAAACAAGAGGCCCATGACGTAAGCTGTAAACGCAAAAAACCCAGCAAAGGCCGGGTTTTTCAGGAGACAAAAACAATAATTTACTTGATTTTGGCTTCTTTAAACAAAACGTGCTGGCGAATTTTGGGATCAAACTTTTTAATCTCCATTTTGCCAGGCATATTACGTTTGTTTTTATCAGTAGTGTAATAAAAGCCTGTACCAGCGCTAGACACTAATTTAATTTTTTCGCGCATAATTATGTTCCTTAAACTTTAAAACCGTTAGCACGCATATCAGACAATACTGTATCGATGCCTTTTTTATCAATAATACGCATACCTTTAACAGATAAACGTAATTTCACGAAACGGTTCTCACTTTCAACCCAAAAACGGTGGGACTGAAGGTTTGGCAAAAAACGACGACGAGTCGAATTCTTAGCGTGAGAGCGATTATTACCTACCGCTGGACGCTTGCCTGTAACTTGACATACTTTGGCCATGGCCTTTGTCTCCAAACAATCTAAAAAATTTAGCTCTGTTCACAATCGATTGTAACCAATCTATGTGTCAGCTAACGCTATTAACAAGAGGGCGCATTTTATACAGTAAACTGGGGGTTAGTTCAAGAATAATGTGCGGAAAAACAACTCTTTTGTACCTAATGGCTCAAATGGGCTACCTATTCATAGTTTTTACAACTTTATAGCTATTTCTTCGAAAGCATAGTTACTTATTAAAAAATAAATTTGTCATCTATTGTCTGGTTTTAAAATGACAAAATGCTTGCTTATACAGCTTAAATTTTTGGCAGTTTTTCAGCTCTTATGGCTACCTTTATAACTACTTTTATTTTGTTTCGTAGCCTTTATTTTTAATAAATTTAGCTAGAATTCAAATTGTACAAGATGCTAAGGCTCACAACAAAAGCAGGATATTAATTGAAAAATCATATCACTGTCTTGCTAGGTATGGTCTTGTTAGGTACACCAGTAACGAGAAGCATAAAAAATTAGTATCATGCTTTCATTCAGCTGAGTTCTTTGAACTAAAGAACTCAAGGCCGTTTAGAAATTTTGGCTGAGTGACTACTAATTTATCCATTACGCTTTACTCTACCAAGAACTGCTACTAAGTCATAATAAGCCTCTTTGTGCAAACGATACTGCGACCCCATCACCTATCACAAAATGATCAAGTACCTTGATATCCATTAAACTAAAGGCGTCAATAACCCGCTTAGTGATGCTTTTATCAGCTTGGCTTGGCTCTGCAATACCAGACGGATGGTTGTGAGCAAGTATTACTGCAGCTGCATTATCTAGTAATGCTTGTTGTACTAGAACGCGTGGATAGACAGAAGCACTATCGATTGTGCCGTAAAACATTGGGCGATACTTTATGAATCGATGCTGACTATCTAGTAATAACATCGCAAACACTTCATGAGGCTGATCTCTTAACTTGGCAATGAGATATGCTTGAGTCTGTTCTACTGAGTTAAATGCATCACTTTTGTCTAATGCTTCAGCCATGTAACGCTGACTCATTTCTAGACTAGCTTGTAGTTGCGCAAATTTGGCCTGACCTAAGCCTTTTGTTTGACAAAAATCGTGTTCAGAAGCTCTAAGTAAACCACGCAAACTGCCAAACTTTAGGAGTAAATTTCTGGCAAGGTCAATAGCACTGTAACCTTTGATACCTGTGCGCAAAAATATGGCTAAAAGTTCTGAATCAGTCAGTGCATCAGCACCTTTTGCTAAAAGTTTTTCTCTAGGGCGTTCATGTTTGGGCCAATCTGTAATTTTCATGTATCCTTACCTAGAGAGAAATTATTAGCGGCGATTTTGACGTTGTTGCATACCAAACTTCAAAATAAGCCTAGCAAATGGAAGCTATTCCAGCCAATAATGTGCAGTCTTAGTCCAGCAACATACCAAAAAGAGCCCATGCGACTCAAAAACACTAATATTATTTTAGGCATCACTGGCGGTATTGCAGCCTATAAGACCCCAGACTTAGTACGAAAGCTTGTTGCCAAGGGCGCGAATGTGCGTGTGGTTATGACTCAATCGGCTAAGGAATTTGTCAGTCCTTTAGCTTTACAAGCGGTGTCGGGTAACTTGATTTCCGATAATTTGTTAGATAAAGATGCAGAAGCAGCTATGGGGCACATCGAACTAGCACGCTGGGCAGATAAATTATTGGTCGCTCCTGCGACAGCAAATTTCATAGCTAAATTGACTCACGGATTAGCGGATGATTTACTATCTACTTTGTGTCTTGCGACACCCGCTCCAATTTTCATTGCTCCGGCGATGAACCAACAAATGTGGTTTGCAGACGCAACACAGGCTAATCTAAGGATATTAGAACAACGTAAAATACAATTCTTAGGCCCTGCTCAAGGGGAGCAAGCTTGTGGCGATGTAGGCCCAGGGCGCATGCTTGAACCGCAAGATATTGCAGACTTATTGGCGCAAAGTTCACTCGAACAATTATTAGCTGGAAAACATATCACCGTAACTGCTGGCCCAACGCGAGAAGAAATCGATCCCGTGCGTTACCTATCTAACTACAGCTCTGGAAAAATGGGCTATGCCTTAGCTATCGCAGCTCAAGAACTAGGGGCGATTGTCACCTTGATCAGTGGCCCTGTTAATTTGTCTCCACCGACAAACGTTCAGATGGTTTTAGTATCCAGCGCACTACAAATGCACGCAGCCGTGATGCAAACTACTCATAAATGCGATATTTTTATAGGCTGCGCTGCAGTAGCTGACTACCGAGTACAGCAAAAAAACAATCAAAAGATTAAAAAATCTGAGAGTGAGTTAACACTTACTTTTACCAAAAACCCTGATATTATTAGCGATGTCGCACACTTAAACAATGCTCCTTTTACCGTAGGCTTTGCTGCAGAAACGCAAAATTTGCGCGAATATGCTTTGGGTAAATTACAACGTAAAAAGCTCAATATGATCGCTGCAAATGATGTGTCTGATAGCGTAATTGGTTTTAATAGTGAACAAAATGCACTATCAGTATTTTGGTCAAGAGGTGAAAAGAAGTTAGGTGTCGCCGATAAACAACTACTAGCTAGGCAACTAATGCATCTAGTAGCTCAAAGATACGCAGAAGACACTAACGGCTGACGCCACTTTCGCCTAGGAATTCAGAATGCCAGCCACAAAACGTCCCAATCGCCGTGCGCAAATTCTTCAAGCACTAGCTAGTATGCTGCAAGCAAATCCGGGACAACGGATTACTACAGCTAAGCTAGCTGCACATGTTGGTGTATCCGAAGCGGCTTTGTATCGTCACTTCCCAAGTAAAGCACGAATGTTTGAGGGCTTAATTGAATTTATTGAGGAAACCTTGTTTTCTCGCATCAGTAAAATTATAAATGAAGAAAAAGATACGGCTACTCGCTGTCAACTCATACTACATCTTATTTTAGGGTTTGCTGAAAAAAATCCAGGAATAACCCGTATCTTAAACGGTGATGCTTTAATGGGTGAACAAGACAGATTGCGGCAACGCATCGCACAGTTATTTGAGCGTCTGGAGACCCAGTTAAAGCAAGTGTTACGCGAACGCAGGTTGCGTGAAGGTAAGACCTTACCTGCTGAGGAGAGTATAATTGCTAACATGCTAATATGTTTTGTAGACGGACGTATCAATCAGTTTATTCGAAGTGAATTTACTAAAAATCCTACTGATAATTTTGTTGAACAATGGCAGCTAATTCATAAACAATTTTTTCTTAAATAACAGCTTCGGTAAAAAAGAGACTTATCCAAGTCTCTTTTTTTTATAAAATCCAAAGTTTAATAGCTTCTACTTTGAGAAGGTGTCACCAAAGAAATCATCCTTATTCCAGCTAGAGCGTTGTGCTTGGTTAGCTAAAGTCAGGCCTATGTGATAGTTCACTTCAGCAAACTTGGTAGCAGCTTTCCAATTAAAATCTTGGCTAAAATCATCACCCGGCTTGTGGTAATTAGTTTTAAGAAATTGGCTAAACTGTATGCTGCCATCAATTTCAGGATCAGCCGATTTAAAACCAGGTACTAAAAATACCGAAGGAATACCTTGTTTTACAAAACTATAATGATCAGATCGGGTAAAAAGTGCTTGCTCAGGCATTGGATCGGGGCTTAATTCTAACCCTATTTTTTTAGCGGCTTTTGCAACAGAGTTTTTCATATCACTATGATTAGCTCCAAATGCGATAACGTCAGCGAATTCGTAAGTCAGTATCGGCATATCAAGATTAACATTGGCAACCATTGAACCCGTAGGTACAGTGGGGGTTTGAGCGTAGTAATCTGAGCCTAGTAAGCCTTTTTCTTCTCCTGTTACGGCTAAAAACAAAATGGAACGCTTAGGAGACACATTAAGTTGACTAAAAAGCCGAGCAGTTTCCATTAATACTGAAGTACCTGAGGCATTATCCATAGCACCATTATTGATTTTGTCTTTCTTTACCGTTTTAGCAAAGCCGATATGATCAGAATGGGCAGAATACACCACATAATCGTTTTTAAGGCTAGGATCCGATCCTTCTAGGATGGCAGCTACGTTAGGGCTAGAAATTGACTTATGAGTGCTTGTAGAAGCAAGTTGAATATCTAGAGATAAATCAAACCCTTTAGGCGATTCATCTTTTTCTAACATGGCATAAATTTGCTTTAAATTGAGTTCTGCGTCTTCAAATATAAATTCTGCTGTTTCTTTACTAAAATATGCCGAACCTTTAATTTGTGGGTACACACCTGATGGATTTCCATCCTTATCTAACCAACGAACAGCAGGGGTATGTAAAAAATTTAATAAGTTCTGATAAGGCCTTACTTTTTCAGCGGTTGGGGTACTTATAGTAATAAAACCTACCGCACCATTTTCAGAAGCATGTCGGAATTTCTCACTGCTTGAACCAAAATGTGCACCCTCTTCGCTTGGAAATGATCTAGGTTTACCCGACAAAGTAACGACTACCTTGCCCTTGACATCTATACCTTGGTAATCATCGTGCTGCAACTCAGGAGCAATAATGCCGTAACCAACAAACACCAGCTTACCTGCCATCCGAGTCTTTTCTTCTACGGGGTTAGGATAGGTAAGAAATTGTTTGGGATAACTGAGTGTTACATCGCCTTGCGAACCCTTTAATGATAATTTGATTGAAGATTGCTCAATATTAGCTTGAACAAAGTTTATTCTTTGCATATAAGTGCCGTCATCACCCGCGGGAGTTAAACCATATTTCTCAAATTCAGCAGCAATATACAGTGAAGCAATTTCATGCCCCCGAGCACCTGTATCTCTACCTTCTAACAAATCATCAGATAAAAATCTAAGATGCGACTTAATTCTCGATGCATCAGCAGATACTTCAGACGTTTTTTGAAGCGGCTCAGACTGACATGCAACTAATAGTAAAGTGCTAAAAATGGCCACTAAGCCAAAGATTAACCTCATCGTTGTCCCTTATTTATTTGTTTTGGTTATACTGGTTAGCACATTAAGCGAGTTGCTTTGTGACTACAACCTTGACAGGTGATTTAACTCGTCTACCCTATAAAGAATATACATTCTGTTAATGCTGGTTGATTAAGATGTCACGTAAAACCCAATACAACCTTAATACAGTGTTAAACCAAGCCATCGACGTATTTTTAGAACACGGTTATCACGGTGCTATTATGGATGAGATTATTGCCAGGACTGATTTTAATAGAAGGGGCTTTTATATTGAATTTGGTAGTAAACAAGCTTTTCTTTACACCGTACTAAGATATTATCAAACAGTTCACCTAGACAAAATAATACAAAATTTAGAGTCCAATGATGGGCTTGATTCTATTAATATGTTTTTTACTGATTACATCGAACACATTGAAGGCAAAGGATGTTTACTGATAAATTGCATCACTGAATTGGGCTTTGATGACCAAAAAATACGAGAAATTGGCCGTCACTATCTCGACCGATTACAAATAAGCTTCATCGGCTGCTTGGAAAAATCCCAAGCGTTACAGCAAATACACAACTGCATTAATGTAGAAGCAACTGCGTTACAGATGACTAGTTATGTACAAGGCTTTGCGGTCAATGCTATTTTAGCTGAGGACACAGATGAGTTACGACTTGCTACGCGGGCATTACTAGGTCCACTGACCATTAAACAGTAGTTTTAATGGGTAACTAGCTGGCTGACTTGTAAAAGTTTTTTTCGCTATTACCCATGTCTGAATCGCCTGCACGCGACGGTGTTTTTGATAAGGTTTGTGCCTACCTAAATTATAAAAAGCTTCATTTCAGTATCAAACATAGGCCCATTCGAGCATTTATGTTTCTTGTACTAAAAAGCAAAATATCTCTTTTAACTCCTTTAACTCCTTTAATTCTTTGATAAAAAATAATTTTTGATAGAGTTTGTTATCAATGGCTTACTGATACAACAGGGATTAATAGAAACTATCGACTTAATGTTAATGCTGAGACTGAGAGTCGCATTCATCTCAAAGTAGTTTATACAACAACGCTGTGTTGACCAGATCAAATAGCAATACTGCAGGCAACTTATATATTTGGACTCTATATCTGAACCGTGTTTTCATAAAACATCACGACTTCTTGATAAACCTATATTTAAACGTTTTATAAGTAGCGCGTTAAGTATTCTAGTAAAAAATGAATGGCCGATAAAAATATCTTTTAACAGGTTTTATTAGCCTTGCTATTGACCAGTCCATCTCCATTAATAAATTTCTCAAACACCCTACTTCTAATGCAGTTTATTGTGACGCAGCAAGTAGCTTAATATATCGAGTAGTTATTATGTCTAGTAAAGAAAATTTGTTCCGGATCCAATTTATTGTTAACGGTGAGCGTTATGAACTTTATGTGCGCGAAGTTTGCCAAGGAAGTATGTTTGGATTTATCGAAATAGGTAATTTTGTTTGGGATACTCACACAAGCTTGGTATTAGATCCTAGTCACGAAAAGCTAAAAGACGAGTTCGCAGATGTTACCCGTACGTATGTTCCTATGCACAGCATATTACGTATCGACGAAGTAAAAAAACAAGGGACTGCCAAAATAACTGCGCTATCGGATAAGGTAACTGCTTTTCCCTCTCCAATTTATACTCCTAGAAATACTCCTAAGTGAAATATATTAATATTGGTTCGATAATTGAGTGTAAGGAGTTAAAACGTTCATAAGTTGTAATGTCTGCTAAAAAATGACTTTTTACTACACACTATGCGGGTGCAATGGTTATTAAGAAATTCAGATGAGCATCGGTTCATCTGCATTTCACACCCCTTACACCGAAGGTATCACTTAAACCACGCTTTCACTTAATTTTAATATCACTTAATTACAGGCACAAAAAAAGGCCACCTTTATCAGGTGGCCTTTCTTAGTATGAGGAGTCTGGCAGTGTGCTACTCTCGCATGGGGAGACCCCACACTACCATCGCCGCTAATAC
>Ga0222645_101008_pt1 | contig 13527 bp, 11 predicted proteins | sample AntAcemetagen292_FD_179881 | JGI IMG/M metagenome (GOLD analysis project Ga0222645, IMG submission 179881) | Saline water microbial communities from Ace Lake, Antarctica - #292 | ecosystem: Environmental > Aquatic > Non-marine Saline and Alkaline > Saline | place: Antarctica: Ace Lake | collected...
CCGACATCGACAGCATGACAGGCATCATCGAAAGCGTGCTGACCTATACCCATGTAGAAATGGGTGCCGAAGAACCGCGTAACCTGTCGTTGACGTCGCTGTTGGACGCGATCGTCGCCAACTACCAAGACGTGGACCGCCCAGTGACATTGCGCAAAGCCAAAGACGTCATCGTTCAAGGTGGGAAATCTATCTTCATGTCGCGGCAAGGCTACGGTGTGGTGTCCAATGATCGTGACACAGTCGTTTATGGGCGTCCCGTATCGCTTGAACGGGCCATCACTAATTTGATTGAGAACGCGCTTAAATACGGTCGCCGCGCTACGGTATCCCTAGAAGCAAACGCGCAGTCCGCAACCATCATCATCGAAGATGAAGGCTCTGAAAGTTCTGCCGCTGAGATAGAAGAGCTTTTGGCACCGTTTCAACGTGGTGAGAACACCAAGACGATAGATGGCCACGGACTTGGACTTACTATTGTGGCGACAATCGCTAAATTGCATGGCGGCAGACTGACATTCGAAGACTCCGCAACGGGCGTGACCGCTCGGTTAGTTATTCAGCGATCCTGAGACATGAAACGAAAATCGAAAGCCACGACGTTTAGATTTACAATACGTCAAGTGACCAGAAGCGAGTTGTTCACTGCCGACTACCGACTGCCGCCGGAATGGTCGGAGCTTAGCGTTAGGTTGCTATAGATCTTAAAAGAGTGGTTTGTCCGGATAGTAGATCATCGAGCCATTCGATTGCTGCGCAACCCCACAATGTCCGCTTTGGCGAAGTAGCAGCTGGACTCGATTTTCATTATCAATGGCCACTGAGGGCCGTGTTATCAGGGCTGTATTTTTCTGTTTCCCGAAAGTAGACATTCGCGGCATCGCAGAAAGTAGGTAGTGTGGGCTCGTAGCCGACCTTCGCTGCGCATTGCACCAAGGTCCGGTTTGGGCCGGAAGCGGTCTTGAAGCTGACAGACACCCACTGTTACATTGTGTATGTTAACATACACTTTTGTGAAGACTGCGCGATACTCAGTAACGCACAGATAGCGTTGTCTAGTTCAATGAAGTCCCAACACCCTGAGTCAGCTCGCTAATGTACTTTGTGGTCAGAGGCACAAATTTTTTGCAAATTATAGACAAAAAATATCAAGATAAAATAGTTAACCTCTTGTCTTAGATCGACTTTGTCATCGAAGGCAGCAGACTTGTGTGAGTAAACACAAGGAACATAAACATGTCTCATCTATCAAAGCTTACAGTCAAAACGGTTATCCGCAGCAATCGGCAAGACCCAGTTATTCAGCGTAGGCAAAAGCTTATGGCTGGTTTGGAAGACCAGCTTAAAGTGGTTGAATTTGCACTCAAAGGTGAACGCTACGAAGTGCGACGTAAATCTTGGGCAAAGAACGAGCAGGGCGATCCGGTGCTGATTGAGCGTATGCGCAAAGTGCGTTCATGGTTTTTTGAACAGGACGGGGGTTGGTATGTGCAGTGCAAATATGGAAGCAAAGCACTGACGCTTGGCAAGGATGGCAACGCTGTGTTTGTGAAGGCATTGGCTGACGTTGAGAGCGCATTGCAGGCTTTGTATGCGGCTGCAGCGGGTGGCGAGCTTGATGCAGCTATTGGCGCAGCGATGCAAAAGAAGGTGTCCAAGTAAGTCATGTTGGTTGGCGCAGCACTAGCTGCGCTAGCCTGCCTTTATTGTGAGCAGCTGACATCCGTCCAAACCGCAGCGCATGGCTGCTTGGAGCCCTCTTTACCAAATGCTGCACTGTAAGGTTTCGCAGGTGCAGGAAGTAGGCTTTGCAAAGTCTAAACTCAGCGCTTACTAAGGTTGGTTTTTTGAGGCTTTGCCGATTTGGCTTCGATTGCCTTAATCGCGGGACGATAAAGACGCCTTAGATACTGCGTTTTCCAGTGGCTTTTCGGCGCAACCATGATTTTGCCATCGCCCCCCGTAAACTCGTTTGTTTCAGGATCGTGTTCCCAGTTCATGGTGATTGCCACGCTGGGTCCTGAGTTGCCGCCATTGGCGAAATAAGAGTGGTAACTAGGCCCTGACCCAGCTTGAATATCTCCCATCGATTTAACCACTACGTTGTCGCCTCTTCTTTCAATATGTTTGATTGCGTTCGACGCGCTCCGAATGATTTCAAAGGCTTCACACTGTTGTTCAATGACCGTCTTGAAATCAGGCTCTGTGCCTACGCGTCCCGTCTCAAACCACACGACCGATGCATAGACGTCTATTGCCCAGATCAATGCGTATGCATCTGCCAAAGAGTTGTGATTGGTCTCAAATCTGTGAACCAGCTCGCCTAAGATTTGTTTCTTGTAATCTTGCGAATTTAACATTGACCTCTCCCTTACATACTAAAACCATCTTTATCTACTTGGGTTGGCCTTAACATAACACCAAAACTTCCTAGAAAATCGCCTACACTAATGCCCGCTTCGGAATGGTAGCAGTCATTGCTCATATTCGGTCCGAGGTCCACTACGTCCGGAACTGCAGACCTCGGCGCATCCCACAGCAAATAACTGCATTAACCACGCCAACTAGCTAACCGTTCAAAATACGCATCAAAATATCTCCACTAATCGATCCATCACGCTTTGCGGCCAAAGCCTTCATCGCGATGTCTTCCGTGACCACATATCCGTCGCGTTCAACACCGATGACCGCCAGTAATTCAGCCTCATCAAGTTGGCCTGCCGCAAGCATAACAAAGGCAACGTCTGTGACGCTGTCTCCAGCTTTGTCAGCTACCGTCTTAATTTTTGTGCGCATATTACGCCCACTGTGCATGTCAGCATTTAGAAGCGGGCTGTACTTGCTGTAGTGCTTATCCAGCATGGCGGTGCTGTTGCCCATCTGCTTGCTTAATGCATGTGTGCTGACGCCACGCTTCAAGTCACGTGTCGCGTAATAGTGCCGCAAACTGTAAAGCGTTCGCGATTTGCCATCTGCACCCGTCTTTAAGCCAAGCTCGTCCAACAGCGCGTTAAACGCAGCGTTCAAATTGTGTATGTTGGCAATCGTTCCCAAGCGGGTTGTGAACACAAATGCATCATTTTTTGCAGACACAAGCTCGTCGAAGCTGTCGTAGCTAAGCAAGGGGTTCAGCTTACTTTGCCTGTGTAAGTAGTCTTCAACTGTGTCACGCGCCACAGCTGGGCGCTTGTCCGTTTTACCATCGACGTTCAGCACCAAGTAGCGTTCGCCATTTGCCTCATGCCAGTCAATGTTTTTCCAGCGCAGTCCAAGTGCTTCCGTGCCATGCCGCACGCCAGTATTTCCCAAAACCAAAAAGTAGTTGCGCAGTACTTCACGCGTTGCAGCCGCTTTCTCGTTTTGTGTATCTTTGTGCCAACTGCGTAAAGCCGTGTAGATTTGCTTGTATTCTGTGTCTGTAAAGCTGCCACGGCTTTCGCTTTTTGTGCCTTTGTTAAGCAGGGTAGGGCGCATGGATTTTACAATCCAGCCATTCAGCTCTGCTTCGTTCAGCACTCTGTTAAGTGCTGCGTTATGATTGTTGATACCGCTTTGTGAGAATTGCTTTTTGTATTTCTGCGTTCGCCAGTGATCAAAAGCCGTCAGTGCAGATAGATCGATTTTGTCGATATCAGTACCGCCAAAATACGGTATCAGCCAACGCGTTAAAGCTGAAATATAGTCTTTGTACGCTTGCTTGCCGTAGCCATCATTCAATTCATTTTGCATCCGCTGTACGGCAAACTCTGCAACATGCTTAAATTTGCGGGTTTGGGCGGGCAGCTTGTTTTTGATACGGGCTTTGGTGTCGTAGTAAAGTTCAAGTGCACGCTCTTTAGCTTGCTCCAAATCTTCTGTTTTCATGCTGCGCACAATGCGCTTACCGTTGTCCAGAGTCAGCCGCGCATACCAGTTTGTGCTGTTCGCTCGCTTATCTAGCTTCAGCTTTTTGTGCACATGTTTTGTATGAATGCCGTAGCTCATGATCAGCCAGTTTTTGTTAAGTGTCTGTTCAACATACACTAGTTGGAAAACTGTTAAAGTAAGAGCAAAAACTGCGGGAGGACTGTGTACGAGTTGTGTACAGAATGCGGGCGACTACATCTTGTGGTTATTGTCATAATATATGGGGAAAACACAAGATGTATGGAGGCGAGTCCGGGAATCGAACCCGGCTACACGGATTTGCAATCCGCTGCATAACCTACCTGCCCACTCGCCACCTTTGGGTGCGATATAGGAAGGCGTGGCGGGGCGCAAGATGCCAAAACACCCTTTGGCCCGTTGCCGATTGAAGTCGCCTATGTCATGTAAGGCGGATAGGATTCTGATAGGAAAGTTTCTCGCGTGACTGACTTTACCGCCCGCCGTACAATGATGGTCGACACCCAAGTGCGTCCGTCTGATGTAACGAAATTCCCGATTATTGATGCGATGCTGTCTGTGCCGCGTGAACTTTACGTGCCTGATGCCTTACAAGAGGCTGCGTATATTGGCGAAAGTATTGCGCTGGGCGATGGACGAGTGGTCCTAGAGCCGCGCACGTTTGCCAAAATACTTGATGGTCTGTCGATTGAGCGCACCTATGTTGCGTTGGATATCGGGTGTGGTCTTGGCTATTCGACGGCGGTTCTGGCGCAGATGTGCGACTTTGTTGTTGCGGTAGAAGATGATGAAGCCCGCGCCGACATGGCACAAACCGTGTTGTCCCAGCAAGGTGTCGATAATGCCGCTGTGATGACGGGGCCGTTGGCGCAGGGGTCTGCAAAATCGGGCCCCTATGATATTATCACCATTCAGGGCGCAGTCGAGATTGTGCCGGACGGTGTTCTGGCACAGCTGCGTGATGGCGGCCGGATTGCGTGTGTGTTTGCTGAAGGCGCGCTTGGTGTGGTGCGAATTGGTCACAAGATTGACGGCGTTGTAAATTGGCGGTTTGCCTTTAATGCGGGTGCGCCCGTGCTAACTGGTTTTCAGAAAGTCGCAGCCTTTTCATTGTGACGGTGTAGCGCGGATTAAAAAGGCGACAAAGATGTTGAAAACGAAAATGGTGGCCATTTTGGCAGTGACGGTTCTGGCTTTTGCAGGGCCTGCACGCGCCGAAACGCTGGCAGATGCGTTGACCCATGCATACAACCATTCTGGTTTGCTTGATCAAAACCGCGCTTTGTTGCGTGCCGCCGATGAGGATGTGGCCCAAGCCGTTGCGGCAACATTGCCCGTGATCAGCTGGGCGTCTTCGGCGTCAGCATCGGCGCCGCGTGCAGCGGGTGCAGACCTGATTGCAGCGACCGCAAGCATTTCCGGCGCATTGACAATTTATGACAGCGGAGCAGGGCGGTTGGCCGTCGAGGCGCAAAAAGAACTGGTGCTAGGGACCCGCGAAACTTTGCGTGACGTTGAACAGCGTGTGCTGCTTGACGCGGTCACGGCCTATATGCGGGTTCGCTCAGACACCGAATTTGTGGCATTGCGCCAAAGCAACGTGCGGCTGATTTCACAAGAATTGCGTGCAGCACGCGACCGGTTCGACGTGGGCGAAGTGACCCGCACGGATGTCGCTTTGGCTGATGCGCGCCTTGCTGCCGCCAAAAGCCTGCTCGCTGCTGCCGAAGGTAGCCTTGCGCGGTCGGCCGGATTGTACCGCAACGCGGTTGGGCAATCGCCTGAAAATTTGCGCGTGACGCAGCCCGCGCCAGTGTCCAAAACAATCGCAGACGCCAAGGTGTTTGCCCTGCGTAACCACCCGTCATTGCGGCAGGTTCAACATTCCGTAAGTGCCGCCGAGCTGAACATTCGCCGCGCAGAGGCGGCCCTGCGTCCGACCGCGTCTTTGAACATGCAGGTCGGTGTTGATCAGGACAACAATGTTGGCCGCCAGATCGGCATCAACGTGGGCGGCCCGATTTATTCGGGTGGCCGGTTGTCATCGCAGGTGCGTCAATTGATGGCGCAGCGCGATGTGACCCGCGCACAGCTACACATTGTGCGGCACAGTCTGGAACAGCAGGTTGGCGATGCATATAGCTTTCTCGAGGTTGCTCGCGCATCGCTGCAAGCCACCAATCAACAAATCAGTGCTGCGCGGACCGCATTTAACGGGGTGCGTGAAGAGGCCACATTGGGATCGCGCACGACAATTGATGTGCTGAACGCGGAGCAAGAGCTGCTGAATGCGCAAACAAATCTGATTGCTGCGCAAGCCGATGAAGTGATTGCCAGCTATCAGGTGTTGTCGTCCATGGGCCTGTTGACTGCGCAGCATTTGCGCCTGCCAGTGCAGCAATATGACCCCGCCGCCTATTATAATCTTGTGAAAGATGCGCCAACCAAGATGTCGCAACAAGGTCAGGCACTTGACCGTGTGCTCAAGGCGATTGGACAATAGGTCAAACCTTAATGGATCGGTTGTTTGGCACGGTAAAACCCGCTAGGCTGATTTTGAGGTAAAAGCAGGAACACACTATGTCCAATCCGGTTACGAATGTTCAAATCGAAGATGTGTTGTCGTCGATCCGCCGTCTGGTTGCGGACGGTGATAAAGCCCGCTCACCCGGGCAAACGCTGTCACCCCCGCAAGCGCGTCCTGCGCGCGATGCCAGTCGCTTTGTTCTGACACCCGCATTACGTGTGGCACAAGAACCTGTACCGGATGCAGTGTCGCCCGTTGAAATAACACCAGAAACGCAAGAGCTGGCTGCACAGTTTGTTGCCCCCGTACCAAGCCCAGTGATGTTGCCTCCTGAAGCTGTGGCGGAGCCGCTAATTCATGACGCCATGTCCGCGTCAGAACGCGCCAGCCTTGAAGCGACCATTGCCGAACTCGAGGCTGCCGTCAGCGCGCAACGTGACGACTGGGAACCCGATGGCAGCGAAAGCAGTCCACCGTCCGGTTATGCGGCCGCATTTGACGCATTTCCAGCGGCGAACATGGTCGACCCCGACGGCGTAGAACCTGTGTCAGACAGTGCAGCGGCTGTTCATGTTTTGCGCGATGCTGTTCCGGATATGGACTCCGCGTTGCAAGAGGTAACATTCAAGCACGCAGCACCAGACGACACAGACGTTGATTATGGCGACGATTTGCAAGAAAATGATGATGACGGAATGCCAATTCCTGATGATCTTGACGAAAGTATTGCGGCCTATCTGGCTGGCAGTATCGCGCAGCCCGACGATGATATCTTGCGCGCAATGATCGTTGATGTCGTCCGTCAGGAATTGCGCGGCGAGATGGGTGAGCGTATTACCCGCAACGTGCGTAAACTGGTGCGCCGCGAAATCAGCCATGCGTTGTCGCAGCGCAGCTTCTCCTAAACCGGCCCTGACAGATCTAGAATTGCATCAATATCCAGATGGGTTTCCAGATGGTCTGCCAACTTATCCAGCGTATCTTGGACGCCTTGCGCATAATCTGTCACAGGTACCGGTGCTCCGAGCTGGGCTAAAAATGCCGCGCGAAATGCATCGGCTGTAAACAACCCATGCAAATAACAGCCCATGACCCGCCCGTCTGCGGATGCAGCGCCTTCACCGCGTTCATCAAGATGCAGCCATGCACGGGCACAATCCGGCCCTGATGTTTCTCCGATATGTATTTCATATCCGGTCACTGTATGCCCTGTGGGCAGATGGGTCGCGGTTGATTGTGCCAGCCGTTTGTGAGGTTTCATCACCGTTTCGATGTTGAGCAATCCAAGCCCGTCGACGCGGGTTGGCGCGCCTTCGATCCCGTCATCATCAATGATCCGACGGCCAAGCATTTGATAGCCACCACAAATCCCCAACACACGGCCACCGCGCCGTACATGAGCCGCAAGGTCGATATCCCATCCTTGCGCCCGAAAATGGGCGAGATCTGCGATGGTCGATTTTGACCCCGGAATAAGAATGAGGTCAGCATCCGCAGGTAGGGGACGACCGGCCTCGATAATCTCGACGCTGACCTCTGGTGTGGCTGACAGTGGGTCAAGATCGTCAAAATTTGCAATCCGGTTCAAGCGTGGAACCACGATTTTTATTGGGCCACCTTTGCGGCTGGCCACGTCCATCACATCTTCGGCGGGCAGTTTCCATGCGTCGGCAAACCACGGCACAATGCCCAGTGGGCGCCAGCCTGTCATGGTCTGGATAATCGTCATGCCATCGTGAAATAGCGTTGTGTCGCCGCGAAATTTGTTAATGCCAAACCCGCGAATAAGCGCGCGGTCGTCCGCGGGAAGCACGGCGTGGGTTCCGACCAGTTGCGCAATCACGCCGCCGCGGTCGATATCACCAATCAACACAACAGGCACGTTCGCGGCCGTGGCAAAGCCCATATTTGCGATGTCACCAGCCCGCAAGTTCACCTCGGCTGGACTGCCGGCACCTTCAACGATGATCAGGTCATATTTTGCTGCAAGGCGGTGAAAGCTGTCAAGCACTGCGGGCAAAAGCGTTTGTTTATGCTTGCCATAGTCACGCGCTTTCATTGTGCCAAATCGTTTGCCTTGCACGATAATTTGCGCACCCACATCAGATTCTGGCTTGAGCAAAACCGGGTTCATATCCACCACGGGGTCAAGTCCGCACGCGAGCGCCTGTAACGCCTGTGCGCGCCCGATTTCCCCACCATCCGCAGTGACTGCCGCATTGTTCGACATGTTTTGTGGCTTGAAGGGCGCCACTGACAAACCCCGCCGTACACACGCCCGTGCAATCCCTGCCACAAGCATTGATTTGCCGACATTAGAGCCGGCCCCCTGGATCATGATTGCTTTGGTCATCGTGTTCCCCTTGTGTGTCGGGTTTAGGTGGGCGCGGCCCACAAGGAAAGATCGGGAGGACGCCGATCATACGTTTTTTATCGATAATGTTGCGTGCGATTTATTGTTTGATCCGCACATAAAAAAACGCGACCCGCAATCTGTGGGTCGCGCTTTTGCTGGTACGCTTGAAGCGGCGCACCGCATTTCGGAACGGGTTATGCTGCGCGCGATTCCAGTTCGGCAGCATTGCGGCGTTCGCTTTCTTCGCGTGACAATGCCACGGATGTCCTCACACCTTTGCCGACAAAATCCATCAGGCCGGTGACAACACGTTCATTTGGATCAATACCCGCACACGACAACACCTCGCGGCCATCGCGCGAACGGGCCCAGCGTGCAATCTGTTCGGGACCATTGCCATATTTCTTGTCATCAGCTATCGCATCATCCAATGCGGCCAAGACAACAGCGGCAAACAATTTACGGGCACGGTTGCCTTGTTCGTTGTTAAAGGCTGTACCGTCGACGAAATCTCTCATCTTGCTTCCTTTTATTGCTCTTGTCATTCTGATGTGACCCGCAATATGCAGCATCCCATCTGATTCGGGGCGTCTATTTTGGAATATCACCTATGCGTTAAGTGCATAGCTTGTGCGCGCATCACTGTCGATCTTGGTGTCTTGTCACGTTGTTGTCTTCTATATATAGATTGCGTCAACATTCTATCAACCTTTTGCCCTTATAATGACACAAAGTGAATCATGCCAAAAATTAACGGAAATGAAATTCGTCCCGGCAATGTGCTGGAACACGAGGGCGGCCTTTGGGGCGCGGTCAAAGTCGATCACGTCAAGCCTGGCAAGGGTGGTGCGTTTGCACAGGTCGAAATGAAAAACTTGCGCGATGGTCGCAAACTGAACGAACGTTTCCGGTCTGCCGATAAGGTAGAGCGCGTGCGCCTTGATCAAAAGGACCAGCAATTCCTGTTCGAGGCCGATAACATGCTGACGTTCATGGATATTGAAACCTATGACCAAATCGCGCTGCCGGCGGACATTCTGGGTGATCGTCGTCCGTTTTTACAAGACGGCATGACTGCGAAAATCGAATATTATGGTGACGAGGCGCTGCATGTGACATTGCCATTGAAAGTCGTGTGCAAGGTTGCCGAGACAGAGCCGGTGGTAAAAGGCCAGACAGCGGCCAACAGTTTCAAACCCGCGACGCTTGATAACGGATTGCGCGTCATGATCCCACCGTTTGTGGGACAAGACGAAGACATCGTTGTAAACACCGAACTGTGTGAATACGTCGAACGCGCCTGATCACAACGTATTTCGATAAAGGGTCAGTCTGCGAGTTGCAGGCTAGCCTTTTGCGTTGTCATGTTTGCCGACCGGTCAAACCGGAGATAGGCAATGCCTGCCTGCCCATGCACGCTGTGTAATGTGCCCGCAGGTTTTTCACCTGACATAATCGCATCACCTGTGGCGGCATCACCGTCAATGATCACGCGGCGCAGGCCTTTTTTCAGGGTTGTTTTGTGCTTCATGCGGGCGATAATTTCTTGCCCGACAAAGCAGCCTTTTTTGTAATCTACGCCGTTCAGCGTCTCGAAATTTGCTTCGAGGATATAGGTATCCGGTGTCAGCTCCACGCCGGTTTGCGGGATCAGGTGGGCCACATATAATGCGCCCCAATCCGTTGCGTCGCCAATGTCGGTGTCGCCGTAGTGCCGCCAGCCCAACGCCGTGTGGCGCGGGTCTGGCATGGCCCCGTCGGGCATCGCGCCGGTTCCGCAAGATACGGTAAGCGGCGTTTGCGCAATCTGCACATCGGCACGCAGGCGGTACATCGATAGGCGTTGGAACAGCGCGGGTGCCACGCTGGTATCCACATCGACAAGCAGTCGGTCGTTTTGTCCGATCACAAAAAAATCGGCAATAAACTTCCCTTGGGGTGTCAGCAGTGCTGCGTAAACCAGCGCACCGTTTGCACGCCCGACATCATTGGTGATTAACCCTTGTAAAAATTCAACGCGGTCGGTGCCTGTGATGGAAAGAACAGTGCGTGTCATATAGTTTTCGCCTTTTCTTGGCTAAATTGTAGGGCGTGCAGATCTGCGTAAATGCCGCCGCGTTCGATCAGGTCAGAGTGCGTGCCTTGGTCGACAACGCGCCCCTGGTCCATGACCACGATTTTGTCGGCGTTGCGAATGGTGGACAAACGGTGCGCAATAACCAGTGTTGTGCGTCCTGTTGATAATTTCTCAAGTGCCGACTGCACGATTGATTCAGATTTGGTATCAAGGGCACTGGTGGCTTCGTCCAGCAACAAAATAGGGGTGTCGCGGAGCAACGCACGCGCAATGGCAACCCGCTGGCGTTGCCCGCCCGACAGGTTCGATCCGCGCGGCCCTGCCGGACTGTTAAGCCCGTCTGGCAGTTGCCCTAAAAAGTCGCTGACATGGGCTGCGTCCAGTGTTGATTTCAGATGCGCATCGCTTACATCGGTGCGACCCAGCAGAATGTTTTCGCGCAAGCTTTCGTCGAACAATGCAGCATCTTGCGACACCACCGAAATTAACCCGCGCAAATCACCCAAGGACAGGTCGGCGGTTTTGATCCCCTGGATTGTGACCATGCCACCCGTGGGGTCAACAAGCCGTGTCAGCACATTGAACACGGTGGACTTGCCCGCACCCGATGCCCCGACAAGAGCCGTTGTTTTGCCTGCCGCCGCGGTGAATGTCGCACTGCGCAGAACGGGCAGGTCGCCGTAATGCAAGGTCACATCCGTGAACGTCACGTCGGGCGCTGTGACGGGCGCTTTTGCAGGGGTTTGCGGGGATACAAGCGTCGGGCGTTCGTTCAGAATTTCTTGGAGCCGTTCAATGCTTGCGGCGGCCATTTGCCACTGACCCGACATCAGGCCCAGCCTGCGCAGTGGTTCGAACGCCAGCGACATGGCAGTAAAGAACGACATGAATTGTCCCACCGTCTTTTGGCCTGCAATAATTTCGGCACCACCAAAAATAAGAACACCAAAAAAGCCAACGCCGGTCATGATGTCGATCAATGCGGGCACTGCGGCCTGACCTGTGGCGGCGCGGACTTCGGCGTGAACGCGGGCTGTGCCCAATGCGTCATAGCGGCTTGACTGATAGCGTTCCAGCGCGTTGAGTTTGATGGCGTTGATGCCGTGAAACACCTCGTCCAGACGCGTTGCCATTTTGCCGGCAAAAGCCCGCGCATGGCCGGCCCGTTTGCGTACATATGCTTGCGCCAGCAATGACGGCAACACCAAAAACGGGATCCCGATCAGCGCGACAGCGGTCCATTTCCAGTCAATCGACAGTGCCACTGAAAACAGTACCGCCACCGCGATCAGATCGCGCCCGATCCCCACCATAATGCTGGCCCAGATGCGGTTGACCACAGTAACATCACCCTGCACCCGTTCAATCAACTGGCCCGGCGCGTTGGTCTGGTGAAACCCGCCATCCAGCGTCATCATATGTGATAACAGGTGGCTGCGCATACCGGCCGCGGCAGATTCGCTTACTTTGGTCATCAGGATTTTCTGGCCTGCCGCACTTATTGCGCGGACAAAAAAGATCGCCAATATACCCAAACCAACCCACCACAGTGTATCGGTTTCGCCCTGTACAAAGACATTGTCGAACATTGGCTGGATCATCCACGACAAGAACCCAAGCATCGATCCTTCCAATGCCATGAAAAATAGCGCAAGCGCCAGCGTGCGCTTGTGGGGGCGCAAATAATCGCGCCACAACCAGCCAAAAAGCTGGGCTGCGTTTTGCGATTTGTCAAAGGGCGGCGTGTCGGTCATCATATCCCCTCAGGTTTATCCATAAACAGGGGGCTTGTGCAAGGCAGCGCATGGCTTGACGCGGACCGCGCTGTTGGTAATGTCAATTCAGGATTATCCCCTGATGAAAGCCGTTTTTATGTCGCTTGCCAATGGTCGTTCTTATCTTGCTATTCCCGGCCCGTCCGTGATGCCCGACGCGGTTTTGCGCGCCATGCACCGCGCATCCCCCAACATTTATGAAGGCGAATTACACGATCTGACCAACAGCCTGATCCCTGATCTGAAAGCCGTGGCCATGACCACGCAAAATGTTGCGATTTATATCGGCAACGGCCATGCCGCATGGGAAGCTGCGTTGGCCAATACCGTCAGTGCGGGCGATACCGTGTTGGTACTGGCCACAGGCCGGTTCTGCATCGGCTGGGGTGAAATGGCGACGGATCTGGGCATCACGGTGCAAACGATTGATTACGGGAATGAAAACCCGATCGATATGATGCAGGTCGAAGAGGCACTGCGCGCCGACACGCACGGTAAGATCAAGGCGGTTTTAGCGGTGCATGTAGACACATCGACCAGCGTGAAAAATGATATCGGGGGGCTGCGCCGCGTGCTGGATGCCGTGGGCCACGACGCACTGCTGATGGCTGACTGCATTGCGTCACTTGGGTGTGACAGGTTTGAAATGGATGCGTGGGGCGTTGATGTGATGGTGGCTGCTTGTCAAAAAGGCTTGATGACCCCGGCTGGCATCAGCTTTGTCTGGTTTAACGCCAAGGCCGATGCTGCGCGGCCTGCGCGGGTCAGTAGATATTGGGATTGGCGTGCGCGCACGGACCCCGAATTTTACTTTCAATACTTCAACGGCACGGCCCCGACCCACCATTTGTACGGCCTGCGCACGGCACTGGATATGATCAAGGCCGAAGGTCTGGATGCGGTGTTT
>Ga0222645_101011_pt1 | contig 13517 bp, 9 predicted proteins | sample AntAcemetagen292_FD_179881 | JGI IMG/M metagenome (GOLD analysis project Ga0222645, IMG submission 179881) | Saline water microbial communities from Ace Lake, Antarctica - #292 | ecosystem: Environmental > Aquatic > Non-marine Saline and Alkaline > Saline | place: Antarctica: Ace Lake | collected...
GCCCACTGAAGTACCTGGAGGTACCCGCCCCACGCCGCCTCCGCGCACGTCAGCTCGTCCCACGGACAGCCGTCCGCGTGTAGCCACTGCAGCATATCGAGGTGTCCGCCCTCCGCCGCCTTTGAGCACGTACTCGTGCCACACGGGCAGCCGTTGGCGCGCGCCCACTGCAGCAGCTCGAGGTGTCCGCTAAAAGCCGCACACGCGCACGTCTCCTCGTTCCACGGGCATCCGTTCTTGTGCGCCCACTGCAGCAGCTCGAGGTGCCCATATTTCGCCGCACGCTCGCACGTCTTCTCGTTCCACGGACAGCCGTTCTCATGCGCCCACTGCAGCACCCGGAGGTGCCCGCCATAAGCTGCATGCTCGCACGTCTCCTCGTCCCACGGACACTTGTGCGCATGTGCCCACATCAGTACATCGAGTTTGCCGTCTAATGCAGCCCAAGCGCAAGTCTTCTTGTCCCACGGGCAGCCGTTCGCGCGCAACCACCTCAGCACCCGCAGTTGCCCGCCCTGCGCCGCCGCCGCGCAAGTCTCCATGTCCCATGGTGCGCCGTTGGCGTGCGCCCACTGCAGCATATCGAATTGTCCGTACTTCGCTGCCTCTTGGGACGTGGTCACATCCCATGGTGCGCCGTTGGCGCGAGCCCACTGCAGCACCTCAAGGTGCCCTCCGAAAGCCGCCCCAGAGCACGTCTCGCCAGGCATCTCGCCGTCCCACGGGCAGCCGTTCGCGCGCGCCCACTGCAGCACCTCAAGGTGCCCGCCCTTCGCCGTGGTCAAGCACGTCTGGAAGTACCACGGGCAGCCGTTGGCACGAGCCCACAGCAGAATCTCGAGGTGTCCGCATAAAGCCGTTCCCCAGCAAGTGCATTCGTCCCAAGGTACGCCGTTCTCGCGCAACAGCTTCAGAATCTCTAAATCCGCTCGCCGCCGCAGCCTGGCAAAGGTATTCTCTACGAGGCAGCTGACCTCGCCGTTGCAGGCGCTCCAAAGCGCGTAAGCATCCGAGGTCAGCTGCGCGTTTAGCCCCCAGCTCCTGATTCGTACGCCCCGTCTCCGCCACCTCGTCGCGCATAGCGCGGCTCACCGCTCGAAGCATCGCGAGGTCAGCGGGATCTGGCAGTAAATCTTCGGACAGGATCGTGGCGATGAGATCTCGGGGAAGGTCAACGAAGGTCACTTGCGCGTCGGTATCGCCCGCGTTAGCATCGCGGCAACCACTCTGATTCTTGAACGTGCGAGTTATCACACCGCGCACAGCGTCGAAGAACATCGCGATGCGTGTGGGTGTCGCGTGCGCGTCGTTGTGCGTCGAGGCTTTCGAGAAAAAACGTTACACGAAGAGTCGGACGACGGAAAGTCGCGCACGATTTTACGTTGTCAAGCTCATGCTTTGCGAAGAAAACGCAGACGCTAAAAGATATCAGTCAGTAGGATGTTTACCTCACACAAATCCTCGCTATCACCACACTGATACCATCACCTTCAATAAATCCAACTCACCACACCGCGAAGAAACACACGAGTTCGTCCAAGCGCAGCAACGAGCTTTCCAGCGCGGTCGCGCTTCGCTTCACGCGCCTCAGGTTTTGCTTTTGCGTTTCGGTCAGGTTCAGGTTCGTGACGTCTTTTGTTTTGTCCGCCAGCACGGAGAGGGTTTCCCGTTCCGCGACGAGCTCGTGAATCAACCGCGCTCGCAGGTTGGAGGTGGCTCGGTACAGCTCACGGCCGACCTGCTCCACCACTCGCAACAAGTCAACTCTCCACAGGTAAAACGTCCGGCTCGGCGCGTGGTCCGACGTCCGCGCCACTTCCTGGATCATCACGTACTCCGCTTTTAAAAGTTTATACAAAAGCTCCCTCGTGTCTTTCACCGGGATCATGGCCATCTCCGCGATTTGCTTTTGTTCCAGGTTGCGTTTCATTATCAGCAACCGGAACACCCGGCATGCGGGGCCGCCGAAGCGCTCCCTCACCACCGCTTCAATCTCCTTCATGCGAATCAAGTCGATGATGCGGCGCATGTTGACGCAGTACTGCGTGCCGTTGCCCCCGCCAGCGTGGTCGTCGATTCGCGAAATCAGCTCGCTCGTGTCCGTGACCATCTTCTCGAGCGTGGTGTTGATCAGCTCGGGGGTGAACTTGAACACCCCGGGGTTCCTGCCGACGTGGATAACGATCTCGCGCTCGCCAACCGGCGTGGAGCGCTCTTCGTTTACAGACTGTTCGTGCGCCCGCGTCAGTTCCAGCATCACGAGAAGCAAATGACCTGCGGCGTCGTCTATTTTCTCCCTGACGAGCGCGGCGCACGCGACGTGTCGGAACCGTCGGTTGAACTCGTCCGAGTTCACCCTCCAAAGGTGTTCGTCGCCGAACAGGTTGTCCCGCGGGTTTGAGGAGGAGGTTTTATTTTGGTTCGAGTGACCGGCGGTGCGTCGCTCGTTTCCGTGGAACTCCAAATCCTGGTCCTCGCCGTTTTCCTGGAGAAGAAAATCATCCCCGACGTCCCATCCAAACGGCACCCTCTCTATGAACCGCCCGTCCACCAGGTCCTCGAACGCGTCTTCCAAAGCGTTGCGCTTTGGTTTTGTTTTCCGCGCCGTTGCGGTTTGGGAAATTTGAGATGACTCAAACAACTCGCTCGCCCGCGCCCGGCCTCGCTCTAGTAAGCCCTCCAGCAAAGACTCGTGTACCGGGCCCATGCACTCCTTCGTGTGCAACAGGAACCGCGGGTACCGCAGCCGGTGCAGAATCTGGTCCACGTCGATTTTGTACGAAACGACGTGACTCGCGTCGTGTTGAGGGAGTTCGCATTGCACGGGGACGACGCAGTTTTGGGAAATCAAAACAACGAGGACCTGGGCGATGCGGGATGGTTTTAGCCCCTGTGAAGTGATGACGAATGGGAGGTGGGTGTGGTTTGGAAAGGTCAGTGGGTGTGTGTCATGTGGAGACACTTAGTGACACGTTGGGTGTCGTCGTGCGACACTTTGTGACACAAGAATCGCGCGACACTTCGAGACCCATACCGTGTCTCGGCAAAGCTCGCGCGCGGTTCGGTTGCCGCGTTGCAACAGAAACGACGCGACCAACCCTGAATCCCGGCCGAACGAGTCGATCACGACATCGCAGGCCAGGTGCGTCGCCTCAGGGACGCGCTCCTGGTTGCGTTGTGGTGCCTGTGGGGGCACCGCGGCCATCGTCGTGTGTCACGCCTAGCGCTCCCCTCCGCCCGGCGCGCCAATCTCTGGCGCCGCCTGTTGACGAATTTCTCGCAACGCACTTTCCGAGAATCGTCCGTCCCGAAACGCGAGCGGCGGTAAAACGAAAAAGCAGCCGCCGCCGCCACCGGTGTCAGAGTTCACGTCCACTGCCGGTAGCTCGTCGGACCTCATGTCGTCCCGGCGAGGTGCGTCAAAGGGCGAGGAGAGGGCGCTCGCGTCGAAGCTTTTCGGAAACCTCGGGACGGTTTCGCTGGTGGCGGACGGCGCTGTCGATGACGGCGGGTTGTTTGGCAAAGCCTCCGTTTCCGCCGCAATGCGCGGTGGCGCGGAACCCACATCAACCATCGGTGGTGCCGGTGGTACCGACGACACCCAGCCCAGCGGGGTTTGGGAGGACCCTGACGACTTGACCACCACCGTGAACGTGACGCGCGTGGCGCGTTTGCGCAAGCTACGGACCGGGGAGGCGGATGTCAACTTGGACGGGAACGTGTACCAGGCGCGGGTGCGGAAGCAACACAAAAGGATACATCAGCGAACGGATTGGGCGACGGTTGGCGAGGACCAAAAGGGTGACGGGAAAGAAACAACTGCGTTGACCCACCTGCTGAAAGAAGGCGGCGCGCTCGTGGACGAGAACGGGGGCTTGGCGAGCGAAGGCCGGACGTTGCCTCAAGGCAGCCTTGAAGCGACTCGGGTGAGGGACGCGAACGCGGCGGAGCCTTCAAACGCGGTGCTGCGGTCGGTGGAGTTCCACGCCAACGGCGCGTTGTTCCTCACGGCTGGTCTTGATAAAACCCTAAGGCTGTTCGACATCGACGGCACGAACAACCCCAAGACGAGCTCGGTGTTCTTCGACGACCTGCCGATTCACAAAGCCACGTTTAGTAACAACGGAATGCGGGACGCCACGGTTTTGCTCAGCGGGCGGCGAAAGTATTTCTACGTCTACGACTTGCACAAGGGCGCCGTGGAGCGCGTGGCGCCTTTGATCGGCCGGGGCGAGAAATCGCTTGAGAGTTTCGTGTGCCAGCGCCAGGGCGCAGTGCACAACGACCCAATCGTCGCATTTCTCGGCGCGGACGGACACGTCCCGCTCGTTTCCTTGCGAAGCAAGTCCTGCGTGGGGAGCGTGAAGATGAACGGAACGTGCCGCAGCGCGAGCTTTTCGGGCGACGGTAACTACCTGTTAACCGCGGGCGGCGACGGGGGAACGTATTTGTGGGACTTGCGGAACCAAAACCGGTGCGTGGAGCGAGTTGTGGATGATGGCGCGCTCACGGTGACCGCCCTGGCGAACTCGCCGTCGGGGGCGCACTGCGCCATGGGCAGCGACGCCGGCGTGGTGAACGTGTACAAAGGCGACGCGTTTAAAACATTCAGGAAGGATAACGCCGACGTGAACAAAAATATCGACCAGAACACCATGCAGCGAAGCACCAGGATCACCCCCGAGAAAGCCCTGATGAGCCTCACCACGTCCGTGGACAACCTGTCCTTCAACGGAGACGGCCAGATGCTCGCCATGTCGTCCAGGCTGAAGCGAGACGCGCTGCGAATAGTGCACCTGCCGTCGTGCACCGTGTTTTCCAACTGGCCGTCCTCGAAAACGCCCCTGCACTACGTGTGGTGCACCGCGTTCTCGCCGACCGGGGGGTACCTCGCGGTGGGGAACGCGCGTGGGAGGGCGCTTTTGTACCGCATCCACGCCTACGGAACGGGGGGGAAGGAGGAGGAGTAGAGGGAGACAAAGCGGATTTGAGGTTGTAACTTGAGAATTTGGCTGCAACTTTTCCAAAATCATCCACTTCAAGTCACCTTCCCAGAATTCTAAATCCGGCCCATTTGCGTCAACGCTCGCGGTGTCCGCGAGGTTCACGGGTGGACGCGAGTTACGCGTGCGGCGCGCGTTGGCTGTTCCGTAGGGCCAACCCGAAACCCGGAACCCGGAACCCTTGGTCACGATGGCCGGGTCTTTGGACAGCGACGTTTTCCAGGACGTACAGATCTTCGACGAAAACGGCGTGAACGTGACGCCAAAGTCGCTGGCGCAACTCTCGGTGTCATCCGGTGTGCCTGCAGTGGTGCTTGACAGCGCGTACTTGAATCCCGGTCGCACGGTCTCTGGTGTGTCCTCTGCTTCCTGGAAACCAGAATCCGGGCCGCTCCGAACTGCAGGGTCGGATGCGAACACCACGGGGGACGTGGTGCTCGATCCCGAACTCGTTGATTCGGATGACGATGAGGAAACCGTAATCCAAGAAAAGGGTCAAGCCGGTGTCGACGACAAAACGATTCAGCTCATGTTGAGTGAATCCGACACCTTCGTGCTTCTTTCCTTGCCCGGGCGGTGCGTGGGGCATGACACGACAGAGTCGGTGGGTGTTACCAAACGAAACGAAACGTACGCCGCGTTGCTCCAGACGAAAATAGGATCGGAAGCGTTTATCGACGCGCAGACGCAAACGATCGACGCTGTGACCAAGGAGAAGGAAAACCAGAGCTTCCTTTACACGCAGTCCACGCAGTCCACGCAGAGCAGCGGGTGGGACATCTCCGACGCCTCTTTCGGGGGCGACCGCGATGCGCTCGCGCGCACGATGAGCCGGACGGGCGTGGGGACGGTGGACGCGCCGGCTGCGTCTGCGATTGATACGCGCGACGTTTTCACAAAAGATACCTACCGCTCCCTCGCAACGGGCGCGCAACAAGTGGAGAAGGCGCTTTTGCAGAACCTGTACCAGGACAAAATGCTGCTGTACCGCAACTACTCTTTGGGTGATGTTAGGGGGGGTGCCGGTGAGGCGGTGAGGGATGGAGGGATTGGTGACAAAACAAGTCGGACAGATTCCAACCCGACGTCGTCGAGCGTCGGGAAAGCAATCGTGCACCTGTGGGACTTCGTTTGCCCCGAAACCAAAGGCCGGACGGTGTCGTGCGTTTCGTGGAACAAAAGCGCGCCCGATTTGCTAGCGGTGGGGTATGGGAGCCTGGACTTCTTGGCTGGCAGCACTTCCTTTCCGGGTGCTTTAGGTGGCACTACTGCCGCCCAGGACGCGTCCGTTGCTTCGGATGACGGGAAGTCCAACGACGCGTTCGCCGAAACCGTCGACGCGTCCAAAAACAAAAACGCAAAAGGCCTCGTCGCGTTTTGGAGTTTGAAGAACCCGCTGGTCCCTGAGTGGGTTTTCGAAACCGACCACGGCGTGACCGCCATTGATTTCTCGCCTACCGAGTTCAACTTACTAGCCGTGGGGACACGAGACGGCACCGTGAGCGTGTACGACGCGAGGCTGAAAAACGGTACCGGGGCAAACAGCCAGGACGCTTCGGGCGAAACTTCTTCAAAAAAATGTGACCCCGTTTTGAAAGCGGGCGACGGCGTTCCCGGAAAGCACGCCGACCCGGTTTGGGGTTTGCGCTGGGTCCGGGTCGGGGTTGGGGTTGGGGACGAGGTGCTGGTGAGCATTTCGTCCGACGGAAGAGTCACGCAGTGGAGGTTGAAAAAAGGACTCGAGTTTCAAGACCTGATGCGTTTGACGCGCGTCGCGAAGCGGGTGACGGTTGGCGACACTTCCGGTGACGGTTCAAAGAAATCGTCCACAAAAACTGCCACTTCGAAGAAAACAACCTCGGAGGCGTACATCAGCCGCGCCGGGTCGGGTTTGTGTTTCGACTTCAACCCAAACGACTGCACCAAGTACATCGCAGGCACCGAGGACGGCACCATCCACGGGTGCGCCACCGCGTACTCCGAGACGTACCTACGCGACTACCACGGCCACGCCGGGCCGGTCCAGCGCGTTGCGTGGAGTCCGTTTGTGTCGGAGGTTTTCATAAGCGCCAGGTACGTATTTTCCTTTCCATTTGCCACGTTCCGCCTCCCTGATTACACTGTTTGCTCATACAAGTTACGAACATTACGAGAGACTGACACTTTCTTTTTTATCTCGCCAGCGACGACTGGAGTCTGAAGCTGTGGGATGAGTCCGACCCCGATTCGGTGTTGACGCTTCAGTCGCGGTCCGCGGGTGTGTCCGACGTGGCGTGGTGCCCACGCAACGCAACAGTGCTGGCATCAGGGTCACACGACGGGAGTGTTGATTTGTGGGACCTTTCCGTGTCCACGCTGAAGCCGGTGGCGTCCGCTTGCACCACGGGCGCCGGGAAAGTATCGTGTGTTTCCTTCTCCGAGGTATCGCCCGTGCTCGTTTCCGGAAACGCGGGCGGGTACGTCGGGGTGTACCGGCTGGTAGGGGTGACGGACGGGCCTGGGGCTGACGAAGTCAAGCGCCTGCAAGCGGTGATGGGAGGGTCGTCGGTGAGCTAGCTGTTTAATGAAGTTAAGTCGCGTCGTCTCATCACCGTTTCTATAGTTACGAGAACGTTTCCAACCCTAAAGTGCTATTACCGAAAATGTCGCTACCTTTCCCCGTGTGTTCCTTCCGAGTTCGTGTGGCATCCCCCCACGCCCATCCACTACACCACTACATCACCCACTGTTTCCCAGGAACAACAGGCTCATCTGCTCCAGCTTTTTCAAATCCGACGCCTCGCTCGACGCGAAGGACACGCACTGCACATCGGTCGTGACTTTAAACACCACCACGCCGTCGCAGTGGCGGTACTTCACCACGTACCGAGCTCGTGCCGGGTCCGTGCGGAACAAAACCGAGGCGCGCTGGTAAAAATCGTCGAAGTCCGCGATGAGAACCATTTAAGAACCGTCGACCGCCGGTCCCCAGGTCACCGCGAAGGGCGAAGCGCGAAGCCCTTTGACGAGGGATGCAGATGCTGATATTTTTCGCGGAGAGAGACCGAAGATGACACAAGAGGTAAATGTAGAGTTTAGGGTTCCCTGGGCACAGAGCAGCCACGCGCGTTCCGTGTTTGGGACGCTCGCTTTGCAAATGACCACCTTGGAAGACGTGGTCGAAGGGAAGGATTACAACTTCCCCACCGAGGTACGTTTTGTGTTTCAGGTCATGTGCCGCTTTGCCTCGTCGTGCGGACGCCGGAAGGGCATCATCCTTCGCAGCCGCCGATCTATCGCACATCAAACCTTTGCCTGACCTCTGCCCCCCCCACGCACAGGAGCAAGCCACGCTTGAGTACTGGAAGACCACGGATGCGTTCAAGGAGCAGCTTCGGCGAAGCGAGGGCCGTCCCGAGTACGTTTTCTACGACGGCCCGCCCTTCGCCACCGGGCTTCCCCACTACGGCCACATCTTAGCGGGGACTATCAAGGATGTGGTCACACGGTTCGCGTGCAGCACGGGGCATCACGTGACGCGGCGGTTCGGGTGGGACTGTCACGGCTTACCCGTGGAGTACGAAATCGACAAGAAGCTTGAGATCAAAGGCAAGGAGGACGTGCTGCGGATGGGCATTGATAAGTACAACGAAGAGTGCCGGGCGATTGTGATGCGGTACTCGAAGGAGTGGGAGAAAACGGTGACGCGCACCGGCCGGTGGATCGATTTCGAAAACGATTACAAAACCTTGGACCCGTCGTACATGGAGTCCGTGTGGTGGGTGTTCAAAACCCTTTACGAAAAAGGCCTGGTGTACAAAGGGTTCAAGGTGATGCCGTACAGCACCGCGTGTAACACCCCGCTGTCAAACTTCGAAGCCGGGTTGGACTACAGGGACGTTTCGGACCCGGCGGTGATGGTTGCGTTTCCCGTGATCGGATGCGCGTTGCAATCGTCGCTCGTCGCGTGGACCACCACGCCTTGGACGTTGCCTTCGAACTTGGCGCTTTGTGTCAACCCTACGTTCAAATACGTCTACGTAAAGAACCCGGACGGGAAGGTGTTTATCGTGGCCGAGGTCCGCGTTGCCTCGTTGCCGGGCGCCACGAAGAAAGCCAAAGGCGACAAGGCCGCGCCTCTTTCCGACGGGTGGTCCATCGTCAAAACCGTTTCGGGCGCCGAGCTGAAAGACCTACGGTACGAACCGATTTTTCCCTTCTTCCAGGAGGAGATGCAACACACCGCTTTCCGCGTCTGCGTGGATTCCTACGTCACGGACGACAGCGGCACGGGCGTGGTGCACCAGGCACCCGCGTACGGCGAGGACGATTACCGCGTGTGCGTGGCGCACGGGATCGTGGAGAAAGGCGGGGTGTTGCCTGACCCGGTTGACGTGAACGGGTTGTTCATCGCCCCGGTGCCTGCGCCGTTCGCGGGGCAGCACGTCAAGGCCGCGGATAAGGACCTGATTCAGGCTATCAAAGATTCTGGAAGGTTGGTGGACAACCGATCCATCGTGCACAGTTATCCGTTTTGCTGGCGGTCGCACACGCCGCTGATTTACAAAGCCGTGGGGAGTTTTTTCGTGAAGGTTGAGGAAATCAAAGACAAGATTCTGGCGAACAACAAAAAGACGCGCTGGGTCCCTTCCTATGTGCAGGAAAAGCGGTTCCACAACTGGCTCGAAAACGCGCACGACTGGAGCATTTCGCGTAACCGGTACTGGGGAACGCCCATTCCGGTTTGGCAATCGGAGGATGGCGAAGAAACGCGCGTGATCGGGTCGATCGCGGAACTCGAAGAAGCCACCGGCACGAAAATTACCGACATACACAGACACTTCATCGACCACCTGGAGATACCTTCCTCACGAGGACCGCAGTTCCCTCCCCTGAAACGCGTGGAGGATGTTTTCGACTGCTGGTTTGAATCCGGGTCGATGCCGTACGCGCAGCAGCACTACCCGTTCGAAAACAAGGAGCGGTTCGAGAAGGTACGTATTGTATTTCCCAAATCCAACGACTGTTTGCCATACAAGACTGACACTTTCTTTTATTTATCTCAGTCAATCTTCCCCGCGAACTTCATCGCGGAAGGCTTGGACCAAACAAGGGGGTGGTTCTACACCCTCATGGTTTTGTCAACCGCGCTTTTCGACAAGCCCGCGTTCCAGAACCTGGTGTGCAACGGCTTGGTGTTGGCCGGGGACGGGAAGAAGGCACGTGGTGTTGGGGCTTTCACCAAATCCAGGCACACTGTTTTATCTCTCAGCTGGTGACTGTTCAGACCGATTATTCTGACTGTTTGTCCATACATCGTCCAATACACGCGATATACAAGACTGACACTTTCTTTTATTGGTATCAGATGTCAAAATCCTTAAAAAACTACCCCGACCCGAACGAGATTTTGAACAAGTACGGCGCGGACGCGTTGCGTTTGTATTTAATAAACTCCCCGGTGGTTCGCGCTGAGCCGTTACGGTTCAAGGAAGACGGAGTGTTCCAGGTGCTGAAGGAACTGTTCCTTCCGTGGTACAACGCGTACCGGTTTCTGGTGCAGAACGTGAAACGGGTGGAGGTACGGGCCTTTCCCAACCCGAATTAATAGACTGTCTGTTTGCCCATACTCGTACCAGAAGGGACTATTACGACCAGAAGGGATTATTCCCTCGGACTGTTACCCTGAATGTTTACTCATACCAATCCCTCATACACATGGCCGAGAGACTGACACTTTCTTTTCTTTATCGAAGGAGGAAACCGGCAAAAAGTTCAACCCGTTAGCGCCAGGACAGGAACCGGTCAACGTGTTGGACCGGTGGATCGCGAGCGCAACGTCGTCGTTGGTGACGTTCGTGAAAACGGAAATGGAGCACTACCGTCTGTACACCGTGGTGCCCAAGCTCGTGAACTTCATCGGGCAGCTGACGAACGTGTACGTGCGGTACAACCGCTCGCGGCTGAAGGGCAAAAACGGCGACGACGACACCAACCGAGCGCTGACGTCTCTGTTCAACGTTTTGCTGGTGCTGTGCAAAACCATGGCCCCGTTCACGCCGTTTTTCACAGAGAACATGTACCAGAACCTGAAACTTTGTTTGCCCGACGCTGGTGCCAGCGAGCCTTCCGTGCACTTCTGTTTGTTCCCCGAAGCGAACGCGGACTCGGTGGACGCGCGCGTGGAAGCGTCCGTCGCGCGCATGCAGAGCGTGATCGAGGTCGGCCGGCAAATTCGAGAGCGGCACAACAAACCCCTGAAAACGCCGTTGAAGCGCATGATCGTGAGCTGCGAAGACGGCGAGTTCCTCCAAGATCTGCAAGGCGAGCTAAGGGCGTACGTGGTGGAGGAACTGAACGTGCGCGAGCTGGAGTGCGAACTCGACCCGCTGAAGTTCGCCACGATCAAAGCGGAGCCCAACTTCGCGGTGCTCGGCAAACGGCTAGGGAAAGCCATGGGCGCGGTCGGTAAAGCGGTGAAAGAAATGAGCGTTGCTGATATCCTGGCTTTCCAGAAAAGTGGCGAGTTTGTGGTTGGGGACACGACCTTGGGTTTGGAGGACATCGTGGTCAAAAAAGAGTTTTCTCTCCCCGAAGGGTTCACCGCGGAAACCATGGACGCGGCGACGGGCGAGGGCGACGTGATGGTCGTCATGGAGCTGGAGATTACCCAGTCGCTTCTTGACTCAGGCGCGGCGCGAGAGTTCGTGAACCGGTTGCAGAAGCTGCGCAAGAGCGCTGGGTTACAGGCTTCGGACACCGTGAGTGTGTTTTTCGAGCCCGCGCCCGGGAACGCGGAGGACGCCACGCAAGCGATGCTCCGCATGCTGAAAACAGAGCAGGCGTATCTTTTAGAAAGCCTGGGGAGCGTCCCGCAGGCAATCGCGGCGAAGCCGGCGGACTTAAACGTCGTGGCCACCGGGGAGTGCTCCCTGAGCACGGGCGCGGAGTTCATCGCCACGCTGGCCGCGATGAAGATATAGGTTTTAACAAGTAGTGCTACATATGGTAGGACAGCACGTCTCGTCGTCGCCCCCCCCTGTCAGCCCGTCATCTCTTTTTCGCGAAAATAATACCAATTCCGCATCTCACGATCTTTCTTCCCAGCCCCGTCGTCACAGTGTCACGCGCGATGGCAACTTCTCTGCGCGCGCTTCCTCGCGGGGACGGCGCCGCGCGCGTGGTGTGCGCGCGGCGCGGGCGTCGCGTCGTGGGTAACGGTCGCACCAGCTTGCGTTCGCGCGGATTCGCGGGCTCCGGAACCGCGGTGCTGGGGCGCGGCAACGGCGCACGAGTATTCTGCGCGGGCTGGGTTGATAACAAAGCCAGCGTGGTTGTCCACGGGGTCCCCCTGGCCGTGGTGTGGGAGCTGTGGCAGGACAAAAGCAGGATACCGAACTGGATGCCCTGGATCGACAGCGTGGTTCCGGATGACAAGGACGCGCAGTGTTCGCGTTGGATTTTGCGCACGACCCAGTTTGGGCAGGTAAGTATTTCCCATTTCCACATTCCGAAGACTGATTGCCCATACAAAACTGACATTTCTTTTTTTACAATCAGGATTTCGAGTTTTCCTGGGTCGCCCGGGATCTGCCCCCGGTTCGGCGCGAGCAAATCGCGTGGGAATCCACGGAGGGCTTAAAGAACAAAGGCCGGGTGACCTTTGCGGAGGCCGACAGCGCGAACCCAGGCAACAACACAAAGCTCGCGATTGAAATCTCGTACCAGGTTCCCGACGCGCTGATTCCGTTCGGCGCCGCGGTTTCGCCGATCGTGGAGCAGGTCCTGAAAACCGATTTGGAGCGCTTCGCCGTTTTCGCAAGCAAAGTCGTGTCGGCGCTCGGGAAACGGGCAGGGAAGGGCTAGGGCGGCTAGGTACCGGGTTGGGGTTGGGGGTTTAGGGTTTAGGTTTAGGGTTTAGGGTTCGCGTACGCACCAACGAGTCTACCTATGGTGTATTAGACCAGCGAAGCGATGTAACACAAGGCGAGAAACAAATGTTGTTTTTTTGTTTGCCAACGAAACAAAACGAGTTTCGCTTTCGACGACACAAGCGTAACACAAACAACTCACATTTACGGCATTACGCAAACAATGTTTTACATCACCACGCGATCTAAAAGTTCCCAATCTCCGCGTCGAAGTCGTCTTCGTGTTGGTTCCCCCCGGGTTCCCCTTCCCCCGGCACAAACATCTCCCCCAAACCGAACTCCTTCGCTTCGTCCGAGAACCAGTAATCGGGATCGCAGCTTGGGGGAAGCACCCTTGTTACGCCAGGCGTGCCGTTTTGCGTGGTACCTCCCGGAGTTCCCCCCCGGTTCGGGGTCTGTCGGCCACCCACCAATACTCCAGAGCGGTCCGGTTCGTCCCACTCGCCTTTCACTGTCGATCGCGCGTTGGGATCGATCCCACGTTCGGGTTTCGCCTGAACGGATTCGTGTGGCACGCGCCTCGCCGCCTCATCGCCGCCCCCTCGGTTCGGCCGTGTCTCCAGGTCGTCGTTCAGGGACACCAGAAACACCTCCACCGGCCCGC
>Ga0222645_101017_pt1 | contig 13490 bp, 11 predicted proteins | sample AntAcemetagen292_FD_179881 | JGI IMG/M metagenome (GOLD analysis project Ga0222645, IMG submission 179881) | Saline water microbial communities from Ace Lake, Antarctica - #292 | ecosystem: Environmental > Aquatic > Non-marine Saline and Alkaline > Saline | place: Antarctica: Ace Lake | collected...
GATTAAGCCGTAAGATATTAGCGCATGGACTAGGCATGCTTGCTAACACCCTACTTAAAAATAAACCCTTGCAACTCGAACATGTGATCTGTGTTTAAAGTCGCGCATGGCGTGTAAGTAGTAAGTAGTAAGCAAACGGTGCGCTAAAACACCGACGCTAAAACACTCATTAAAATTTTAGAGCAACGTATAAATGGACTGGGTGAAGCCGTTGCTTGTATCGTTTAATGCTGCTGAGATGAAAATTTAACTAGAACACATATTTGAGTGTACAACTGTACGCTCAAAATATATGATGAAATCCTGTTTTTATGACGACCAGCTCAATGAACCACTCTAATCCTATATTAAAAAACTATTCCCCACTCGAAGAGCGACTTAACTACATAAGCCATGCCGCAGGAGTGCTAGCTGCCGTTGTAGGTATGATTTTTTTACTAATGAAAGCTGATGGGCTATACGCACAGTTTGCTTGCCTCGTTTATGGGTTGTCGATGATCTTAATGTTTTTATCATCAACACTTTATCATCTAGCTAAAAATCCTAGTATAAAAGCTTTTTTGAAAGTGGTAGATCACAGCGCTATATATTTATTGATAGCGGGCACTTACACACCATTTATGATTTTAGCTATTGGTGGCTGGGTGGGTTTGACTGGGATGACCATAGTCTGGTCGATTGCATTGCTAGGTATTTTTTTTAAAATTTTTGCTAAGCAACACTTTCCGAAACTATCGGTGATTACATATTTGCTAATGGGCTGGATAGCAGTATTTTTTTGCTATCCGCTATACAATGCTTTAGCAGCGCAAGGACTATGGTTGTTGGTCGGTGGCGGTCTTTGTTACACGGTAGGTGTGTTGTTTTATGTGGCTAAAAAAGTTCAGTTTACGCATACCATATGGCATGTATTTGTTGTTGCTGGGTGCGTGTGTCATTTCTTTTCTATTTATTATCATGTCATCTAACAAGTGTTTAATAAGCGTTTAACAGGCATCTGGCATTAATACCGGCAGTTTTTACTGCTTGTAGCTTAGCCGTAGGTAAATATGGTATTTGTTTGCTATGTATTAGGTAGATAGCTTAAGCTGGATAGTAGAATTTTTCTTCTATTTCGGATCAATTGGCTCTCTACTATGTATGAAAATTATTATGGATTAACTTCTAAGCCTTTCCAACTAACACCCGATCCTAGTTTCTTCTTTGGCAGCAAATGGCATAACCGTGCTATGTCTTATTTGCAATATGGGTTGTCTCAAGCAGAAGGTTTTATTGTTATCACCGGTGGTATAGGCACAGGTAAAACCACCGTAGCGAACAGTTCATTAAACAACATACACCAAGATATTGTTGCTGTGCAGATAGTTACATCAAAGTTGTCACCAGATGAGCTAGTAAAAATGGTTGCCAGTAAATTCAACGTATTGGTAAAAGGCATTACCAAGTCTGATATTCTCAATGATCTTGAGGCCTTTTTGATAGGGTTGCACAAACAAGGTAAGCGAGCATTATTGTTGGTTGATGAAGCACAAAACTTATCTTTAGAAACCATTGAAGAATTACGTATGTTGTCTAACTTTCAAGCACAAGGTAAACCACTGCTACAAAGCTTTCTACTTGGCCAAGAAGAATTACAACTTATTCTACGTGCACCAAAAATGGAACAATTTAGACAACGTATTGTGGCATCGTGTCATTTAGCCCCTTTAACCGCCACAGAGTGCCAAGCGTACATTGAATATCGTATGCAACACGCAGGTTGGGATGGTAGAGCATTATTTTCAGCTGCTGCGTATGAACGAATTTTTCAATTTACTTCTGGAATTCCCAGAAAAATAAACACGTTAATGGATAGAATTTTACTTTTTGGTTTTTTAGAAGAGCTAGAAACGTTAGGTGAGGAAGCGGTTGAAGATGTGATCAAAGAAGTATCAGAAGAGATGTTTCTGCCAGAAGCTAAAACTAAAGCGCAGCTTGAAGACATACTTGATGCAGAAACTGAAGACGGAAAAATTAAAGATTTAACGTACTATAAATCCATGCTCACCGAACTCGTTGCTGCTTTAGATAACGCAACGAGTCAAAAAATTAAACTCACCCGATATATTGATCGCTTATTACAAAAGAAGTTCAAAACCTACATACGCATGAAATCAGATGATTAATTAAAATATGCTGATATTTAAATGCCCTGAACTCAATTAGTCAGTGTGCAACTTAAATAGGTGAATAGGTGAATAGGTGAATAGGTGAATAGGTAAATAGGTAAGTACAGCTGACTTTTTGTTTTGTTTATTCTACTCAGCCTATTGGTACTAATTTGGACTGAATAAACTCCGCCAACTTCTCGCTAGCTTGTGGGTGCTGAGATTTCCCAGTAAACAAACATATCTTGATGGTGCCTAACTCTGGTAGATGGTCATAGCGAATAATATCTAACTGCTCGGGTACGCTGCTTTTTGCCAATACGCTGATCCCTAAACCTTGTTTTATAGCCGCTGTGATACCGCTTAGATCAGCATTAGTATAACTGATACGCCATTGTTGAGTTTGCTGTTTTAATCTGTTGATAACACGGCTTCTGTACACACAACCATCGGGTGCCAAAACTAATGATAAACTAGCTTGCCGATCCGCTAAGTTACGGTCGCCTACCCACACTAGTTCATCAATCAGCAATACTTTACCGTCGACCTCAGTGTCAGGGTCGACAAGTGCCATTACAAGATCAAAACCGTTGAGTTCTTCATCCTCAAGTAAAGATTTACTTAATGCAGAGGTGACTTCTAGAGAAACATCTGGGTATAGCTTGCCAAATTCGCCAATAATACTAGGCAGTAAAGTCGTCGCAAATTCACTGGGAATACCTAGTCGTAACCTTCCTTTTAAAGATGTAGGTCGAAACTGGTGAAAAATAGCATCGTTTAAATCCAACATTGTTTGTGCTGTTTTATATAGATTTAAGCCATCTTGATTAACGACTTGCCTTTGCCCTTGCTTGTCAAACAGACGTTTTGATAACTGTTGCTCTAGGCGTTTTATTTGCAGGCTCACAGCAGGTTGGGAACGACCTAATTTTTCACCGGCTTTTGCAAAGCCACATAAGTCCACCACAGTGACAAACGTACGCAAATTATCCAAAGATAGTTGTTTCATTTAACCTAACCTAAGTTGCTTTTAAGCAAGTCTCTTAAATAAGACTTTCAAATGATTATTCGGTTATTCATAAGAAATGTAAATGTAAACATTAAATATTTCAATTTGTTGTCCACCATCGCTGAATCTATAATTCGTTTATTGTTTAGCCACGGTCACAATATTTCATGTCAAATAAAACTGTTTTACATACCAAACATCTTGAAGCGGGTGCCAAAATGGTCGACTTCTACGGTTGGGAAATGCCCATTAATTACGGCTCACAAATAGAAGAGCATCACGCGGTTCGCAAAGATGCGGGTATGTTTGACGTATCTCATATGACTATAGTGGACGTAACAGGCAAAGATGCGCAGCCGTATCTGCGTTTTTTATTGGCTAACGACGTGGCTAAGTTGCAAGAAAAAGGCAAGGCGCTGTATAGCGGTATGCTCAACGAAACCGGTGGTGTGGTAGACGATCTAATCGTTTATTACTTTGACCAAACTAATTACCGGTTAGTTGTGAATTCTGCGACACGTGAAAAAGATATGAACTGGTTGCTACTTCAGGCTGAAACATTCGATGTGACTATCACTGAGCGTTCAGAGTACGCCATGATTGCAGTGCAAGGTCCGAATGCAAAAAGTAAAGCTGCACAACTATTTTCTGCTGCACAAAAAGAAGCAGTAGACGGTATGAAAGTCTTTTTTGGGGTGCAAGCAGAAGACTTATTTATTGCTACCACCGGATACACAGGTGAAGCAGGTTATGAAATTATGATACCCGCCGCTGATGCTGCCAGTTTTTGGCAACGGTTATTGGATGTAGGCGTGGTTCCTTGCGGTTTAGGTGCTAGAGATACACTGCGTTTAGAAGCAGGAATGAACTTGTACAGTCAAGACATGGACGAAACGGTGTCACCACTAGCGGCTAATATGGCTTGGACTATTGCATGGCAACCCAGCGATAGAAAATTTGTTGGCCGTGAAGCGCTACAGCAGCAAAAAACTGCAGGCACTGACAAACTGGTGGGTTTAGTGATGACCGACAAGGGCGTGCTGCGTGCGGGTCAAAAAGTACAAGTGAGTGGTGGTGAAGGCGTGATAACCTCAGGGACATTTTCACCTACTTTAGGTTATAGCATTGCTATGGCACGCGTACCTTCGACAGTTAGCGACAGCGCTGAAGTTGAAATACGCAAAAAGTGGGTTACAGTCAATGTGGTAAAACCTAGCTTTGTCAGAAATGGTAAAAGTGTCTTATAAAAATACAATTAATTAGATAATTATTAGGAACAATCATGAGCAATATTCCAGCAGATTTACGTTACGCTTCCACTCACGAGTGGGTACGCCCTGATGGCGATGGTGTATTTACTATCGGTATCAGCGACCATGCCCAGCAGTTACTGGGTGATATGGTGTTTGTGGAGTTACCAGATGTTGGTGCTCAAGTAGGCACAGGCGACGATATCGCTGTTGCCGAGTCGGTTAAAGCCGCATCCGATGTGTACGCCCCTATTAGTGGTGAAGTGTTAGCTGTTAATGCAGAACTGGAAGATGCACCAGAGTTAGTCAACTCTGACCCATACGGACAAGGTTGGTTATTTAAAATCAGAGCTGAAAACCCAGCAGAAGTAGAAGGCTTGTTCGATGCCGAAGCATACGCAGGCAACATTGAAGACGAGTAAAGTCTACTCACAAGTGAGGACTATTCAGTCCTCAAAATTTTAAACATCATGGTAACAAAAGCGTGTGGGCAAATGATTTTGCTTCCACGCCTCGCTTTCATTTTTTGTTCACATCAGGAATCCTAGTTAACTATGTCATTATCTCATTTTTCATTATCAGAGCTTGAACAAAAACAGGATTTTGTTCGTCGTCATATTGGTCCCAGTGAAGTAGAAATGGCAGAAATGCTTGCTTCTATTGGTGCAGAGTCGTTAGATGATTTAATGCAGCAAACGGTGCCTGAAGGCATACGCTTACCTCAACCCTTAAAAGTGGGTGAAGCGCAATCAGAGGCTGACGCCTTAGCCTACTTAAAAAAAGTAGCCAGCAAAAATAAAGTCATGCGCTCCTTTATAGGCATGGGTTATTACGACACGCACACTCCTAACGTGATAAAAAGAAACGTCTTAGAAAACCCCGGTTGGTATACCGCTTATACGCCTTACCAGCCAGAAATTGCACAAGGCAGACTAGAAGCTCTGCTTAATTTTCAGCAAGCAACCATCGACCTTACCGGTATGGAACTCGCATCAGCGTCATTGTTAGACGAAGCCACGGCTGCCGCTGAAGCAATGGGCTTAGCTAAACGCGTTTCTAAAAACCGTAACGCCAATATCTTTTTCGTGGCAGACGATGTACACCCACAAACATTAGATGTAGTACAAACTCGCGCCGATATGTTTGGTTTTGATATTGTGGTTGGCAAAGCCGCAGACGCCAGTCAACACGACGTGTTTGGCGCTTTATTACAATACCCTGGCACGTCTGGCGCAGTTAATGACGTCACCGATATCATTGCTGCCGTTCAAGCTAACAAAGGTATTGTAGCTGTTGCTACTGATTTACTCAGCCTAGTGTTACTTAAACCACCTGGTGAAATGGGCGCTGATGTCGTGTTAGGTAGTGCGCAACGATTTGGCGTGCCTATGGGCTACGGTGGTCCTCATGCTGCATTTTTTGCTACCCGCGAAAGCTATAAACGCTCATTACCAGGGCGCATTATTGGTGTATCTAAGGATACCCGTGGCAAGCCTGCTTTACGTATGGCATTACAAACCCGCGAACAACATATTCGCCGCGAAAAAGCTAACTCAAACATTTGTACCGCACAAGTATTGTTAGCTAACATGGCGTCTTTTTATGCGGTTTATCATGGCCCACAGGGTTTAAAAACCATTGCTTCACGTATTCATCGTTTTGCCGACATTCTTGCCGCTGGTTTAGTCAAAGCAGGCTTTGAATTAGCCAACAACACATGGTTTGATACGTTAACAGTCAAAGTGAGTGGCAATAAACAACAAATAATCGACGCAGCTGTGGCAAACAACCTTAATCTACGTACTGACGTTGATGGGTCGCTAGGTATCAGCATCGATGAGACGACTTCACGTGATGACTTGCAAGCCGTATATCAAGCGTTTGTGGGTGCTAACGTTGAGCTGGACATCAATGCCTTTGACCAAGTTATCATCGACAGCGGCAGTGATTCAATTCCAAAAGAGCTAGCCAGAACCTCTGACTTCTTAACTCACCGAGTATTTAACAGTTATCACTCAGAAACTGAAATGCTGCGTTACATCAAGTCACTAGAAGACAAAGACCTCGCCTTAAATCACTCGATGATTTCGTTAGGCTCTTGCACCATGAAACTCAATGCTACCGCTGAGATGATCCCTGTGACATGGCCTGAGTTTGGTCAACTACACCCATTTTCACCTCTTGAGCAAGCGCAAGGTTATAAGCAAATGCTGGATGAGCTAAGTGAATGGCTCATTGACATCACTGGCTATGATGCTTTGTCGATGCAACCTAACTCCGGTGCGCAGGGTGAATATGCAGGTTTGATCACCATCAAGAAATATCACGAGAGTAGGGGAGAAGGGCATCGTAACATTTGCTTAATCCCAAGTTCTGCCCACGGTACTAACCCAGCGTCAGCGCAAATGGTCAGTATGAAAGTGGTCGTGGTAAACTGCGATAAAGACGGTAACGTCGACTTAGCCGACTTACGCGCCAAAGCCGAAGAAGTCGCCGACAACCTAGCTTGCGCCATGATCACCTACCCATCTACCCACGGTGTATACGAAGAAACAGTGCGTGAAATGTGTGAAATAGTCCACGAATTTGGTGGTCAGGTGTATATGGACGGCGCCAATATGAACGCCCAAGTAGGCGTGACTTCACCGGGTTACATTGGCTCAGATGTATCGCACTTAAACCTACACAAAACTTTTTGTATCCCACATGGTGGTGGTGGACCAGGTATGGGACCAATAGGTGTTAAAGCCCACCTAGCCCCGTTTTTACCCAACCATAAAATCATAGGGATTGAAAACGCAGGTGATAACCAAGTGCGCGAGCACAGTGCTGTTTCAGCCGCGCCTTGGGGCAGTGCCTCGATTTTACCTATTAGTTATATGTACATCAAAATGATGGGCAGCGCTGGCCTTAAAAAAGCCACCGAAGTCGCCATTCTTAATGCTAATTATGTAGCTGAAAAATTAGTGGGCTCTTACCCAATCTTATATCGTGGCCGCAATAACCGCGTTGCACACGAATGTATTATTGATTTACGCCAGCTAAAAGAAAGCTCAGGTGTGACCGAAGTCGACGTAGCAAAGCGTCTAAACGACTACGGCTTCCACGCGCCTACTATGAGTTTCCCAGTAGCAGGCACCTTAATGATTGAACCGACAGAGTCAGAAGCCAAAGCCGAACTTGATCGCTTCATTGAAGCAATGATCAGTATCCGCCTAGAAATCTCCAAGGTTGAATCAGGTGAATGGGACGGTACAGACAACCCATTACATAATGCTCCGCATACCCTTGAAGATATTTGCGATAACAACTGGGATCGCAGTTATGACAGAAAGCTCGCTGCTTATCCGGTAGCCAGCGTTGCTAAAAATAAATTTTGGCCAACGGTGAATCGCATCGATGATGTGTTCGGTGATAGGAATTTGATGTGTAGTTGCCCAGATCTGGATAGTTACAGAGAAGATTAATTTCTTCTTGTTTTCAGTAAATAAGATGTTTACGGGAATTAAATAAGGCGTTTACAGTAAATAAGACGTTTACAGGTTGCTAAAAACCCACTATTAAAAGTGGGTTTTTTTTGATTGTACTGACTGCTGAGGATCGTTAATGAAGTTGGTTAACTAGAACTAATAAGAACAAAAAAGCGAATCACATACGGTTCGCTTTTTTTGTAATTACACTTAATGCCTGTGCAGTTGGATTTGGTATTGTTAGTGGTGACTGTTAATTAAGATTGTGACTAAATAGCAAAAGCGAGACATTCAAAAGAGATTGGTCGATACATAATAGTCAGATTTGTAATCAGAGACAGGTAGTCCTACGACTGACTAAACATAAATCCGCTTAATAGCGGGTTTTTTTATGGGTGTTCAATTTTGGAAATTAAAAAATTAATAAAAAATAGGATCTTTTGGGTCTAAAGATTTTGAGATGCATGGAATCAAAGTTGAGACTTCATGTTTGAACAAAGTATAAAAATAGTGGAGTATTGGGGAAAGAATTATCCGACCCAAACATTATAAAGAATTAAGCCAGTTAAGGAATTATTGCATCAATGGCAACTAGTAATAAAACAGCATCTACCACCAGTTTCGAACAACATTTATGGGACACCGCCAATAAATTGCGTGGCAGCGTCGAATCTTCTGAGTATAAACATGTAGTACTCAGCCTTATCTTCCTCAAGTTTATCAGTGACAAGTTTGAAGCTCAGCGAAAAAATTTAATAGAGCAGGGTATGGGTGACTATGTAGAGCAAATCGAGTTTTACGCTAAAGATAATGTATTCTTTTTACCTGAAGAGGCTCGTTGGTCTTATATTCAACAACAAATGAAGCAAGACGACATTGCGGTAAAAATTGATAGTGCATTGCATACTGTTGAGAAGAACAATCCATCATTGAAAGGTGCATTGCCAGATAACTACTTTTCGCGACTTGGTTTAGTCACCAGTAAACTGGCATCGCTCATTGATACCATCAATAACATCGACACTTATACCTCCAAAAGCAGCGCTAACGAATGCGACTCGGATAAAATAAAAAGTGAAGAGGACTTGGTTGGCCGTGTCTATGAATACTTTTTGGGCAAGTTTGCTGCCAGTGAAGGAAAAGGTGGTGGTGAATTCTATACGCCTAAATCTATTGTTAGCTTGATTGCCGAAATGATAGAGCCTTATAAAGGTAAGATCTACGACCCCTGCTGTGGAAGCGGCGGTATGTTTGTGCAGTCGCTCAAGTTTATTGATAGTCATAAGGGCAGCAAAAAAGACATTTCTATTTACGGGCAGGAATATACCAATACCACCTATAAGTTGGCCAAGATGAACCTTGCCGTGCGTGGTATATCAGCCAACTTAGGCGAAGTGGCGGGCGACAGCTTTTTTAAAGATCAGCATCCCGACCTTAAAGCAGATTTTATTATGGCCAATCCGCCCTTCAATCAAAAGCAGTGGCGCGGTGAAAATGAACTAGTAGATGATCCTCGATGGGCAAGTTTTGATGTACCGCCCACAGGTAATGCAAATTATGCGTGGATCATGCACATGGTCTCCAAGCTCAGCGAGCAAGGCACGGCAGGTTTTGTATTAGCTAATGGCTCAATGAGTTCAAATACTAGTGGTGAAGGAGCGATTCGTAAAAAAATCATCGAACAAGATTTGGTGGACTGCATGATAGCCCTTCCGGGACAGTTGTTTTATACCACCCAAATCCCTGTTTGCTTATGGTTTATTACCAAAAATAAGAAGACTGATGATGTTCGAGGTTACCGCAATCGCCAAGGTGAAACCTTGTTTATTGATGCCCGTGAAATGGGGTCAATGATCAGCCGGACAAACAAAGAGCTGACAAACGATGATATAGCCGGAATTGCCCGTACTTACCATTCATGGCGTGGGGAGAAAAAAGATGGGACTTACAAAGATAACGCAGGTTATTGTAAATCAGCTTCGCTGGAAGAAATCAAAACCAATGATTATGTGCTTACACCGGGGCGGTATGTTGGAGCCGTTGATATCGAAGACGACGGCATACCCTTTGAAACCAAGATGGGTGAGCTTAGTCAAACTCTTTATTGCCGGATTGCAGAAGGTGAAAAGTTGGTTAAAGCCATTCGGCTTAACTTAGAGGTCTTGGGTTATGGTGAGTGATTGGCCGACAGTTAAGCTAGCCGATATTGTTAATTTCAAGACTGGAAAATTGGATTCAAACGCTGCGGAGGAAAATGGAAGTTATCCATTCTTTACTTGTTCACCAATAACACTATCTATAAATACATTTGCATTTGAAGAAGAAGCAGTTCTCTTAGCGGGTAACAATGCAAATGGTGTTTTCGCAATTAAATATTTCAACGGTAAGTTTAACGCTTATCAAAGGACTTACGTAATAACACCCATAGATGCGAAAAAAGTTAGTGTGCGCTGGTTATATTTTAGAATTAAGTTCGTTACTGCACAGTTGCAAAGAATGGCAGTCGGAACTGCTACAAAATTCTTAACAAAGAAAATTTTGGACGCATTTGAAATACCCCTTCCACCTATGCATATTCAGGAAGAAATTGCCGATATGCTTTGGTGTTTAGAGGATAAAATAGCTAATAATAAACAAACCAACCAAACCCTCGAACAAATGGCGTAGGCGTTGTTTAAAAGCTGGTTTGTGGATTTTGACCCAGTTATCGACAACGCCCTTGCAGCTGGCAACTGGAACGCCAGCCGCACCATACCCGACGAACTCCAAGCCCGTGCCAAAGTTCGCAAAAAGGTTATCGCAGAACGTGCCAACAATCCCAAACTAAAACCACTACCCGAAGACATCCAACAGCTATTTCCTAGTGAGCTTGAACACTGCGGTGATGATTCTATTGGCATAGCTGGTTGGATACCGAAGGGGTGGAGAAATTCTACTCTTGCAGAAGTAACAACTGAATTGCGCCGAGGAATTTCACCTAAATATACCGAAGAAGGTGGTATTCAGGTAATAAATCAAAAATGTATAAGAAACCACGAGATTAATTTTACTTTGTGTAGGAGAAATAATCCAGAGTTGAGAAAGGTTGTAGGTAAAGAGCTATTGATTGGTGATGTATTGGTAAACTCAACAGGTGTTGGCACATTAGGTAGAGTTGCTCAAGTTCATAATTTACCAGAGCCAACGGTTGTAGATTCACATGTTACTGTCGTTCGCCCAGATGTTGAAAAAATACTAATGTATACCTTTGGACAGCTCATGTTAGCAAATGAGCAGCGGATAGAAGCTTTAGGGGAAGGCAGTACAGGTCAAACTGAACTTAGTCGTAAGATCTTGTCTGAGCAAAAAATAGTCCTTCCACCAGTTAATATAGTAACCAAGATCGAAGATACACTTAAGTCATATTCGGATAAACAGGTGAACAATCGTATTCAAATAGCTTCTCTTGAAAAACTTAGAGATACACTATTACCCAAACTAATCTCAGGTGAGTTTCAAATACTACAAGCACACTCGAGATCAGAGGCAGTAGCAAAGTGAGCAATATTGCCAACTGGGAAGATATTAGCAATGAATTTGCTGACGGCTCTCTTATCGTTGGCAATGGTGCAAGCATTGCAGTATCTCCTAACTTTGGTTATGACTCGCTATATGACGCCGCAGTTGAGTTAAAACATATATCCAAACCAGTTCAAGATGTATTCGATAGTTTTGATGTGAATGATTTTGAATTGGTGCTACGTAGATTGTGGCAAGCAAAATTAGTCAATACAGCGTTAGATATAGAACATGGCAAAGTTGAAGAGTCATACCAACAAGTACGAGCTGCATTAATTGCTACTGTTCGTGATGTTCATGTTTCTTACCAAGAAGCGGAAGATCATTTAGTGCATATTTTCAAGTTTATGCAGCCTTTTAGTAAGGTACTTTCCCTTAACTATGACTTGATAGTTTATTGGGCAGCAATGCTCGGTAATCGAGAATTAGGTTCTTGGTTTAAGGACTGCTTTACACCAGATTACTTCTGCGCAGAATGGCAAGATAGAGCAAAACCATATGGGGTTGCTGAGGGTGCGACATTATTCTTTTATCCTCATGGAAATTTAGTCTTACATCATCATGAATTCTCTAGTGTTAAAAAGATAACTGCCAGACCTGATGGTGATTTATTGGAGAGTATTCTAGATAAATGGGAAAGAAGAGATTTAGCACCTGCTTTTGTATGCGAAGGCTCCCACGAGTCAAAACAACAGTCTATTTCTAGCTGTGATTATTTAGAGAAAGTGTTTTATGAAGTCTTGCCTGATTTAGGTCAGAAGGTTGTAATTTATGGTTGGGCAATGGCTGAACAAGATGAACACTTGTTAAAACAAATTAGTAAAAGTCATCTTACTAAAGTTGCTGTGTCGGTATATAAAGGTGATGAAACATTCATGGGCAAAGTGGAAAAGCAACTTAATGATATTGGTGTAGCTGAAGTCATTTTCTTTGACTCTGAAAGCCCGGGATCATGGAATCAGGCTCCTACAGATACTAGTAAGCCTAAAAAAAAGAGGCTGAAACCCTAGCTGATAGTGTTGAAAAGCTATTAATAGAGTAGAGCATTAAGGATAGAGCTTATGAAATTTACCGAATCACAACTAGAAGCCGCGATTATCGAACTCCTTGGCGAGCAGGGTTTTCCTCACCTAACTGGTGAGCAAATTGTTCGAGCGCCAACGGATGTACTAATCAAGGAAGATCTCCGCGCTTATTTAATCGCTAAGTATAAAAAAGACGATATCACTGAGGGTGAAGTAGACAGCATTGTTAAGCAGCTTGAGACTTTGCCTGCCAGCGATTTATACGAGAGTAATAAAACCTTTTGCAAATGGCTGTGCGATGGATTTTTACTTAAACGAGAAGCGGTAAAAAGAGAACTTTCAGCGTCAGGTAAAGTGCAGCACCAGAGTAAGAAAGACCTTTATATTCAGTTAATCGATTACGATAATGTGGTCGACGGCCACAACATATTCAAAATTGTTAACCAACTTGAAATCGACAGCCTGTCGATTGATAACCCCAAACGGATCCCTGACGGCATTCTTTATATCAATGGTCTGCCGTTGGTGGTGTTTGAATTTAAGAGTGCCATCCGCGAAGAGCAAGCTGCAATCCACGATGCCTATGTTCAACTAACTACCCGTTACCGCCGTGATATTCCCCAGTTGTTTGTATTCAATGCTTTGTGCGTTATTAGTGATGGCGTAAACAATAAAATGGGTACCTTGTTTGGTAAGTATGATTTTTATTATTCGTGGCGCAAAATTTCAGGTGAGGAGCCAATTGCCGAAGAAGGCATTAATTCGCTGCATTCTATGCTGCAAGGCCTGTTCGATAAAAAGCGGCTGTGTGATGTAATTCGCAATTTTATTTACTTTCCCGATAAATCCAAAGATGAAGTGAAAGTGATTTGTCGCTATCCGCAGTATTATGCGTCACGTAAGTTAACGCCGTGCGCGACTTTTAAAGTCAGTGATGTATTGAAAAAGGCATGATCTAGCCTTATTTAGTTCTCGCCAAAAAAATAAAAAAGCTATTACGATCATGCCGTTAGAAGAGTTTATCATTTGGG
>Ga0222645_101020_pt1 | contig 13454 bp, 12 predicted proteins | sample AntAcemetagen292_FD_179881 | JGI IMG/M metagenome (GOLD analysis project Ga0222645, IMG submission 179881) | Saline water microbial communities from Ace Lake, Antarctica - #292 | ecosystem: Environmental > Aquatic > Non-marine Saline and Alkaline > Saline | place: Antarctica: Ace Lake | collected...
GGCACCGCATTACGAATTTCAACTGCCCGGTGGCGGCATCGATGAAGGCGAAAGCCCGATCCGTGCACTGCACCGCGAAGTGTTTGAAGAAACCGGATGGAGCATTGCAAAGCCGCGGCGGCTTGGCGCATTCCGGCGTTTTGTCTGGATGCCTGACTACAAGATTTATGCCGAAAAGCTCTGCCATATTTACACAGCCATTCCGGTGCGCCGCCATGGCCCCCCCCGTGAGGCAGGCCATGACGCGGTTTGGATGTATCCCAGCGATGCCATTCAAGAACTGGCGAATGATGGCGACGCTGCATTTGTGGCGAATATGTCGTATTAAGTTCCCGATAACGGGGGTTCTTTTATGCGCCCGATAACGGGGGTTCTTCTATGCGCCCGATAACGGGCGACCCTCAATCACATGCCCGTAAATCGTTGTTAGAACGCTGACACCCACCATCATTGTCGCCCATTGAATTGCTATGCTCAGAACGTAGGCCACCAGTGGTATGCCCACAAACAACAGCGAAAACAGCAACGTCACCACAATATTCAAGCTAACCATGATGATGCTTGCACCCAATATCGTTTGCCAAACCGGCTTGGTTTCAGCCCACGCCTTGCGGCTGTTGATCGGTTCACCCACAGCAACCGCAGGCAACGAAATACCCACGCGGAACCAGAAAAAAGTAAACGCAGTCCCGAACCCGATCGCAAACGCAATACCCGTACCGGTGTTCATCAAAAATGCATTAGGCTCTGTGAATACGTCCCCCACGATCAAAACAGACACAAGAATGATCGGCACCATGATCAAGGTCATTTGCAAAGTCATCATCACTGTCCGCCCGACATAGGCGCCAATCGGGCGACCTGCGACAGCCGGAACAGCGGTGGGGTATTCCTCAAGCAGAATAAACCGGTGCCATGTAACGGCAACCCAGCCAAAAATGAAAAGATAAAGTGGGATGGTGATGATGCTTGCCATCGCAATCGCGCCTTGCATCCCTGCGTCAGGAGCAATCAACGCATCTTGGTACAACGGCAGCCCAAGCGCGGTGTTCAGCACCAACACAGTGATGACCAAAATTGCAAATGGTGCAATCGACGCTTTTAATGCTTCTGCAAAATTCCCGAAAACAATCACGAACGCATGCCGCACAATATTCCAAGCCATCACCAAATTCCCTTTGAAAAACTGATCGACCTTTGGTTGCATTGCATTATCGTTTCGTCAATGGGCTATCCTTGCGCGGCTCTTCGAAACCCGTTACTTCACTAGAAAATTCAAACTTTTGAAAAGGCCCGTTGTTATGTCCGCACCGAAAAAAGTTGTCCTCGCATATTCCGGTGGTCTTGATACATCGATCATCCTGAAGTGGCTGCAAACCGAATATGGCTGCGAGGTTGTGACCTTTACCGCTGATCTGGGGCAGGGCGAAGAATTGGAACCAGCCCGCGCCAAAGCCGAGGCCATGGGCGCATCCAAAATTTACATCGAAGACCTCCGCGAAGAATTCGTGCGCGATTTTGTGTTCCCGATGTTTCGCGCCAATGCGCTTTATGAAGGGTTGTACCTGCTAGGCACATCCATTGCGCGGCCTTTAATTTCCAAACGTCTGGTCGAAATTGCCGCGCTGGAAGGTGCCGACGCCGTTTCGCACGGGGCCACCGGAAAGGGCAATGATCAAGTCCGGTTCGAGCTGGCAGCCTATGCGTTAAACCCCGACATCAAGGTGATCGCGCCCTGGCGTGAGTGGGACCTGTCAAGCCGGACCAAGTTGATCGAATTTGCGGAAAAGCATCAAATCCCTGTTGCCAAGGACAAGCGCGGTGATGCACCGTTTTCGGTTGACGCAAACCTGCTGCACACTTCGTCCGAAGGCAAGGTTTTGGAAGACCCCGCAGTTGAAGCACCAGAATATGTGTACCAGCGCACAGTCGCACCAGAAGATGCACCAAACACGCCAGAAATGGTCGAGATCGGGTTCGAGCGTGGTGATGCGGTTTCTATTAACGGTGAATTGATGTCGCCAGCAACGATCCTGACCCAACTGAACGCATTGGGTGGCAAGCACGGTGTTGGCCGTTTGGATCTTGTTGAAAACCGGTTTGTCGGCATGAAGTCGCGTGGCGTCTACGAAACACCAGGCGGAACCGTGTTATTAGAAGCCCACCGCGGGATTGAACAAATCACGCTGGATTCGGGTGCCGGGCATCTGAAAGACAGCATCATGCCGCGTTACGCGGAACTGATTTACAACGGTTTCTGGTTTTCGCCAGAACGTGAGATGATGCAGGCATTGATCGACAAGTCCCAAGAACACGTAACGGGAACCGTGCGCATCAAACTTTACAAAGGATCTGCGACAACCGTTGCGCGCTGGTCGGATCATTCGCTTTATTCAGAAGCCCATGTAACATTTGAAGACGATGCTGGCGCCTACGACCAGACCGACGCACAGGGCTTCATTCAATTGAATGCATTGCGTCTGAAATTACTGGCAGCACGCGATCGGCGTACCAAAGGTTAAATTTTATGTGCTGCCAGTTTTTCGTAAATTGGCAGCGCATCATCCAAAAGGTCAAGATCGCGCCCTGACAAAATAGGCAGTGGCCCTTCGTCGCCCGCAAACCCCGTAGACTTATGCACAGCATCGTACCAATGCGATGCCCAGATACCGTCGTCAGCCCGCGAACCCGCAGGCCATGACAGCATCGCCGGATCAAACGGCAGATCAATCGCCGCGCAGAGCTTTTGCAACATGGCGCTTGGGTCACGGCGAATATCGGCGCTGTCGATCACCAAACCACCAATTTTATCAAACAGCGTGGCCTGCGCCACAAATCCGATATCGTGTTGCGTCACTGTTTCACGTTTGGCGCCATAACTGGCGATGACGCGGGCGGGGTGCCGGATCAGGTGGATATTCACACATGTTTCAGCCCAGTCCAGCGGGATGCCATCAATCATATGATGCGGCATGTGCTTCATATAAAGATGCGGTTTTTGATGTGGAATTCCATCCGTAAAACGCATCGCGACCTTGTTAGGGTCTATTTCATGTGTTGCAATAATTTGGTCTGACATCGGATGGTCTGTACCCGTTATTGCCAGATACGGCGCGTAGAACGGCTCGTCCCAAATGGCAAAATCAGCACGGTTGCCAAATGCATACATCATCGCCGTCGACAAGTTTCGCGGGCCAGACCACATCGCGATCCGCATCAGGCGCATTCCTGCGCGATAAGGTCTTTGTACAAATGGCGCAGGCGTGCAGTTACAGGCCCCAACTCGCCTGTTCCGATAACCCGCCCGTCAAGCAACCCTACCGGAGTTTGCGCACCAAATGTGCCGGTCAAAAATGCTTCGTCGGCACCGTAAGTATCCACAAGACTAAAGTTACGTTCAAACACCGGAATGTCGTTTGCACGGCACAAATCAATAACTTTCTGTCGGGTAATTCCATTCATGCAATAATCGCCTGTGCTTGTCCAAACAGCCCCTTTCCGCACGATAAAAAAGTTACAGGCGTTGGTCGTGTTCACAAACCCATGCACGTCAAGCATCAACGCTTCGTCTGCGCCTGCCTTTTGCGCAGCGATGCAGGCAAGAATACAGTTCAATTTGGAATGGCTGTTCAATTTGGGGTCTTGCGTCATTGGCAGACCTCGCAAATGCGGCACAGTCGCAAGCGTAATCGGACGTGGAATTTTAGGTTGTGAATGTTCCATGATAATCACGAAAGTGGGCCCGGACTGGGAAAGCGACGGATGCTGGAACGGCAGCACCTTTACACCGCGTGTGATCATCATGCGTGCATGCGCGTTTTCTGTCATGTCATTGGCATTTTGCGTGTCTAACAAAGCCTGAATAACACCGCTCCGGTCCATCCCGATATCAAGATCGATAGCTTTTGCTGCCGCAAACAACCGATCCATATGTTCGTCCAGAAATGCCCATTTTCCGTTATATAAACGCAGCCCCTCCCAGACACCGTCACCCAACATAAAGCCACTGTCATATACGCTAACAACCGCTTGGTTGCGGGGCACGCATTTCCCATCCACATAAATCAAGATCGATTGATTACGGATGTCGTCAGCTGCTTGATGCGTGGTCACGTGATCAGTCATTTGGATCCCCTTTTTGCCACGCTAGGCCCAGTTTCCAAATGTTCCAAGTGGTAAACACAGCGTGATATCACCGCCCCGTGAATTGCAGGCAATCCGGTTTCAGGGTCAGGTGACTTAACATTCAGGAGAAACCAATGACATATCCGATCCAAAACGCAAAAACCGCCGTGCTTGCCCTGTCCATCGGACTGGGCGCATTTCTACAAGGCACATCCGCCGAGGCCCGCGACATACAAACAATGGTTGTGGCTGGCGGCTGCTTCTGGTGCGTCGAAAGCGATTTTGAAAGCGTCACTGGCGTACAAGAAGTCGTTTCCGGATACACAGGCGGTACATCCGCCAACCCGACCTATCAGACGCTGAAAGGCACCGGCCATTACGAAGCGGTTGAAATCACATATGACGCAGATCAAGTAAGCTATGACAGATTGCTTAACCTGTTTTTCAGATCGATCGACCCAACGGATGCGGGCGGACAATTCTGTGACCGCGGTGATGTTTACCGCACGGCCGTTTTTGTCGCAAACACCGCACAAAAAACGGCCGCAGAGCAAGCTCTTGCCGCTGCACAATCCGAACTTGGCCAGCAAATCGTGACGCCGATTCTGGGCGCAGCGACGTTTTATAACGCTGAAGATTACCATCAGGATTATTACAAAGGCAGCAATATCGTGCTGACGCGTGGTGGTCCAAAATCACAAGCAAATGCGTATAAATTTTACCGCGAAGGATGTGGACGTGATGAACGCATTGAAGCCCTTTGGGGATCAGATGCGCCGTTTATCACCCACTAAAATCACGCACCTCTGACAGGTCGGGGATCACGTCGGCGGTGCCTTGGCGGGTGACCATAAGCGCACCCGCCTTGGTGGCCATCGCAATCGCTTGGGCCATGGGCATACCTTGATCCAGGCCTCCTAAAACATAGCCGGTGAATGTGTCCCCGGCGCCTGTGGTATCGATTGGCGTTACGGGCATTGCGTCAAAATGCTGCATCCCGGTCGGGCCATACCAGTCGGAACCAGCGCCGCCCAAGGTCACAATAACATCCTTAACACCAAGCCCATCAAGCGATTTGCCCGTTGCAACAACAAGCTGTTCGGCCTCTACTTCATTGAGGATCAGAAAATCAAGATATTCAAGAACCGCACTGACCCTGTCGGCATCAAACGGCGCAGCAGCATACCCGACAAAAAGCCCCATTTTCTTGGCCAGAACAACACCCGTCCGTTGCAGATTGGTTTCATTTTGTGTGATGAACCAATCGCCTGTGGACGCCTCTGATAATGCAGTTTGCAGTGTGGTTTGCGGGATTTCACCGCTGGCACCCGGCACAAGCACGATTGCGTTTTCACCACGGTCATCAACCATAACAATGGCTTGCGATGTCGGCACGTCTGCGACTGTAATATGACGTGTATCAACACCATATTCCAACAGTCGTTCGCCCGCCCAAAGTCCGTCTTGACCCACGGCGCCAATATGGTTCACGCGACTGCCAGACCGTGCGATGGCCACCGACATGTTCGCCCCTTTGCCCCCCAGAAAAGTTGAACGCGTTTTCGCGGCCAGCGTTTCGCCGGGCGCTGGAATATGTGGAACAGTATATACGCTGTCAATGTTGATTGACCCAAGATTCCAAACAGCCATGTTTTCCTTTGCAGACTGTGATGACAGTCGTGATCAAATTATCATTTACGGTTAATCCAGCTCACTAAAGGACAGGCACCAGACAGGATACCACCATATTAAGTGCAATCATCCGCCCACCGCAACGCCGGACTTTAATGCTTTCGCCGCTAACATCAGGCAGATACGGTGAACGCACTTCACTCAGGGGAATTTCATGACTGCTGCCGCATCAACCGTCACGCCAATGATGGCGCAATATCTTGACCTGAAATCAGGATATCCCGATGCGTTACTGTTTTACCGGATGGGCGATTTTTACGAAATGTTTTTCGATGATGCCATCGCAGCCGCAGCAGCGTTGGACATTGCACTAACAAAACGCGGCAAACATGATGGTGCCGACATTCCGATGTGCGGCGTTCCGCATCACGCCGCCGAAGGATATTTTTTAACGCTGATCCGCAAAGGGTTTCGCGTGGCCGTCTGTGAGCAAATGGAAAGCCCAGCAGACGCAAAAAAACGCGGGTATAAATCGATTGTTAAGCGCGATGTTGTCCGGCTTGTCACACCCGGCACGTTGACCGAAGATTCGCTTCTGGATGCGCGGCGGCACAATTTTCTGGCCGCCTATGCCGTGGTTCGCGACACTGGGGCGATTGCGTGGATCGACATTTCAACAGGCGCATTTTACGTCATGTCCTGTCCGCGCGTCACCTTGGGGCCCGAACTGGCGCGCCTTGCCCCACGCGAAGTGATCGTTATTGACGGATCAGAGGCGGAATATGCTGAAATCGTGTCTGATGCGGGCGCAGCGCTAACCACCTTGGGTGGCGCTGCATTTGACAGCACAGCGGGTGAAAAGCGGCTTCAAACCCTGTTTAGCGTTGGATCACTTGACGCGTTCGGCAACTTTGACCGGGCGCAAATTTCGGCAATGTCTGCTGTGGCCGAATACTTGGACATCACGCAAAAAGGAAATCTCCCTTTCGTGCGCCCTCCTGTTATCGAAGGACAGGCCAGCGCGATGCAAATTGATACGGCTACGCGCAAATCGTTGGAATTGACACGCGGTGCCGATGGTGGCCGCGCGGGGTCACTTTTGGCAACGATCGATAGAACAATAACAGCAGGTGGTGCGCGGTTGTTAGAGCGGCGGCTGGCCAGCCCGTCTTGTGCGCTAAGTGTGGTGCAAGAACGGCAAGATAGCGTTGCATATTTTGTTCACAACAAACGGCTTACTGCGGACCTGCGCGATGCATTGCGGGGCGTGCATGACCTTGACCGGGCCGTATCGCGGCTTGCGTTGGAACGGGGTGGCCCGCGCGATATGGCGGCCATTCGCAATACAATCACACAAGCCGGTGCATTGCGTTTGATGCTGCCATCAGATTTGCCCGATGCATTGGCCCAGTCGACCAGCGCATTTTCCGGTCATGATGATCTGCTTGCGCGACTTGACGATGCGCTCGTAGCAGAGCCGCCGATACTGGCCCGCGATGGCGGGTTTGTCGCACCCGCATATGACCCAGAACTCGACGAAGCACGAAAGTTACGAGACGAAGGCAGATCGGTAATTGCGGCAATGCAAGCCGCGTTCATAAAATTAAGCGGCATTCCGACGCTTAAAATCAAGCATAACAATGTTTTGGGGTATTTCATCGAAACAACCGCGACCCACGCTGAAAAAATGCTTGATGCACCATTAAACGAAACATTCATCCACCGGCAAACAACAGCGAACCAAGTCAGATTCACGACCGTCGCATTGTCCGAAATCGAAACGCGTATTTTGAACGCGGGGGGAAGAGCGCTTGATATTGAAAAACGTATTTATCGGAGCCTGACAGAAGCAATTGTAGATCAGGCCGGACCACTTGGTGATTTGGCACGCGGCCTATCAGAACTTGATACAGCGACCGCATTGGCACATATCGCCACAACCGACAATTGGAGCCGGCCAACAATTGACGACAGCAGAGCGTTTGACATCATCGGAGGCCGTCATCCGGTGGTTGAAACCGCACTGCAAAAGTCAGGCACACCCTTCATCGCCAATGATTGCGACCTGAGCGATACACCTATCTGGCTTTTGACCGGCCCGAACATGGCTGGTAAATCGACATTCCTGCGCCAAAATGCGCTGATCGGTATTCTGGCGCAAATGGGCGGCTTCGTGCCCGCAAAATCTGCCCATATCGGAATTATCAGCCAAATTTTCAGCCGCGTAGGGGCATCGGATGATTTGGCCAAAGGCCGGTCAACTTTCATGGTTGAAATGGTTGAAACCGCTGCAATTTTGAATCAAGCCGATGACCGTGCGTTGGTCATACTTGATGAAATCGGGCGCGGAACGGCCACATATGACGGGCTGTCGATTGCTTGGGCCACGCTTGAACATTTGCATGATGTAAATCATTGCCGTGCGTTATTCGCCACGCATTACCATGAAATGTCACAGCTATCGGCCAAGTTGGCTGGTGTCGACAACGCGACAGTTACTGTGAAAGAATGGAACGACGACATCGTGTTCTTGCACGAGGTCAAAAAAGGCACCGCAGACAGAAGCTACGGGGTACAAGTCGCCAGATTGGCAGGGTTGCCGCAGGTCGTGATCGACCGCGCAACGGTTGTGTTGGAAGCCTTGGAAAAAGGCGAACGGGAAGGCAGGCAAAAAGCCGTAATCGATGATCTACCGTTATTTTCCGCGGTGCCTGCAACACCCGCAAAACCTGTGAAAACATCCGCGGTGGAAAGCAGGTTGCGCACCGTGCTACCTGATGAACTTACCCCCAAGGACGCGCTGGCGTTGATTTACCAGCTGCGTGACTTGATGGGCGATTAAGATGCAGGTGTTGACGAAACCCCGACCTGTGCTGCGCGAAGCAATCTGTCGTGTAACATGAAACCTTCGGCGGCGACCTGAATGATTTCGCCCGCCTTGGTGCCGGGTACCGGTGCCTCGAACATGGCTTGATGCAGCTTAGGATCGAATTTATCACCAACCTCAGGCACAATCGGATCGATACCGTGCTTTTTGAAAACGGTAATCAGTTCGCGCATCGTCAGCTCGATACCTTCTAGAAGAACTTTGTTGCCTTCTTTTTCGGCTTCACCAACGGCATTCAACGCCCGACGCATGTTGTCGTAGATCGGCAGCATGTCGCGTGCAAGTTTGGACCCACCGTAATTTTCAGCCTCGCGGCGGTCACGTTCGGACCGTTTGCGCATATTCTCGGTATCGGCCAAGGCCCGCATGAAACGGTCACGCATTTCATCGCGCTCGGCTTCTGCGTCGGCAAGTTTACCAATCAAATCATCCTGCGCATCACCTTCGGCGGCAAGATCATCAAGGCTTTGTGGTTCGACGTTTTCGTCAGTCATGGTCTCGTCCTGTCATGAGCGGTCGGCAATCATTTTGCCCACCAGCTGTGCGGTGTAATTCACGATGGGCACAATGCGCCCATAATTAAGGCGGGTGGGGCCAATAACACCCACTGCGCCAATAATCTGTTGATCGGCGTTCATATAGGGAGAAACCACCAAAGAGGAACCCGAAAGTGAGAATAATTTGTTCTCGGACCCGATAAAAATGCGCACACCGTCACCGCCCTCTGCCAGATCAAGGAAATTGGCGATATCACGCTTCCGCTCCAGATCATCGAACAATGTGCGGATACGGTCAAGATCGGCGTCGGTTTCGTGGTCGGATAGCAAATTCCCACGACCGCGCACGATCAGACGCTCTGTCGTTTTGCCTTCGTTTTCCCATGTGGCGAACCCGCTTTCGACCAGTTCAGCCGCAAGTTTATCTATTTGCTGACGACGAGATCCAATTTCGCGTGCAATCACAGCGCCAAGATCAGATAGGGTTTGACCTTCGGCAATCGCGTTCAAAAAATTGGCGGCTTCGCGCATGGATGATGGTGTCTGCCCGGCGGGCGGCGTGAACAAGCGATTTTCCACACGCCCATCAGCAAACACCAACACCACAAGTGCGCGTTCACGCGACAATGATACAAAATCAATGTGCTTGATCGGCGCTTCGTGTTTCGGGGTTAGCACAAGGCTGGCGCCTTTGGTCATCGATGACAGCGCTGTGCCAACGTTATCAAGCAACGCAGCCACATCCTGATCCGTGCCCCCGATCGTTTGATCGATCTGCCGACGATCATCACCTGTCACATCGCCCAATTCAAGAATGCCATCAACAAACATGCGCAGGCCAAGCTGTGTTGGCACACGCCCCGCGCTTGTGTGCGGGCTTCCAAGCAGCCCGAGATATTCCAGATCATGCATAACATTGCGCACAGTCGCAGCGCTCACCTTCTCGGACAAGGTGCGCGTAAGCGTGCGCGATCCAACAGGGTCACCTGTCTCAAGATACCCTTCGACCACGCGTCGAAATACTTCGCGCGAGCGGTCGTTCATATCGGCAAAGGGTGGTTGTGTATTTGACATGCTTACTTGTTTAACGCGAGGAAGCGGGGATGCATACCCAATCGGGCTTGGATTTTATAGATGGGCAGCGTATCCCGACAATGCAACCAAATCAGGAGAATTTCCATGCGTCCATCCGGCCGTCAGACCAACGAAATGCGCACAGTCACGATTGAAACGGGTGTCACCATGCACGCAGAAGGATCTTGCCTGATCAAATGCGGGAACACACACGTGTTGTGTACAGCCACAATCGAAGATCGTGCGCCGTCATTTTTGAAAAACTCCGGCCTAGGTTGGGTCACTGCGGAATACGGTATGCTTCCACGGGCTACAAATACCCGGATGCGTCGTGAAGCAAAGAACGGACAGTCTGGACGTACACAAGAAATTCAGCGCCTGATCGGACGATCATTGCGTGCAGGTGTCGACCGCGTCGCATTAGGTGAACGGCAGATCGTCGTAGATTGTGATGTCATCCAAGCAGACGGTGGCACGCGGTGCGCGTCAATCACAGGAGGCTGGGTTGCATTGAAGCTGGCTGTGAACCAATTGATGAAAGCGGGACTTGTGAAATCTGATCCACTTATAGACCCTGTATCAGCTATTTCTTGTGGTATTTACGCGGCCCAAGAGGTTTTGGATCTTGATTATCCAGAAGATTCCGAAGCTGGCGTTGACGGAAATTTTGTCATGACTGCAGGTAAGCTCATTGAAGTACAAATATCGGCAGAAGGGTCTGTGTATACACGGGTCCAGATGAATGGGTTGCTTGATCTGGCGGAAAAAGGAATTTCAGAATTGTCAGCTATCCAACGGGCAGCGGTGTCCTGAATGCGGAAGTTTTCAGACCCTAAATTGGTGATTGCGACACATAATGACGGTAAATTGCATGAAATCGCAGATTTGCTAAAACCGTTTAAAGTACAACTGTCATCCAATACTGATCACGGGCTCGCCGAACCGGATGAAACGGAAACAACCTTTGTCGGGAATGCACGAATTAAAGCCCACGCCGCGTGCAAGGCTACAGGTCTACCTGCACTTGCCGACGACAGTGGAATTGAAATCGACGGACTTGGCGGCGCACCCGGTGTCTATACTGCCGATTGGGCAGAAACACCAAACGGACGCGACTTTGAAATTGCGATGGCAGAAAGCTGGCGCGCACTCGAAGCTGTTAACGCACCGATGCCAAGGACAGCAAGATTTTGCTGCACCCTTGTTTTGGCTTGGCCCGATGGACACGATGAAGTGTTTGCTGGTGTGATGCCTGGGCAGATTGTTTGGCCAATGCGTGGAAGCCAAGGGCACGGGTATGATCCCATATTCCAACCCGACGGTTATGACATAACATTTGGTGAAATGGACCGTTGGGAAAAAAATAAAATTAGTCACCGCGCAGATGCGTTTTCAAAGCTGGTGGAGGGTTGTTTTGCCTGAAGATTGGGAAAATGCAGGTTTCGGACTTTATATTCACTGGCCATTTTGTCAGGCGAAATGTCCATATTGTGATTTTAACAGTCACGTTTCAGCACGTATCGACCAAAAAGCATGGGCAACAGCATACCTGTCTGAAATCGACCGGATTGGTGCGGTAACCCAAGGTCGACTGTTGCGATCAGTATTTTTTGGCGGCGGCACACCAAGCATGATGGACCCCGAGATCGTGGATGCAATTTTATCAAAGGTTCGCAGCACATGGACGATTGCGAATGATATTGAAATCACACTAGAGGCCAACCCGACATCTGTGGAAGCAAGCCGGTTTGCTGGCTATCGGCAAGCGGGTGTAAATAGGGTCTCTATGGGCATACAGGCACTAAATGATGCCGACCTTAAGGCATTAGGCAGACTACATTCCGCTAAAGATGCGATGGCTGCATTTGATGTTGCGCGGGGCGAATTTGACCGCGTTAGTTTCGACCTTATCTATGCGCGGCAAAACCAAACATTGTCAGATTGGTGTGCCGAACTTGAGCAAGCGCTTACGATGGCGATCGATCATGTCTCACTTTATCAACTGACAATCGAAGGTGGAACTGCATTCGGGGACCGCTATGCCGCAGGCAAACTCCGCGGTTTACCCAACGACGACAGTGCCGCAGACATGTACGAAGCAACGCAAGAAATTTGTGACAAAGCTGGCCTGCCGGCTTATGAAATCTCGAACCACGCCAAAGCTGGCCTGGAAAGTATCCACAATCGTATCTATTGGAATTATGGCGACTATGCTGGTATCGGCCCTGGTGCGCACGGGCGCCTGACATTAAACGGTCAACGGTATGCGACAGAAGCACCACTTGCCCCAGGAAAGTGGCTATCGCAAGTTAATCAAATAGGGTCCGGTGAAGGCGTGCGCGCACCGCTTTCTTTAGAGGATCAGACAAGCGAATTTCTATTGATGGGATTACGCCTGACTGATGGCATCGACTTGAACCGCCTTCCAATAGGAACAAGCGACGTGCTTATAAACAATATCAACAGCTTGGTTGACCTCGGAATGGTCGACAAAACCAATAGTCAGTTAAAGGCAACGCAACGGGGCCGCCCAATTTTGAACTCTGTCTTGCAAAAGCTACTTTCAGACTAACCACCTGATAACACACGAAGAAGATCGTCAAGCTGCTCAAGATTCTTATAATTTACGCTGAGCCGCCCACCATCAGCGCCCGCAACATGATCAATCGACACCTTCATGCCCAATGCGGCTGACAGCTCACCCTCAATTTGAATGGTATCGGTATCTTTATCTATCGCTGGCTTTTTAGGTGAACTAATCGATTTCACGGGTATGCCCCGCTTCGCTAATTTCTCTGCATCGCGCACGGACAAACTTTGCTTAACTATATGATTAGCCAGATTTTGTGCGTCTGCATGCCCAACCAACGTCCGCGCATGTCCTGCAGTTAATTTGCCAGTAACAACATAATCGCGCACACCCTCTGGAAGGTTAAGTAGGCGCATTGCGTTTGCAATATGGCTACGGCTTTTGCCAAGCACTGTTGATAGCTGCTCTTGCGTATGGCCAAATTTTTGCATCAATTGCTGGTACCCTGCGCCTTCATCAATTGGATTCAGGTTAGCGCGCTGGATGTTTTCGATGATCGCGACTTCCAAGACTTCAGTATCAGAATATTCACGAACAATAACAGGAATTTCATGAACTTGCGCAATTTGCGATGCACGCCATCGACGCTCGCCTGCAACAATCTCGTAAATGCCTATTTTTGTTGGATGCTTGCGAACAATAATTGGCT
>Ga0222645_101027_pt1 | contig 13386 bp, 12 predicted proteins | sample AntAcemetagen292_FD_179881 | JGI IMG/M metagenome (GOLD analysis project Ga0222645, IMG submission 179881) | Saline water microbial communities from Ace Lake, Antarctica - #292 | ecosystem: Environmental > Aquatic > Non-marine Saline and Alkaline > Saline | place: Antarctica: Ace Lake | collected...
AAATCTCAAAATCTCAAAATCTCAAAATCTCAAAATCTCAAAATCTCAAAATCTCAAAATCTCAAAATCTCAAAATCTCAAAATCTCAAAATCTCAAAATCTCAAAATCTCAAATCTCAAATCTAATTAAGAAATAGCTAATAGTCTTAGCCAGTAGCTATAACCAATAGTAAATCAGTCAATAAATGTACGGTTACTCATTTATATCGTTTCTTTTTTGTGCAAAGACCTTTAAAGTCATTGTTATTCAAGCAAGGAATACAAAGAATGAATAATACAGTTACGCAATCTTCTCGTAGACAATTTATACAACAATTAGGCTTAGGTGCTGCTTGGTTGGGTTTGGCTGCAAACACGTCATGGGTATTTGCTAACAATAACGCTACTTTACCCTTTCGCCAGAACGCTGCGCCTTTGTTGCTGCATTACAATGAAAACTCGCTTGGTATGTCGCCTAACGCGTTAGCTGCGGCTCAGTATGCTATTGAGCGCTATGGTAATCGTTACCCAAGTGCATCGATTGATGCATTCAAAGGTAAGCTGGCAAAACATCACCAGGTCAAACCTGAACAGTTAATCTTTGGTAACGGTTCAACCGAAGTATTACGAGCCATCGCTACCTTTGCCGCTAGGCAAAACGCCGTTATGATTGAACCTTCGCCAACATTTGGTGCACTTAGAGAATACTGCAAAGCAGAAAATATGAATGTGATTCAGGTTCCCGTTGGGCAAAGCTTTGATATGAACATTGCCGCTATGAAAAAACAGGCAATGGCACAAACTGGCTCTGTATTAATCAATATCTGTAATCCTAATAATCCTACTGGAAACATTGTTGACTTCACAACTTTGTTTGACTGGATAAACAACGCACCCGAGACACACTTATTTTTACTAGACGAAGCTTATTTTGACTATGCGCAAGCCAACCCACGTTTTAAAAGCGGACTAGACTTGATTAATCAAGGTAAAGACAATGTGGTGATCAGCCGAACATTTTCTAAAGTACACGGTATGGCTGGTATGCGTATGGGGTATGGTATTGCCACCGCTCACACTGCCAACAAAATAAAACCTTTCGCTGCTGGGTTTAACCTAAGTGCAGCAGGTATAGCTGCCGCTTCTGCAGCACTTGACGACAAAGCATTTTATAAAAAAAGCCTTGAGTACAACCAGCTATCTAAAACGATACTAGTCGATGCTTTGAACCAACTAGATTTAGAGTATATTCCCAGTGACACTAATTTTGTATTACACAGAATTGGTACTCCATTAGCCGAATATAGCGAGCATATGCAGCAAAACAGTGTACGAGTAGGTAGAAAAATGACCGCAGATGAGCACTGGAATCGCATATCTTTAGGTACACCTGATGAAATGCAGCTATTCGCTCAAACCTTAATAGCGTTTAGGCAAAACGGTTGGGTGTAGCGATAATTTTATTAAGAAGCGGGCACTCGGTTCTTTATTATGTGCTTTACAGAATCTGCGTGAGATGAGTAGCCTAGGGTTAAGCCTGCTAATTTAGTCAAGTTTTGATATGAGTTAAATTCTAATTATTTCCTCTTTGAGATAAACGTATCCGTAGCTTTGTTATCATATAGATAATCAACTTGTACATCGTACCCAGAGTCTGGCTCATATGCCGTGGCGCGTTCCCAACGTATGCTTTGAGCGGCGGCATAAGCAGTCATGTGTTTTAATTAGTATAAACTTATTGATGAGTAACTCTTGATAAAGGACAAGCCTAAGTTTAGCGTTGTTCCTTTGTTACTAACTCCGTATAATTAGTCGAATGTTTAGACAGGATAAAATGCATTATGACAGATACTAATCCCAAAGCTCCTCCCGCTGATTTTATGACCCAAGTACAAGCGACCCAAACACTATGGGCATTACAAGACCAAGCCAGTGAAGGTTGGGTAGTCCTTGATTCAATTAACTTTGAAAACACCGATGCAATGCCAGTTTGGTCCAGTATGGAATTAGCTAAAAGCCACTGTATTGACGAATGGCAAGATTACGTTGCTATGTCTATCAGCCTCGCCGACTGGTTAGAATTCTGGGTAGAGGACTTAGCTAAAGACAATGTACTAATAGGGGTAGAGTGGCGTGACGGCGGCGAATATCTAGAGTTAGAGCTTGGGGAATTTAGCCAAATGTTAGCTAAAATAGAAGCAATGTAAAGTGACAACATAACTTAAAATATAAGGCGCAAACCTAAGGTGCAAATTTAAGAGCTTCCAGTGCTTTATAAAAGCAAAAAATTATTATGTCATTCTTCTTCAGGCGACTTTTAGGTAGTTTTCAGATAGTCGCCACCTCGTTGCAAGGCAGCAATATGGTTTAGCGATTCAGTGAATATTTATCGCGTGTTTTAAACTATGAAAAAATAGATATGTAGTCACGCAATTAAGAACTACAAACCTGTGAGCTACATATTTCAAAAAGGTAAAAGCGTGAGTAAAGATGTAGTTGTATTATTTAGAGCGTTCAAACTGTTTAGAGCGTCCAAACTGTCTAAACCGTTCAGCCTCAAGGCTATACTATCTGCGAATCAAATTAGGTTGCTGGCTATAACCGTCATCATAATTACCGCAGCCGTCGTAATTACCGTAACTATGAGAACCATGAGAGCCATGAGAGTCTTGTTACACCTGACATATATAACCTTAGGTTTTATATGTCAGGTTATGCTCGCTTTTAAAATGACTATTGAGCGACCTTGGTTAAACAAAAACTGCAATAGCAAACAGCACAACGATGATCTAGGAGCAGTGTTTACGATTTAATTGTAAGCCTATATTTTATGACGCCTGCCGATCCTAATAACGTTTTAGCTAAACGCACCCTCCTATTAGCCGCTGGCGCTATGGGCTTCGCGCAAACTGTACTGTTTGCCATACTAGCGCCACTCGGACGAGAAGTAGGTCTGGTAGAAGTGCAAATTGGCGCTATTATTTCTGCTTCATCTTTAACCTTGTTTTTGGTTAGTCCACTGTGGGGACGTGCCAGTGATATCTGGGGTAGAAGAAAAATCTTATTGATAGGTCTGTTTGGTTATTCTGTTGGCACTATAATGTTTGCTAGCGTATTTCAAGCTGCCTTGTTAGGTTATTTAGTTCCTGTTACGGCGCTTGTGCTATTGATTGTGACCCGCGTAGCTAATGCCACAGTAATGGCTGCAGTGTCGCCTTCAGCCAATGCTTACATGGCTGATATTACAACGGTAGAAAACCGTATCAAAGGCATGGGAGCTATTGGGGCCGCAGGCAATATTGGTTCGATACTCGGTCCTGCGATTGGTGGATTACTCGCTAGTATTAGTTTACTCACACCACTGTATTTCTCAGTTTTTCTAACGCTAGCGGCAGCCATATTGACACTTTATGCTCTACCAGAGCTGCCAAAGCCAACAGTGATAAAAAAGCAACCGAGACTTAAATACACCGACCCAAGAATTTTTCCACTTGTCGTCGCTGGAGTCTTTTTGTTTATGGGCTTTGCTATTGTGCAACAAACCATTGCATTTCGCTTTCAAGATGAGCTGGGGTTAAGCGGTATCGATACCGCTAAAGTAGTAGGGATCAGCCTGATGTTTTCGGCTGCAGCAGCACTGCTTGTGCAACTACTAGTGATACCTCGCCTGTCTGTGAGACCATTTGTGTTACTTAGAATATCCATGCCTATGATGATGATTGCTTTTGCCATGATGGCATTGGGTCATACTCAGACCATGTATATCTTATCGATGTGCGTTCTAGGGCTAGGTATGGGTCTTGCTGGGCCAGGATTTATGGCTGGTGCTTCTATTGCTGTTTCATCCGAAGAGCAAGGGGCAGTGGCAGGTGTAGCAGGCTCTTGTCCACCTTTGGGTTTCACTGTAGGACCCTTACTAGGGACTTATCTATATTCAATAGATGGTGCGCTACCGTATTGGTTTGCTTTTGGTAGTTATTTCATATTGTTTTTCTTTACGCTTAAGTTTAAAGATAGAAAGTAGCTTTTATCTGTCATAGTTGCTTGTCTTAGCTACCTGTTAGTCCACATTTAAATTCGAAGATACTAGTGACGGTTCAAGGTTAATGATTTCAATACGCAACTCGGAAAGTTGCCCTAAGCTCTTCTAAAATAATACTGTCGATATTAAAGTACATTTTGCTGATTTCGCCAGCGTCCAGGACTGAGTTGGTACAGCTGTTTAAAGCGGTGAGCGAAGCTAGCACTGTCAGCATACCCTACCGTCTCAGCTATTTGCTCTACACTGTAATGGGTATAACGCAGCAAGTAGCAAGCATATTCCATGCGAGCTTGAGTCAGTAATTTCATCGGTGTGTTGCCTGTTTCTTTTTTACATAACCGATAAAATTGCGGCTCTGACATATGTAGTTCGGCTGCTAGCATACTTACACTCCATGGTAGCTTCAACTGTTTGGTCACGTTACGTAGTAGTGCTTGAAAACGCTGCTGTTGGATACTTTGTGTAGGTGTTTTTTTTAGCGTCTGTTCAATTTGATACAGCAACACTTCGATGAGCCTTAGTTGAATATCAGACTGATAACGTCCATAACTATGGTCAAAATCTCTGATCAATGACATGGTTTGATACAACAACGACGTATTATCACTTTGCCAAACGCCTGCTTTGAGTTGATGGATAAACTGATACTCTGGGCAATCATGTAACAGTAACCAGCACATATCCCAATGTTCAGCATCCAGTTCATACAAAAAAGGAGTCCCCGCTGGGATCAGCATGATGGTATTTGCGGTAATAGATTGACAGCCTGAATCAAGAGTCAGTTTACCTGCGCCCGACTGGGTAGAAATTAAGTAATGGACATGAACCCGATCATTTTGACGGTTGTTGAAATACTCACCTTTACCCGTTTTACCTATTTGATAAGTATTGCTTAAATGTGATACGCCAGCACAGGCAATAAAAGCTTTGCCGTTACCAGGAAGGGATTCAAAGTTAAGAAAATCCTCTTTACAACTAGGGTCAATATTGAGGATTTCACGCCACATATTTTTATACAAATGATAGTTTTAGACATGATACATGATATTCGTGATGATGTTTATTTACGCACATTCTTATAAAATACAAACCAATACCATTTATGTACTTTTAAACTCTATTTTATATCAACATGCTAAATAACAATACATCAACCTTACGCCAGAGCCTGAAACTGGCTTGGCCTATTTCATTGCAAAGTATCCTAGTGACTATGCTGGGAATGAGCGACATTATGATGGTGGGGCACTTAGGTGACACGGCGGTGGCGTCCGTGGGGCTAGGCAATCGTATTCAGTTTGTTATGCTGATTATTTTGTCTGGTTTAGCCACTGGTGTAGGCGTGTTGTCTGCACAGTACTTTGGTGCTGGTAAAAGTGCGCGTATTAGTCCCGTCATTATAAAAACTTTAGTTATTGGTGCTGCGGTTTTATTGCCAGTGGTATTGCTGACTTTTGCCTTTGGTGATCTTGTTGTGGGACTAGGTACCACTGATCAAGTAATTATTGATACTGGCAAAGCCTATTTGTGGGTGACTATGCCCAGCTTAGCATTTGTTGTTGTGGTCATCGTGTTTGAGAACGCTTTGCGTGGGCTTGGCCAAGTTAAGTTTTCAATGGCTCTTGGTATGATTGCGATTACTATCAATATCGGTTTGAATTATTGGTTGATTAATGGCGGTTTAGGTGTCGATGCGCTTGGCGTAGCAGGGGCTGCTTGGGCAACCTTTATTGCCAGAGGGGTGCATGCGTCACTGATTGTATTTTGGCTGTATAAGAGAAAGCATGTGGTGTTTCCTAATCGTGTAATCAGTTCTGAATTTTACGACAAAGACCAGTGGCTTCATTTAGTTAAACTGGTATGGCCAATCATGCTGAGCCTCGGTGTGTGGTCAATGGGTACATTCGTTTACCAACTTATTTATGGTCGTATTGGCACACAAGAGCTTGCGGTTATGAGTTTGATGGCACCATTGGAGGGCTTGCTGGTGGCTTTCTTTTTTGGCTTTGCTTCTGCTTGTTCGATTATGGTGGGGCAACGACTGGGACAAAACGCATTTACTGCTGCTTGGTCCGTGGCCAAAGGTTTTGCCATTAGCGCGCCTATCGTCACCTTTTTCTTAGGGCTACTGATGTGGAGTTTGGAATCTTTTGTTTTTATGCCTTACGACAACTTAGATGAGGACACACTTGCAGTAGCTCATGATATTTTTATGCTGATCACGTTCGGTACCTGTATCAAGGTATTTAATATGACTGCTTCAATGGGAATCTTACGAGCTGGGGGCGACAATAAACATTGTTTACTTATCGATTTCTCTGGGATGTGGATCATAGGTATTCCTTTAACCTTCGTTGCTGCATTTTATTTTGCTTTACCAATTTATTGGGTAGTGTTGATTACTTACACAGAAGAAATTGTTAAATCAGCGTTATTTGTATATCGCTTGAAAGCAAGGTATTGGCTACGTAATTTAACCGTCGACTTGCCATCTACTCCTGCTGCCGCCCCTAATAAATCAAGTTAATAATAAATCAAGCTAATTGAATACTTGTTCCATCTGTACCCAGTTATAAAGTCGATGCTTTATTGTTGTGAATAGCGCTTATATGAACAACGTTTTGTAAGTGCCGCTCTTGTTAAGTGCCGCTCTTGTTAAGTACTGTTTTTGTAAGTACTGCTTTTGTAAATATCGCTTGTGTAAGTAGCACTTTTATAAAAAGGACCCTGATAAGTCCTTCACTATTGGCTGTATCAATAATTAAATATTCAATGTTTGAATGAGTTTTCACTGCACGCTCACGCTATAGTCGAGCATGGATTTAGCCTTAAGCTAGTTGTCAGAATACTTATGAAGGATACTGTTGATGCATGATTTTATTTTACACCACTATGATTTTTCTCCCTTCTCAGAAAAAATTCGTACTCTTTTGGGGCATAAGAACGCCCATTATAAAATAGTCAATATCCCAATCATTATGCCTAAGCCAGACTTAGTGGCACTTACCGGTGGTTATCGTAAAACGCCCATACTGCAACATGATAATCATATCTATTGTGATACGCGTTTGATGGCAAGAGTGATTGACGAACAATTTAGTGGTGAGAGTATTTTCCCGTCAGGACTATCACTCACTGCTAATACCTTGGCTCAGTGGGCTGATCAACACTTGTTTAGTGTGGCTGTAGCGCTGGCATTTTCCCCCGCAGGATTTAAAGCGTTCCGTCAACATACACCCGAAAAATTTGTTGGGGACTTTGTTAATGATCGAGCAAAGATGCGTGAGGGTGGTAGTGGCTTATCTATGGGTGCAGATACCGCGTTACAGCTAATGCCTATTTACCTACGACAGATAGAGCAACAGCTTAAAGATATAGGTCCTTATATCTGTGGCACTCAGATTAGTATTGCAGATTTTTCAATTTATCACTGCCTCTGGTTCATCAATAACAATGCAGGCGTTCGTGGGTTATTGGAAGGTTACCAGCAACTTAATCAGTGGTTTGAAAGTATGAAAACTATTGGGCACGGTTCACAAACTAGTATCGATGCAATAACCGCAATTAATATTGCGCGCTCGGCACAAAAAGTATTATTTTCGAAAGAGGATTTTTTAGTAGTGAATGGCTTTAGTTTTGGTGAGCGGGTTGAAATTGTACCTACTGACTATGGTATTACAGCAGTCACCGGTGAATTAGTCGTTTCTAAAATCGATGAAGTCGTGATTAAACGCATCGATGAAAAAGCAGGTGAGGTTTATGTACACTTCCCTCGCGTTGGCTATAAAATGAGCACCGTATAATATGGCGATACACCTACTAAAAAACACCCGCTTTAAATTCATTTAACATTATTTTGGAATATAAATATGATAGGTTTTACAGCTGCGGATGTGCCTGAGCAAACGGGCAAAACAATAGTTGTTACTGGTGCGAATACAGGCTTGGGATTTGAAACGGCAAAAGCCTTAGCGGGTAAAGGCGCCCGGGTATTACTCGGTTGTCGTTCTCTATCAAAGGCACAAGCGGCCAAAGACAAGATACTCGCTGCGCACCCTCAAGCAGACATGGTTATTGTCGAATTGGATTTAGGCAATTTGGCATCTATTCAAAAAGCGGCGCAGCAAATTAACCAAGAGCCTAGACTGGATGTACTGATCAACAACGCAGGTATTATGGTGCCGCCACTGGAGTACACTGAAGATGGTTTCGAATCGCAATTTGCTGTTAATCATTTAGGTCCATTTGTCTTAACGTCACTATTAATGGATAAAATTCGTGCCACGGCTAATGCCAGAATCGTGAGTACCGCTAGTATCGCCCATAGAAAAGGCAAAATTAACTTTGATGACATTAATGCCAAAAAATCCTACAGTGCTTGGGGGCGTTATGCCCAAAGTAAAATTGCCAATCTGTACTTTAGCTATGAGTTACATCGCCGTCTAAACGCCATAGGTGATAACACCATATCAGTTGTGGTTCACCCCGGTATTGCCGATACAGAATTGTCTCGATATATTCCCAAACCTTTTATGCTGTTGCTGCCTGTTTTAAAACTATTTTTTAATTCGGCAGAGCAGGGGGCTTGGCCAACGTTGTGTGCAGCTACTATGGCGGGTGTCAAAGGTGGAGAATACTACGGACCGTCTAAGCGAGGGGAAATTGCGGGCCCAGCAATTAAAGTCGAATCGAGTCGACGTAGTCACAACGAATTAATTGCAAAAAAGTTATGGGACTTATCCATTAAAATGACTGGCGTTAAGTCAAACTTATAAGATTTACACAGACCAGGTTCACAAAGGTAAGGTTTACATCGCTAGGGTTTACACAGTTAAGGACATTGAGCCGCTGTATTTTATAAAGCTCACTTAGGGGCAATGAGAGCAGGGAGGGTAAGAAGAACAAGAAGGGCAAGAACAAGAAGAACAAGAAGTGCAGACAAAGGAGTAATGCGTAAGCCATACGCTGTTTGATTGACTTAATGCCTAAATGGACTAAGTAAAAATTAGGGTTACAAGGGCTATATTTCTGCCTATCGCTTACCCGTAGTATTACTTTTTTTATGTCTAGTCAGTCGTTCGCGCTTTATTTACTACAAGTTTCTATCAATATTATATTGCTCAAGCCAAGTAAGGTACTGTTCAAATGGAAGAGGTTTGCTGTAATAATATCCTTGTCCAATATCGCAACCACTTTCTTTTAATTTTTTCTCGATAGCGATAGATTCGACTCCTTCTCCAACCACTTTTAAGCTTAAATTTTTTGCCATATCAATTGTAGTTTTTACGATGGCTAAGTTGCGCGTTGATTTATCCAAATCTAAAATAAACATCTTATCGATTTTCAACTCATCAAACTTGAGCTGAGATATGTAAGTTAAAGAAGAATAACCAGTACCATAATCATCAATAGAAACGGCTATCCCCAATTGATTGAGGTCATTCATCAATTTTCGCAATTTTTTATGGTCAGACACCATAACGGATTCAGTTAATTCAAATGTTATACGATCACGGGGTATATTAAACTCCAAAATTTTGTCTTGGACATAAGTCAAAAATCCTGGAGGAGAAATATCCTTACCGCTAATATTAATAGATATTTTGTGGCTGTCATACCTTTGCAAATTAAGCTGTTGATAGTCTTTTAGTGCTTGATTAATAACCCACTGAGTCAACTCATTGATTAAACCAGTATCTTCTGCGATCCCCACGAAAAACTCTGGGGAAATGAAGCCATATGTTGAATGTTCCCAGCGAAGTAACACCTCTGATCCATAAACATGACCGTTGCAAAGATTAATCTGTGGTTGATGATAGATCCTTAATTGGTTCGTTTTAATAGCTGTTTGTAAATCATGAGCAAGACTAAGTCGCTCTTTCATATTAAAATCTTTTAGATCCGCATAGAAATAAATCTGCTTGCCACTATCTTTATTTTGCTCAATAGCCAGTAGTGTATGGTGGATCAATAAACTGGCAGACAACTTTTTCTGAGTACTTTGAATAGCAAAGCAGACACCTATCCGAGTATCTAGGTTGATCAACAAATCACTAATGTGTGTTTTTCCAAAAATCGCGTCTTGCAGCTTGTTTAAAAGAACATCAATAGACTCTTGATCAGTCGAGGTGATGATAAAGGCTAAACTTCCTTCCTTTGCTTTTGCTATTTTCAGTATCTTGTTGTGATTATTCGAAATGACTTTAACCCGATTATCTTTATCAAAGATAGGGCTTATCTTCTCAACAACCTGACTTTCTAGTGCTTGCAGATCATCAAACGCCAAGTAAGGTATGAGTGAGTGATAATTCTCAATATCGATTAAGCAAACGGCAAATTCCTCATGAGCTGATAGTAAACGATTAATATTACTTTCTAACAAACTCATATTTGGTAAACCACTGCTGAGTTCATGTGTTGCGTTAAATAGCGCCTGCTCTTTTTGATAGCGCATTTTATTTGCTAGTGCCATCGCCATCAGTACTATTTCCATCAACACACCTACTATAAAGGCGTGATGTATCATAAACGAATATTCGATTATGCCCGTAAGGGCTAGCACGTTTACAGCGCCACTTAGCAGCAATGGAAACCAAGAATAAATATATAGCTTTTCCCATTTCAGACCCGATTTTATTTTATTGAAAATAAGAGTAAAACAAACTAGAAAGACACAGGGTAAAAATATAAAAAATACCTGAGCCATAATATATTCAGGTATGCCTAAACTGACAGTCAGAAGCAATCCCGCTATAACAATCATGGTGATAGCTAGCCAGTACTGCCATCGTTTGTTCTCATCGAACTTCAGAAATTGGATCAAAAATATCATCACAAAAATGATCAATAAACAGTTCATGGCTATAACCTGATGATTGAGAAACATCTGAACCTGAACCGGAAAAATATAAAAACCACTGCCTGACATAATTCCAACTAAGGCCAAACAGGAAAGAATATAAGCGTTATAAGTAAGATAAATATGCTCATTCACAGCGTAATAGAGTACTAAGTTGTACAAACCCATAATAACCAACACGCCAAAAAAAACGCCCCAAAGCAGGTTCTTTTTTTGTAGCAAAGTATCAAAGTTTGCCTGTTGATAAATATGAATAGGTGTATTCGAAATCCCTGTTGTAGCGATCCGTACATACACGTTAGATTCACTACTTGCCGCTGTGTTAAAAGTATAATGGGGACTAAACCGTTGTTTCAGAGTCAACTGTTGCTGGTGATCACCTAATCGCAAGTGCTTGATTAAGGTACCGGCTGTATTGAATTGGTAAATATCTAGCTCATCTAACATGGGGTTATCAAAATGACTGACTAGCTCTATCGTCTCATTTGTGTTGTTCCGGATCTTTAGATTAACCCAGTACGCCTGTTGCTTAAAACTCCAAGGAATGTCTTGCGTTTGAGAGGTAATAAACGATGTTTGTTTCGCGAGAATTTGCTCAAGACTTTGGCTTTTATCGGCAAGCACATATGCACTGTAGATTTCAAAATCACTACCATCTTCAATATCATCTTGTGTGGGATCACCTATTGTTAAGATGAAAAAATAGACGATAAAAGCAAATAAACAAAATAAGGCCGCTGGAAGAGCCTTTATTTGAAAATAAGCTAAGTACATATGAACATTAGCTTCCAAGTCTGTTTGCATATAAAAAATATAATACTAGGCGATATTTTCCTGAGCTGGCAATGAAGTTATGGCTAGCCAAGTGAAATTACCCATGACGATGATAAAAGTGAGTTATGCAGCGGCTTATTTTTGAAACCACGCTCTTGACTATACCCAACATGAGTCAAATGTATATGACAAATACTTACCTTAACTATTTTGAGCATAACGAAGTCATCCTACCAAAGCTATAAGGCGCTTCTGTGAATTACCTTGCGCTGTCTAAAACAATTAAGCTGTGCACCTGAGAATGAACATTCAACTCTGATTACATGTCGTTTGGCAAGCTACAGTGGTTATTTACCCCACAGAAACAGCATTAACTGTAACTAGCTGTAGCTAACAGTAACTAAAAATAACTAAAATATTTTGCTCACTTACTTTGTCTCTAGTTATTCACTAAAACTGATATAGATACCCACGCGACGATAGGATAATCCAATGTTTTCTGCAATATGCTTGAATCGCTTGGTTTGTTTTTTTAGACGTTCTAAGGGACACACTGGTTTAGTTAAAAAGTCTATTGCACCGTGTTCAAAAGCTCTTAATTTTTCTTCGTTGGACGAGCTTGCTGTAATAAAAATAATGGGTATATTATTGGTTAGCTTATTAGATTTAAGCAATTCACAGGTTCCATAGCCATCCATACCGGGCGTACTTACATCCATTAAAACTAGTTTAGGCAGGTGTGCGTCGCTACACACTTGGACAGCATCTGCACCAGACATGGCTGTGATTGTTTAATAATAACTGCGGAGCATTTCAGTTGTGATACACAAGTCAATTTGTGAATCGTCAACTATTAATATTTGTGGATGACTTAAATATGACATAAGTGCTGTTGTTCCTTTTTTCAACAAACACAGTCTCGTTAGAAAATAGCACGTTGCTGTTGGTTCGACAAACTGCACAAACATATAAAGAACAGAGCGCTTTTTTAGAGGGAGTTCCAGCAAGCAGTAAATACCTATGTGAAGTTTGAACTTCTTAGCCATATGAGCATCCCATGAGGCTGTAACAAATTTTGTGTAACTGCTAATCATAAATTACTCTATTGAGAGTTAACGATAGGCAGATACAAAAGAACTTGAAGCTTTCGCTAAAGAAGCGGCTAAAGGCATTAAAACTCCGCAAGACTTAAATGATTTTAGTCGGATGCTCAAGAAAATAACCGTTGAGGCAGCATTAAACGCTGAGATGGATGAGCATTTAGGGTATGAGAAACACGCTAAATCAGTCGTTAAAAACAACCGTAATGGTATCAGTACCAAGCGTATAAAAACCGAAGACGGTGGGTTTTACCTCGATACTCCACGCGACCGTGATGGCTCCTTTGAGCCTAAGTTAGTCAAGAAAAATCAATCTCGGTTTACGTCAATGGATGAAAAAATCCTTTGGCTATATGCACAAGGTATGAGCACCCGAGACATCGTACAAGCCTTTGATGAATAGTACGGGGCCGATATATCGCCTACGCTGATATCGAGAGTGACGAATGCCGTCATCGACAAAGTGGTGGAATGGCAATCACGCCCACTGGACCCCATTTATCCCATTGTTTATCTCGATTGTATTGTACTGAAGGTTCGCCAAGACAAACGCGTTATCAATAAATCCATCTTTCTTGCGCTGGGTATTAATACTGAAGGTCAAAAAGAATTAATGGGTATGTGGATAGCCG
>Ga0222645_101030_pt1 | contig 13352 bp, 14 predicted proteins | sample AntAcemetagen292_FD_179881 | JGI IMG/M metagenome (GOLD analysis project Ga0222645, IMG submission 179881) | Saline water microbial communities from Ace Lake, Antarctica - #292 | ecosystem: Environmental > Aquatic > Non-marine Saline and Alkaline > Saline | place: Antarctica: Ace Lake | collected...
CATGCCATTGGTTTGCTTTTCAACCAGTGGCGGCGCTCGTATGCAAGAAGCGCTTTTATCTTTAATGCAGATGGCTAAAACTAGCGCCGCATTAGCGAAGTTGAGTGAAAAAGGGTTACCGTACATATCTGTTTTAACAGATCCAACTATGGGTGGCGTATCTGCAAGCTTAGCTATGTTAGGTGATGTGAATATAGCAGAGCCAAAGGCCTTGATCGGTTTTGCAGGTCCAAGAGTTATAGAGCAGACTGTGCGTGAAACATTGCCTGCAGGCTTTCAACGTAGTGAATTTTTATTAGAAAAAGGGGCTATAGATATTATTGTTGACCGCCGTGAGATGCGTGATAAGTTATTTAGCTTATTATCAAAACTACATCATCAACATCATTAAATAATGGCTTTTACCTCACCATTTCAAGCCTTTGATAAAGAGGCTTGGTCACTTGAGCAATGGTTAACTTATCTTGAGCAGGTTCACCCTAGCAGTATTGAACTAGGGTTAGAGCGTGTAGCTGAAGTATTTGCTAATTTGCAGCTTAACCTCGAACAGCAAATTGTCATCACAGTTGCCGGTACAAATGGTAAGGGCACCACCTGTGCATTGATTGAGCAGGCCCTGCTAATTTCAAATCTTTCAGTTGCGGTGTTTAGTTCACCGCATCTACTGGATTATCGCGAGCGAGTAAGAATATCGGGACTGATGCTGCCAGAAAAAGCCCATTGCCAAGCATTTTTGAAAGTAGAGCAAGCACGCGGTGATACTTCTTTAACCTACTTTGAATTTGGTACCTTAGCGGCATTACAGCTTATGGCAGACTCTGACGCAAAGTATCTGTTGTTAGAAGTGGGTTTAGGGGGGCGTCTGGACTCGGTCAATATTGTGGCACCGACTATAGCAGTGATAACCAGTATTGATCTCGACCATCAAGCTTGGCTTGGCGATACTAAGGAGCTTATTGCCCTTGAAAAAGCGGGTATCTTTAGAGCTAATATTCCAGCCGTTATTGGTGAGCCACATCCTCCTAGTACATTGCTTGATGCCGTCTTGGATTATCAGGTTAAACCTGTATGGCAAGGTCACGATTTTCACTTTCAAGTAGACGATAAGGGGTTTCATTGGCAAGGCGTTAACAGTTGTTACGCGCAACTACCTATTCCCAATATTCCAGCTCAAAACGCATCAACAGCATTACAAGTGATTGAGATCTTGGGATTACAATTAAACAACAAACAAATAGCGCAGGTGTTTACACACACTCGTTTGCCTGGAAGACGCCAGATTATTCAAAACAAGCCCACAGTAATGTTAGACGTAGCACACAACCCACATGCGACTAATTTACTCGCTTTTGATATTAAAAATATGAAACATAATCGAGTTATTGCCGTTGTGGCGATGCTGGCAGATAAAGACATTCGCGCCACACTTGAGCCTATGCTATCAGTTGTGTCAACATGGTACTGTGCTAGTTTAGATATTCCTAGGGGAGCAAAGTCAAGTACATTGGCTGCTATACTAAGCTCAGAGCAAAAAGTGTTAGAATATGAGAAGGTTGAGACCGCATATAAATATGCTTTAGAAGAAGCCAAAAAAGACGATGTTGTGATTGTTTTTGGCTCTTTTTATACGGTTACTGATGTGTTAAAAATAGGCTCTTTGAGCCCTCAAGAAAAGGTGTAGTAAAGTGTCTTCCGCATTACAAAACCGCTTGGTAGGAACTGTTATAGTCGTCGCTATTGCTGTAATTTTTTTACCTGACTTGTTAGATGGCAAACAAGAATCAAAACGTAAACTATTCGTTGAATTACCACAAAAACCCCCTATGAAAGTAATCAAGCCTCCAGCTGACTTCGACATAGGTAAAGTAAAAGAAGCAGCAACACGTAAGGTTGAAGTTATCTCCGAGCAGGCGGTTGATGAAAACATAATGCCAAGTTTACTTTCCGAAACAAAGCTACAGAGTCAAACGGCAGATGTACAAGTCCCTGATGTACATGCAACCAGACAGGCAAACCCAAGCGTAGAAGTATTAAAAACGTTAGGAACTACCTTACCCAAGGCCAACAGTTTAGAACAACAAACTGTGGTACAGCTAGATCCTGAACGGCTATTAGCTAGTGCAGGGTGGGTAGTGCAATTAGGTAGTTTTAGGCACCAGAGAAATGTACAAGCGTTGTTAAAGTTACTAGAAAAAGCGGGTTATCGTGCTTTTAGTCGACCGGTAAAAACCAGCTCAGGAATGCTAACTAAAGTATTTGTTGGACCTGAACTACAAAAAGATAATTTAGAAAAGGCACTTTCTCACCTTAAAGAAATCACCACTTTACAAGGTAAGGTGACGCCTTTCACCGTTCAATAATTACCTTTTCTAATATTTTTCTTACATTTATTTGTGCCTTCTTTTGTTCCCAGCCGATTTAAATGATTGGAAAATTGTCAGGATTTTCCCTATACCTTTTGATAGAATGCGCGCGATTTAAACTCTATGACAGCGAATAGGCCAAGCCAGTTTACTGTCACACTACTTAGGCGCTGAAATGGATCTTATGAATTGGATTGATTACTCCATATTAGGTGTGATTTTACTTTCGGTTGTAGTTAGTTTAATTAGAGGTTTTGTAAAAGAAGCCGTTTCCTTAGTTATCTGGTTTAGTGCTTTTTTTATTGCTAGTCAATTTTATGTAGAGCTTGCCACCCATTTAAGCAAACTTGACGATGTGACGCTCCGTAATGGTGTAGCCATTGGTATCTTGTTTGTATCCACTTTAGTGATCGGTGGCTTGGTTAATTATTTAATTTTTCAGCTAGTTCAGCTCACTGGATTAACAGGCACAGATCGCGTATTAGGCTTAGTATTTGGTGCCTTGCGCGGATTATTAATCGTTAGTGCGTTACTGTTTTCTATAGACACATTTACTCCTTTGTCGGCATCAACTTGGTGGCAGACATCAGTACTTATTCCAGAATTTAATTTAGTCATTGAGTGGTTTTTTGAATATTTACAAAATAACTCAAGTTTTATAAAGCCCGTTTAAAAAGGTAAATAGCATGTGTGGTATTGTCGGAATAGTAGGTAAAAGCCCAGTCAATCAAGCTTTGTATGATGCCTTGACCGTGCTTCAGCACAGAGGTCAAGACGCAGCGGGTATTGTTACTGTGGACGATGGAGTGATTCACCTAAGGAAAGACAATGGCTTAGTCAAAGATGTGTTTCACACGCGTCATATGAAAAGACTAACAGGGCAATTAGGCATTGGGCACGTACGTTACCCTACTGCGGGCAGTTCAAGCTCAGCAGAAGCACAGCCTTTTTATGTCAACTCTCCATACGGTATTGCTTTTGCCCACAACGGTAATCTCACTAATGCTCATGAGCTAAAAGATGAAGTAGCAAAAGTTGCTAGAAGACATATTAATACTACTTCAGATTCTGAGTTGTTGTTAAATATTATTGCCCATGAGCTCCAAAATTGTGAAGGTTTACACCTAACACCTGATGAAGTATTCAAAGCGGTTTCTAAAGTACATGATAAAATTCGAGGCGCTTACGCAGTCGTCGCTGCGATTATTGGTAATGGAATGTTGGCATTTAGAGACCCGTTTGGCATTCGCCCGTTAGCCTTAGGAAAACGCAAAACTGTGTTTGGTGACGAATACATGGTGGCTTCTGAAGGTGTGGCACTGGATGCAGTAGGTTTTACCTTTATTCGTGACGTGGCTCCCGGTGAAGCTATTTATGTGACTGAGTCAGGTGAATTGCACACTCAGCAGTGTGCTCATCAACCCATCAGCGCTCCTTGTATTTTTGAATTTGTTTATTTTGCCCGCCCAGATTCATTTATCGATGGTATCTCTGTATACGCCTCAAGGGTTAACATGGGACGCAAGCTGGGGCAAAAAATTGCTAAAGAATGGGCGCATTTAGATATTGATGTCGTCATTCCTATCCCAGAAACATCCACCGATGTAGCTCTTCAAATTGCCATTGAGTTGGATAAACCTTATCGTCAAGGATTTGTAAAAAATCGTTATATTGGTCGTACATTCATTATGCCAGGCCAAACGATGCGCCGTAAGTCGGTACGTCGTAAACTGAACGCTATTCCTTCAGAGTTTAAGGATAAAAGCGTGTTGCTAGTCGATGATTCTATTGTACGGGGCACCACTTCAGAACAAATAATCGAAATGGCACGTGATTCTGGTGCTAAAAAAGTCTACTTTGCTTCTGCGGCTCCTGAGATCCGTTTTCCTAATGTGTACGGGATTGATATGCCTTCAGCCAATGAACTGATTGCATATGGACGTGAGATTGAACAAATAAGTGATTTGATCCGCGCTGATGGTTTGATTTTCCAAGACCTTACTGACTTAATTGATGCGGTACGTGAGTTAAACCCTGAAATTACACGTTTTGAAACATCGGTATTCGATGGTAATTATATTACGGGTGATGTCGATAATGCGTACTTGCAACGTATAGATAGCATGCGTAAAGAAGGAACGAAAAACGAAGGGATCCAAGCAGAATTGAGTAATTTGGAAATGCATAATATGAGTCAAGATTAGGCCGTGTTATTCGTTAGCACTGTTGATTAAGAGCCTTAAATCACGCTTCTAAATTGCTGTTCTTATAAAAAAGCCACATTTGAATAAACTGTGGCTTTTTTTTGGGTAATGTGCAGCTTGTGATATGCGTTATGCGATACGTGATATCCAATACGTAGGTTGCTCTAGCCTGTATATACAGGGCCCATGCCCATACTCCATAAAATAACCGAAGCCGCCATAAGTATCGCTAGTAGTACCAAACCACAGGTGACAACTGAGCTAGCATAGATAAAGCCTTTTCCTTCTGGGATATGCATTAAAATTGGGGTTCCTGCGTATAGCAAATAAACAGAATAGCTTAGACCTACCAAGCCGATCAACATAACAAACCATAACACAGGATAGAAAGCGGCAAAGCCCACCATAAACAAAGGTGTGGCGGTGTAAGCTGCAAGCTCTAATGACTGGGTATAAGTTGGGGTTGCATCGAATGCTTTGGCTAGTTCATGGATCAACACTGCTAAAGCAACCACACCGGTCATCAGACCACAGTACATACCAGCGCTCATCAGCATAGCGCTATCGTGAGTCAATTTTATAATGTCGCCTACACCGATACTCCAACCAAGATGTGCCGCCGAATAATAACCCATCAAAACAGGTATTAAAGAAATAATAGCAATATGACTAAAACTGTAAAAATAGCTCTCATGACGCTCGTCAATTGAACGCCACTCTAACTTTGGATGCGTATATAATCCCCACAGATGACTTAAAATCATACAATTTGGTCTCTTATGTAGTTAAAAGTTGTATTTTTGTTAACTGTAAAACATTTTGTTAACAATTATTGTCTGTGAGTAAGCCTTGAGCGTCAACCTTTTTATGTTTATTAATCAATGTTTATCAATACATATCAATCAACGTTTATTGATTAATACTTGTTAATCACCATCAATGCTTAGCTTGCTTCGTTCATTTTATGTTTAAATAATAGTAATTAATCGAGCAAATAAAATAGGCATTTACAAGCAATGGATAGTCAATTAAAAAGTGATTTTGTCTTTTATTTCCCAATTACCACAAGGTGGATGGATAACGACATGTTTGGTCATGTGAATAATGTTCATTACTATTCATATTTTGATTCTGTCATTAATCAATTTTTAATTGAGGAAGCGGGTTTTGTGCCACAAAAAAGTGAGCAGATAGGGTTTATTGTCAAGTCTAGCTGTCGTTATATTAGCCCTTTATCTTATCCTCAAAAGTTAATAGGGGCATTGCGCGTTGCTAGAATTGGTAACAGTTCGGTGGATTATGTATTGGGGATCTTCAAAGAAAGTGAACAGACAGCGTCAGCAGTTGGATGTTTAACCCATGTCTTTGTTGACCGAAGCTCGCACCAGCCAACACCCATAAAAGGTATTATGCTCAAAGCGATGACTTCGGCCATGCTGCCTAGTTAACATACGGGCTTTTATTTTTGATGTTTATTTATAGCCTCTATCCATGGCTTTTATTGATAACTCTTATTCTCGTAACTACTTTGTGCGCTATCTCTGGTTAAGACTTGGTGCTTTTAACTTATGTGGCTTTCTAGTTTCCCAGTTTCCTAGGTTTTGTAGCCACTAAAGTTAGCTCTATCTTCACCCAGCGCTTTTTTGCGCAACCAACATGTAGTTTACCCAAGTAGGCTGGATTAACTTCATACTACGTTTGATGGGGTTAACTGCTACACCCGTGGTGGCAGTTAGTTCAAAGCCGTCAGCATCCAATAAGGCAAACAACTCACTTGGCTTGACCAGTTGACTATAATGATGTGTGCCCTTAGGTAATAATCCGGTGACATACTCTGCGCCAAAAATAGCGATAAAATAGGCTAGCCAATTACGATTAATAGAAGCAATAAAATGTGAACCACCTGGTTTAACCAAAGCATTACAAGCGCCAATAAAGCTATCTACATTTGGCACATGCTCTACTACTTCCATGTTAAACACTATGTCGAACTGTTGCTTGGTTTCGACCATCTGCTCAACACTAATCAATTGGTAGTCAACCTTAAGCCCATTTTTCTCGGCATGTGACTTTGCTATTCCAATGTTTTTCTCGACCACATCTATTGCTGTAACTATTGCGCCTTGTTTTGCTAGGGACTCACTCAATATGCCGCCGCCACACCCTATGTCTAATACTTTCAATTCTGCTAACGGCTGCTGCTTGTGGTTTTGTGCTTTAAGCTGTTCTAATATCCACTCAATTCTTAATGCATTAAGCTTATGTAACGGCCAGAAAGGGCCTTCTAAATCCCACCACGTACCGGCTAGCTTTTCATAATAAGCGACTTCTTTAGGATCAATATTATCCGACTGCAGGTTTGCCACTTTATGTTGCTCCAAATAAATAGGTTGTCATCATACTTAGACTGGCCACTATTGTTAATACCATCCGTAAGTGACTGTAAGCATGAGAGGTTTTAGGGATTAACGAACTAAACTGTTCGAGCGCCCAAATAAGTATAAATAAACCCGCACCGATGGCTAGCCATTGTTCAGGTATCAGTAAAAATGTAAAAAACGCGGTTAGAAAAAGCATATTACTTAATACAATTCGCCAAAATTTAGCATTTTGCATGTCAGTTGTTGGCCACCAAGCACCACATAAAAATGCGAAAATACCAAAGGTATAAAGCTTTAAGGAATCAATCACTAAGCCGTTATCGGTCAGTATGCAGGATAAGACAGCTAAGCTTATAAAGGGAATTAAACCTGCATAACCTAATATTTTTATGGAAAACGGCATCGTATAATTTATAAACCTTATGAATATGAATGTTTATATGTATATATGTATATAAACATTGGCACCATTGCTTAAGACCTCACGGGTCAAAAGGATCAAACGTATCGAATACAACAAAGTTAACGTAAATAATGGGTCACCGCTGATCTAATGAACTTAGTTCTATTAGACAAAACTGCGTGTCGGTTTACGCACATATATAAGTTCTCACTTACCGATGTTCTTAATTGGTGTATCTTTATTGTGTCGTAGTGATGATATGCTTTGACTGCAAATAAGGGAAGAACCGTAAATCCGAGCCCTCTGCTGACAGGATCTAATATCAAGCTGATCTGATTTGAAAAACCTGTACAGCGAAATTGCTCAATATGCTCAAATGTACTGAAATTCATACTCAGCAATTGTCTGCAGTGGTGTTCAGCATCGGGGTGTGAAATAAACCCTAGCTCAATCAAGGTCTTTCAACTCACTGACTTAACCTTGTTAGAGGTTACTAATACTAGAGGTTACTAATACTAGAGGTTCTGCGGCGACCTTGTCACTTAATAAATTACTGTCAGTGGTTAACTCCGTAATCAAAGCCATATCTAAAGTTTGGTCTGCTAACTTGTGTTGTATAGTTCTATTGGGCGCAAATCTATAATCAATCACCAACTCTGGGTGACGTTGTTGTAAGTCGAGTAGGTGAGAATATAGCTTTAAACCAACGCTACCCGGTGAGGCAATTTTGACTCGGCCGACATATGCGTCATCTTGTTTAATCAGCGCTTCTAGCTCATCACCGGCGCGTAACAGCTCCAAGCCTTTTTGATGTAACTGATGCCCAGTAGCAGTTAATGAAAATGTCTTTCCTTCTCGGATCAATAATTGGCTATCAAGCTGTTTCTCTAACTTTTTAATATGCTGGCTTACGCCTGACTGCGTCATAAATAGTTTTTCAGCCGTTCGGGTGAAATGTCCTATGTTGACAAGGGTACAAAACGTTTTTAAAAAAATAGGATTTATCATTACAAAATATACTCATATTAATGACGAATGATAATTTTAAGTACTTAATTGTGAAATGTATACTTTCTGCAGTCATTAATAGGCTAAACCCATTAACTGGAGAAAAATGATGAGTAAACAATATCCACGTACATTTTCCCATATCGGTATCTCAGTACCCGACTTAGAAGCCGCTGTTAAATTTTATACTGAGGTGTTGGGCTGGTATCTGATTATGAAACCCACTGAGATAAGCGAAGACGACTCTTCCATTGGCGTGATGTGTACTGATGTTTTTGGTGCAGGCTGGGAGCATTTTCGTATCGCACACCTGTCTACAGGAGATAGGGTTGGAGTTGAATTATTTGAATTCAAAGGGCAAGAAAACCCTGAAAATAATTTTGAATACTGGAAAACTGGCGTATTTCATTTTTGTGTTCAAGATCCTGACGTAGAGGGCCTTGCAGATAAAATAGTTGCCGCTGGTGGTAAAAAGCGTATGCAAGCGCCACGCTACTACTACCCAGGCAAAAAACCTTATCGCATGATCTATATGGAAGACCCTTTTGGTAATATTTTGGAGATATACAGCCATAGTTATGAGTTAACCTATGCTGATGGTGCATATTAAATAAGCACTATTGAATGTTGCTAATCCTGAATTAGCAACATTCAATTGCTTTGCTTCGCTGAAGACGGTGGACAGCAGGCTATATGCTTCATTAAAACATAACTCACTTTAGTTTTTGTTGGGTAGCAGCTAATGCCTAAAGGTTACATTATCAATTATGTTAAAGTAGACCACTAAAATTCTATTTATACATATATTCACTAGGCAGTATTATGATCCCATGGATTGAGCTTGGAACCGCACAAATTCCCAATAACGGTGGTGAGTTAAAGTTTTCTCAAAGAGCAGATGAATTTTCTATTCGTTTATCAGGTATACGTGGCGAACTTATGAACAGTCGCTTATATAACTCAGAAAAAGTGCTTGCAGAACTAGGCTGTGCCCATCTTAATTCAAGCGACAGTGCGCAAGTATTAGTAGGCGGCTTAGGAATGGGATACACCTTAGCTGCAGCATTAAAAGCAGTCACTGCAAACTCTCAAGTCACAGTAGCAGAACTTATTCCTGAAGTGGTGGAGTGGAATCGAGGCCCGCTTGGTAACTGCGCAAAAAATCCCCTTGAAGATCCTCGTACAAAAATACACGTTGGCGATGTAAGAGCATTATTGAGTATTAAAAGGCCCACATTTGATGCTATTTTATTGGATGTAGATAACGGCCCTGAAGGGTTGACTCAAAAAGGTAATAACAGTATCTATTCAGCCCAAGGCTTGGATGATATATACAAAACCTTGCGCCCCAAAGGCATGTTAGCCATATGGTCTGCAGGTCCTGATCACTCGTTTACGTTACGCCTCAAAAAAGCTGGATTTAAAGCTGACACACGCATTGTGCGCGCTCGTCCCGGAAAGGGCAGTCGCCATACTATATTTTTAGCACGTAAAACCTAGTTTAGCTGACATCTATTGAAGCAAAATTCCCCGTCATTATTTAAGATAATATTTTTAAGAAATGACTGATTATACTAAGAGTAAAAAATGAGAGTACGTTATCAATGTCTAAACCCCCTGTAACTGAGCAAGTAGCTAAACGTGTAGCTAAACATCTAACCAAACTAGTCGCATCAGGTTTACTCGTTATCATTTTTCTATTGATGCTAACTGGGTATTTGTGGATACAGGCTCAAGATGCTGAAGAGCGACTATTGGAGCAGCAATTTAATTTATCTCTAGTGAATCTGAGTCAAAATATAGATGCCCGTATTTCAAATATGAAACTAATTGCCAAAACGGTTGCTAATGATAAACATATCCATAATTGGGCAGAGACTGGGTTTGCTGCTGAACAAGAGTCAATACTGGTTAATAAACTGGGCTTTTTAGTTGAAGAGTACGGTCTTACTAGTGCTTCGTTTGCTGATAAAAAGACTAACAAGTATTGGAATCACCAAGGGTTCTTAAGAATATTACAACCTGAAATTGACACATGGTATTTTGCTTATCTAAAAAGTGCTGAATCAGATCTAGTAAGTGTATATCACGATAAAAATAACAATCGGGTAGATGTGTACGTTAATTATCAACAAACAGACGGCAGTGGACTGTCGGGTATAGCCACTTCATTTGATGGTGTGCTAGAGATGCTGAAAAATTCGCTATTCGCTGAATATGGCGACATTTATTTGGTCGATAGTAGCGGTAAGATTCAGGTTCATGCAAAGGCCGATATTGCAGGAGTTAAGAGTCTGCAAGATAAGTTTTCTAAGAAAGTTGTTGATAACTTATTACAACCAAATTTCACTGGGTTTATTGAACTTAACCAAGCAACAGGCGCTCTATTGGGCGCCAGCTATATTCCAAGTATGAATTGGTACGTCGTAGCAAATGTAAGGAAATAAAAAATTTTAAGTCAATATCTAGGTCAGCGTTCAGATTGATGTTTAGAGTAGTGTTTAAATCAATATCTAAGGTGTTTTTTAAACTAGCTTTTTAAGCTCCAAAAACGTATCAGTATCGCCAAATAGTGTTTAGGCCATAGCATCAGCGTGTATATCAAAAAGTGTGTAAGAGCTTATTAGTCTCAGATAGAAATATGTGTTCTAGGAAAAATCTTATATTATAGAGCACATGTCTATAAATGATGCACTTATAAATTAAGAAGTCGCCTTCATCGTAAAATTAAATTAGGGTATCAAACTCACTATGAGCTGAAAGCACATACTAACTTAGACATCTACTCAAGATCCCAAATACAGTAATTTATGACTATTTGATAAGATAGTGGAGCTAGAATATTTATCATCAACGGAATATATAACACCAGTAAAGGCGTAAACCATCAAAAATATTACGCAGTATTAAAAACGTATTATGCGTTTGTAACGGTTAACTTATTGGTATTTTTGTTCCAATTAATTGAACGACTGTCCTCTTTTCGATAAGTATATATGCAAACACTTTCTGTTGATGAGGCTGAAGTAAAGGACACAATATAATCTGAAGTAGCGGAGCCACTTTCTCCCAGAGAAGGTGCGCCATCTCCCATCAGAATATCCCAAAGTTTAAGACATCCTTCAGGTGTACCCTTTTTTTCTGGAGCTCCACTCTGACCAGCAGCCAGCAGGACTGGATTTTCAGTCACGTCGTAGGGTTTTAGATCTTGGTTAACCACAACATTTGCCCCATTAATCTTCATCGATGTGTGGGGTAAGACACTTTTCATAACGGCGTCAGATCGAACCAACATCAAACCTACGGCAAAAGCACCTGCAGTTCCGCTAACAGCAGCTTTATGAGCTTCTACACTTAAATCTATAAAGCGAGGCACTGCTACAGCAGATAAAATACCTAGCAATGTTATGACTATGATTAGCTCAATCAGCGTAAAACCAGCCTGTCGCTGTGCAATAGGGATTCTATTAGATGCTTGAATATGAGTGATGTTTTTTGAATTAATCATTTTTACTCTTTAAAAAATAGAAGCCTACTATCAAAAATTTATTGGTATTTAACAGCGTTTAAGTTTGTTTTTAAGTACTTCGATACTGCCTGCAATGTTCATTATACCCGCAGATTTTACATATATATTAAGAACTAAACAACAAGCATTTACATCACTAATATCTGGGGTCAGAGTCTGAGGGATCCCCACGAAATTATTGAACATCGGCACTTGCCATCAAAATACCTTGCTTGAGTTTTTCGATAGCATCAATTAAGTGCTGTTTGAGTAATGTAATATGAGTATTTTTTACTACACGACGGCCTAGATATTGAAAGGACAATACACGTTTCTTCTTAACAGTATTTGCCTGGTAATGCTTGTGCAGACCTGCACTGATGACGGTTAATCCTATGAGCATCGCAACCAGACAAGCTAGTGTCGTAATTAAAATTAATACGGCCAATCGTTTTAATAATTTGCTTTTGTTATGCTCAAAGCCAAGTCCATACAAACGACTTTTCATGTCACGAAACTCTTCTTCTATCTGCATACGCTTGCGGTAAATAGAGACTGCTTGTTTAGCCAACGTACTGCTCATATTAAGTGATGTGCTGAGCAACCATGGCTCTTTAGCGCCTCTTGAGTGTGTTTGAGAAGCACCCGATTTACGGGGCAGCCCCGCTCGATTCACATTGTGACGACCTTTGGCCGCACCTTTATAGAGCACTAATCGACAAGCGAGTGGATTGTTTTTCGTAATATGTCCGTGGAATGCTTTTGGTGTTGTTGTAGCTTGGCCGAATAAATTACGAATACTGTCCCAGCACTCTCCCTCATCAAATGAAAAAGTATTGGGTTGGCGGGTACGTCCAACAAAGTCCCATTCCAACTTTAATACTTGCCTAAACCAAGGCACTTTAAATCCAGCATCAGTTACGATAATAGGAGTGACTTTATCACCCATTAGCGCTTTTAACCTTGTGAGAAACGTATTATGGGTAGCCCTTTTTTCTTTGGTTTTTATGCTGTGCACTTCCTGATAAAGCGTGATGGAGCGGCCATCAAAAGCCAAAGATGCGCGAAGCAAAAAATGATGCCCATATTTATCTAAATCAGACCAATCCACTAAGATAACTGGGCGAGTGGAAATACGGCCAAACTGTTTACATATGCTGGCATAAATGGAATAAGACTCAATACTTAGATTGGTATTAGAACAAAGTCTATCCGCACGCTTAATACTGTGTTTTTCATGAGCTTTAGAATCGATGCCACGGCCCATTGACGTTACAGTGGCACAATTACCGGTTAGTAAGCTATTAACACAAGCGGACAGAGCTATTCGACGTACTTTGTGCATATTTGGGGTGACAAGTGATAGGGTATTGTTCAATATGGTGTTTACATTCATGGCATTAATGCTTTGTTAGTTTTGGCGAATGATCAGATCACCAAATGTCATGAATGTTCCCTTAAATATTAAATTATCTTATTGTTTTT
>Ga0222645_101035_pt1 | contig 13287 bp, 12 predicted proteins | sample AntAcemetagen292_FD_179881 | JGI IMG/M metagenome (GOLD analysis project Ga0222645, IMG submission 179881) | Saline water microbial communities from Ace Lake, Antarctica - #292 | ecosystem: Environmental > Aquatic > Non-marine Saline and Alkaline > Saline | place: Antarctica: Ace Lake | collected...
TCAGGAGCAGCACGTAATTCCGCCCCGCCACCTGGCGGAACAGCGATTGCAGCCCCGACCGCGCTGTCGCGATCAGCCATTCGGCTTGCTTGCGGTGATCTCGCAGTTCGGTTTCGGTCACGATATGTGCCGGCTCAGCGCGCATCAGGTCCATGCCGTAGAGTTCGACACACCGCCGCCACGAGTCCGAGACAAAACTGTCCCGCCCTGTCTGGCTGCCTTCGAGTACTCGTTCGATCTCCTCGACATGCCGTGCATCTGTCATAGTGCGCAGCCTCCCCGGAGAAAGCGTAACACAGGAGTACGTCATACGTAGAGGGGCTTTGGTCTTAGCGGCTAGAAGAGGCCTTGGGCTTGAGCGCGAAGTTCTTTGAAAACCACACGGGTGACCAAACGAACGTCAGAAAGGGGGGCAGGTCAGCCGCTCTGTGTGTGCTGTCAGGCGAATTCGGACCAGTCTCAGTAGGCGGTCAAACGCCGGAACCTCTGCTCAACCCAGTTGACGCCACTCATAATTGGGATGGTAAAGCCCCGTCGATTTCGAACGGCAGACGGCTTAAACCAGCCCCGGGGGCGACACCAAAGCGGGACAGGCCCACGTTGGCTAAACAACCTAGCCGAGAACTCACGCCAGCCATTTAGACGAAGAGATCGGGCCATGCTTCGCTTTAGGCGGATGCGAACTTTACAGAAATTTATCGCCGTACACGCCTCAGTCCATAACCACTTCAACGCGGAGCGCCACCTCTCTCGGCGATCAAATTTCAAGCTGAACCGCGCCGCCGCTCTAATCGAGTGGCGTCAACTTTGTTCAGCATGGGTTCCGACGTATAGCGGCAAACTGAGACTGGTTCGAATTAGTCTGATAGCCCCCTACTCCCCTACTTGGAGAGACCCCAGAAATCCGCGATGTGGCGCGTCGATGAAATGCCGACTTCCAGCATATATTTCCCTTCTTCGCCAAGACCCTTGTCCCCGTCAGCACTAATCGGAGTGCCATGGCCCATACTTCCGATGATGTATTCCTCAATCACTACCTTTCCGTCTGCGTCGCACCAGACTTTACGGGGAAAGCCGTCGACCGTATCTTCACGGGTCGGTTTTGCCGTGACATTGTGGAGTTTCTGCCACTGCCGGACAATGGAGTCTGCATTAGAGCTATCGACAGTCTTATCGCTGTCGCCGTGCCAGACTGAAATTGTTGGCCAGCAGCCGTCGAACTCCGATGCACCACGGACAAGCGAGTGGAGCTTGTCGTCCGACGGGCTGCCTATGCCTTTCATCCGAACCATCGCCTCCATCAAGTTGTTTGCGCTACGATAGGGTAGCCCTGCGATGATCGCGCCTCCGGCAAACACTTCCGGATAAGTCGCCAACATCACGGATGCCATGGCACCGCCCGAGGACATCCCTGTAACGAACACACGCGATGCGTCGATGACGTGATCATCAACGACCTGCTTGATCATTTGATGAATAGAGAGCGGCTCCCCACCGCCGCGGTGGCTGTCGCCCGTCTCGAACCAGTTGAAACTGCCAAGGAGGTTGTTGATCATCCTTTGACCTGGAAACAGGAGAGCCATCCCGTATTCGTCGGCTAGCTTAGACCAGCCCGATCCAAGGTCATAGCTTTCCGGCGACTGGGTACTGCCATGCAGAACGACGACAAGCGGGCCGTTCTTCGGGAAGTTTTCTGGAATATAGATGTCTGCACTCAGAGACCCTGGGTCAGTTCCAAAATCATTTAGAGCGGTCAGACGACCGCTGGTATCCGTAAATATTGACATGTGAGTTCCTTTTTCGTGAACAAGATGCCGGATCACAGCTAAACGCAGCAAGCTGACACATGTTCCCTATGAATGGCGTTATGACGCCGAACACGATTCATGAGAAGACAAGTGTGGAGGACCGCCAGACCGTAAACTCTAAGGTTGCATAGGCGGGCTCAAAGGCCACATTTCCTTCGGTCGCGTGTTCCTTAGCATACCTCGGTCCGCGTAAAGGGTAGTCTTGCTTTTTGATCATCGTATTAGTGTTTTAATCGACGGCCTTGTCGGTCAGCATTCTAAGGTTGTTTTCCAGTTTACTCACAAAGTCTGCCGTGACGTTGATGCTCATCCCATCAAACATGTCGGTAACGTTTTCATGGGAGATCAACGTATCGCCATCGGGGCCCTGATAGACAAGCACTCGAAGGGGTAGCATCAATCCCGCCTGAATGTCGGATTGCATCGCGGTCGTGTCAACAACCGGGTTGCCAAAGACCAGCAACTGGGCCGGGACGATTTCTATCTCTAAGCTGTTGGCCTCGGCAGTATGATCGATCCGGGCGTAGACCTTGGCGCCGGACTCTTTCACCGCAGCCTCCAGTGCGTCCATGGCGGCTGGGACGTCCTTTGTCGTTTGCGAGGTCATCACCTCGGCCATGGCCGGGGTCGCAAGCGTCATCGCAAGCAGGGTTTCACGGATCATGAGGATTTTCTCCTGTTAATTCGTAGACCCAACTAACCACAACGTGATGGGTTCCTCCCCAAGCAGCGTCTCTGATTTCAGGTGCTGCCCTTCAGTAAGAAAAAATATTTGCCGTCCATATGGATTTTGTTACTGAAGACATCTGTTCATAATTTCTGTCTAGCCAGCAATTTTTGCATTGCGTTGCGATCAAAGCTTGTAGACGCGTGGCCCTCACCCTCGATGAGCACTTGATCACGTAGCGTGGTAATCGCTTCACACGCAGCGGGGGGGAGTGATCGGCTTAACTTTTCTATTGTGTCTACCAACCGCACAACCACATCGACATCGGAAATCCCGTAGCGTGCTATCGCTGAAAAGGCATGACATATTAGTTCCGCTGGATTTTTGACTTCAGTCTTAATACGCAACTGTCCATTCTTATCAAGACGGATCGGTGACGGAACATCCCGACCGGACATCCGAATGAACAACTCGCCAAGGCGGTCAATGCAATAGATCGCTGTGGTGGGGTCGTTTATGCCCGGCGACAATGATCGCTGAGCCAATTCGACAATACGCCAGATCGAGAACTCGACATCCTGGTCGAATGTTCGATTCCGGCCGATAACAAGCTCGCTACGAAGGCTGTCAGCAACCTTATTTGTCACGCGATCACATGGATATGCCGTAAACATGCATTCGCCTTCGGTCACAAAACGACCGGGTGGGAATTCGATCCGCAAAATAAGATCATGCTTGGCGGCAATCCGCATAAGCGCTTTCATACCAACTTTCTGAACGTATCCGCTCGCATCAGCGTTGATTTTTTGGGATCCAGCATCGAAGTTGTTTGGAAGGCTACGTTGGCCCGTGCCGTCCTCGTATGCCGGCCGACCATGGCCTATTTTTTCCGGAAAGAGCCTGTCAACGGCGACGCAACCGTCGGTGACCAGCCGCTTGAGTAGCGTTTCAATGCGGATTGAAGTGGCCATGTGATGGATGAAATAAATAAGAACCCCGACGCCGACACCAGCTAGAAGCACGGCGAATGCAACGGTCAAGTGCGGAACGAAGCCTGAGTCCCCGGTGCCCCGCACCGAACGCAATACGACCAGACAATATAGGAAAGTTGCCACAAAAGTTCCGAGCACGACCTGATTGCTGCGGTCGCGCATGAAGTTTTCGAGGACCCTCGGCCCAAACTGGGAGGAGGCGAGTTGCAAAGACAGCATGGTGATCGAGAAGATCAGGCTGGCTACTGTGATCATTGAACTCGCGATCACTGACAGGATCGCTCGGGCACCCTCCGGTCCAAACGTATAGAGCAAGCCAAAATCGCTGACACTGCCAACACCAAGCCACGTATCGAATGCGATCAGCAGGAATGCCAACCCGATCGCAATCGCGCACATCATGACGGGCACAAACCAGAAACTCGAGTTCAGGCGCTCCCGGAATGCGGAAACGCGTGTCATGGAAAATGGCGTCGCGATGCTGTGATCCTTCCGATTGAGTGTAGTCCAAGGCCTTTGTAGGTCGGTGGCCTTGGGGCTGTTGTGCTGGCGAAAAACTTCCGGCCAGAGGTTACCTGCTTCGTAGAATGCACCTGTTGCGACAGTTTATGGCAATATCGATCGCTCTGCCTCCATCTGCGCTTCGGCCTTTCGAACAAACAGTTCGGCCGACATCCCAGGTGGTATCGGAGGTAGATACGAGACGGTGATTGTCCCGCCACGCTTGCTTGATCGGCTGGGCCCCCAAAATTTGCCTGAGTTCACCAAGACGGGTAGCACGGGTGCCCCCAGCTTTGAATACAGCAGCTCGACCCCACGCTTGAACCTGATTGGCTCCATCTCGTCCATACGTGTCCCTTGTGGAAAAACGAGAACCGAGCGGCCGGCGGCAAGCGCTTCACGACTCTGGTTCAGCATAGCCTTTAGTGCCTTGGACCCGCTCTCTCGATCGATGATGATCATCGGTGATTTCCGCAGGTACCAACCGATTATAGGAATCCGCAGCAGTTCCTGCTTCGCGACAATTGCTACGTCCGGGAAGAGAACCAGAGCCGCGAGCGTTTCCCAAGTGGATTGATGATTGCAGACGATGAGACAGGGTTCTGCCGGAATAAGATCGCGACCCTTCTCGACATAACGCAGCCCTACGACATGCTTCAGTCCGAACAAAATCCCGCGCACCCACAGACGAGTTGCAGCCCTAATTGCTTTTCGCGGCGACCCAACCAACCAAAAGGCCAGCACTCCCAAAGAAAACAAAGCGGTCCAGCCAGCAAGGAACCCGTCGAACAGAAGTGACTTCAATTTTATCATATTCATAAGAGATTTATCATCATCTGATGGGTGGGAGAGGTCAAGTCACGCTGTGAGAGGTGGTAGATTAAACCAACATTTGCAGTGAACGATGGGAATGAAACTGGGTCAAAGGGTGTTGTCAAACGAGTTCGGACCAGTCTCAGTAGGTGGCCAAACGCTGGAACCTATGCTGAACCCAGTTGACTGCACTGTCAGAGGAAATCTTGTTGAGGCAGGCAGGGCGAGCAATTAGCGTCGTGGGATGGCTCTGTTGCACAAGCCGGGTGATGGATTCATGTCGTGAATTCAACGTGGTAGCTGGCCCGCATGAGCAAGCCGACATCGCCTACCTACAAGACTGGACTGCCTACAATGAGGCGCTGAAGCGCCGCGGGTCACTGACGATCTGGTTCGATCCCGAGATGAACTGGGGTGCAAACCTTCCGGCAAGAGGGGCAGATCGCGGATATTCAATGACGCCGCGATCCAGACCTGTTTGACGATGAAAGTGCTTCTGTGGTTGCCGCCCTCATGCAAGAGGGTTCCGACCTTGTCGGCGTGTGATCGAGTGCGGTCTTCTGTCAGGCCTCAAGGTGCGGGACTAACAGTCCGCGGGCCGGTATGGTGATCTGCGGGTAGGGTCCAAATCTGTTCGATCGTTGCGCCTATTCGGGTCCTCGACTTCGCACACCCCCGTCACCGACGCGGGACTGCTTTCGCCGTTTTGGTGATGCGGCACCGGCCCACGCCGGATCCCGATAATTCTCCTTCTTCGTCGACATGGTCCAGATCGCGCGGGCCATCCGGTTGGCCAGCGCGATCGCGACCAACATCCGGGGCTTTCTCCCCAACATCCGCGCCAGCCAGAAGCCCTCGGGTATCGATCGACACCCCAGCCAGATCAGGCGCGACATGGCACCAATGATAAGAGGGCGGCGGATGTTGTGTCGGCCTGGTCGGCTTTCGATACCCGGCCAAGCCGTTCCTTTCCGCCTGATGAGTGCTGGCGCGGGACAAGCCCCCGTCATGCCGAGAAATCGTGGCCGCGTTGGAAGGTCGCCATGTCCGGCGCAAAGGCCTCGACCGCGAGCGCGGTCAGCGGGCCAACACCCGGCATCGTTTGCAAACGACGGGCCGCATTGTTCTTTTCTGCAACGATCTTCGCGGTTTTCGTCCGGGCATCGATGCGAACTGTCTTCTCAGCAATCTGCGCCATCAGGTCCCGGCACTCGTCACAGAGGATCGCAGGCAGGCTCGTCGAGGAGCCCCTCTATGCGCTTAAGATGGCCAATGCCCTGCGCCACCACGTGACCGAACTCGTAAAGCAGGGCTCGTAGCGTATTTACAAGCTCCGTGCGCTGGTGGAGGAGGCGCTCGTGGGCGCGAAACAGCGCGGCGCGGAACTGCTGACCTTCGGTCTTCGGTTCGACGAAGCGCATCTCGGGACGCTAAGCTGCAATAACGATGTCAGAGGTGGTCCTAGTTTTTCGACCAGCTTTCTGCCGCAATAAGCTCTCGCATTGGTTTCATGTCAGGCGGCAGCTTTCAGGTTCGAGTCTTGAGTATCATAGGCCTCTGCCGGGGTCAGCAGGCCATGCGATTAGTGCGGGCGTTTTTCGTTGTAGTAGCTGAGCCACGCGCTGATCCCACGCCTCGCCTCTGAACCGGTCTCAAAGGCGTTCAGATAGATGCACTTGTATTTCAGCGACCGCCAGAGCCGTTCGATCATTCGATTGTCGATCCATCGGCCACGCCCATCCATGGAAATCTTCACCTTGGCGTCGCGCAGCACGTCGGTGAAATCGGTGCTGGTGAATTGCGACCCTTGATCTGAGTTGAAGATCTCCGGCGGACCATATCGGGCCAAGGCGTCTTTCAAGGCTTCGATACAGAACCCAACGTCCATGGTGTTCGATAGCCGCCAACTCAGGACCTTGCGGCTGAACCAGTCCATGATAGCCACCAGGTAAAGAAACCCGCGCCGCATCGGGATGTAGGTGATGTCGGTGCAACAAACCTGGTTTGGTCGGGTGATAGGCAACTCTCTGAGAAGATATGGGTATATCTTGTGCGCGGGATGTTTTTTACTGGTCTTGGGCTCTTGGTAAATCGGGACAAGCCGCATCAGCTTCATCAGGCGCCGCACCCGGTGTCGCCCACATTTGTGGCCTTCCCGTTGCATGTGGCGGGCCATCTGCCGGGAGCCATACCACGGCGTTTCCAAGAACTGCTTGTCGATGATTTCCATGAAACGCAGGTTCTCGGCGCTTTCGCCGCGCGGCTGATAGTACAGCGCCGAGCGTGACAGGCAGAGCAGCACGCATTGGCGGCGTACGCTTATATCAGGATAATCCTGCTTCACCGCTTTTTGCCTCCAGTCCCGAGGATAAGACTGGAGGCACTGGCCAAAAAATCTCGTTCCACGACAAGCTGTCCGATTTTGGCGTGAAGTTTTTCCAGCTCTCGATCAGAAATCGACGGCGCAGCTGTCATCTTGCCATCAAACGCGGCGGCCATGTTCTCGATCGCCGCTTTCTTCCAGCCGGTGATCATCGTCGGATGAATGTCGTATTTCTTGGCCAGCTCGGCCGTTGTCAGTTCCTCGCGGATCGCTTCCAAAGCCACCTTCGCCTTGAACTCCGATGTATAGCGCTTGCGTTTCGTCATGTCGGGTCGGTCCTTCATCAGTCGCTAAAGCTTAGCAACTGGTCCGAAATCCTGCGACCACCTCTGTCCTTGGCATCGGCCACATGGTTCTTATGCCGTTTGACGAAAGGCTTGACATAGATTGGCGGGATCAGACGCACGTCATGCCCCAGCCCCTCAAATTCCCGACACCAGCCAGGCGCCGTCGCACAAGCCTCCATGGGGATCACGCATTTGGGCTACTTTGCTACGAATGCGAGCAACTGACCCCGTGATAGCTTCTTACGAAACGCAACCGAACCGTCACTGAAAGCGCCGTGCAGTTGGAAAACGCGCTTTGCCAGGTCGATACCGATGAGAGTAACTTCGGACACGGATGCTTCTCCCTTTTGTGATGGCATTAACACCCATCACAATGGCACATTGCGATGCCGTCGGGAGGGGCATCCAATCCATCGAGAGAATCACACGGAACCAACACGCAGACACTGCGCATGGATGTTGTAAACATTCAGTTAGATAAGTTTTGCTGCCAGTCGCGTCCGCTCCGGATCGCGAAATCCTTCAGTCGCGGGGGCGTCTTTCGGCACTTGTTAGTTGATCTGCATTAAAGCTCTGCCGTCCGTGCTCGGGTATTAAACTGTTAGGCGGAGCCGGTTTCCGCACTCTGCTCAATGGAGATAAAGTGTGCCCAAGGACTCAACCGATGCCCCTTTTTGCATGTCTGTTCAGGAACTGGCGGAGAAACTGGAGTCTGATCCGAAGACTGGGCTAGGCGCGGATGAGGTGAAAAAGCGGCTGGAGGCGCACGGGCCGAACCGCCTGCGCCGACAGAAAAAGAAAAGCGTACTGGCGATTCTTCTGCATCAGGTCAGCAGCATTATCGTATGGCTTTTAACAGCTGCAGCTGTGATGTCCTTCCTGATGGGGGACATCGCCGAAGGATTTGCCATCGCTTTTGTGCTGATCCTCAATTCGGCCATCGGATTCTTTACTGAACTTAAAGCATCTCGCTCCATAGAAGCGTTGATGCGCATTGCCGAGGTCCGCACGCGGGTGCGGCGTGGCGGTGAGGTCCATTCGATTGATGCGCACAAACTGGTTCCCGGCGATGTTGTGATCCTTGAGGCTGGTGATGTCGTCACTGCTGATCTGCGGCTTAGTGAAGCCTCGAACCTGCAGGCGGACGAATCCGTGCTGACGGGCGAATCCGCGCCAGTGACCAAAAATATTGAGCCAGTGGATAAGGATTCCGTCCTCGGTGACCGGCTCAGCATGGCGTTCAAGGGCACAGCGATCACTCAAGGTGCAGGTGAAGGGATCGTAACCGCGACGGGCATGGAGACAGAACTTGGCCACATCAGTGACCTGGCGCAAAGCGCAGAAGGTGAGGTCGCTCCGTTGGAGCGTCGCCTTGACAAGCTGGGCCATCGCCTTGTCTGGCTGACGCTCGCGCTTGCGGCGTTGACCATCTTTGCAGGTATTCTGCGGGGGCACGACGTGGCAATCATGGTGCAAACCGGGGTTGCGCTTGCAGTAGCCGCCGTGCCCGAGGGGCTACCGGTCGTCGCCACTCTCAGCCTTGCGCGCGGCATGCGGCGGATGAGCCAGCGCAATGCGCTGATCACCCGGTTGTCCTCAGTTGAGACGCTGGGGGCCACAACGGTGATCTTGACTGACAAGACCGGCACGCTGACCGAAAACCGCATGACGGTTGTCCAGTATTTACTTGCCACGGGTGATGTGGATGTTGAGGCCGGGGAGGCAAACGAGGGGCCGGAGCCTGATAGCCAAATGGCGTGGGCGCTCCGGATTGGAGCCCTCTGTAACAATGCAGAGCTTGGGGACGGCTCGAAGGACGGCCGGTCCGGCGACCCGATGGAAATCGCGCTGCTGTCGGTTGCGGGTCATTTCGGAGCGTCGCGGAAGATCCTTCTCGACGATACCCCGGAGGTTAAACAACATGCCTTCGATCCCGCGACGAAGATGATGGCAACCGTGCATAAGGCCAACGACGGTCATCTCTTCGCCATCAAGGGTGCACCCGAGGCGGTGATCGACGTTTGTACGAAAGTCATCGGGCAAGACGGCGCTCAGGATATGATCAAAGATTCGCGACAGGAGTGGATCAACCGCAATTCTGAGGCCGCGAAGGACGGGTTGCGCCTGTTGGCCCTCGCGATGAAAGAGGGGGCATCAAAGGATGCTGATCCTTACGAAAGCCTAACGCTTGTGGGGCTGGTCTGTTTGCTGGATCCTGTTCGTGATGACGTGCCCGCCGCCATAGAGGCAAGCCGCAAGGCAGGGGTGCGTGTGATCATGCTGACGGGCGATCACGCAGATACTGCCGAGACCATTGCCCGGCAGGCAAGCATTGGAGGCGGCGAAATGACGGTTGTCGAAAGCCGTGAAATTGCGGGGCTCGATCCGAAAACCATAAGTGAAGATGAGCGAGCGCGCATACTGGATGTGGACGTTTTCGCGCGGGTCTCGCCCGAGGCGAAACTCATGCTTGTGACCTTGTTTCAGGACGCGGGGCATGTCGTTGCCATGACCGGCGACGGTGTGAATGATGCGCCGGCGTTGAAGAAGGCCGACATAGGTATTGCGATGGGCCAGCGCGGTACGCAGGTGGCCCAGGAGGCCGCCGATATGGTTCTACAAGATGACGCCTTCGCGACCATCATTGCAGCCATGCGACAGGGACGGATTATCTTTGACAACATCCGCAAGTTCGTCATCTACCTCATGTCCTGCAATGTCAGCGAAGTCCTGATCGTGGGCTTGGCCGTAAGCGCAGGCTTCCCCACGCCGCTTCTGCCGCTTCAACTCCTGTTTCTGAACCTTGTTACCGATGTCTTCCCAGCCTTCGCACTGGGGCTAGGGAAGGGCGATGAGAACGTGATGACAAAACCGCCGCGCGACCCGGCGGAAGCCATCGTCAACGGTCGGAGCTGGATCCTGATTGGCATTCTCGCCGCGTTCATCACGATAGCCACGTTGGGCGCTTTCGCTTGTGCGCTTTTCTGGCTGGGCCTTAAATCTGGCCCGGCGGTTACAGTGGCCTTTCTGACCCTTGCGCTGGCGCAGCTTTGGAACGTGTTCAACGTGAGAGATCGCGATTCCGGCCTGTGGCGCAACGAGGTCACGCGGAATGGTTACGTCTGGGGGGCCATTGCACTTTGTTTGGGATTGATTGGCCTTGCACTATGGTTTCCTCCGTTGGCCGACCTTTTGGGCCTACCGAACCCGGGGCGTGCCGGTCTCGTTCTCGCGGTCGCTACCAGCCTAGTTCCGCTTTTGCTTGGTCAGGCATGGGTCGGGCTCGTCGAACCATCAGATCGAGACGGTAGGGGGCGAGTGACCAGCCCATGACCAGCTACGACGCGAAACCCGGTGGATTGGGAACGCAGTCACATATCGCCGTGGGGCGTTGTCAGCCGTCCACAAATGACACCACCTGACGTGGCTTAGTCAGGGGGCATTGCGGAAGCGGTTGGCTTTCAGGACGTCAACTGTTGCATCTGACGTTCACAGCGGTTCAGCGTGGGTGTTGATCTGGATCAGTGAGCCATACTGGTAGCCTGATATAATTCTGCCACCATTTCTGTCTAACTGACTAAGAAAGGTCGCGATAAAATGACTCTAGGGACAATCCTCGTTTGCCTGACAACCCCTGACCATGCTGAAACTCTGATGAAGCTAGCGGTGCCGCTTGCGCGCAAGCACAATGCACATCTCGTCGGACTTCATACATTGGAGGCTTTGGCTATATATCCGGGCATCGCGATGCACATCCCGGCCCCCGCCTTTGAATCTTTTAACAAAAGTCAGGCTAAAGAAGCTGAGGCGATCAGGGGTATCTTTGACATCTACACGAAGAACGAAGACTTCCCGAGTGAATGGCGACTTTTGAAGGCACAATCGACCTCGGCTACGGACAGAATGGTGGAAAGCGCGCGGACGGTTGACTTGGTAATCATGTCCCATGAAGACAATGCAACCGAACGCTATGACCAGCGCAATGCGCGCAGCACCGTCATTCGGAGCAGCGGTCGCCCTGTCATCGTCGTGCCACTGGGATATGAGGGGCCGACAGTCGGGGAAAACATCCTGTTGGGTTGGACTAGTACGCGCGAAGCGGCGCGGGCGTCACACGATCTTTTGACGGTCGTTGATGAGGGTGCCGCGGTATGCGTCCTGCAAGTGGGCGTGGGGCAACAGGCGGCGCTTGCATCATCGGATACAATTGAACTTGCCAATATGTATGCACGGCACGGGCTGAAAGTTTCGCTGGAGCAACGAGATGGAACGACCAAAAGCGTTGCAGAAATTATTAACCAAACCGCCTTTGAGAAAGGAACAGATCTGATCGTCGTTGGTGCCTTTGGCCACTCCAAAGCATATGATTTCGTAGTCGGGGCGGCCACATATGACTTGCTGGATAGGGCAAAGTGCCCGGTCATGTTCAGCTCCTAGTCCGGATCGGCCGTGTCATCAAGTTCCGCGACGAAGAGATCGACTACACGGACGAGGTTGCCTCACCGATGAAGTCCTCCAAGCGGTCCGGAAAAAGCACCGACTTGCCCCGATCAACACCGTCAATGAAACCCGCCATGCGAACCCCCGCTGTCCTGTGAGAGGCTACCACAGCGGGCAGTTTCTATACAGCTTAGGCTCAAGATTGAAGTGCGACACCTTGCGCCCTGAGGGCATAGGATGTTGCTATGGAAAGCCATTACAAACACCTGAACGCCGAGGAACGCGGCGTAATCTTTGCAGAACATCAACGGGGTTCAAGCCTGCGTGAGATTGGCCTTCTTCTGGGGAGGCATCACGGCACTATCGGGCATGAATTGAAGCGGGGCGGCGTGCCTGGTGGCTACGATCCTCAGGTGGCACGGCGTGCTTATCAGACTGCGCAGCGACGTTCTGGTCGGCCGCGAAAATTGGCCCCTGGTGCCCCATTTTATGATTGGGTGCGCAGCCGTCTGATCTATTGGCGCTGGTCGCCAGAGCAGATCGCGGCCAGACTACGGCTTATGCATCCAGATGATCCCAGTCAGCGCATCAGTCACGAAGCGATCTATGCTGCTATCTACGCTCAACCACGCGGCGAGTTGAAAGTGCTGATGATTGAGGCGCTGAGGCAGGCCAAGCCGAAACGCGGCATGCGACGCACGACCTTAGCGGGCTCAGCTATAGTACCGGAAACGTTGCGCATCATCCATCGTCCCGAAGACATTGAGGCACGCCTGGTTCCTGGCCATTGGGAAGGAGATCTGATCAAGGGGGCCTTTAATCGCTCAGCGATAGGCACGGTTGTGGAACGCAAGACGCGCTTCGTCATTCTCAGCAAGATGCAGGGCTGTACCGCCAACGCTGCTCTCGAAGGGTTTACGCGGCAGATGAAGCGTCTGCCCGTAGCGTTGCGCCAGTCGATGACTTATGATCGTGGTTCTGAGATGGCATGCCACCCAGAACTCTCTCGCCGTCTGAAGATCGACATCTGGTTTTGTGATCCTCACGCACCGTGGCAACGCGGGTCAAACGAAAACACAAATGGCCTGCTCCGCCAGTTCTTCCCGAAAGGGACCGACCTAAGCTGCCTCAGTCAAACCGCCCTGAACGACGTTGCACGCATGATGAACCACCGTCCTCGTAAGACACTAGGATGGAGAACTCCCGCCGAAGCCATGGCCGAAGAACTTGCGGCCATTAAATCAACTGTCGCACTTCAAACCTGAATCCAAGGGGTTAAGAACCCGTTCTAAACCATGATGGTGAAGCGCTGACAAAGGCACCGACCGCGTGCGGCACCCCTAGACATCGATTTTGGCATGCCACCGCTACCGGCAGACAAACGCCACTGGTGTCG
>Ga0222645_101039_pt1 | contig 13258 bp, 17 predicted proteins | sample AntAcemetagen292_FD_179881 | JGI IMG/M metagenome (GOLD analysis project Ga0222645, IMG submission 179881) | Saline water microbial communities from Ace Lake, Antarctica - #292 | ecosystem: Environmental > Aquatic > Non-marine Saline and Alkaline > Saline | place: Antarctica: Ace Lake | collected...
GCTCATCTATCGCCAACTTATAGCCCATGCCCCTGACAGTTTGGATCAGTTTTGGTGTAAACGAATCATCTATTTTCGCCCTTAGCCTCCTAATTGCCACATCGATCACGTTGGTATCACTATCAAGTTCATATCCCAAACTTGTGATGCTATTAGAGAGCGAGGTAACACTTCCCCTTGTCTTCGTACCATGAGTTCAAGCAGCGTAAATTCCTTTGTCGTAAGGCTTATCTTTTTACCCGCCCTTGTTGCTACTCGGGAGGGAATATCTAATTCAAGATCAGCGATATTAATTGTATTTGATGGTACGGATGTGCCTCTTCTTAGCAGTGTTCGCACTCTCGCGAGTAATTCAGCAAAAGCAAATGGCTTGACTAAATAATCATCTGCACCGAGTTCAAGACCTTTTACTCTGTCTTTGACACTATCGCGAGCAGTTAAAAACAACACCGGAGTATGATTATCAGACTCCCTTAAAGAGCTTAAAATCTTCCATCCATCTATATCTGGCAGCATTACATCGAGGATCACCAGTTCAAAATTACCTGTCATTGCCTTGTGGTGGCCATCCAGTCCGGTTCTTGCTAATTCTACGACGAAGCCAGATTCGGTTAGGCCTTGCTTTATATAATCTCCGGTTTTCGTTTCGTCTTCCACGACAAGGATCTTCATTTTAACCTCGTTAGTTATTGAAAGGTGTTGCGTATTCAATCGATCAAAGCTGAAAACTCAAACTGCATTACCCAGAATAACCAATTTACCTGATAATCGTTTACTAACAACCAATATAAAATACAAATCAGTACAACAGGGGTTAATTACCCGTTGATTACAAAAATGTAATCAACGGGTAATGGCTAAGACATGTTAGATGAGTATGGTGATTTGTATTAATTCTTCAATACAGCATGATTGCTTAAGCTTAAGGACCCAAGTGTTATACAACATCACCAAAATTATCATGATATTTTTCATGCTCACAGCGCAGATAGGGGAGTCTTTTGCTCTTTCATCTAAGCCGTGCGTTGATGATGGCATGATGGTGATGAACGGTATAAAAATGGATCATTCTAAAGCCTCTACGACCATGAATAAATCTAGCTTGGTTACAGATGAAGATTGTTGTCAAAAAGATTGTTGTTGCCCTATGGGCTTGACGACTGTTGCAGTGCCAGGTGAACCAAATATCGACACGCCTATTGATTACAAATCGATTCAATCCTTAGCGAGTCATTCAAATGCACATAAAGTATTTTTAGCTCTCCCTCAAAGACCCCCCAAAACAACTCTTTCTTAAGCAGCATAGATCTGCCTGAAATTTAACATTCCAAGTTACTTGGAATTGATTTGTTTCGACATTGTGATGCGCAATGTCAAAAAGAAAGAGAATATTTAAATGAGTTTAAAAACAATGTTTCCAGTAAAAATACGGGTCATCTTATCTGTTTTGTTTGTTGTTGCTTGTTCTGATGTATCCACACTGGAGACGAGTGCAAAAGTAGGTAAAGAATCAATAACTAACGAGGCCATAGAACTAACCGTTTATAAAAGCCGTTCATGTAAATGCTGTCAAAAGTGGGTGACATATATCGAGGAACATGGTTTTGAGACTGATGTAAACAACATTACGCTTTTGTCTAAGTTAAAAGACAAAAAAGGTATCCCTGCAAACTATCGTTCTTGCCATACCGCTGAATCAAATGATGGATACCTTTTTGAAGGGCATGTACCTGCCAAATTTATGAAACAGTATTTAGCCAATGTACCAGAGGGGTCAATCGGTCTTTCTGTTCCAGCGATGCCAGTTGGAACGCCTGGCATGGAGGTAGGGGATCGATTCATGCCTTACAACATCTTACTTCTTAATGAAGACGACACTGTATCTGTATATAAGCAGGTGATGACTTACGAGGAACAGTTCTAATGAATAAGCTCAATGAGAATCGTAAATTCTACACGAAATTCGGTGCAGGGATTTTAGTGTTTACCTTTTTATCCGTTGGTGCCACTGAGTTTCCAGTGATGAACGCTAACGCACCTTTATCTTTTGAAAAGGCTGTTAGGGCAGCTCAAAAAAATGATCCTTGGTTAACCGGGAATGTTCATAAACAAAGAGCCATCGAATCGATGAGTATTGCGGTAAATACATTACCAGATCCTAAGGTGTCGATTGGTCTGGCAAACTTGCCGACTGACGGTTTCGATTTTGGTCAGGAAGGCATGACACAGGCAAAAGTCGGCATTACACAAATGTTTCCTCGTGGGGATACCTTAGGTATTAAAAGCCAACAACTAAAAACTCAAAGTGAAGCGTTCCCCTATCAACGAAAAGACAGGGAATCAAAAGTAGAAGTTACTGTAGGAAGCTTATGGTTGGATGCTTATCAAGTTCAGCAAAGTATCGCATTAATTGAAAGTAACAGATCGCTGTTTGAACAGTTAGCCGATGTAGCTGAAGCAAGTTATTCATCCGCTTTAGGTAAAACTCGGCAGCAAGATATTGTTCGAGCACAACTTGAGCTAACTCGATTAGAAGATAGATTAGATCGACTAGAACAACAGAAAAACCGCTATGAAGGCATGCTTTCACAATGGCTTACCACGTTTTCTTCTGAAAATACTGCTGAATATGATGCCCCATTAACGTCTGACTTTACATTGCACAACATCGTTCTTAGCCAAAAACTACCTCAAATAGACTTACTTAACCGTGACTTAGTCTACAAAGAAACTTGGCTTAAGCCAGGAGAGTTGGTCGCATATTTCTCAAATCATCCTTCTGTTGTCGCTATAGATAAGACAGTCAATGCCACTAAAGCAGGGATCCAATTGGCGAAGCAAAAGTACAAACCTGAATGGGGAGTCAACGCAAGCTATGGCTATCGCGGGGATGATCCTGTTGGCAGAAGCCGAGCTGATTTGTTTTCTGTTGGAGTAATGTTTGATTTACCCCTTTTTACTGAAAACCGACAAGATAAAGAGGTGCAATCAGCAATATATGCAACAGAGGCTGTGAAAACCGAAAAGTTACTGTTACTAAGACAACTGCTAGGGGCTTATTCGAGCGCAAAAGGAAGGTTATTGCGCTTAATCGACAGGCAAAATCTATATAAAACTAAATTATTACCACAAATTTATGATCAAGCAGAAGCCTCTTTGACTGCTTATACCAATGATGACGGTGATTTTTCAGACGTTGTTCGTTCACGTATTGCCGTGTTAAATGCCGAAATAGACGAGCTAACGCTCAACGTAGAAGAGCAGAAAATACGGCTAGAGCTTAATTACCTTTTTATCGACAGTCTCGATCCTTCAACCACGAAAAATAATATGAATTTATCTAATAGCCGCCAATACACTGCTATTTCTGGAGAAAAACAATGAGCACATACATTTTAGGGATGCACATTAAACCCATAGTAATTGGCATGATTGTAGGCGGCATTCTCACTTTTGGTGCCACTTATTTTATTGCTCCTTCAGGAAGCGACCCAATAACTAGCGCAGTATCTGATGAGAAAAAGCCGATTTATTGGGTTGCACCAATGGATGCAAACTATAAAAAAGATAAGCCAGGTAAATCGCCAATGGGGATGGATTTAGTGGCGGTCTATGCTGATGACGGAAAAGGACCTGATGAAGGTCCTGGTACAATTCGCATTTCACCTGATGTAGTAAATAACTTAGGGGTACGTACCACAACGGCACGTTACAAATCATTACATACCCAAATAAACACAGTGGGTTATGTTGCTTATAATCAGGACAAACTTGTACATATTAACCCACGTGTTCAAGGATGGATCGAAAAGCTCTATGTTAAGGCTACTGGAGATCCTGTTAAAAAAAACCAACCACTATACGACATCTATTCTCCTGAATTAGTTAATGCACAAGAGGAGTTGTTATTGGCGTTAGACAGAAATAATGGTCGATTAATCACGGCTGCTGAAAATAGATTATCAGCACTACAGTTACCTAAATCGGCTATTGAAAAACTCAAAAAAACCAAGAAAGTTCAGCAGAACATCACTTTTTATTCTCCGCAAAATGGCGTGGTTGAAAACCTTAAGATACGCGAAGGTGTTTTTGTTAAACCTGGCTCAACGTTGATGTCTATAGTCGACCTATCAGAAGTGTGGGTTGAGGCAGAAGTATTTGAAAAACAGGCTGGCCTAGTTAAAAATTCTACACCGGTCACTATGACACTTGATTATTTACCTGGTAAAACGTGGGAAGGCCAAGTGGATTATATCTATCCAACACTTGACGCTAAAACACGTACGGTCAAAGTACGTTTGCGCTTCGATAATGAAGAGGGTGAATTTAAGCCTAATATGTTTGCGCAAATTGCTATTCATACGACAGGTGATGAACAAGCACTACTTATTCCAAAAGAGGCGCTCATTAGAACAGGTAATCAAGACAGGGTTGTGCTGGCACTGGGCGAAGGTAGCTTTAAGTCAGTTGAAGTGTCTGTTGGTCGCTATGACAGCGAAAGCGTTGAAATACTTAAAGGGCTTAACGACGGAGAAAGAGTTGTCAGTTCAGCGCAATTCTTACTCGATTCAGAATCCAGTAAATCATCTGATTTTAAACGCATGAATCATGAGGTTACTCAAGATGAGTCAACACAGATGGATATGAGTGATAGTAATAATAGTAATGATAGCGTTTCTTTAGCCACAGTGAACGGTACGGTTGTTTCGGCAATGGTCGACCATCGAATGGTCACCATCGACCGAGAAGCCATTATTGAGTGGGGACGTGAGGCAGACAGAGTTGATTTTATTGTTGATGATAATGTTGATATGAGCTTATTTTCAAATAATGCTTATGTGATGTTCACCTTTGAAATTAGAGAGGATAATTTTATTATCGTCAGCGCGATGGCAATGGAAATGCCGAAAACTAAGCCTGCAATGAAAGATACTGCTAACGACAAAGGAGAATAATGATGATCACGTCGATTATTCGTTGGTCTGTTAGCAATCGATTTTTCGTATTACTAGCCACATTTTTATTGGTTGGCGTTGGATTATATTCTGTCAGCAAAACACCGATTGATGCACTGCCTGATTTATCAGATGTGCAAGTGATCATTAAAACAAGCTATCCCGGTCAAGCACCACAAGTTGTTGAAGATCAAGTCACTTACCCCATGACTACTGCCATGTTGTCTGTGCCGGGTGCCGTTACCGTGCGAGGTTATTCATTCTTTGGCGATTCATATGTTTACGTTATTTTTGATGAAGATACCGACCTGTATTGGGCACGTTCAAGGGTACTTGAGTATTTAAGTCAAGTTGCTCCAAGTCTACCCGCTGATGCAAGACCTCAATTAGGTCCCGATGCAACTGGCGTTGGTTGGGTGTATTTGTATGCCCTAACCGATAAAACAGGCCAACATGATTTAAGTCAATTACGCAGTATACAAGACTGGTTTTTAAAGTTTGAATTGCAAACTGTACCTGGCGTATCAGAAGTGTCTGCGCTTGGCGGTATGGTCAAACAATATCAGGTAAAAGTTGACCCTGATAAGTTACGTGCTTTTGGTATTCCACTTTCTCATATTCAAATGGCCATTAAACAAGGTAATCAGGAAATAGGGGCATCAGTGATTGAGATGGCTGAAGCTGAGTATATGGTTAGAGCAACGGGTTACATCAAAGGTGTAGATGATTTAGAAAACATTCCATTAGGAGTTAACGAAAATGGTACGCCATTACTGTTAAAGGATGTGGCAGATATTGGCACTGGCCCGCAGATGCGCCGTAGTGTTGCGGAGCTTAACGGCGAAGGTGAAACCGTTGGTGGCATAGTCGTAATGCGTTTTGGCGAAAACGCTCAGCAAGTGATTAAAAGTGTCAAAGAAAAACTTGAGCAACTAAAGAAGGGACTGCCAGAAGGCGTTGAGATAGTACCTGTTTATGATCGTTCTGCTTTGATTGAACGGGCAGTCGAAAATGTAGCATCTAAGTTGCTTGAAGAGTTTGGTGTCGTCGCTTTAGTTTGTATTATATTTTTATTCCATGTTCAATCTTCCCTCGTTGTAATAGTGAGTATCCCAGTTGGTATTTTGACCGCATTCATCGTCATGCATTGGCAAGGGTTAAACGCTAACATCATGTCATTAGGAGGGATCGCTATAGCTATTGGGGCAATGGTTGATGGTGCGATTGTGATGGTTGAAAATATGCATAAGCACATGGAGAAAACACCCCTGACAAAAGAAAATCGTTGGCAAATAGTGACTGAATCTGCCAGTGAAGTAGGTCCTGCACTGTTCTTTAGTTTATTAATTATTACGGTTAGTTTTTTCCCAGTGTTTACTTTAGAAGCCCAAGAAGGTCGAATGTTTGCTCCGCTAGCATTTACTAAAACGTATGCCATGGCTGCTTCTGCTGCATTGGCCATTACGTTAGTACCGGTACTGATGGGGTATTTTATTCGAGGTAAAGTGCTACCTGAACATAAAAACCCTGTTAATAGATTCTTAACCTATATCTATATGCCAGCGTTAAAAGCCGTTCTACGTTTTCCCAAAGTGACGCTAGTCGCGGCATTAGCTGTGCTTGCTATTGGCATCTATCCACTGGATAAAATAGGCAGTGAATTTATTCCGCCGCTTGATGAAGGTGATTTGATGTATATGCCTACGACGTACCCCGGTATTTCTATAGGTCAGGCTCGACAACTTTTGCAACAAACTGACAAGTTGATTAAAACGGTTCCAGAAGTAAAAACAGTGTTTGGTAAAGTCGGTCGTGCGGAAACGGCAACCGACCCAGCACCTCTTACCATGATAGAGACCTTCATCCAGTTAAAACCTCATGACGAATGGCGAGAAGGGGTCACCACAGAAAGCTTGAAGACAGAGCTAGATGCATTGGTCAAACTACCAGGGGTAACTAACGCTTGGGTTATGCCAATTAAAACCCGTATTGATATGTTAGCAACAGGCATTAAGACACCTGTAGGAATAAAAATTGCTGGCCCTAAGCTGGAGGTTATTCAAGAGATAGGTAAGCAAATAGAAGTGATTTTAGCTGATGTTCCCGGCACTGCCTCAGTTTATTCAGAGCGTGTTGCCGGTGGTCGGTATATAAAAGTGGATATCCAACGGGCAAAAGCGGCTCGTTACGGATTGAATATCGCTGAAATACAACAAGTGGTGGCTACCGCTATTGGTGGTATGAATGTTACTCAAACGGTTGAAGGTTTAGAGCGTTATCCTGTGAATTTACGTTATCCACAAGACTATCGTGATTCGCCTGAACAGCTATCATTGCTGCCTATTGTTACCCCTAATGGACAACGAATTTCATTGGGAGATGTTGCTAATATCATCTTGGAAGATGGCCCTGCGGGTATTAAATCTGAAAATGCACGCCTCAATGGTTGGGCATTTGTTGATATCGATGGCGTTGATGTAGGGACCTATGTTGAAGCTGCACAGAAAGTGGTGGCAGATAAATTAGATTTACCTGCTGGTTACTCTATCTCTTGGGCGGGTCAATATGAATACATGCAACGTGTAAAAGCTAAGCTGACTTACATTGTGCCATTAACCTTATTTATCATCGTTATATTACTTTATCTTAACTTTCGTAACGTGATTGAAGTTGCGATGATCATGGGTACTTTACCGCTAGCCATGGTGGGTGGCATATGGTTGATGTATTTAGAAGATTTTAACTTCTCTGTGGCGGTTGGAGTGGGTTTTATAGCGCTAGCAGGAGTTGCAGTAGAAATTGGTGTCATTATGCTGGTCTATCTAAACCAAGCTTATCAAGCAATGCTGAATGAACATCGCTTAAAAAATATTTCTACATCAAAAGACGACCTTTTACAGGCGGTGCTTCATGGCGCGGGAATGCGCGTTCGTCCTGTGATGATGACATCAGCGACCATTTTTATTGGTTTATTACCAATTTTGTATGGTTCAGGTACTGGTTCAGAGGTGATGAGTCGTATTGCAGCCCCTATGGTTGGTGGCGTGTTAAGTGCAGTTATATTGACGTTACTTGTGTTACCTGCCTTATTTTATATATGGCGTTCGTCATCAATAAAAAATACAGATCCAAAAGCATAATGGTATGAATTTATAAAAACGAAGAAACTTGATGCAAACAACATTGCATTGAATGAGTTTACCCAGAAAACCTTAATGACTAACGCAGGAATAAACCATGAAAACAGGCTTAATTAAAACAATCAGTAAAATCACTTTGGTATTAATACCCACACTTACTTTATCAATGACAGCTTTGGCGCATGATCCCAAGTTGCACGCAAAAAAATCTGAAAACGCTGAAAAAGCTGATTGCAGCAAAATGGATCACAGCAAGATGGATATGAAAGATCCTGTCGCGATGGCCATGATGAAAAAATGCATGAAACAAGCAGAAGTTTCAAGCGACAAAATGGACGGAATGATGGATGGCAAAATGGATCACAGCGAAATGGGTGAAAAGATGGATCACAGCGAAATGAATGATAAAGACATGAAGAAAGACATGAAGAAAGATAAGCACAGCAATCATTAAATAAATCTGAGAAGACACTCAGCGCTAAATCATGGGCTAAGTGTCTTTAAACTTAAGAGGACAGGCTATGAAAATATTTAAATTATTACTGCTACTTGTCGTGTTAGGCATAGCAGCCGCTACAACTGTTATTTACTCAGGCATTGTTAATGTGGCAGCCGATGAATCTCACAGCGACTTAGTTTATTGGCTTTTAGAAGAAACCAGAGAAGCGTCGATAAAAAAGGCAGCTGAAGATATTGAAGTGCCAAATTTAGTTGGTCCTGAACTACTTCTTAGTGGCGGCGTTGATTATAACTTTATGTGTGCAAGCTGCCATTTAAAACCAGGACAAAATCAAAGTGATATGAGTGTGGGTTTATACCCAGCACCACCTAATCTAACCATTGCTCCTGAAAGCCATGAAGGTCATGAGCACGGTGATGAGGAACAAAGTGCTCGTAAAAACTTTTGGGTGATTAAACACGGTATCAAAGCGTCTGGCATGCCTGCCTGGGGTAAAACCCATGATGATAAACGGATTTGGGCAATGGTGGCATTTATAAACAGATTACCCACATTAACACCAGAGCAATATCAAATAATTACAGCAATAGAATAAAAACAACTCAGAATAGAGATTATTATATGAAAATTACAATGCTAATACAGACACTTCTTTTGTTACTTGGCGTGTGTTCTAGCAGCACTGCTTTTTCTCACGGGGATGAAAAACATCAAGATAAGCAAGTTATGTTCACAGGAACGGACACGGATGCGGGGCAAGTAGTAGTCGCATTCCACAAAGCGCTTGAATTTGGAGATGCAGTGAAGGCTAGAAGTTTACTGGCAGATGATGTACTAATAATAGAAGGAGCCGGAGTTGAACGCAGTGCCGATGAATATGCTAGCCATCATATGTTATAAGATATGAAATATTTACAAGCTATCGACGTAAAAACACTGGAACATCATGTCCAGGTGTTTAGTTCAATCGCCATTTCAATTTCCAGAAGCTCAAACAAAGGTGTTTATAAGGGCAAGCAAGTCGATAGCGCAGGGAACGAAACAATGACCTTAATGCAAGACAGTGATGGTTGGAAGATTGCTAACATCCATTGGTCTAACTAACGAGCATTCTGCCTGAATTAATGTTTGAAATTTAGAATTAAAGATCGAAACTATGTATAAATAAAATTGCACAATGTCAGACTGTTTGCTTTGGCGCGCAATACACTTGATACAACGTGGCGATAATCGCCTCTACTTCTTCACTGGCCAATGAGTAGTAGATCGTCTGCGCATCACGTCTGGTGGTCACTAACTTTTCTCGGCGCAACTGGCCGAGGTGTTGTGATAGGCTTGATTGTGGGATCCCAATCTGTTCATTTAATTCTGAGACCGAGCGCTCCCCATCATTTAATAAACACAAAATCATCAACCTACGTTGATTAGCCATGGCCTTTAACATTGCCGCTGCCTTTTCGGCGTTGGCATACATGTCTTGTATTTCCATTAATCTTACTTATTTAAATTTGGACGTCACTAGCATACCAATCAACATGCACAATACAAAGATCCAAATTGCGGGCGAACCACCGGAAAGGTTGGTTAAACCCGGTCCGGGGCAAATACCACTTAATCCCCAACCAATTCCAAACAAAGATGAGCCGATAATCAACGGTTTATCTAGATTACTTTTTTGCGGTACATGATAAGGGCCGCCTAATAGAGTGGTTTGACGAGGCTTAACCAGAAAATGATAACCGGGTAGGTATGCCGCTATCCCCCCTAACATGACGAAGGCTAACGTGGGATCCCAATCACCTAATATGTCTAAAAACCCCAACACTCTAGCTGGATCGACCATAGTTGAAATGGTTAAACCCGCACCAAAGAGCAGACCCGCAAATAATGCAGTCAAATTATGTTTCATGGTCGCTATCCTATAACGTGATTAACAATAGCGACGGTAACAATAGCGCTAAGCATGAAGATTATTGTGGCAACTACCGAGCGTTTAGATAATCGACTAATTCCGCATATCCCATGGCCACTGGTACATCCTGAACCGTAATGAGTACCAATGCCGACAAGCAATCCGGCGATGGCCAACTGTGGTAGACCAACAGGAATGCTAGTGGGCAATCCGTAACCTATTAATGTGGTAATCAACGGTGCTGTGATTAAGCCAATTAAAAACAACCAGCGCCACCAATTAGCTGGCGCTAAAGAGGTGATTGCACTGTGGGTGATCCCAGATATCCCAGCAATACGGCCATTAAATAACATCAATATCAAGGCCGCGACACCAATTAGTATTCCGCCTATCAAGGCCTGCAGATAAATAGTTTCCATCGTATTTATTTCCTTTTCAGGTTGTTACCCTATCGGTTAAAGGGATTTTAATATAACGAACACCATTGCTTTCAATTTCAGGCAACGATGCTCCCCACAAATTAACTTGTAAAGACGGATACAACAATTTGGGCGCGCCAAGGGTGGCGTCACGTTTTGTACGTAATTCGACATATTCGATTTTATGTTTGTCACTATTGACATGAATGTTAGATTCACGACTTTCTTTCACGGTAGTTTGATACCGCAGTTCACGCCCATCCGGCTGATAATCATGACAAACCCAAATCTTGTAGTGATCCGGCAGTTCATGTAGCCGAGCTATGCTATCCCATAAAATTTCTGCATCGCCGCCAGGAAAATCACACCGAGCGGTGCCTCCATCAGGCATAAACAAAGTATCGCCAACAAATACATTGTCTTCAATTAAATAACTAAGACTATCACTAGTATGACCTGGGGTAGAGATACCAGACAATGAGGATGAACCAAATTTGAGTTCTTCTCCCTCTGTTAATAAATAATCAAAGTCATGCTGTTCACTAGGGACACTATTGGCTCGATTAAAGATCTGGGCAAAACGTGACTGGACTTCGGTGATCCCCTGACCAATTACCGTTTGGGCTCCCGTTTGTCGACGTAAATAATTTGCCGCACTGAGGTGATCGGCATGGGCGTGGGTATCGAGAATCCAAACAAGGTTTAGGTTGTTGTCGCGAATATAAGCTAACTGCTGATTAGCAAATTCTGCAGTGACTTCTCCTGAGGCCAAATCGAAATCTAATACGCTATCAATGATCACGGCATGTTGCTGACTGCTGTCTATCACTAAATAACTTAATGTGCCGGTGTTTTGGTGAAAAAACACCTTAACTTGAACTGTCATGATTAACTCCTTGCTTATGTTACCTAAAGTATCGTATATTCGTAATATATGATATTAATTATAATTTGTACAACCTTATGTCGTTAATGTTGCTGTTAAGCTCCATAATTATTGGTTTAAGTTTGGGTCTATTAGGCGCAGGCGGCTCAATCCTAACGGTGCCGGCATTGACTTTAATTCTGGGCATGGAAGAGAAAACTGCCGTCACCAGCTCGTTAATGATCGTAGGGCTTATTGCGTTAGTGGGAGCCCTTAAAGCTTATCGTCAAGGTGAATTACAGAAGCGCCTAATATTCAGTTTTGGTTTGGTTAGCCTGCCTTTTGCCGCCCTCGGTGCGCGTCTAGGCATGTGGATGCCGGCAGGAGGTCAAACCTTATTACTGGTCGGAGTAATGCTAATCGTCTCGCTCAAAATGCTGCGCAATAAAACTTCAGCCGCAGCGACCACGCCCAGTACAGTTGCCCTGTTAATTGCAGCCGCAGCAGTGGGATTATTAACCGGTATTGTCGGGGTGGGCGGGGGATTTTTAATCGTGCCTGCCCTGCTGGTATTTGCCGGTGTGAATATGACTACAGCCGTCGCTAACAGCCTAGCACTAATAGTGATCAACGGTATAACCGCTTTTCTAACCATTAGCTTAAGCAATCAATCCCCAACCTTAGACTGGGTCGTTATTCTGACTATGGCGGGCGTGGGCGCAATCGCTGTGTTAGCTGGCCAAAACCTCGCTTCACATCTACCACAACAACTGTTAAAACGCGGCTTTGCAATGATCCTACTGGGGTTAAGTGTATGGCTAATCATCGACCAATTTATAATTAGGTAAAAATGATGCAAAACAAAATTTTAGGTTATGAACAATATGTTCAAAAATTAAAACAAGAAGTTACTGAGATTAGCCCCAAGACCTATCTACAATCAACTAGCCGCTATCCTGTATTAATCGACGTTCGGGAGTCTCAAGAATGTCAGACTGGCATATTGCTAGGAGCGCAGATGATCCCCCGTGGATTATTAGAAGCGAAACTTATGGATATGCCAATCTGTCAACAACAACCCAAACCACTTGAATGGCTAACCGAGCAAAACATTTTGTTATATTGCCACACAGGTAGCCGTTCTGCCCTAGCTGCCCATTCATTGCAGCAAATGGGCTTTAGCAAGGTATTTTCTTTAGCCGGTGGCGTCGAGCAATGGCGTAAACTAGATTTGCCGATTACCAACAGTGAGAATAGATAGCACTGTATTACGGGTATTATATCGACAACAGACATTGCCGATAGAGGCAACACTATTTTTAGTGGTAATTAGGAATTCATTGATATTAGTTATTTTGAGTATTGATACGTAATGCATATCTTGCATTCAACCTCGAAGTGCATAAACGATTTATGCTGCTAATGCAGCCATATGGTTACCCATTAATTTGCTTGGCGTTTGGTAATTTAGCCTTTTTCTGGGCCGATTGTTCAACTCAACTATTAC
>Ga0222645_101042_pt1 | contig 13250 bp, 15 predicted proteins | sample AntAcemetagen292_FD_179881 | JGI IMG/M metagenome (GOLD analysis project Ga0222645, IMG submission 179881) | Saline water microbial communities from Ace Lake, Antarctica - #292 | ecosystem: Environmental > Aquatic > Non-marine Saline and Alkaline > Saline | place: Antarctica: Ace Lake | collected...
GCCCACTGCAGCACCTCGAGGTGCCCGCCCTCTGCCGCCCTCGAGCACGTCCACTCGTCCCACGGACAGCCGTTCGCGCGCGCCCACTGAAGCACCTCGAGGTACCCGCCCTCTGCCGCCCTCGTGCACGTCCAATCGTCCCACGGACAGCCGTTCGTGCGCGCCCACTGCAGCACCTCGAGGTGTCCGCCCAACGCCGCGTGCGCGCACGCTGCCTCGTTCCACGGACAGCCGTTCGCGCGCGCCCACTGCAGCACCTCGAGATGCCCTGCGAGCGCCGCCTGCCAGCACGTCCCCTCGTGCCACGGGCAGCCATTTGCGCGTGCCCACTGCAGCATCTCGAGATGCCCTCGTTTTGCCGCTTCGGCACAGATGCTTGCACAATACGGATCATTCTCCCGAAGCAAGCGCTTCAGCGTACCAAAACACCCAAACTTCACGGCGTGGAACACATCCATCTCATCAAACCTACGTCCCGTCGCCGCCACGGCGTTGCGCATCCCACGACTCACCAGTCGGAGCCGTGCGAGATCGGCGGGATCGTCGAGATTTTCAGATCTGAGGATATGCTCGACGACGATGTGGTCGGGAAGGTCGGGGATCGCGGCTTGCGCGTCGGCAAGGCCCGCGGGAGTAGTGGCGGTCGCGATATCACCGCTCGCGGCAGTCATGGCGGTATGTGACGCGTAAGAAGACATGTGAAGGGTGGCGTGTGCGCGTCGTTGTGGCAGAAGTTTTCTTCTCGAGCGTTACACCGTCCGAGGCTTTTCAAAACGATGCCGATTTCTTACCTGATTTGGCTCCGGCCTCGAGAGCGCCTCGCGCGTTCCCCTCGACAGTTCGCGACCGATAGAAAGAAGATGAAAGACCAAGAAGATGAACATTTCGTGTAAATTCGTTCAATCACAACGCGCGTGCATCGTTCGTCTTTCGTCTCACCGTGCGTGTTTCTCATAGTGTGCTGTATGTCATTTCGAGTGCGGCTGGTCAAACACTCATCTCGGTGAGGAGCTGGTTGATGGTCTGCTCATGCTCATCGCTGTCGCTATCGCTATCGTTCCTCCACGGTTCGCCCAAAGAGCTGATATCACTATCGTCATCAGAAGTTGCCGGCGAAACATCCGGCACATTCCAGTTCTCCAACATCTCATCATGCTCCTCGGAACGCGGGCAACCGTTTTGTATCAACCACGCATACACTTCAAAGTGCCCTCCCTCCGCCGCCACCCACGCGCACGCTCTCTTGTTCCATGGGCACCCATTCGCACGCAGCCACTTTAGCATCTCGAGGTGTCCGCCCCACGCCGCGTTCATGCACGCCTGCTCCTCGCGCGGGGGGCAACCGTTTGCACACAACCACTTTAACACGTCGAGGTGCCCGCCCTCCGCCGCGTACGTGCACGTATCCCCGTCCCACGGGCAGCCGTTCGCGCGCGCCCACTTCAGTACCTCGAGGTGTCCGCCCAACACTGCATTGCCGCACGTCAAATCGCTCCACGGACAGCCGTTCGCGCGCGCCCACTTCAGCAGCTCCAGCTGCCCGCCTCTCGCCGCTTCGGCTCAGAGGCAATTTCTGCAAAACGCCGAGTTCTCTTGCGGATCCATCCGAGGACTTCGCCGCCGAAGCAAGCGCTTCACCGAAGCCAAGCACCCGATCTTCGCGGCGTCGAACATATCCACCTCTTCAGTCCTATGCCCCGTCGCCGCCACCGCGTCGCGCATCGCAGGGCTCACTACGCAGAGCCGTGCGAGTTCGGCGGGATCGTCCCCAAAATTTTCAGATCTGAGAGCGTGCGTGACGACGATGTCGTCGAGAAGGCCCGGGATGGCTTCCTGCGTATCGCCGTCGAGGCGCGTTGGTTTGCACGCGTCAATTTCTATACCACACGCCGCGTTGGAAGACATACTGGTGGGTGTGTCGTCGTTCGAGTGTGCGCTTCGTTGTGGCTTCGAAATGCGTTCCTTCTCGGCAGACCTTTTCTTCTGCTCCTTCTTTTCCCAGGTCGTTCCGTCCTTGTGCGTCCAGTCCGCGCAGTGCGTGATGTTGCGGAGGGACATCGCGTTCTTCGCGCCCTGCTCCGTGCAGCTGAAGGTCTTACAGATCTCGTGGAGGGTGTGGTTCGCCGCGGTCTTCGCGGTAAGCCAGCTGCGAACGAGAGGAGGAGAAAGTCAGGTCGCGGTCGAAGGGTTCTTGGAAGGGCCAGAAACTCGACTCGTCCTTACGTGAAGTCGGGGTGCACTTGGTGCGGGTGCGTCTCGTCTTTCATGGGAACGTCGGTTGCCATAGTGGATGTTGAGGAGGTCGAGGTGGGGCGAGTGAGACGCGTGAACGATTTGTGCGCGTGACGAAGTGCCGCGACGGGCGACGCGAGGAGGCGCATATGGGCGTTACAAAATCATCGGAACTGGAGAACGCCAAATCAAAACGAAAAGCGGATGAGGCTGCGTCCGCTTTTCAAGGCTTGATGTAGGTTAACAGCGCGGGTCAAAGCTCGGGTCGTCGCCGCGTGCGCTCACTTTTCCGCGCGTCGCCCGTTCGCGACACCGCACGCGTATCGTTCCAGGTCGCACACGCTTCGCACGACACGAGACATGAGCTCGGTGTCCATGTGCGCCGCGCGCGTCGAAGCGTTTGGTAAAAGCGTCCACGCATTTGACCGGCGAAATTCGTCGTGCGTTGGTTTTCGGGGAGACACACGCGGCCTGGGTGGCTTCTCAAAGCCCACTCCCACCAAAGCCCGCGTGGGTCTTATCGGCACCCGCCCCCGAAACAACCGGCTCGTCGTCCGCGCCGACGAAAACGGCCAGGACGCGTACAACAAAGCCATGGCGGAGTACTCGAAAACGCCGTTCGAGTACCGCCACGAACTCGGGTTGTGTAAGTGCCCCATCCACGCGGAGACCTCTTCTCCGCGTACCCACCTCTGCCTTCGCGTTGCCGCACACAGCCGCGGCGCCCACGCAACCCGCGGACAATGACGAAGACTCGTATGGTGCCTAGCGTCGTGATTCCAGACACAACACACGCACGACACGACCAGGCGACCGCCCAGATTCGCCCCGTTGAGACCTACGGGTAACAACAACTGACCTTTCCTTCCTCGATTCCGACTTTTACCTCCTCCTCCGCGCAGACTACCACGAGATCCTCCCCAACCTGATCGTGGGCACGCAGCCCACCACTAAGGCGGACATCGACCGCCTAAGGGACGTGGAGCACGTGACGTGTATTTTCGACTTGCAGCAGGAGAAGGACAAGGAACACTGGGGCGTTGATTTCGGGGCGCTGAAGTGGCAGATGGGACAGCGCGAGGTGCTTCACGTGCACAAGCCTTTCGTTGACTTCAACGCCGATTCCTTAAGAGAGGGCCTGCCCACCGCAGTAGCGGCGATGGACAAAGCCATACGGGACGGGCACAAGGTGTACTGCCACTGCACCGCGGGGATGGGCAGGGCGCCCGGGGTGTCCATCGCGTATTTGTACTGGTGCCTCGATTTCAAGTCGCTTGACGAGGCGTACGACTTTCTCACCGAACGCCGGCCGTGCGGGCCGAAAAAGGAAAGCATCCGGGCCGCGACGCTTGACATGCTTGCCGCGCACGGCGAGAGCCTGCCTCGTGAGATGGTGCACACGTGGGAGGGGGACACGAACGGAACGAAACTGACTCGCGCGGAGCGGTGGGAAATCGTCAAAAAGCTCCGGCGGTCCCTGGGGGACGACCCGGAGGAGTGTTTGCGGAACCCGGTAGGGGCGGAGAAGAAGATTGCGTAGGTGAGTTTTTTATTTAAAGGAATGGTCTTGTGAGTTGTTGTTGATTATTTAGCGGCCTTGGAGCTTTGTACAAGCCGCCCGGGTTTGGGGAAGGGGCGAGTCCTGTTCGGTGCGTTTGCGGCGTTTACGTGACGGCGGCCGCGCGATCCCGAAAGGTGGGAACGCGCGACGGAACGAAAACGCCGCCGCCGGCGTCCGGACTCGACCCGTCTCGGGTGCCAAAGCTCGTTTCGATTTTAATACACTGAACCGTAGTTTGTCAAGACACGTCGCGACATCGCGGCGCCGGTCGTGGAGCTCCATCGGGTTCCCAACCAGCTCCCAACCGTGTTGACGTTAAGCCGTTTCCTGGCCCGAGGGTGTTCTTGGACGAGCCGAGACTCTTTTTCGACCTATCGGAGTTGCCGAAAGTTACGGAAACTTGCCTCGTGCTCACGACACCACGACGCTCGAGGTCACGCGCCTCACTTCAACACGCACTGCTACCATGAGCGGACGTCAAAAACGCACCATGAGCGGCTGCCAGCTCACGTGGATGGTCTTCGTCGAGGCCATCGCAGTCGTCGCGGCGATCGTGGCCATCACCGGGACGTTCTGGCTCGGTGCGCGGGTTTGGAATATTCTTTCCACGTGTCTTCTTTCGCGTCTCTTCTTTCGCCTCCCTCGCTGACCTCGTTTCCCCCCCCCACAACGCGCAGAGCCCAACGTCACTTCCACCGGTTCCGTGCTTCCCGGGGTCGCGAACGCGGGGCTGTGGCGCGTTTGTTACGACAACCCCGTGGTTTCCGCGGAGTTCATCAGCGGCAACCAAACCTTCGACGCGCTTCTGGTGGAGCTGAGTGACACCGCGGTTCCAAACACGAGCTTGCTCGCGGACGACCTCGTGACCACGCAGTCGACTGCGCCTGACACGTCAAGACGCCTCCTCCTCCAAGCCACGGATACTCCAAGGCGCGTCCTCTTGCAGGCCACCGCGCGAAGTACCAGCAGCGATGCCAATCGCGTGACGAACGCCTCGAAAGTCACGGCGAACATCGCGCGCGACTTTGCGGAGAACCTGCCGTTTTCGCGCGGGTCCGCGGACGGGTGCACCTCGGACATGAGCTTGTACAACAGCATCTGGGGCAACGACTTCTACAGCCGGTTACAAGCCGTGCGAGGCCTCACATTGGTGTTTCTCATCGGAGGTTTGTTCAAAATCATCTCCGTGATCTTAAGCACCGTGTTCTGCGGCGGCGCCCGGGGGAGCGAAGGGTACATTACGCTGCTCCAGGTTCTCGCCGGGTGGGCGGGGTGGTTGGTGTTTCTGTGGATCCTTCTGGACATCGCGGGCGCCACTGAGCAACAAGTCAACGCGAAACAGCAAGGCGTTTTCATCAACACAAAAGCCGCGAAACTCGTGATGGAGTACTGGGGCTTCTCCTTCTGGCTGTTCCTCACCGCGACGCTCGCCAGTACGCTGGGCGCGGCGATGTCGCTGCTGTGAAAATGTGTTCTTTAAAGAAACGCTTTGGGAAAGACTCGCCTTTAGTTTCGGGAAATGAATCAATAACAGACCATGTTTCACTCGCTCGTTTACCTCTAATCACCCTCACCTCACCGTACCGTCGGCCCTTCGCTGTCCGGAAGCGAGTCACACCCCGCAAGGTCTATGGCTAGTTTTCCCTCCAGCGCGCGCGATCGCAAACCCACCAGGCGCCTCAAAGCCACGCAGTTGCGCAAATCCAATTTCAACCAAGTTAACCCGGGCGGTTCCTCCACCCCTGGCTCCTCACCCTCTTCGCGTTCGGGCACCGGGTCGATCCACACCACAGCTAGGTTCTTACACCTCCGCGCGGAGAGTTTCTGGACCGGGGCGGCGACTCTTAGTCCCGTAACCCGCGCGCACCCGTCGACGATAATTCGCGCCAAGACCCGCGAGCTAAACACGAGCTCGCCCTGCATCGAAACGCACCCACCGCACTTTACGCATTCCAAAGACTGCCGCGCCGCCGCGGCCATCGCGCGTAACGCATGCGTTTGCAGCGTTACGCACCCGCTCAAGTTGAGCTCGGTCAATTGTGGGCACACGAACGTAAGTGGCGACGTGAGTGAAACACAGTGCTGCAGGTTGAGGCTGGTAAGCCCGGCGCAGTGCATTTCCAACAAAGTCAAATTCTTGCACTGCGACGCGTTGAGCTTTCGGAGCGACCCGGCGCTTACGTGGAGCGCACTAAGGGAAACGCACTGGCTTATGTGCATGCTCGAGAGATTCGAATCCTTCGGGAGCTGCACGGTGACTGCCGTGATTCCGGGGAGATACAGCGCGCGCAGCGATTTTATCGTCAAAAGCGGGGGCAGCGCTATCGATCCCTTCGCGGCAACGCACCCCGAGAAATCGAAAGATTCCAAGTTGGGAAGGCCGCCCGCCGCTCGTCCTCCCAAAACAATTCGCGCGCCGCTGGACGTGACTTGCGTGCCGGCGACGGATAGCGACCGCAAGACTAAGCCAGCGGGGTGTGTCGCGAGTTGCACGAGGGCCTTGTCCGTCACCAAGGCGCACTTCCCGAGCTTGAGCTCGGAAATGAGAAACACGAGTTTCCCGTCTTCGTGTTTCTGGAATAGCTCCAGAACCGCCGCGACGTCGCCGTCCCGCACGTCGCACGCTTCCAGGTCTATGGAAGTTATCGTGTGTCCCGCCGGGCCAGCTGACGCGGCTCGTAACACGCGAAACACGTCGTGTACGTCACGCACACAGCCTCGCGAACCAGCCGGTTTGTTTTCAACATAAACGCACCTCTTGAGGGACACCGAATTTAGGTTGGGATACGCCGACACCAAAGAACAAACCCCGTCCAGGGTGAGGGTCGGGGGAGGCGCTACGTGAAGTTTCGTGGCCCTCCAGTTCCGGACCGTCGTGGCGAAATCGCGACAACTCCTCGCCGCGCGTGCCGCATCCCGCGGACCGAGGTGGTCCAGAACCAACAAACGGAGCTCACCGGGAAGCGCGTCCCACAGGTCGACGTTTGAGTCGGTTTCGTTTTGCGGTTGCGCTTTTTCTGTTTCTATTTCTGTTTCTGTTTCTGTTTCACTCGCGGGAAACCCCGCACCGCTCGGTTGCGAGTCACCCGTGGTCAACCCGAGAAGCGCGTCGGCCGCGGCCTGTACGGACCTGCCGCACGTACGGTACACGTCCTCGATGGTGTCATCTGGGAACGCGGCGCCGAACATGGCGAAAAGCGTCGCGGTGTCTGCGTTTGCGTCTGGTGAAAACTGCCGGACATCGTCGTGCGTTCCAGCAGAGGCGGCGTTACGGACATCACTCACAGGTGTGTCGCGAAGCGTGAACGCAGGCAGCTTCCCGTGCGAGGTCGACGTGGTCTCAGCGGCGGCGAGCTTGCAGTCCAGACCGTGAACACGCCTTTTGTTGCCGCCCCATTCGCCGGGCTTTCCCGAATTTTTCTGGCCACCGCTCGACCCGGCCCCATTAGCGTCCTCGTCGCTGGACAAGTCTAGCCAGTCCTGCTTCCCCCGGTTGCCCTTGCGAGGCGGCATCGTCCTCGCGAAGGGGGGAGGGGGGCGGTCGACGCCCACGCGCCGCGCGACCGCGACTGGGAGCGGCGTCGTGGAGGGGATGTTGAGTTCTCGCGAAAAAAACCAAACATGCGAAAAAGTACATAAAAAAGTACTGCAGTGGTTTCCATTCTTGCACTTCTCCTCGCACCAAGTATCGAGGTGCGATGCTCGCGACGCACGTCGTTCCCTGGACGAGTGCCCCGCGCGTCGCCTCCGCGCGTACTACGCGCGCGGAGCGGCACGGCGCGTGGAAGCGTCCGGGAGGAACCGATGGGTGGTGTGGAGGGCACGAAAAAGCGCGTCTCTACGGACGATCCGTGACTCGCGTCTCGGCATCCGACGCGCGCGGCGGTGCGTCAATGGAAAACCACGTTCAATTTCTCTTGAGTCTCACGCGCAGAGCCGCACTCGTGGCAACCGTGAGTGGTCTGTGTTTAGGACCCGCGTTGGCATCGGAGTCAGAGGAAGAGGCGTCCCCAGACCAAGAGCCATCCACGTCTGATTCAATCGCAGAACAGCCGTCCGTCGTCGCCGCGGATTCAACCTCCACCCCCCCAAGCGGTTCCCCACTGGACGACCCGTGGGAGGGCTCTTACGTAAAACCCGCGCTGACCGTGTCGCAGTACGTCGAAGAGGTACGTGTTTCCCACGCCGAGTGCCCACCCGCGCTTTTCGCAAGAAATGTCAGTCTCGACTTCGCTAACACTCCTTATCACTTTTTCTCACCGATTGTAGATCACGGCGAACCGCGCGGCAGCGTTCGGCGCGCTGCGGTCTCTTGCGGATTCCACGAAATTCAGCCAGCTGGATAACGAGCTGGTTCTCGCGCCGTTCGATGACGTGAAACAGGCGTGCTTTTACCTGCCGTGGGCGCTCGTGAAGGATGACGAAGAGGCTGGGATACTTTGCCAACGCGCGTGGTTACTTTTCCGGGAAAACCTCCTGTCGCTCGACACCGTCGCGATCGACGCGAGCCGATACCAGGCGGATGAGGACGACGTTTTTCGCGCGATCGCCGCGCTGGAAAAGTCACTAGACGGAATACTGGAAACAGTGCCCGCGAGGCTCAAATAAGTAAGGGAGTGAGGAGTGCTTTGGAGAGTACGCGGCTGCGTAACGTCAATTACTTAACGACCATCCCGTCGCACCGTCACAACGTGAACAACTTACTCATCCACTCACCGCTCTCTCTCTCTCCCGACTGCTCTGCACTGCTTCATAAAGCCTACGCCCGCCCACGGCGTCGTCCTTGGAGGCGCTATTGAATCATTTTATCAATCCAACCCACGCGCTCCGTCCCAACCGCCGCGCAGCGCAACAAAAACGCCGTAAAACGTTTAGTACTGGATCTCGTCAAGCGCGTAGTTGTTCGTGGAGACGCCGGCGTAGTTCACTTTTTCGAACCGCACCACGACGGGGTAGCGCACACCGGACTGGTCCACGGAAATCACCTTGCCGTAGTCGTTGAACCAGTACGATTCAGGGCGGAGGATTTTGACCTGTTGTGGGGGAGATGAGATGATGAAAAGTCAGTGGGAATCCAGTGGAAGATTTGACATCGATTCCGCGCGCCGGGGATCGCGTCGCGCGACGCGTCCCCGTTCCAGGACCGGTCTCAGCATTCTATTTGCAAATCCGTGGAGTGAATCACGCGTACTATGTCGTAGCAACCGGCTTTGCGGTGTGTGCCACAGCTATTTGGCCGACATCATCACTGAAACGTACCTGGGAGCCGCGGGGAGGGCCGATGGGCTCGGGCTTCTTCTCCTCGGTCGCAGCCGCGGGAGCGGCTTCGTCCTGTGATGTGACGGGTTATGGCGAACGGGGAGAAATGGTTAGCGGAGGTCGTGCGTTGGTGTGCGGCGCGAGCACTGCGAGTGACGTTTGGTGTTTGCCTCGGTCGCTTTAGGTACGGACGGCGCGTTTCGGGCGAAGGTAACCACGCGGCAATCGGAAACTCCAATCGCGGATGGATGGATGCCGTTTGCGCGGGGATGGACGTACCGCCGCGCGCACGCGGAAGGCGACGCGAGCCTTCTTCTGGGACTTCGCGGAGAATTTGCTGTTGATTCGTACGCCAGGGGAGGGGACACGCAGGTCAGTTATTAAGTCGCACAACGCAGCACAGCGCCTTGCCGAGGAAGACCTATCTAAAGCTGGGGTGCTGAGTCGTGAACTCTTCGCGATGAAGAGACATTTCCCGAACAACGCGATGAGCGGCCGGAAACGCGCGTCCCCACGCGATCGGGTGACTTACCCGGATACCGCGGCGCGGGCGGCGAGCTGGGGAGCGGCGGCGCAGAGAGCGGCCATTGCTTCAAGTGGTGTGGTGTAGCGACTGGGGCGGGTCGGGTGCTTCAATGGGGGCACCTGGGTCTCCATCCGCCCATAAACAAACGAAGGAAACAAAATATGGTCCGGCCAATGAAAATTCACTTTTGAATGGCGCAGTAGCGCGCTCCGGTTCGCCTGTCGCTGGTCGAAGAGGCCAGAAGCTCGGAACGGCCAACGCTAAGCGCCACGAGGCAGTTTGCAGGACGCGTCGCGATGCGTCGCGTCTACCCCCCGTGGGTGCTTCTTTTTTTGACGTGCGTCGCCGCGCTCGTGACACGCACCAGCGGCGACTTGGACGCCGCCTCAGGTGCCTCACCCCTGCTCGTGTCCCTGTTGGACGGCACCGTGCAAGCGGTGGACCGGGAAACCGGGGCATCGCTGTGGAGCTTCTCCTCAGGCGGCCCCTTGGTGCGCGCGCACACCGCCGCTCCCGTGCACGGCGAGGTGGACGCCAGACGCGACGATTCGGCATCGGTGGCGTTACGACCCAGCCGTGGCGGCCCGGCCGTGGTGTTCCCAGGCGTGGACGGCTCTTTGTACACGCTGTCGTCGGAATCATCGGCGGGCGCAGGCGATGGCGACCACGAGCTGCCCGGTACGAAAGCCGTGGTGACGCGCCTCCCAGTCACCGTGCGGCAGCTCGTGGAGGCGTCGCCTAGCATGACCCGGGACGGCGGCTTGGTGCTTGGGACGCGCACCAGCGTGGTGTTCGCGTTGGACTCTTCGGACGGAACGCTGTTACGCACGTTCACCGCGGAAAGCGTGGTGATGCATTCGCGCTCGTGGCTGGAAGGCGAGCGCGACGACAACGATGACATATCTACGTTCGCGCTGGACGCCCTGGACGCCGCGGACGCGTCCGCACAGACACAGTTCCTGGACGCCGTGTTCGTGGGGCGGACGGAGTACAAAGTGCGTAGTGTTGATTCGAGAACGGGTTTGGAGCGGTGGAACGTTACGTACGGCGAGGTCACGCCGTTGACGAAAACCGGTGGGCTGTTTTCCGCGCACGCGCGGCCGTCTTTTGACCCGACCGACTTGTCCCAAAACGACCCCACAAATGACTTCGACGTGGAGTTAATCACCGACCGCTCCCGCGGCACGTCGGTTCGGTCCCTCGACGGGAAGTGGCAGAAACAGTTCGCCTCGGTGCCGATACGCGCGTTTGACCGAAAAGGGAAACCGAAGAGAAAAGCCGTTTTGGGAAAACGGCGCGATAAACACGGGGCGGAGGATACGATTTTCGTCGGCGCGCACGCGGGCGGGCTCTACGCGCTTCCCGGCCGGGATGACGGGGGCGGGTCACACGGCTCAGGTAACACGCCGGACGGAAATACCACAAACACAGGTACCAATATAAATGACGGGTTGGTTTCGTTTCTGAAAGGCGGCGCCGCGGACACCGCCGGGACGCTCGTCGTTGTTTCGCGCTCGGTCACCGAGCACGACTGGGCGTGCGTCCCGGAGCACTTGGCCGCGTCAGCGCTGGCGACCAAGGGACGCGCGTACTTGGACGGCAGGAGGGATTCCTTGGACGGCAGTGCAGACCGCCCGGGGCGTACCGACGGTACGCTTTGGCCAAGCGGCGCGAGGCCTGATTTCGACAAAGCGCAGGCTGAAAAAATAAAGGGGACGGCTATGCTAACCTTGATTTTCGGTCTCGGCGTCGGCGCCGCGATTGTTGTGGCGACGCGCGCTTTTTCCGATCCGGTTTTCGCCGAAACGGTCGGCGCACCAAACATGCTTGCCAGTGAGACACAAACGAAGCTTGCGGATGAGACACCGTCGAGTAAACTTGAGTCACCAAACGGTGAAGCCAACGACCCGTCGAGGCTCGACGCGGGCAAGAAAAAGCGAGGCGCGCGGGGCAAAAAGCGGGGCGGCGGAGGCGCGACCGCCGGGGATGCGAATGAAAACGAACCCGTGACTCTTTCCGTTGACCAGCCGGGGATCGACACGATTGAGACGATTGAGACGATTGCCGAAGCTGCGGTTGTGAAACAGAATGCGCCCGTGAGTAACGAAAAGGACAAACCGGAACCGAAAACGGAAACGCATCTCCGCGGCGAAATCAAAGTGGGTCGTCTGAGGGTCGGTCCCGGGGTTTTGGGGTACGGCTCGTGCGGCACGGTTGTTTTCGAGGGCGTTTTGGACGGCCGGCCGGTCGCGGTGAAACGTCTGCTGGCGCACTTCCACGAGCTCGCGTTGGTGGAGCTGAAGACGCTTATCGAATCGGACGAACACCAAAACATCCTGCGGTGTTTCGCCATGGAGGAAGACGACGACTTCGTGTACGTCGCGCTGGAGCGCTGCGTATGTACGCTCGCCAGTCTGGTGGTTTCGGTACCGACGGGTGGTTCCGTTGGTGTTGACGTCACAGGTTCGAACCCGAGTGTTGGGGGGTCCAGTAACACTGCTGGCGGCAACACTGGTACCACTACTGGCAACCCTCAACCTTTTGTGTGGCTCCACCCGACCACCAAGCGCCCGACTCGCGAGGGGCTGCGTTTGATTCGCGACGCGTTTCTTGGCGTCAACGCGCTTCACGCGTCCGGGATCGTGCACCGCGATTTGAAACCCCAAAACGTTTTGGTCACCCAGCGGTTCCGGGGAAAACTCGCGGACATGGGACTCGCGAAGAAGCTCAGCTTGGCAGATGGCACGTCCTTCGAAACAAGGCCGGGCTTTGGGGGGTACGACGGGGTGAACGGGGGTACTGCCGGGACGGGCGGTAACACTAACACTCCTTCCGGAAGTAACACGTACGCCAACGCCGCGCCAACCGGCGGCACCGCGGGTTGGCTCGCCCCCGAGCGTTTACTCGGCGGCCGGCAGACCCGTTCGGTTGATTTGTTCGGCTTGGGGTGCCTGTTGCACTACTGCCTTACCGGGGGGGAGCACCCGTTCGGGGGGCGGTACGAACGCGACCAGAACGTTTTGAGCGGCGGTACACCCGGTTTGGAAAAGGTACAGCCTTGGTCCTTTCCCAAATCCCGCCTCCGCGTTTGACCGTACGAAGCCCTGACACTTTTCTGGCAAAACTCCAAAGCTAAACGCCGTGTCCCGCGAAGCCGCGGATTTAGTGAAGAGCTTGGTCGACACGAACCCGTCCCACCGCCCGACCGCGCCGCAGGCGCTGCTGCACCCGGTCTGGTGGAGCGACGCCACCAAACTTTCGTTCCTTTGTGATGTCTCGGACCGGGTGGAGATGGAGGACCGGGAAGTGGGCGGCTCGCTGTTGCTAAACGATTTGGAGCGAGGCGCGCTGGAGCGTAAGGACGGGGGTTTAGGGGAAACCGAAAACGGAATCGGAGGGAAACACAAAAAATGGAGCGACGCCCTACCCCCGGCGCTGACCGAAAACATGGGGAAGTACCGGTCGTACAACGGCAGGGAAGTTCGAGATCTTCTACGGGTCATCCGGAACAAGTCCAACCACTTCAGGGAGCTCCCGAGAAACGTACGCGAAACCGTCGGGGACCCGCCCGACGCGTTTTATCGGTACTTTGAGACGAGGTTTCCAAAACTCGCGCTTCACGCGTTTGAGTTTGTCAAAAAAAACGTAGCGCACGAACCGCAGTTCGCGAAG
>Ga0222645_101045_pt1 | contig 13245 bp, 10 predicted proteins | sample AntAcemetagen292_FD_179881 | JGI IMG/M metagenome (GOLD analysis project Ga0222645, IMG submission 179881) | Saline water microbial communities from Ace Lake, Antarctica - #292 | ecosystem: Environmental > Aquatic > Non-marine Saline and Alkaline > Saline | place: Antarctica: Ace Lake | collected...
GGACTCCGAGTATATGTAAAATATAGGGGGGGATGCCTGTGCAGGGTTTCCCGTCCGGCCCGTGGCATCACCGCAGGGCAGGCGGTGGGTTGCTCTGGCGCACGTGATGCGCGCCAGAGCGTTTTGTTTAATGCTCGAATTTCTTGATCTCGCCGCTTTCGAGGCGCGATGCATAAGAATTCAATTCTGTCCGCACCAGTTTCATCAAGAAGTAGAGGCAGAAGATGTTCACAACAGCCATTGCAAAGATCGCCGCATCGGAGAAGTCGATGACCGGACCAAGCGACGCTGCCGCACCGATGACAATAAAGATACAGAAGATGATTTTGAAAACCAGCTCTGTGATCTTGCCTTCGCCAAACAGGTACGTCCATGCCTTGAGCCCGTAATATGACCACGAAATCATGGTCGAAAACGCGAACAAGATAACGGCCACGGCCAGAACATACGGGAACCAGCTGATGCCGGATCCGAAGGCTGCAGATGTCAACGCAACGCCGGATGTATCACCGATTGTCGCGATTGCAGTGCCGGCCTCGTTCAGGACGTAAAGGCCTGTCGCCGGATTAACGATCAATTGCTGCGAAATCACAATAACAAGCGCTGTCATGGTGCAGATCACGACTGTATCGATCAGTGGCTCCAGCAGGGACACAAATCCTTCGGTGATCGGCTCTTTGGTTTTCACCGCAGAGTGGGCAATCGCCGCAGACCCAACGCCGGCTTCGTTCGAAAACGCTGCCCGCTTGAACCCTTGGATCAACGCACCGACAAGACCGCCTGCAACCCCAAGACCGGTAAACGCGCCGGTAAAGATTTGACCAAAGGCCCAGCCGATTTTATCATAGTTGACGATCAGAATGATCAAGGCCGCACCGACATACAACAGGCCCATAATCGGAACAATTTTTTCAGTCACGCTAGCGATGGATTTGATCCCGCCGACGATTACAGCAAACACAATACCTGCAAAAATGATGCCGGTGATCAGGCCTGAAAATTCAAAGCCCATAACTGTCTGGATTTGCGCATGTGCCTGATTGGCCTGAAACATATTGCCGCCGCCAAGTGCGCCAAGAATACAGAATATCGAAAACAGCACAGCCAGAATTTTACCGCCCGGAAGGCCCAGTTCGTCAAATCCCTTGGAAATGTAATACATCGGACCACCGGACACGGTGCCGTCAGGGTATTCGTTGCGATATTTCACGCCCAGCGTACATTCGGTAAACTTGGATGCCATGCCCAAAAGACCCGCAAGGATCATCCAGAATGTGGCGCCCGGCCCACCAATACCGACAGCAACCGCAACGCCCGCGATATTCCCAAGGCCAACAGTCCCTGAGAGTGCCGTTGCCAAAGCCTGAAAGTGACTAACCTCACCCGCATCATTCGGATCAGAATAGTCACCTTTGACCAACTGGATTGCGTGTTTAAAAAAGCGAAACTGCACAAAGCCAAAGTAAAGCGTGAAAATTGTCGCCGCCACAACCAGCCACATCACGATCCAGGGAAAGTCGGTGCCCGGAAACGGTGCGAAGATAAGGTTGACGAACGGGCCTGTGATATTTGCGAAAACCTCGTTGACCTTTGCGTCAAATGTCATGGCGTCTTGTGCGGCCAGCGGGCTTGATGCCATGGTCGCCAGCGCTGTTGCCAGCCCCAGTTTAAATGAATTTTTCATGTTATTTCTCCTATCCAACAACGGTGACGGGCACATCAGCGCTCATCACAAGGTTTTGGGTGGAACTTCCGAAAATGCGTTTGCTAAACCCGCCCGCTGATACGCGTCCGACAACAATTTGCGATCCGCCGTGTTTAACCGTTAGCCTGTTCAAGGTTTCCGCCACATCGCCGTGGCGCACAAGGCCCGTCGCTTTGAAGCCTGCCGCAATCAGTTTTTCGACAGCAGGTTCAACAATTCGCGCCATTGCCATTGCGATTTCTTCTTCGCGGCGGGCATGACGTTTTTCGTTTTCTTCTGCGGTTTGAAACGTGAATGGCGACCATTCGATGACGTAGACTGCCAGTAATTCACAATCTGTCATTTTTGATGCGAGATCGGTTGCAAAACTTAGCGCGCGTTCGCCGGTTTGCGTCCCGTCAAGTCCAACGACAATTTTGTCTGTCATGGTGTCCTCCTATTGGATCTGTTTTTATATGTTCGGTTTTTTGAGGGCCAAAGCCCCGATCGTAAGGCGGTTATCACTAAATTTTGATTCCATACCACCTTGATTTGAGAATAGTGATTTTCACTAGCGTTAGGCCTTTTTGTGGGGTAATTTTCCAGCAATGTTCCTTTTATTCAGCTTCAAAAGAGGAAACTTTGCTAGTTCCAAGAGAATTAGACATTATTGATCACTAGATATTGACGCGGTGAATGTAGATGGGCGGCTGTCATCTGTTGGTTTTTTCGCACGGGTCAAGATTACGAACACGCCACGTTCAAAGCGCGTCAAGCGGTTTGAGAAGGCCGGATTTATCAAGCAATATTGCGCCGTTTTGAATTTGGAACAGCTTGGGTTGGGTTATTTGACAGCTGTGTAGGTGGCGTCAGCGCACCACAACTCTCTCGATGTGTTTAATACTGCGTTGCGTAATATTTCCAAGGTTAAAGGTGCCTGATGATCGTGGCGCCATTTGGCTATCTCCTGACGATCCGGACCAATGACATGTCGGGTTTTCGTAAGGTTCTTGGGGATAAGTTATAAACTGCGCGGTATCCAGCAAACAAATTCGTTTGCGGTGATGTGAATTGAGCAAACAGGCGATGCATACTTGCAATCGGCCCAATACTCTTCGCTGCGTTGATATTTGGAATGCTACCCAGTGCCATAAAAACCGCAAATTTTTTTGTATTCTGAGCGCGATGGACGTCGTCCGAGCCTGATCGTGTTATTGCGGGTTGATCGTCTGTCGTCGCGTGCCAGATCTGCGGTGCGCGGTTGTTGGTGTATTATTTAACCAATACGACCTCGACTGGCCCTAAGGCGTTGGGTTCCAGCGTTGTTTGACACACTGTCGATGATCACGTCTTAATATCTTTTTTATAGTCGTTTAACCTCGTCACTCATGACAAGGCTTATGATGAAGCTTGGGCATAATCTGTGCCCTACGGATGATATCTTTTTGTGATGTAACGCGATTTTTTGTTGGCCAACGCGCTAACTGACAATCGCCTATCTAAAACCAGTTGTCAGTGCCCCATTTGACCCTTAAAAACTTTGCTGTCGGTGTCCTGCTATATCAGGAAATGTGGGACCCTTGGTGTGTACACAGCGAAGCATGAGTTCTGGTCATTGCGACGCTGCAATACGCACCGTTTACACACATAAACTAACAAATATCAGTCAGCATTTGATTGACAAATCATGAGAATATTAAACAAGACTTTTCGTCTAATTAATGGTGCCCCCACACGGACTCGAACCGCGGACCTACTGATTACAAATCAGTTGCTCTACCAGCTGAGCTATAGGGGCACTTGATCTTGGCGATATAGCAGTAGTCGGTTCAAAAGCGCAATGGTGTTTCCACCGAAAAGGCGATGTTTTTTTCTGGTCTAGCTGTGATGCTCTTGCGCGTACTTGTTGTGGTCACACGGCGCACGCAGAACCTGACAGGTCCGTGAGGTGACAGTGTTCGCTAGGGCCGCGATACGCTCGAATTTTGTGGTCCGTGGTGAAAGTATTTTGAACTGATTTTGCACCAACGCAAGATGCTTGTGCGCGATGCTGTGGGCTTGAGAAAGGTTGCAGCAGCGCTGGCGGCAAGCATTTTGCCACCTGCTGCGCATAGCTTGTCCGGTGCTGTTGTGTTGGTTTGTCTACAAATCGTCAGATGCCGCGATACCGCACTATAAATCAGGGATGATTATCGCAGTTTTGCTGATTTAGAAGACAGCGACGCGCGTATTGGTTTCCGTGCATCGCTTGCACCGCATATTCTTTGGTTTGTGAAAACAAAAATTAGCGAGATTAAGCGCAGATTGGTAACGCGCAGTACACGAGCCGTCGATGTGCATGACATTACATGCGATACAAAATGTGTGCGCCGTGGCTGTTCGAAAAGGGGGCGGATTGCCGGAAATGTTCAAATATGCCAATGCTTTGATGCAGATGGGTTGAAACAGTGTTTTCTACATTTCGGGGGGGTGACATCGCGTCCGGTTTTGATCATCCTTTATAATGCACTACAGGAGAGCAGCACATGTATATCGGACTGGATCTGGGCACGTCGGGGTTGAAGGCGGTGTTGATTGACGATGATCAGCGTATTGTGGCCGATGCACATGCACCGCTTAACGTGGCGCGCCCTCAAACAGGATGGTCCGAGCAAGACCCCGTTGACTGGATCGATGCACTACAATCCGTGATGGCTGCCCTTGCGGTTCAGTCTTCGTTGTCGGCAGTCCGTGGCATTGGGCTGTCAGGACAGATGCACGGCGCAACGCTGATCAATGCGGATGGTGACGTGCTTGCACCTTGTATGCTGTGGAACGATACGCGTGCCACGACGCAGGCGGCGGCAATGGATGCGGATCCTGCGTTCCGCGATATTACCGGGAATATAGTTTTTGCGGGTTTTACTGCGCCAAAAGTAGGATGGGTTTCAACCCATCGGCCGGATTTATTTTCTAAAATTTCCAAGGTTTTGTTGCCAAAAGATTATCTGCGCTTCTGGCTTACCGGTGACGCGGTTTCGGATATGTCGGATGCAGCGGGGACAAGCTGGCTGGACACTCGTCAGCGCGATTGGTCCGATGACTTGCTTGCCAAAACAAAACTGACCCGCAGGCAGATGCCGGATCTGGTCGAAGGGTCCGCAGTTTCAGGTACTTTACGCAATACCCTTGCGGCGATGTGGGGGTTGCCAAAGGGCGTGGTGATTGCGGGCGGCGGTGGAGACAATGCTGCCAGTGCTGTAGGTGTCGGCGTTGTAAAATCAGGTGATGCATTCGTGTCGCTTGGTACGTCTGGCGTTTTGTTTGCAGCCTCTGATGCCTATCAGCCGGATGCCGCCAGTGCTGTGCATACATTTTGTCACGCGCTTCCCGATACATGGCACCAGATGGGGGTTATTCTGGCGGCGGCGGATGCATTGAACTGGTATGCGGCGCGGGTCGGTCAAGATGCAGCGACATTGACCGAAAGTCTGGGTGCATTGCAGGCGCCGCAGCGCGCGCTGTTTTTGCCCTATCTGGGCGGAGAGCGGACACCGCACAATGATGCAAATATCCGTGGTGCGTTTGTGCATCTGGATCATCGCGATGACACGCCCGCCATGACCCGCGCGGTCCTCGAAGGCGTGACCCATGCGTTTGTCGATAGTTTTCAGGCGCTTGAATCCACCGGCACACAGATCACCCGTTTGATCGGCATCGGTGGTGGCGCCCGATCCGAGTATTGGGTGCGTGCGATCGCAACCGCGCTTGACATGCCGATCGATATCCCTGTGGCCGGCGATTTTGGCGGTGCATTTGGCGCGGCCCGTCTTGGCTTGATGGCGGCCAACGGGGTGGGTGCAGATATTGCCACACGGCCCGAAATTGCCCGCACGATTGATCCTGACACGTCTTTGACGGCGGCGTTTGCCGATGCCCACGCCCGCTACCGTGCTGCGTATCACGCACTAAAACACCTGACATGACCGATTGAAGGCCCACAGACTGACATCGACTTTGCATTTCGACACGACAACCCTGATGAAAGACTATCTGCGATTTACTGCGCCCCAAAGGCAACGAATTTGCGAACGCCACAAAAAAACCTGACGGAAATGGCTAATAACGTTGCACAAAAAAAGGGTAAAGCTGGTGTTGGGGATCCACCGCTCTGTTTTCCGATAAACAGTCTATATTCGGTGTGGTGACGAACCCTGATCCGATGTTTTTGCGTAGTCTACGGCCGCGATGAAAGCCTGCGTGGATGCCACGATCAAGCTGGGCGGCGAGAACCATGTGTTGCGTGCGCCGCAGAGTTAAAGGTCACAGGGTGAAAGGCCGCGGCGGCATTGCTGCAAGTTGGCCAGCGCGAAGTGCGCAGGATGCAGGATGGACACGCCACAAGGTATCGGTTTAATGGCCTCTGACCATGAAACAATTATGGCACGGTGTGACGGCGGAAAATATCAATTCTGTCCCAACGTCAGGACGGCAAAAGCGGCTGGAAAACCTGATAAACCACTATTTATAAGGGATCAATTCATGCCAAGCCTGACACCTGAAATTTTTGCAGATGTGGTCGCACAGGCGGCCTTGGCCCCGTCAGTGCACAACGCCCAACCTGCGCGGTGGCGCAAGGATGGCAATGCAATTTGCATCGCGGCCGACCTGTCTGTGACGTTGCCGCAAGCGGACCCTGACGGTGCTGCAATTGCGCTGTCGTGCGGTGCCGCAACAGAGGCGACGGTGCTTGCTTTATCAGCGCACGGCCTTGAGTGCCGCGTGACTGATATGTGGGCTGATGATACGTGTCAGCAATGGACAGGCCACCGGATTGCGGCGATCGTGTCGGTTGTTGCGGGGGCTTCGCCGGATCCGCTGGCGGCCCAGTTGCCACACCGGTTTACGTGGCGTGGGCCGTTTGCGCCCGAGCCGCCACAACTGTTCGGGTGGACCCGCGGCGACATGACGATGGTATTTGATCCTGCCTTGCGCAAGTGGCTTGCAGATCTGAATGATGCGTCCAGTCTTTCGATTTTGCAACGCAAAGCATTCCGGCATGAACTGCTGTCGTGGATGCGCCTGTCGGATGACCACCCGCGTGCGCCCTTTGACGGAATGGACTTGGCAGCGTTGCGGATGAACGCGGATATTGCGCGGTATGTGCGCCTTGGGTTTGGCCCGTTGTGGCCGGTGCTGCATCTGTTGGGACAAACACGGTCGCTGACGGCGCAGGCGGCTGACACAGTTACGGCCCCGTTGATCGGCTTGTTCCACAGGCCGGTTGACGAAAGCCCCATTGCCACTGGCCGCGCTTATCTGCGCCTGCTGCTTGAGGCCACAAAGCTGGGATTTGCCGGATGGCCGATGGCGGCATTAACCGACGACCATCAAGCCGCTACACAACTGAAAGCCCACTGGGGAATTGCACCTGACAGGACGTTGGTTCAGGTCATTCGTTTTGGTGTCGCCACAGGCCCGCAACCGCGCAGGGCCCGCAGGCTTCTGTCAGAGTTGGCACCCCCCGCAGCGCCACCGTAGTGAGGTATCAATCGACGGATAAGTTGCTTGGCACCGTGGTGGGGCGGCCCATTGGGCGCGTCTGTGCGGTGGCACCGGTAAGCGCCTTCAAAAATGCCTCCAGGTCATTGATATCCTGATCAGAAAGTTGAATGGGCCGCAGGTCCAAAACCGCAGATTGACGCGCTATTTCTGCCCGATCCTCACGAATTGCAAAGTCGATATTTGCAAGCCACGGCACATCGGGCAGTGCGGCCATATCAGGGGTCCATGCGGCACTGGACGTTGCAGGATCGGTGTGATGACGGATCATTGCCTGTAACGTTGGCATCGCCCCATTGTGGCCGTAAGGTGCTGTCAAAGCAACATTGCGAAGCGACGGGGTGCGAAACCTATAGGCATCTGACTGAAGGTTCGTTTTACCCATACGCCCCACATCGCGCTGGACCGGATCCCATGGCCGCGTGCGCCCTGGCCCGAAGGCAGGCAAGCCAAGCGCATGAAAATTCTGATCGGTGAAAAGATCGCCAGCGTGACATGATGCGCAGCGCACGGTGTGAAAAAACAACTGCCGCCCGCGGTCCGCATCGTCCGGCAGTGGGGTTCCCGTCAGCCAAGCGTCATAAGGGCTGTCAAACGATTGCCATTCCGCCGCAATAAACGCCCCAAGCGCATTGCCGATCTCGACGATCGTAATATCGGTTGATTTGTCGACGTTATCGAACGCTTGGATAAACATATCCGCGTAGTCAGGGATGATCCGCACACGCTTGGCGATCAATGGCCATGCGGCATCTGGGCGGTCGTGAATTGCGCCAGCAATTTCGTTTTCGCGCAAATTTCCGGCCATTTCGAATTGCGCAGTCAGTGGAAACAGCGCTTGGGCCGCAAGCAAAGAATCGAGGCCGCGCGGCAGCCATTCTTCGGCAGGTGAATTATAGCCGTTTTCATAGGTGTCATCTGCCGTCAATCGCCCGTCGTGGAACATGATTGTGATGTCTTTGTGCCCAAGGTTCCAAAGGCTTGGCGCATTGCGCGGAATCCGTTTGATGATCCGGTCCGGACCGGTGCCTGCTGTGCGGTCGGGGCCAACCCCCACGCCGCCTTCGCCAATACCAAGCGACAGACCATCGCCCCCCGCATGATCATGGTGATGGCATGTGCCACATGATATATTTTTGTTTCCTGACAATACTTTATCATAGAAAAGCAATCTACCGATGCGGGCTTGATCCATGTCGATTGCGATGTAATCATCGGATGTAATCTGGGCCGCTGCGGGGGCCGCAAGCACAAGGAATACGCAGGCATGTCCCGCATACAATTTGGCTTTTTTATATGTGCTGTATTTTTGGCCCAGCCAGCGGGCGCGGATATGGAGAGCGCGCGCGATCTGATGGAGGCCCAAAAATTCACTGCGGCGCGTGCGGAACTTGAAATTTATGCGCGTTCGGGCAATGCCGAAGCAGAAGAGCTTATCGGCGTATTGTATGGGCTTGGCCTTGGTACGCCCGTTGATTACGCGCGCGCGTTCGACTGGTATTTGCGGGCGTCGTTGAAAGGGCATGCAGGGGCACAATCCGGTTTAGGGTGGTATTACGAGGTGGGGCGCGGAATTCCGGCCCCCGATCTGGTGCGAGCCTATCTGTGGTATGCGCTGTCGTCTATTGGTGGCGATGTGGATGCGCCGGATTCTTTGGCGGAAATCACGCGGCGTATGACTCCGGATCAGATATTGCGCGCACAATCGTTAATCGGGGATTACCGCGTTTGGCTATATCCGTTCCGTTAAAGCGGTCGCGTTGCTCTTTACGACATGTAAACTTGTTGTGGCTTAAACGTCGGTATGAAGAACGCCATGATTGAAAAGCCAAGCGACATAACGCTGATGATTTTTGTCGGAACAATGATCGCTCTTATTTTATCCCATGTTTTGACCTTTTGGGTTTTGCCAATTGCAATGACGCCTCTATTGGTGCTGGCGACGATCGTGTCACCCATTGTGATTGCACCGATGATGTTGGGCGTGCTGGGGCGGTCGATGTTGAGCGAGACAAATTTGCGCTTGCAGCTTCAAACCGCATTGGAAAAAGATCACCTGACCGATATTTTTAACCGCAAATATTTCTTTGACCGCATCGCAAGAATGCCAGACGGCACTAAAGCGGCAATTTTGATGGTTGATGTCGATTTTTTCAAAAAAATCAATGACACTTATGGACATTTTGCCGGTGACGCGGTGATCCGTCATGTGGCACAAACGCTGGCACATTCGGTGCGTCAGACTGATTTTGTGGCGCGTTTTGGTGGCGAGGAATTTGTGGCGTTCCTACATGGGGGCGATTTATCCGGTGCGGCGCAGCTTGCAGAACGCTTTCGCGGTGCGGTCGAACTGGCTGTAATCGACACCGATTGCGGTCCAGTTAGCGTAACTGTGAGCATCGGGTTAAGCACGAGTGACGCACAGCAATCTTTGGAACAAGCGGTGAAAAATGCGGATGACGCTTTGCTCGTTGCCAAACAAACAGGACGAAACCGCGTGGAGATTTCTCACCTGCAGTTGGATGGCAAGGCCGCCTGAACAGACGGCCGTGCCACTTGATTTGTTTAGTTCAGATCACTTGCATATGCAGTGAGCAAATCAGTTTCTGCTTTGGCAACGGCATCTTTTAAAGCAGCAAGGATCTCTTCACCACCGTCGACATTCTGTACAAACCAGTCTTGCACCGGTGCTGCAGCCGTTGCAAACAAAGCTTTTTCTTCCGGGCTTGGCACGTAAAGGTCGCCGCCGCCTGCAACAAAGGCTTCGTAGGCTTCGATAGATTTACGCTTGGGTGACGCGAATGTTGCCTGCTGAAGCGCGGAAAATCCATCTACAACAACGCGGCGCAGATCAGTGGGCATCGCCATAAAGTTATTATTCGACATCCACCACAGCGCACCCATGTATGCGTGCCCGTCAAGCGTGACGTATTGCAGACCCGCATCGGGGAATTTCATACCCATAATGTCGGTGATGCCATTTTTAGACCCTTCAACAACGCCCGTCTGGAACGATGTAAACAGCTCTGGCCATGGGATCGGGGTGGGGGATGCGCCCAATGCTTTTACCAGTTCTTGGGGCAAATCGGCAACCACGGTGCGGATTTTAAGGCCTTCCATGTCAGATGGTTGTGCGACGCGGCGCTGCGTGTTTGCAAAATTGCGCCAACCGCCTGTGTTACCGATGGTCATCAAGCGAACAGTGTTGTCGGATGTGGCCAATGCCATGTCACGCATTTTGCGCGTGAAATCCCCGGAAAGCACGGCCTCTGCAACGCGGTCGTTTGCCATCAGATACGGCAGGTCAAGAACTTGCACGTAAGGGAAAATGCCGGCTGCGCCGCCAGAGGTGGAAATATAGACGTCGATGGACCCTTCAGCCACACCTTCAAGGCATTCGGCGCCGGTTGCGCAAAGCTGCGTGCCAATAAACAGTTCAACGCCGATACGCCCGTTTGATGCAGCTTCGACATAGTTTTTGAAAACCACAAGGCCGTCATAATCTTCATCGTTTTCATTCGAATTGGCGGTGGCACGAATTGTGAACTCTTGATGGGCATCCGCAAGTGCTGTCCCTGCCAGCAGTGTGGCGGCAATTGCACCGGTAATAAGACCTTTAAGCATGTAATTTCTCCCTTATGCGTTGGTCGGTGATGGGGTTTACCCCGTTATTGAACGAACCCTGTAAGCCGCGGGATCGTCATGGAAATGGCCGGAATATAGGTGATTAGAAAAATCACCACGATCTCGACGAACAAAAATGGCAGGATGGCGCGCGCAATGGTTTCAACCTTTTCACCAGACACGCTCGAGGCGACAAACAACACCAGCCCCATGGGGGGGGTGGCCAGTCCGACGGTCAAATTTACCGACATGATGATTGCAAAATGTACCGGATGCACACCAAGATCGACGAATATCGGCCCAAGGATCGGTCCAAGGATGATAATCGCGGGCCCTGCGTCCAAAAACATACCCACAATAAAAAGTAATATGTTGATAAGAAACAATAAGATTAGCGGATTTTCAGAAAGTGATAATATGTAATCTGACAAGATTTGCGGTGCATAAGACAGGGACACGACTGTTTTGAATGACACCGCCGCCCCGACCAATAGCAACACAGCTGCGGTTGAGAGTGCTGATTTTGACAACACCTGCATCAAATCGCGCATGTTCATCGACCGCAGCACAAAGAACGACACGATCAGCGCATAAGCCACGGCAACCGCAGACGCTTCTGTGGGGGTGAAAACACCCACCAGAATGCCGCCCAAAATGATGATCGGGGTTTGCAATGGTGCCACTGCTTTTTTGCACACCATGCGAAAATCATGGCTGACCCGTTTGCGGTATCCCATAAGCAGAGCATGGGCGATGACCAACATCAGCGCAAATGTGATCCAGTCAAGGCTGGCCGTCATTGTGTCGGGGCGGGGCACAAGGCCGGACGCCGCGAACAACAGACCCGCGAAATTGATCCGCAGAAGTGCAAAGCTGACCCAATATTCAACGGGCGTAATCGATTGGTTTTTGTGTACGATCCGCTCTGCTTTGGGCAGGTCATAGCGGTCGGCCATCAACCGGACCATCACCATCAGGCCAACCCCGACCATGATGCCCGGCACAATCCCGGCAAGAAACAGCGCCGCCACGCTTTCACCCATCACGTAGGCGTAAATAATCATGATACCGGACGGCGGAATAATCGGTCCGATCACGGACGAGGCGGCTGTGATTGCGGCTGCAAATTTCCGGCTATAGCCGTTTTTTTCCATCGCGGGGATTAAGGTGGATCCAAGGGCGGATGTATCGGCCACCGCACTGCCGGACAGCCCCGCAAACAAGATCGAGCTGAGGATATTTACATGCGCCAGACCGCCGCGCAAATGTCCCATGAAGGCCTGGGAAAACTCGACCAGCCGCATGGTAATGCCGCCGCGGTTCATAACTTCGCCTGCCAACATAAAGAAAGGCAGCGCCATGAGCGGAAAACTGTCCATGCCGTTATACAGATTGCGATAAAGCCCTGCGACAACATTGCGCCCGTCACCTTCAAGGATGATTAACGCGATGGGGGCCGCGAGCAGTCCAAAGACAACCGGCAAACCGATCATGATTAGCAATAAAAACAGCGGTAAAAACCACAATAGCATTATGACGCCCCTGCAATATCTGTGGCGGGCGCGTGGTTTGTCAGGCGTGCACCGCCGCCCATAATCGTAATAAGTTGCCGGATAACGAGTTCGACATTCACCAGAATAAGCAGGTTAACCCCGACAAAAAGTGACGCGTATTGATACCTGTTCTGAAACTTGGCACCGCATTTTCCAATTTCGATACCGAACGGCCAACGCAATGACGACGAACATCCCCGGCCAGACAGCGTATCAACATGGTTGTTTAATCCGCGGTCCCAAAATATGCACAATACCCAAAGTGTGATACCCAACAGGCAAAGTGCAAGCAGCGCGGAGAGCAGTCTGGGCAGCGCACGCTCGAGCATATCAATGGCCACAAATCCACCCATCCGGTAGGCAAGTGGCGCCATCAGGCCTGTCATCCACAACATCCCGAAACGCGCGCCTTCTTCGGTCCAGTTCGGGGCGTCGTTCAGCACATAACGAAAGAAAACCTGCCCCAAAATCAAACAGACCATAATGGCCAAAGCTGCCATCGCGATTGCGCGCCCAAGGGCAAGAATAGCTGTGTTAAAGCGTTCCAAGGGCCAAAGAACCCCAAACAGGACCGACATGTCGGCTCCTCCCCCTAAATGTGTGAAACGCGGCCCTTGGGACCTGTGTTTCATGTGCACCGGGCGCGCTCCTCCCGCCCGGTTTCGCATGTATCAGTCGGCTGCGAATGTGCCGTATTTACCGCCGTGAAACACCAGTGGATCGCCGCCTTGATGGTGGGCTTTTGTAACGCGCCCAACCACAATGACGTGGTCGCCCGCGTCATGTGTCGCTTCAAGACTGCATTCGAATGTGGCAAGCGCACCTTCGATAATGGGCATGCCG
>Ga0222645_101046_pt1 | contig 13239 bp, 12 predicted proteins | sample AntAcemetagen292_FD_179881 | JGI IMG/M metagenome (GOLD analysis project Ga0222645, IMG submission 179881) | Saline water microbial communities from Ace Lake, Antarctica - #292 | ecosystem: Environmental > Aquatic > Non-marine Saline and Alkaline > Saline | place: Antarctica: Ace Lake | collected...
AGGGTAAAAAAACACCACAACACGTTTGTGTGCTAACAAAGGCAATCGTTCCTCGCACCGTGAAGCAGCAGCAATTTGAATATACTGGGCGTCCCATGTGAGTCGACCTAAGCTAGGCATACGACGCGGGAGGGGTATCACACATTTATGTATTTGGAGCGGTATGCCCAGCAACGGACAAGGCAGAGGCACTAATAGCTCGGCGTGTTGATAAAACATCATCAGGTATTACCTCAAACCAATATCAGTGAAAACACAAGTAAGGAGACATGCTTTTATTATCATGAACGGTGCAGGACTGACACCAAGCCTCATTAGCCGAAGATATAAGTAATGTGAGTATAATAAAATTACTCCCTTACTTTTCTGAGATTAATCCCATTGAGCAGGTGTGGAGGTGGTTACGCTAAAATCACTTAGTCAACAAGTGCACCAGTAGCTACAAAGATACGGTTGATGTATGTTCAATCGCATGGAATGACTTCGTTAGTGACACTTAACGCTTTGCCCAAATGTGTCATCAAGATAGGCTTAATATGCTCAGCTATTAATATAGAATTGCTCGGTAAGGATCAAAACTATGTTGCGTTGAGATGTTTATTTTTACGTTAGTCTGTGTAGGTCATTTTAATGGGGCTGAAAGCTGAGTAACTAATTTAGAACAGGTTGGCTCAGAATCGAGTGGATTGGTGCCACAAAGTTGCTCTGAAGACAGTAGTCATATCAAATGCAGCACACGGTTAAGATTTGCGTACCATGTAGCAGTGCTTATTAGAAATCACTTAATAATCAGCACTGCAAATACATGATAAACATTTTCTACCGTTCGCAAATTTTTTCAGCCAAATTCATTATCAAGGTTTGGCCAGCTTGAAAAAAATGCAAGAGTCAATATTTCTGCATTTATTTTCGAATTGTAAAATTAGCAATCGCCTGTGTAAGAAGTAATCTTGGGTGAATCGCCTGCTTTACCTGAGTTAGTGTAAACGACTTGACAACCATCAGTGACGTTATTTCCTGGTGTAACAAAAGTCACATTGGGTGACGAGATGACGAAATTGTTACTACCTGCACCACTAGCAGAACTGGTAAAAACAAAATCAGATGATAGGTCGACCCAGCCTTTCAGCATAGCTGCATCCATGTTCTGTGCATCGGGGTAGCCGTACTCGGTGCTGACTGGTATTGAACCAATCGAAACAGAGCTAGTGCCCGCAGCAGCAGAGCTTCCAAGTGACTGAGTACCAGCTAAAGAAGATTTCGCATAAACTAATTGTGCTCCACCTTGAAGTGCAGCTTGCACTCCTTTCAAAGTAGATTTATTTGCATCACCTTGAAGATCTATGAATTTAGGGGCTGCAGTGACTGCTAGTATACCTAAGATTACGATAACTATAATTAATTCTATTAATGTAAAACCGCGTTGTTGCTGCATTATTTGTTCCTTAGGAAATGGTCTAAATGGAAATATACTTATTTTTGATATATTACATGATTAAAACTTCAGTTGGTGTTAGTTAATTGTATTGTTGGGTATATCTGGTCATACCTATGTATATTTTGTGAACTATTAATTACACTTTTGAGTCACTGACAAAGAAACTAGTGAACAAAGAAGATAACGAATACTGATTAAAGTGAAAGAGCTGTTCGCTCTTTTCACTTTCTTGCTTAGCACCCGTGGTATCTCTATTCCTTACGGTTTAGTTATTTCTTTCTCTGCTTTTAAGTGGCCGCTCGTAACCGCTTTCGTCTTCATTTTTGGTTTTAGTTATTACTAAACACAATCACTTGACCAATCCGTGGATCATAAATAAATCCATTACCTGCTAGATTATCAGTAGGCTCGTTTTCAATGTTCTTAACAGTTTGAGTTAAATAGTAGTAACACACATCATTACCACCTGAGCCTGTATCTGCCTTAGAGTTGGTAAAATAACGGTAATCTTCAAATGGGCGCTCATCCCATTTGGAAGAAATGGCTGGTGCACTTTGCATAATGAGTTTAAAAATATTCTCGCAGTCCAGATCACTTACAGTGTCGTCTTCACTACTACTGTCGGTATCTAGTTGGCCTGTAGGGTAACCCGTATTTTTATCAATACCTATTTGAATACTTTCAATGGTAACAAATGTTAAACTAGTACCGCGGTTTTCCTTAGGTCGGCCCTCTAATTCCCATTTTGCGCGTACTAGTCCTACACCCGTGGCAAAACCGCCAGCTACCCCATCTACTGTGGCATCTTCAGCATCGGCTGTAACATCGAGTAATCTTGGTAAAGCTGTGGCGGCTAATAGACCTAAAATCACTACAACAATAACCAGTTCTATTAGGGTAAAACCTGAAGCGACTCTAGCAGTTTGTTTATAATTTACTGATTTATATGACGTATTTTTTTCAACTTTAGCTTTATTCTTATTATCCATCATTGCATTCCTATAAAGTTTTGATATTTATTAACATAAATTAATATTTATTGTAAATGAAAAGTTATTCTTTGACCTCTAATACTTGACCCGAAAAGACTTTATATTCGAAATATGGACCCGCAGATAAACGGTATCTGCAGACTGATTCTAATGCACTGTTACTAATTGTTAAACCATCATAATAGTCAGCAAAGACCTTAAAATCCCCTATGTCCATCGGCATATTTAACAGCATCTTCCAAGCATTAGAGCAGCCTTTTGAAGTTGGTTCGACCTTTGGCCAGCCTTGATGACTCATCAAGATAGGTTTTTTACCTGTTTCTACTAAACTATCGTTCTCACCCATCTTATTGGCATAAGTACTCAACATTACAATTCGAGGTCGCCCTTCACCTTGCCATTGCCAATGGGAGTTAGTGACGCTGGCAGAAAATTGTTTAGCCATATTTTCTAAGGTCAAACGCCTAAGCTGAGTGGGCGCATCATTTAGATACAAAACAAAACTCATTATCAGGCTTATAAGCACTATTATTACTGTGCTGCTTATAAACAGCTTACGGCTGCGCTCGTTTGTGGCTTGCTCACTTTTCATGATGTTAGCCCTTTATAGCCCCCATCATATCCCACATCGGAGTGAAGATGCCTAAAGCTAATATCAATACCATACCTGCTACAACACATATCAAGATGGGTTCAATTTTTGATGTGAGACTTTTTAAATCGTAGTCTACTTCTCGTTCATAAAACTCCGCAACCTCAGCCAACAGCTCGTCAACCCGTCCCGTTTCTTCACCCACGCTGATCATTTGTAAGACCAAAGGAGTGAACATTTTACTATTGCTAGCGACCTTTGATAGGCTCTCACCCTTTTCGATATTTTTGCGCATACTTAAAATACGCTCCGCCATAAAGGAATTGTTAACTGCATCTGCTACTAAATTAAGCGCAGAGGTCAACGGTACCCCAGAAATTAGCATCATAGAAAAGCTACGCGCAAATCTTCCCAGCAAAGTACGTTCAAAAATACTACCCACTACAGGTAGCCTTAATTTAGCTCGATCCCACTTATAACGTCCACTTTTGGTATCTAAATATTTAACCGTAGCAAAAATAGCAAGTCCGATACCAACTAATATATATTGCCATTTAGTAATAAAAAAACTAGAAGTCGCCAGTAATATACGCGTCATTAATGGCAGTTCAGCACCAAAAGATCTAAACATATCAGCAAAAATAGGAATGACAACAATGTTCATAATCACCATAGCAATCACGATGGCAATTATGACAAACATGGGATATCTGGTTGCTGCTTTAAGCTGCTTACGGGTTTCTTGATCACGTTCTAAGTAAAACGACAGCTGTAAAAAGGCTTCATCTAACTTACCGGTATTTTCACCCACATGTACAATACTGACGAATAATCGACCAAATATTTCGTCATGTTTATTTAACGCTGAAGATAAGGTACGACCTCGCTCTAATTGATCTGCCACATCATCTAGCGCGGCTGACATACGTTTAGAGCCTGTCGTGTCGGCCAACCCTCTAACTGCACGCAAAATTGGGATCCCAGACTTAGCCAGAGAATACATTTGCCGTGAGAATATAACTAAGTCATCCAGCGTTATGTTGGGTGTTAAAAAAGATATTTGCGATAACTCAGCTACCTGTATCTGATTATTTTCACTAATTTCTATAGGTGTAAAGCTGCGTCCAACTAATATCTGTGCCACAGTAGATGCATCTGCCGCTTCTAATATTCCTGTGGTAAGTTCTCCACTAGATCTTCTAGCTTTATAACTAAACTGTGCCATTTTCATTTCCTGGTAATTGAACCCTAGGCTCTAATTCAAACGAAAAGCCAGACGAAGTAGATTTTTTGTCAGAGGGGGAGTTATTAACGTGCTGTTCTGCTATCGCTGCTGTGTATTCTTGTTCGCTAGTTTCTGCTATGTCGGTTGTGTCAGTTGTATCTGTTTCAGTGGTTGCTTTATCATCTGCCACCATCTCAATCAACTTAAGTACTTCATCTACTGTCGTTGTTCCCATTTTTGCATACATTAGCGCTACCTTAGCCAACGGTACAAACCCTGGGCTTTGCTGAGCAACCTGTGAGAAAGTAACAGTGTCACTTACTTTCAAGGCATTCATCATATTTTCGGTCATCTCAAGTAGCTCGAATACACCAATTCGACCTTTATAACCAGTTTTGTTACAGCTTTGACAGCCTTTACCACGTTTGAAATTGACCGCTTTTAGGTTGTTATCTAAACTACTTAACCACAACAGCTCTTCATTATTAAGTTGATAATCTTCGCGGCAATGGCTGCAAATTTTGCGAACTAATCTTTGTGCCACTACAGCGCGTAATGAGCTGGCAACTAAGTAACCCGGAGCACCCATATCTAATAATCGAACAGCGCTACTGATTGCGTTGTTGGTGTGCAAGGTAGACAACACTAAGTGACCAGTTAATGCTCCTCGTAAACCAATTTCAGCCGTTTCTTGGTCGCGCATTTCGCCGACCATAATGATGTCTGGATCTTGACGTAACGTGGTACGCAGTATATTTGAAAAAGTGAGACCAATTTTGTTATTAGTCTGTACCTGATTGATCCTTGGTAGTCTGTACTCAACTGGATCTTCCACAGTAATTATTTTTGAAGCCGCTTTGTTGAGCTCACTTAATGCACCGTATAAGGTCGTCGTTTTACCCGAGCCTGTGGGGCCTGTAACCAAGATCATACCGTGTGGACGCTGCAATAAACGTCTAAAACGTGTTAGTAAATTACTTGGCATACCTGTTTGGTCTAGTGTCAATATGCCAGCGGATTGATCCAGTAGACGCATTACGACTGATTCGCCTCCTTGGATCGGCATAGTCGAAACCCGCACATCGATAACATGTCCCTTGATACGCATACTGGTTCTACCATCTTGTGGTAGACGTTTTTCAGAAATATCCAGTCCAGACATCAACTTGAGTCTAAGTACTAAAGCTGAAGCGATGTTTTTTTCTTGCAGCACGTTTTCTTGTAAAACGCCATCGACCCGCATTCGAATCCGTAACGAGGCTTCTTCAGGTTCAATATGAATATCTGAAGCTTTGGCTTGCACGGCGTCTTCAAATATAGATTGTAATAATCTGGCCACGGCTGTGTCTTGTTCGTCACCTGCACCTGAATTGAAGTCAAATTCGTCTTCATCTTGATATTCTTCAGCTAGTTCTTGAGCAAATGAAGCAATTTCTCCGGTACGACGATAAAAATTGTCATAAGCCTGTATGAGCTGGGTATCGCTGACAACAGCTATGTTTATAGGCATAGGCAATAATTCAGATAAGGCGTCAACAGCGGCTAAGTCAGCTGGATCGCTCATACCCACTAACAATCTGCCGTTTTTTTCCTCAAGTACTAAAGCGCGGTGCCTACGTGCTTGTACCTCAGGCAACATGTTAACCGCTGCTATGGATACATCAAATTTACTGATGTCAACTAAAGGTACGTTTAAATGCTGTGATAAAAAGGTTAAAAGCTGGTTATCGGTTACAAAACCTAGCTCTATTAACATAAAGCCAAGCTTACGCCCTGATTCCTTTTGTGCAGAAAGTGCTTGCATCAATTGCTTTTCGCTTATGATGCTTTCTTGAACGAGTAAGTCGCCTAAGCGTATTTTGACTTTAGGTTTCATGGTGCGCCTGCTAATACTAAAATGCGTTGTTGAATAAAATTGTTTACTGAATTATCTAACTGACTGAGATTATCAGCCTTATTATATGCCTGTAAAGCCACAGCACTTTCACCTGATTGGTCTTTAATAATCGCTAACCCTAACCACCATCTAGCATTATTAGGTTCTATATTTGTCAACATTTGATAATCTGATATAGCTAAGCCTGTGTATTTAAGTTGCTGTGCTAACGATGCTCGATAGGCTAAGTATTCTACTTGGTCAGCTGTATTGGGTTGAAACTCGATTAATACATTTATAGCCTGCGCAGATTCTTTTTGAGCCATATGTAGCCGCGCTAGCATCAATCTTAAGTCACTTCGAACGGGGTGCAATTGTATACCTTGTAAAAGTAGTTGTTTAGATTGCATGTGATTATCTTGAGCAAAAAGCAATGAAGCTAGTTTTTTTCTAGCCTTAATATTACTGGGTTCAATTGCCAACAGCTCGTTTAGTAAGGACTGCGCCAAATCAAAACTATCATCATTAAGGCTCTTAGTAATACGCCGTTTTAGATCGCTGGTATTATCATCTTGGCCGCCGCCACTCATACTGAAACTGGATGTTTGCTCTGCTGTGATTGGGATTTTGCTCTCGATGCTGCTTTGTAACTCTATTTGTTTATCTTGAGCTTTAATGTCTCGCATAGAAGCTAGATTGTTTGAGGCTATTTTCAGTGTTTCTAAGTGTTGTTGTTTTTCACCCGATAATTTATCCGATGACTCTGTATCGATTGCAGCAGCAATGAGCGTAAGCTGAGCTGGAGGTGCTTGAGCGGTGATTATTTGTGGCTGAAAAGGTTGTTGTAATACTTCTTCAGGGGCAACATCTATTTTGTTCGTTGTTGCGGCAGCCGTAATTAAATTATTGTTATTTTTATCAAGCAGTAGGCTTTTACTTGTTAAGGCAAAGGTGATGGTTGAGATAACTAAAATTAGCGATGTTAAGATCAGTGATGCCACAATCAACAGCTTTGATTGTTTTTTCTGCGGTGGATGATAGTCAGCATTTACCGCTTCAGTTTCGAACTTACGGGCCTCTAAGTCTTGCAGCATCTTATTCACTACGCTCATATAGCCAATCTCAGCCAAGCAAAGTAGGCCAACCCCAAGGTCAGTACAATAGCTAAAACACTGATGGATAACTTGAGTAAAATACTGGTAGTTTGGGTTGCGGCCTCAGTATCTTTTGTGGATAAACTGATATGTGCACGATTAATTTTATGTTTACCTTCACCGTAGGCTAGCATTAATGCTTTGTGGCACAACACATTGACTATTCGAGGAGTTCCTTTGCTGGCTTTAAAAAGTAGTGAGCAACATTTCCGGTCAAACAAATCATCACCACGGTAGCCGGCTACATTCATTCGGTGTTTTACATACTGGTAAAGCTGCTCAGGATCCATTAACCGCAAGGTGTATGAAAAGGTGACTCGTTGTTTTAGTTGTCTTAGTTCAGGTAAAGACAACTTCTGGTTTAATTCTGGTTGACCAAACAATACGACTTGTAACAGCTTGCGTGATTCGGTCTCTAGATTGGTCATTAATCTAAGTGCTTCGATACTTTCTATCGGTAGCGCTTGTGCTTCATCGATAATCAGCACTGCACATTTGCCTTCTTGGTGAATGTTAATAAGGCACTGTTGAATGCGCTGAGTAAACTCTTGTTGATCGGTCTTGTCGGTTAACGCCACATCCAATTCACTAGCCACAACTCGGCGCAGTTCAGAAGGAGTAAGATAAGGGTTGGGGATATAAGCGGTGACGAAGTGTTCAGGTAACTCATTTAATAGTTTACGGCAAATCAGCGTTTTACCAGTACCCACTTCGCCCGTCACTTTAATAAAGCCTTCGCCAGATTTAAGTGAATTCAATAGTACCTGAATGGCTTCTTTATGACTGGGTAAACCAAAAAAGTAACGCGTGTTAGGCGTTAAGGTAAAAGGTAGTTCTTGAATACCGTAGTGGTATAGATACATGATTTAGTCCACGTGTAACCAATCGGCCATTTGGTCTCTGCTGCGTTTTAGCTCCCGTCTCCAGGTATCTTTACCCACCACAGTCGGCTTGATTAAAATTACCAGTTCTTTTTTGATTTCGCTTTTGCGTTTATTTTTAAACAGATTACCAAAAAGTGGGATATCACCCAGTAGTGGCGTCTTTGATTCTGACTCTGAAATAATTGATTGCATTAAGCCACCAATCACTACTATCTCACCCGATCTAGCTCTGATAACAGTATCAGATTCACGGATATTACTTTGTGCTAGCGGTAATACAAACTGCTCTTGATTTAAAGTCACCACTTTTTCTTGCTCTTGAGTTTCAATTACTGAGGGGTGTACATGTAATAAAACCATTCCATCAGCATCAATCTGAGGCGTGACGTCCAGAGCAATACCTGAAAAGAAGGGGGTCAATTCGATATTAGGCGTCACAGAAGTAGTACTGCTTGATATAGTACTTTGACTGGACACATCAGTAACAAAATACTCATCATCTCCCACCTTGATGACCGCTTTTTGGTTATTGATTGCCGTTACCCGAGGACTAGATAACACTTGCACGTTACCTTGAGTAGACAGCAACGATAAGACGCCAGAGAAGTCTTTGTTAATAAACGATAAACTAGTGACGTTACCTAATGCGGCACTAATACTGTTGCCAACAGCCCCTGCACTAGTAGAAAATTGAAAATCAGTCGAGCCACTATTGGCTAAAATTTGCCCCCAATTAATACCTTGTTGATAACCATCATCCAGTGCTACTTCTATAATCCTAGCTTCGAGAATAACCTGTCGTTGAATGATTTCTTCAGATACATCTAAAAATTCTTTTACGGCCCTGATTTCTTTAGGCATAGCCCGAACAGTGACCAAACCTGCTTGAGGTGTGACCATTACGCTTCTGCCGTCACCGTCACCCAGCATCGTCTCTAGAGTCGCCAATAATTCAGTCCAAAAATCTGTTGCGGTGCTAGTGTAAATACTAGTACCGTTACTGTTACCACCCGCACCACCGCCATTATTATTTCCAGAGCCGCCTTGGCCTCCACTTGAATTGCCACCATTACCATTTTGGGAACTACCGCTATTACTACCATTACTGCCCCCCGATGCTTGTGTGACTCCGCCTGATGTAATACTGGTTTGGGTTGAACCATCTCGGATCATTAGTAGATAATTAATAGCAAAGGTTTCAGTGCGCATTCCAGCAGGATAAATACGATAGATATTTTGTTTATGCTCAATTTCGTAACCATATAACTCAGCAACTAAATCGAACACATCTGCTAGCGCGACTTGTTTTAAGTCGAGAGAGATTTCTCCCATAACATCTGGATGAATAGCAACACTGTATGGTGTGCCTTTAACTATGCTACTAAAAAATGCAGCTGCATCCACTTTTTGAGCATTAATATCGTACTTTGCTTCATTAAAAAGTTGCTTTGCGGTATCGCTTGGCTCAGGTAATAAAGCTTGATTAACCTCATCAGGCACCATGACTAGAGGCTGACTATTCAGGGGCTGGCCATCTAACGCTTTATCATCTTGCGTCTGTTCGCTTTCATATTCGGCGATAACAGAGTCTAAAGAACGAGATACTGGGGTTTTTTTCTGCTGACTTTGGCATGAACAAATAGCCAAGATCACACTTAAAAGAAGTAGTTTGTTAAGAACCATTATTTATGTCTTTTTTAATGTTGTTATTGTTGACAAAAAGTGTTTGCTTACCTTGTGAACTATCTAAAACCACATGATTTTGGCTGATCAAAATTACTCTGTAACCTTGAACTTGCTGTCCTTCTGCAAAACTTCTTCCGTTGATAATTGCTTGCTTATTTTCATAACTACTAATAATCGCAGTCAATTTTAGTGTAGATGCTTCTAAAGCACTTGAATTTTGACCCAAACTAGACGTTAGTCTATTTTGGCTAGGTCTAGTTGGATCTTGTAATGTACTAGCTTGTACATTGGCCAAACCAAAAAATAGTACCAATAATAATTGTTTCATCTGCTATTAGATCCCTATAAAGGCTTTGTTGGTGCTGAGCGTGTATATTTCTAACTCAACACTTGCAGTTGGATAGTCGCCAACTAGGTAGTCAAATTTTTTCCAATAAAATTGCCATGGTAAAGACTCAAGTTTTTCTAAGTGTTGTTGAATATCAAAATAACTTCCCTCGAATATCAGTGTGACACCGTGTCGATAAAGACCTACTTTTTGCTCAACATCTGCCTCAGTCTGCTTGAGCATTAAAGGTATAGGCGGAATAGAGCGTAGCTCAACTAATTTTAATCTTTTGCTGCCAGTTAATATGCTTTCTAGCATACCTGCCATTTTATCGGCTGGTATCAAGCTACCAATTTGTGCTCCCAACTGTATGTCGATGTTTTCGATCTGACGTTGTAAGACACTAATTCTTTCAAGTACTGGGTCGTTTGGCTTAATATTAAGTTTATCGGTTAACTTAGCTACTTGCCCAGTCAAAGACGTTATTTCTCTTTCGGCACTATTACCATTTAACTTTAATTTTTTTGAACTTTCTAACAATGGTTCCAGCAACGAGGTGTACATTATCAGTACCACAATAGCCATACCACAAAATAGAATTAAGACCTGTTCACGTAAACTTACTTTGATAAATTTAATTGATAGCTGTTTGTATTGTTGGTTGAAAGAATTAATCATTGTTAGGGCCCGTTTCTAATACCAGTTATTTGTTTGTTGAAATAACAAAATTGAGTTGCTCTTCAGAGTCACGATAAAGCCTAGTGTCAGAGAACTCCTGCCCTTTGAAATAATCAGTTTGGCCTAACGAGCCGATCCATTTGGGCACAAAAGCAGAATCTGTTGCTACACCTTTGAGCATGACACTTCCGCCATTTAAATTAATATGAGTTAACCACAGCCCGCCTTGATTACGACTAGCGAGGTCTAGCATGAGTTTTGAAAAACCAATCGATTTTAGGTTTTCTTGACCCGCTAACTGGTTTAATACACGCTCTTTAAGCCTAATAAGCTGCTGCTTTTCTTCCACTTCTTTAAGCAATTTCGGGTCAACTTTCATATTTTCTAGGACACTATTTAGTTCATTAATTAATAGTTGTTGTTGTCGTCGCTCTGTTTCCAAGACGGCAATTTCTGCTTTTAGCGCTTGCTGTTCAGTTTCTATGTAGAAGTACAATAAGCTACAAAAAAGCGCCACGAATACCCAACTGACAACAACACTGGAAAGAGTGAGCAGCTGCAACTTGGGATGAAAGCTTGAATGGTAAAGATTAACTCTGTTTTTCATCAGGTTGTCAAACCCGTGCTATCGATCGCTGCGCCTAAGCTTGCGAAGCTTGAGGGTGTTATTTGCATATTAAGATTCTTTGCCACATTAGGAATAAATTCTTCTACTGGGATAAAAATTACTTGTTTTATCATCTCTGCAAGAGCGTCTTGGTGGGGGGTATCTAAAGAAACGTATACTTTTTTTACTGGGGCTTGTCGTAACTGACTCTCGAAGTAATCCATGGAGCGTTGAATTTCTAAGCTTAGATTGTCAACTACCCTCATTTTTAGTTCTTCTTGAGAAAAACTGGCTAAGTTTTCATAGCCACGTAAGCGCCTTGAAAAAAATAGCTGGTTATACTTAACAATATTTAGACTAAGTTGCCCACCCTCTTCTTGATTTAAAGTAATAATAGCATCATTGCTGGGGGTGAGTAGATTGCAAGTCGCTAGCTCTCCAATACCAATGACATTAAGTGCTAATCCTGCCTTTAAAATTCCATCACGGATTTCTACTATGTCCTTGGTCATTATCGCAACCACATTTAATTTTTCGACATTAGCTGCAACCGCAGGGGGATCAAAATAGTCAATCGTAAATTTCTCATCACTGGCTAACTGCTCTTTAATCGTCCACTGCAATGCCTGGTTCATCTCCGCCTCTTCTACAGCGGGCTTTTCGACCTGTAGAAGCTGGTATTTTGAAATAGACAAAGCAATATTGCATTGAGTGTTACCCAGTTTATTTTTTTCTACATAAGTTTTGAGCACAGCTTGCCAGTTTTCGATTGAAAACGAGTCTTGCTTTACCCATTTAACATTACCTTTGACTTTTTGTAGAATAGATATATGAAAGTCTTTAACACCCAACTCAATCCCTAAAGAATGAAATTTTGAAGCCTTTTTAAACCGACTTTTAATAAATTCGCGCCAACCAATTTGCATATCACAGGCTTTATCGCTTTTAATATTTAACCATTACATCAAAAAATAACCTAAAGCGCTAGTTTTATATAGACTGTAAACCAGCGCAATTTATCAACTAAACCAAAAAGTTCTGAAGTAAGATTAGGAGTAGAAATATTATTAAATTAATTTTGTGTTTCAAGTATTTAATCGAAGTACTTACCTAGTGCGTAACTATTGAATTCAGGAAGTCAGAGTTTGACATTTATTAATTTATAGAACTTGACTGTAATTTAGCAACGTTACAACAATAAATGATAGATTCAAAATGTACTTATAGTGTCTAATTAGTGTCTACTCTTAATCCAATCCTAATCAAGCAATAGCCATGAAGCAAGTCATTGAAAATTACAATTTAAGTACTTTATAGGGCAAGCTATTTTACGTCGCCAGTTTATCTGCTATGTAAAAAGTCACTTTATCTTTCAAAATACTGATGAGATAAATGTCAGTAATAATGAGACATTCCAGCGTGGCGTAGAGGCTAGCGCTTTGCCATATGTAGTAATATTATTGTATTAGAAATGAAAAAAAGCCGCTTATAGCGGCTTTCAAATATGTTTTTCTACATTTTATATTTTGTCTTGAATTAAAATGGAATATCGTCATCAAAATCAAAATCTGGTTCAGCCATAGGTGCTTGTTTACCTTGAGCTGGTGCTTGGTTAAAGCTCTGATTATGTTGTTGTGGTGCACCTTGGGCTGGCGGTTTCTGATACTGCTGATTTTGTTGCCCTTGCTGAGGTGGTTGTTGGTAACCTTGATTTTGCTGCGGTGCTGCTGCAGGACGTTGTTGTCCTTGAAAGCCACCTTCAGATTGGCCACCACCTTT
>Ga0222645_101049_pt1 | contig 13225 bp, 10 predicted proteins | sample AntAcemetagen292_FD_179881 | JGI IMG/M metagenome (GOLD analysis project Ga0222645, IMG submission 179881) | Saline water microbial communities from Ace Lake, Antarctica - #292 | ecosystem: Environmental > Aquatic > Non-marine Saline and Alkaline > Saline | place: Antarctica: Ace Lake | collected...
CGTGAATGCGTTTAACCACCGCCGATGTTTCGATGATGGGTCATCAATCGTCTGTCATGTTTTTCTCGGTAAAGGGTGCCGTGGGCTTTGGTATGCTGTTGATGCGGGCTGTTGAGATGGGGGCGTACTGTTTCACTGTAGCGGGTTTATTGGTGCTGTTCCTGTTGTAGCACTACATGTGCGACGACTCAAAAAGTGCGATTCACGTAGAAACTTTCTGGGAAGGCGCGACGCTTCGTTTCGGTGCGAAGATGCTTTGTTCACGCGCGACGCCCTGTGTGTCCCGCAGGTTACACGCGTGCACCACGACCGCATGGTCTTCTCGGATGCGTAGCTGTGATTTCGTCGTGTCTCTAACACTCCAGTCCGCACCGCGCGGACCACCGGGAACGCGTTTCCACTCTCAACTTTCACATGTTCCTCGACGTCAGCCGTCAGCCAACCAAAAACGACGCGTTTTTCCAAAAAGAATAGAAACATCCTGAAATCTGTTGGCAGAGATGTGAGGGTGACACGCGAGGGCATGCTGGCGCTATGTAAGTTTTATGAGAAGAATTAGCAGTAGGAGTTGTGTATTATTATTGCACGAGAGCGATGAGCTCAAAAAAAGGTACCCGTGTGTGTCAAGATCCGTCGTGTATGGCGTTGTTGCTCGCTAGTGCGATGGGACTGTTCAAACAATATGTAAGTAAGCAGCATTGCGATTTGAAAGCGAGTTTGGAAATCTCAAACTGTGATAGTCCATGAAACAAAACCTTTCGAAATCGCAATTTGAGGCACGCCACCTATCAACCAAATCCCCTCAACGAATCCCTCCGTCGTAAGTCGCGAGTGCTCACTTTTCCCGCCACATCCAGGGGAAGCGGCGCTCAGGTCAAGCGCATCCACAAAACAAGTACCTCGCTTTTTGACTGTCGGTTACACCCAGAGAGGCTGGACTAGGGAGCTGTCTTCACGAGACTATGACAAGCCTTGCCGCGAGCCTGCGCCCGTGGACCACCAGCCCCCTGGATCGTACGCGAGAGCTGAGAAAACGTCGTCATGTCACCGCGATGCGGGCGACTGTGACGGCAAAGGAACAGAACGTCCGTGAGATTGATGAAGTCGCACTTGCGGGTAAACTAAAAGGTGCGTCTCGTGCTCGATCTTCAACACCCCATCGCGGTCTCCTAGCCGTGCTTCCCCCCTCCAACTGACCAAATCCTTCTCAAATTCTTCCGTCCACCCTTCTTTTTCTTCTCGCTGCCAGAGATCGGCCTGGAACTTCAAGGGTGCGTGGACAAGGGAAGCTGCGCGGCTGTGTTCAAGGCGGTGAGCCTGGGAAGCGCGACCGCCGGTGCGGAGGACGAACACACGTGGCAAGGCGAGAAAGGCACGGTGTTTGCGGTGAAGATTCTGTTGAAGTCGAAGACGAACGAGGATTTCGTTAAAAACTTCCGACGAGAAGCGCTTTTGCTGGGGCGAGTCAATCATCCCGGCATAATCAGAATGTACCATCACGGCAAAACACCAGCGCCGTTCATTGTGACGGAGTGGTGCGACGGGGGCAACGTGTGGAACGCGGTGAAGTGCGAAGAAATCAAAGCCAGACATTGGGTCGGCGACGAAGGCGACGAGGAGGATGAAAGTAAACGCATCAAAATAAACACGCCAACCGACGCGCCGTTGCTCGACATACCCGCGGTCGCCATGGACGTCGCGCTGGCGTTGGAGTACCTGCACAACGCAGGCTTCGCGCACCGTGACATGAAAAGCCACAACGTGTTGCTCACGTGGTGTCCAACACTGAAACGCGTTCGGTACGTAAAGCGTCGCGATGCGTTCGAAAAGATAATCGCGCGTCGAAAGCGAATTCGCCATCGAACTCGTCTTTTCCTCCACTCACCACCTCTTCCCTTCACAAACCAAAACAGAGCGAAACTTTGTGACTTGGGAAGCGCCGCGCCAATCTCCAAAATGCCGCGGCGGCCGGCGAAAAACTGGCTCGGTTTTTCCGGTCGGTGGCAACCCGTGGGAACCATGTTATGGATGGCTCCTGAGATGCTCGAGCCTCCTTTAGAGGGCGCGACTGCGCCGGTGGGGTATTCAGGAGACAAAGTGGACGTGTACAGCCTAGGAATCGTGCTGTGGGAACTCATGGAATTCAAAATCCCGTGGACACACGGAGACATCTCGAAACAACTAGTCATCGACTCGGTCGTGGTGAAGAACGAGCGGTTACCCATCCCGAAATCGTGCGACGCGAGGTTAGCCGAACTGCTTGTCGCCATGTGGGCCACCAGTCCAGTGGACCGACCGGATATGGCGTACGTGGTGACTGCGTTTCGCGAGATTGGCGCTGAATGGGACGACGCGGGAATGTTCGCGCGCGTCGCGAAGAAAGCCAACTTACACGGCGAACAACTGGCCAAGATTTTGACGCAGGTCAACTCGGAACAAGAAAACCCGTTGGATGACGATTCAGGCACAGCCGATGTCGGTGACGTCACGGTGACTGAGGAAACGAGTGCGGAACAAAAACATGTCACGGCGAAGGAAGATGCTTCAACAGAGGTTGGCGTGGAATCGACAAACGGGAACGGAAAAAAAACGCGCGAAAAGAAATCTGATGAAAATAGAGAAAACTGGTTTGGCGATGTCGGTTCCGTGGATTTCGAACAGTTAAGCACGAAGCTGATTCCTATGTTGTACCCGCACATGTTCGCCTCTGGAACGGCCGCGGCGGATAGACAACGCTTGGATGAGCAACGAACCGAACTCGTGGAACTGGAAAGCAAAGCCGTTGAGCTCAAAGCGCGAAGCAAGCTCGACCCGTTTGCGGCGTTCACAGCGGATGCGAAGGCGCGCGAAGCCAAACGGTTGGACAAAACAATCTCACTCGCCGCGGCTGAGAGCGAGGTGCACGCATGGCGCGCCACGCGAGATCTGTTACGAGAGCAGCTCGCGGAAGCAGACAGACAACACCTTGAATGGAGACGGAAATATAGGGAGATTGATCGCAAAAGATGAGAGCTACATGTTTGATAGTCTAGACTAGTTTATTACCCCCATGGAATCACCTGATGCCCTCGTACGGAGTCAGGCCGAGCTTGTTCAACAGCTTGTCATTCGCCCCCTTCGCAATCAAGTAATCGCTCAGAGAGTTGAAACCGTACGAGATGCAGTAGTGCAATCCGGAACAGCCTTGTTTGTTCTGTGCGTCAATGCCAGCTCCGTGTCGCAACAGCGCTTTCACGATCCGAGCGTTGCCGTTTTGACAGGCGATTATCAAAGGGCTGTTCCCAAACTTATCGCGCCCGCCCGCCGGACATCCGCTCTTCAGTAGATCGGTGACTTGCTTGTACTTGCCATGCCGAGAATAGGAAAACAAATTTCGGAAGTCCTCCGTGGTAAACTGACGCTTCGAAACCTGCGCGAGTACGTTTTCTTGCTCCGTCGTTGCAGCGAGCTTGGTCTGCGTCGTCGCGCCGCTGGGCGCCTTCGCGTCCGCTTTCCGCGGAGACGCACCCGGAGAACTCGCGGCGGTTGACGTGGCGAGCGAGGAAGGTTCGGTGTGTGCCGCATCCGTTGACGCGTCTTCATAAACAGCCTGTTGACCACCAGGCGACTTCTCCGTTAACGCGGCGACGACCTGCCTCGCAGAGCTGGCTTTCCTCATGAGTAACTTCGCGGCGGCGGTTTTCTTCGCCTGTTCGTCGCGCGTCGCCTCGGTTCGTTCAGGCGACGAAGAGTTCTTCGCGCGTCGCTGTTCGTCCACGAAATCTTCGCGCGTGTCGCCGAGCTCTTTTCTGTGTTCCACATCGCCAGGCCGCATTTGCACCAGTGCGCTGACTTTCGTGCTCGCTTTCAAGAACTTTTGTATCCCCCTCTCATTCTCGCGCGACGGCGGCGCGGGCGACGCCTCACCCGCCAAATCGCGCGCGCCTCCTCTCTTTTCGTACCTTTCGTAATTCGCCTTGCACAAATCCAGCCGCGAGAAGTCGATCTTCGGCACGACGTGTCCCCCTGTGCTGCGCGTTTGCGTGTCATTCAACGCGAGGGGAGCATCGTCCATGTCATCGTCTTCGCTGTCGTCTCCACGCGCATGACTCGATCGTGCCAGAAACGCCCCCCGCGCGTGAATAACGCTTTTTATCGCGCTCGTTCGCTTGTCGTCTTTCGAAACCCCCGAAATCGCCGCCGCGCCGAGTTCTCGCTCCGTCGGCGCGGCCGGAACAGACTCAGGAACTTCCGGCGCGACGCCGCACGATGCCGGTGCGACGTTCCCGTGTGCCTGCGCTTCCGTTTCTTGTGCACCATCCGTGAAAGGAACACGGTCATTGTTAACATGGCCTCCGCGGACCAACACCAGCGCGGCGCTGAGCAACGCGCGGGACGCGTTTTCCAAAGTAGCGGCGCCGTCGTTTTTTTGGGCAGTCGGCTTTTGTCGGTCAAAACTTGGAAACGCGTTTGGGTCAGCTCTTGGACGCGCGTTCACCGCAGTGGCTTGCCACGTGTCTGGAATCGTCCGCATCCAATTCGTGTTTCCGTGACGCGTGGGGTGCGGGGAGACGTTTTGGGGAGTAGAGAGGCGCGGAAGCGAACCAGAGCGCGTTTCAACCCAAGCGTCGTCGCCGACGCGGCGGGGAGCCCAAAACGAAGCGCCGCGGTTTTCAACACCCGAACGCGTCGGGTCGTCTGGTCGGGTCGTCACACCCACACCGTCCGTGCCGCTGGGGTGGTGGGTAAACGTGTTGTCATCGACCCAACGATTGGGCACGCGTGTTTCCGCGTACCCCCCGCGTGCGTATGGAGCGGCACCCCACGTGTCCCACGTTTGGGGGCGCGTTTCTAACCGCGGCCCCCCGGGTGCGCCCCGGGTGCGTTGTGCATTCGCCGCGTACGCGTTTTGGGTCGTCTCGTTCGTCGCGGCGGTCGCGTGGAAAGATTTACCAAGCACCGCGAAAACATCTTCCGTTGCGGTTCGGAAACCCTCTCGCTCGTTCGCCTGGTCTTCCAGCAATTTCCTAACGCTTTCTTCGTTCACGCGTCGGTGTTCCTCGCGGTGCGCCGTCATCACTTCTTTCTCGGCGGTTTTGATCGTTTTCATGTGTTCAAACGCGTCAGCGTACCGCTTGTTCGCGAGCAACTCCTGTTGCTTTCGTCGAAGCTGCAACACAGGCGCTGACGTGATAGCCGACTCGGTTTCGAGACTCCGCAGACGCGCTCTTAATTTGTTGAACTGCTCTTGCTGGCGGTTCCGAAGCTCCGCTTCACGCTGAGCCGTGTCAGCCAGATGAGCGCGTAACACGTCAGGGTCGAGCTCATCGGTCGGGTTTCGCGCGACGTCAACGTGCATCGCGTTCACTTCGTCCGAATACGCGGCATGTGCATGCGGGTCGAGCCTACTCGAGGTCGCAGGCCTAAAGGACGGACCCCCGAACATGGTACCTCAGGCCCGCCCCCCGTGGTGTGAGTGGCGGTTTTGCTTGTTGGTTTTGATTATTGTTTGCTCTCACTACGAGAACGAAAATGCTAAAATCGTGCTTAAATCGTGCTAAAAAGGGAACGATTTAGCACGCTAAAATCGTGCTAAAAATTGTAAATTCCGAGCGCAAATAAATACAATATAATGAAAAGCGACGACGAACGAATCTGCTGTTTTCTTGCGAGAAGTAATTACTTCTCCCAAAAAGCCGCCTTATAAGGCGGCTTTTTGCATAATTTGTTAAAAACCAAGACTACGTGCCAACCAGTGTCTGGGGGCGCGGGGCAGCGGCGACGCTCAATGACCGCGGCTTCTTCGGAATGGGACCGTCTGGGTAACATACATTATCAGCGTCGGCATCTGTACAGCTTCGACGACGTGAGTGTACACGGGAGCAACAGTGCCGCTGCCGTCAACGGCGGGGCTTTTGCTGTTTTGTCCACCGCGGGGAAGAGCACGAACGTTGCGGATTCTGCGCTTGATTCCACACAGCGCGCGCAGCAGCATTTCACGGTTTACAGCTCCTCAGGACATCATCTGTGCGACATTGCGTATCACAGCTCTAGCCACCTCATCACTTTCGGTTGGACACGTGAAGAGCTCCTCGTGTGCGTGCACGGAGACGGGCGAGTAGTGGTGCACGATTTGCAAGGCAAGGTGACGGGTGATACGTACCCGCTGCGCGGCGCCAAAAACGGCGACGAAGCGCTCGCTCGTTGCAAGGTTTGGGAACGTGGGATTGTCGCTGTGACGACTGCGAACAAAATCTTCTTGGTCACAGATGTACATTCAAGCGCACCGAAAGTCACGCAACTGGAGTCTCCCGAAACGCGAGAAAGCGTCTGCGCTTTGGACGTGAAAGTGACGTCGTCGGGAGGAAACAAAGTCGACGCGGAAGTGTTTTTCGCGCACGGCGATACAGTGACTGCTGCGCATAAATCCACCGGTTCTCGATCTCAAACGTTTGGAGGAGGCAAACCAGTTGCGCTTTGTTTGTCGCCGAATGGTCAGTTCCTCACCATCTTTACCAGTCTCGGTGAGATGCTCGTGGTGACGTCTGACTTTTCACGCGTGGTTTCGCGGTTTGACGCGCAGTCGTCGTCGCTGCCGGAGCAGCTGGCGTGGTGCGGTTCAGACGCCGCGGTGATGTACTGGCCGACGTATTTGCTTATCGTGGGGCCTCATGGGAACTTCATCACCTACGTGTACGACGCACCTGCGAAACTAATCTCGGAATCAGACGGTTTGAGGGTTATCACGTCGTCGGGGCACGAGCTGGTTTCCCGCGTGCCCGACGCGGTGGTGGAGATGTCGGATTCGGACTCGAGTAATCCGGCGGTAGCGCTTCAAAACGCGGTGAAACAACACGCGAACAACCTTTCCGACGTGAACGACTCCGCGCTGCGCGTTGAAACGGAAATCGACTCCGCGATTCTCGGTTGCGTTCGAGCCGCTTGTCACGAGTTTGACACAAAGAGACAGTCAGAATTACTCCGCGCGGCGCACTTTGGAAACTCGTATCTTCAAAGAAAGAACAGACACGTAGACTGCTGGGCGTTACACAAAACGTGCGTGATGCTGAGAATACTGAATGCCGTGCGCAGTCCTGAAGTGGGCATACCCTTGACGTACGCGCAGTACTGTCAAGATGGACTCGAAAATCTCGTCAAACGTCTGAACATCCGCAAACAACATCTCCTGGCGTCTCGAATATCGGAACGTACCAAAGGTTGTCAAGATGTGATTGAGCACTGGGCTTTGTCGAACATCACGGCGTCATCGTCCGAGTCCGACGATGCTCTTCTAAATAAAATAAAACCTAAGCTCGAAACTTTGCGCGGCGCGTCTTACGGGAAAATCGCGCTTGCCGCGCATCGAGCCAATCGACATCGGCTGGTTCAAAATCTAATCGACATGGAGCAAAATTCCTACGCGCAGGTATCTCTCCTCATCAGCATCGGCGCTGACGAAAACGCGTTGTTCAAAGCAATCGAAAGTCGGGACGCAGACCTTATTTACACGACGCTGCTCAACTTGCAGCGTTTGATGACGTTTCAAGATCTCGCCTCGCTTTTGTCGAGAAATCCTCAAGCGAAAGCGCTTTTCGTCGCCTTCTGCAAGCGAACGGACGTTGAGCTGTTGAAATCGTTTTTCTATAGCTCTGGCGAAACCGCGAAAGGTGGTCAGGCTTTACTTTCACAGGCTTTTTGCTCCTCTGCTCGTGATGCCGAGGCGTACGTCTGGGACGAAGGCTCTGCTACTCTTTGCGCGCAAGCTTCTATGATGTACGGGAAGTTGAAAGACGAGTTTCACGAAAAGACTCTGGATGAAGCGCAGCGCCTGATCCGCCTGGGAATGGAAACACACTTAGAAAACGCACTCAGTGGTATTCCTCAGAAAAGTCTCGCCGCGATTGTGAAACACTTCATTCGGAACGGAGAACTTAAGGAAGCGCAAAAGATCCGCGTCGCGTTTGGCGTTTCTGATCGTCATTTTTACTGGTGGCACGCGAGCGTCCTCGCGTCTAATCGCGACTGGAGAGCTCTCGAAACTTTGGCGAGTGACAAAAACTGCCCCTTGGGTGCACTAGCCTTGATCGAGCTTGGAGAACGTTACGGCGCTCCGAAAGTCGAGCTGGCAAAGTACCTAGCGCGGCTCCCCAACACGCGGCAGAGGGCAGCGATGTTCGCCGAAATGGGACTGGAAGACCAAAGCACTGGCGAGGAACCGCACACTTTTGCAACGAAAGCTGCTGGATTTTTCAGCGCTGAGTCGTGAGCGAAACGAGGTTAGAATCCGACGATTCGCTTGTTGTCGGTTCTGTTACACCACAATTTCAGGCTAGCTACTAGACAGCATAAAGCGACGAAGACAGTTTCACGCATTTACCACTGCCCCCGCCGTGTTTTTGGCAAGCGGCGTCTTTTGCCCGCTCGCGATCTTCGGCTTTTATTTCTCCATAGTTCAGTTTCACTCGCGTCGACGTAAGAATTCTGCTCAGAGAAAGTCGAAAATCTTGGAGCGCCGCTTCATCTTCGAAACCCTCTCTCAGCACGCCGTCCGTAAGCACATCCGAGGCAAGCGTTGAGGCTGCGCGAAGCACGGCACAGACGTGGCTTTCAACTAAAGCGCGAACGAGAGCCTCTGTCCCGTGGCGCAAATGCACGGTTAAGCTGCTCAACAGCTTTGTCCAGAGACACACGTTCTGTGTTGCGTTTAGACTGTCGCGAAAGCACACGCCCACGGCTGACGCGACGATATCGTCGGCTCGGGTTTTGTTCAAACTGCTCAATTTTGACGCCGGCGAGTCCATCCGACGGGCCTCTTCGTTTTTCAAAAGCACGGAATACGCGTTGATGCAAACAGACAACGCTTCGCTTGCTTGACCCATTTTCTCGAGGATCGAGGCTTCCGCGTCGAACACGCCATGATATCTGCAGTAAAACAAGGTACGCGTGAGATGATACCCGACCTTCGCTTCCTGGAGAAATCGTTTCACGGCGTACGGTGCAAACCGACACAGGACAAGAATTTCGACGTGGATGTCCCGACTCACTTCCGCCGTGGGTTTCTGTTGTGCCGCTCGCGTCGCCGCGCAAGGCGCTGGCGCGTGTGCCGCGCAAGGCGCTGGCGCGTGTGCCGCGCAAGGCGCTGGCGCGTGTGCCGTGGTCTCGCGTGTTTTCGGTGGAACCTCGATGCTCGCAAAAAAAGGGTTCACCCGGTTCACGGTGGTGTCCACTTCCCCCGCCTCGGGGGTTTGACCGAGAAGTTTGCGGATCCGCGCGTCCCAAGTTTCACCCCGCGTTTCCTGCCCAGGCATGACGGACGCGTGACTTGCCGCGGAAGGCCCTGCGGACCCTGTCTTACGAAGTTCGAAACACCCGAGTCGGGAACGGGTGGTTTCCACGGCACGGCTCGGGCGGGAAGAAGTGCGAGGCTGACGTGTCAACGCACTGCACCGATGTTTGCATTTGTTTACCAAAAAACGTCCGGACACGTCGCTCGGCAACACCGCTTGTCAGTACTTCAAGCGCGCCGCGCCGCGTCTTCCGACTCCCGTGTCCGCACTGTCGATAGAAGAACTTCAGCGCCATGCTTTGCGCTCGATCGAGCTTCTTCCAAGCTGTCTCGTTGCGGTCGCGAGCGAGGAACCCCGTTGGACGCAAACGACGCGTGGGTCGCACTCACCTCACACGCGCCTCTGCTTCAGGTAAGTCGACGTTTTACCCGGCACCTCACGAAATATCAGCACGTCGACGTCCACCAGCGAGCTGCGTAGTGCTCGGAATCGTCGTGAACCCGTGGTGTTTCTCATACATGTACGCATCTCTCTGACGGACTCCCTGAATGTTTCCCACTGCAGGTGACAAAGATTCCAAGGACGAAGATGGGAAAAAGAGTCTGCTTGACTGGGACGGCGCGTGGAGTCAGATCAAAAGAGAAATCAAAGGCACCGGCACGATCAATCCCGATGATCTGGTAGACAGATCTGCGAAGTCTTCCATGAGGTAAGGGGCCCTTGCCTGCAAACGAGCCGAGTCGTTTTGTATCCTTTTCGTCGTCTGACCGCTTCGTCGCATTCTCAACACGCAGGAAGAACAGTGGGAGGACCGCGAAGGAGGATATCCAGGCTGATGAGAATCGTGTGGCAGACATCTGGAGCTCGGAGAATTTTACGAAGTTCGGCATTGCTTCCGTGTGCTTCTTACTCTTTGTCTTTGTGTTCGTTATTGGGCCGCCGCCGTCGGAAGGGAGGTGTTCGCTTCCGTGGTGCTAGCGTTTAAAAAAAGATTAAGTGTAAAAAGGGCTAGCTTGCTTGATTTGCTTGACGGTGTGACGGTATTGGTGATTGACTTGTAATAAATAACAACAGATAGGAGTCACATAAAAAGAGCGATTCAACATACGTTTTATTTCAAGTCTACAACATCATCCCTCCGCTGCTTCCGACGTGTCCGTGCCGCGTGGTCGTGGCGAGCTCGCCGTACACGGGTACCAATTCGTCTGGCTTTACAAGTTTGCGATGGATTCCATCGGCGTTTACTGTGTTCAATCGAACGCAACCCCCGGAGCTGGAGTCGGTGGACATGGCGAGGGTTATCGCGGCGGTGACGAATTCTTCGCACTCCTCGCGAGTCATGTTTTCCTTGAAGCCGTTATCCATGAAGCCCCAAATGTACGTCGATCCGGACCCATCCGTAGTCCATTTCGTGGCGATCATATTTCCACCCGCGGTGCAGCTGAAGACTTGCGAGCCGTTGTTCGAGTCCCAACCTCCTATGATCATGTAAGCGCCTAAACCAGCGCCGTGATTGGCACTTTTGTTTTGGTAGTTTATCTGGTTCGAAATTCGAGCCACCGTCTTGACGTCAAGTGGCGAGTCTCTCTCCATCCCGATCTGTTCCACGTGATACCGCACAATTTTAGCCACCGCTTCAGTGTCTGCCGCAGAACCTGAGCGACACATCACCGTGGAATCCGCGAGGACGGTCATCTTGTCGCTTGCCCTGTTTGAAACGTAAATCCCGGTGCTTACACGTGTGTCAGCTCCGAGAACGACCCCCCCGTCATACACACAAGCGACGATTGTGGTCCCCGTCTTTGGTGGCTCATTGAATGTTGCCGCACTCATGTGGTTCGATGTAAAGCACGAATTTGCCTGGAGCTTGCGCAGTGGAGGTGAGGGCTTCCGCCAGATCTGTGCTTCTCTTTTTTTGTGACGCGACGACGACGACCGACCGAACGATCGACCAAAAACCATCGCCGCACTAGAATCCTTAGCCAAAGGCAACGGCGCTCGTGGGAGTGTCACTGTCTCGAAGGTTATGCTATTTTCTCGAGATGCCCTCGAAGAAGCATCGCCATCACGTGAGCATGGCATCGATGCCCGATTGGAGGCCTCGTATAGGTGGTCGTACTGCGAGTTTCTAAAGGACTCGGGAATAGAGCTCAAAATGTGCGACTTTTTTACTTTTCGCTCTCGCTCCGATGCCGTTTGTGCACGCACGACCCAAGCTCACGATACTTCCAATCTTTCACATTTCTCAGGCCTCAATTGACGATCGCAACAGCGTCGGTCTTTTGCCACCGTTTTTACGCTTGTCATTCTCATGGGGCCCCGGCGAACGACAGATACGTGCGTGCGGTGTGATCCCTATTTTCACCTTGTTCACTTCCACCCTGCACAATCTCCGTCAACCCTATCTCGCTCGCTTGCTGACTAAACTCTTGCTTGCCATGCAGGTGGTCGCGACTGCTTGCTTATTTTTGGCTGGGAAAGTTGAAGAGACACCTAAACCCTTAAACGAGGTCGTTCGCGTGTGTTACCTCGTGCAACACAAGCATGAATACGAGAGTGCGCTCAAGCAGATCCACCAGAAGGTGCGACCGACCAGCTGTCTGTTGACCTGCTTGCATAACACACGCGCCGCGCAAAAGTGAATCCTCTGACCTGTATTGTCTTCCCTCATATATCACAAAGGATCAACTCGAGGAGCAACGAGAGAAAGTCTTGCAAGCTGAAAAGTTATTGCTCCACACGCTTGGTTTCAATTTCAACGTCGAGCACCCGTATAAACACCTCCTTCACCTGGCCAAACGGCTCAACCAGTCTCAAGACCTGCTTGAAGAAAGTAGTCGCAGCCTTACGCAAGTGGCTTGGAATTTCGCAAATGATAGGTATGTCCATGCTTCATGGAACACCACAAGAAAACATGTGTTTCCAACAAAACGTACGCCTCGTGTGCTAACAGAACCCTCCCACGTTCCTCGCAGCCTCCGAACGACGCTTTGCCTTCAGTTTTCCGCCTCCGACATTGCAAACGCCGTACTTTATCTTGGTAAGGCCACTTATTGCTCGAAAGTAAAGCCACGCATCTCACGTCGTTTGTGCATCCACACTGATCACTCACACTACATGTCCATCCGTACCCCTGATTCCCATACTCCTACGCAGCGTCAAAGCTTCTCGAAACAACCCTTAATCTGCAAAAAGACTGGTGGAAAGACTATCACGTCGAACAACTGGCCTGCGACGAGATAAGTAATCAAATCATGGATCTCTATGATGCAAAGGTGGATGACCCCTTGTAATAATAGACAAAGTAATTTGGCAAAGCCGCCTTCTCGTTTGCAAGTCAAATAATTCTGTTTGTCAGCTCTGTGCCAAAAAAACACGTCAGCACTGTACTGAGACGTTGTAACTCAAGAATGACGTCGTACCGCACCTGTACGCACTCGATCGTCTCGATTATCACGTGTTGACACGATCATGTACCTAACGATATCCCGTTACCTTTCACACGTCTTCGTTCGTTGTCTGCGTGGCACACGCTTCGTTTGTTTCGTCCTAGAAGAGACCTCGGCTCTTTCGACTCTTGCACGTATCCTCACAAAAATCCAGCTCTCGACACTTTACTTTCACCCACAACTCTCGCTTTATTTTCACCGACCGCTTGAACGGCTTTGCCTCCTCTGCCGACCTGTCACCCCGCGCAACAGGCCGGTGGGATAGTTTATTTGAAATCCATCCCCCGCCCCCTGCCTTTTTTGACAAACCGCAATTTTTATTAACGAACGTTCGAAACACATGATTATGACCCATGGAGGACTTGCACGCACTGCTCCAGACAAAGGCACACTGTCGCGCCGTACAGCATACCAGTTGAACAAGGAGTGAACCTTTGTCACGGTAAAATGACTGACACTCTTGCCGTGCATCATGCGAGGGAGACTCTCGACAGTACGTAATCTTATTCC
>Ga0222645_101050_pt1 | contig 13211 bp, 8 predicted proteins | sample AntAcemetagen292_FD_179881 | JGI IMG/M metagenome (GOLD analysis project Ga0222645, IMG submission 179881) | Saline water microbial communities from Ace Lake, Antarctica - #292 | ecosystem: Environmental > Aquatic > Non-marine Saline and Alkaline > Saline | place: Antarctica: Ace Lake | collected...
GATATCTTCTTTAACTGATTCTGAGATTTCACAATGATGACCTGAAACATTTATTTTCATAGACTTTCCTCTTTGCTCTAATTGCATTTTTATTGTCGAGGGCTTCTTACTCCCTCATACATCGCTGAGACTGAAACCATTTATTTTATTCCGTCACGGTACTCGCGCGGCGTCTATCTTGAAATATAATCGCTCTAAAAAAATCAAGCAAACAAATGTTACAGCCTCAAGGGTTTTCCTCAAAACATCCCCATTCTGCATTATGCTCAGTGTATTTAAATAGTTAAATATTACTGATTTACCTTGAATGAGAACGTTTTGATGAAAATCTCACCGATATGTAAACGTCTTACGTACACTACAGAGCTTGGGATAAGATGAGCAAAAAACAAGGAAAGATCAACATAAAAGATCATACTGCTTGATATTTTATGTTTACCTTTAGGTCTGTGTTAAATTTACCTTATTATTTTTATGGTTATTTTTGGATAAAATTACATGACCTTATATCAAGGTAATACCCGCAAGATGAGTGTGAGTAGTGACTCAAATAATATTGCACAATACTGTTTGCCTATCGGTAGTAGCGAAATCAATATGAATGCCTTGATAGGCCGATCACTAAAGGTCGTGTATGCAGGCGAGATACATTGCGTGCATTGTGCAACAAAAACTAAAAAAAGTTTTAATCAAGGCTACTGCTATCGCTGTTTGATGAAATTAGCACAATGTGACACCTGTATTATCAAACCAGAACTATGCCATTACGATAGAGGTACTTGCCGAGATCCAGCTTGGGGGGAAGCTAATTGTTTATCAGATCATTTTGTGTATTTAGCCAACACGGGCACAGTAAAAGTGGGGATCACTCGACATGTTACTGATGGCGTATCCAGTCGCTGGATAGATCAAGGTGCCACCCAGGCAATTGCTATTATGCGGGTACAAAATAGATTAACCAGTGGCTTAGTTGAAATGGCGTTTAAAGAACACATAGCCGACAAAACTAATTGGCGCACTATGCTCAAAAGTCAGCCTGAACAAGTCGATTTAGCCGCACTAAAAGAATCGTTACTGGAACAAGTTGAGGGGGATTTAGACGAAATAATTGAAGAGTATGGTTTTCAAGCTATCGATATTACTAATACTCCAGCCATCGATATTCATTATCCTGTTCAGCAATATCCAGAAAAAGTGAAGTCTATCAATTTAGATAAAGAATTGACTTTTGAAGGCTCTTTGTTGGGCATTAAAGGCCAATACCTGATGTTAGATGGTGATCGTGTTATCAACATGCGTAAATATTCTGGTTATAATTTACAGATTGAAACGACTTGATTTTTAACTTAAGTTTTCGTTAGATAAAGAATAAAAGCACTCAATAAACTCTCCTTATCGCGCGTTGTACTCAGCCGAGTCGCTGCGCAATAAGGTAATAAGGCAATAAGGCAATAAATATGTGTTTGCTTTTATATATTGATGTTGTAACTTATCAAGCAAGGTTGAGCAATAATCAAGCAAGCCTATATTTCCTCTCCGCCGTATTTCGCCGCCAAGTCATCTAGTTCTGAACAAGTATAATCAAATCCTTTACCATCGAACTCGTAAGTGATTTTGACTGAGTCTGAGGCATTAAACAATTTGGCTTTTACGTCTGCCACTGTCCAATGTTTAAGCTCGTTTAAAAATCGATTCGCTAATTGTGCTCTTTCAAAACGATAACTAATTTCTGATTGCATAGTAGAGACCTATTTGTCTTTGGGAACGGGTTTTCAAAGACCAGCATTTTGGCTATTTTTACACGTTAGTCAAGACACTAATGATTTTCTCAAACTTGATCATTTAGCTTTAATTTGCGTGACTATCTTAGCTGTTCAAGAAATAACCTAATCAATCAAAAAGTCATTTGAAAAACAACTTAAGAATAATTTAGAAGATAATTTAAGAGATAATTTAAAAGATAATTTAAAAATATAGTCTATGAAGAGTACATCATTGCAACGTTGACTATTAACATGAATTTTTCAGTCCACACAGTCGCTGAAAGCACCGTGAATAACGGTCATTCGATACTCCGAAACGTTTTACTGTCCTCAAAAAATAGCCTTAATTGCTGTTAAAACACGTGTTCTGTGCGCTGTTGTGATTTTAACTAAGAAAGTAGATTTTATAATGATGCTATAAGTTGAAACGCTGAGGTCAGTAGGCTGACTGATCAAAGCACTAAGTGTCATAGTCATTCAAATAGTGTGCAGATGACGCACTCACAGTCTATTAATAAAACGGCGTGATGCTTGAGTAAACGGCGTGATGCTTGAATAAACGGTGTGATGCTTGAATAAACAGAGTACAGCTATAGGAATTAAATAAATAAGAAGATAGATAAACAAATAGGTAAATAAATAAATAGAAAATCTGAGTTGGCACTGTAGATGTAAAATAGTACCGACTCAGTGAGGCTGTAACAAATTTTGTATGACGTCTGTTCTAGTTCTCTAGTGCCTGACGCACCTCGTTTAAAGCTGCCACAGAAAATCCTTTATCATAGAAATAAACAATGCTGCCTTGTTTATCAAGCAACATCACACGAGCATTGTTAGGGTTTAGATTGCCAGTAAAACGCTGAACTTTATCGCCGTCAGCATATACGGTCACTACACCTTTCCATAAATCTTTAGGAATACCTTCACGCATGCCGCTGTCGATAAAGCCACTAAACATACGCGGCAGCATACCTTGGATCGTTGGGATTTCATAAGCGGCGACTTGAGTTTGTGTCATATCTAAAGCAATTAGCCAGCGGTCAATATCAAATTGTGAGTCTTGTTTGTACCCAAACAGTAGCAAGGTTTCTTGACCAGAAAAATCTTGTGGAATAACCACGGCGTTGCCTTCCAAACTCTGGCCTGTCGCTTCGATCATTTTATCCCCAATCGAGATTTGGCTAGGGTACTCATAATTAGCACAGCCACTTAAAAACAGTACGCACACCAATGTTTGGTAAAAATGTTGCATTACATCCATCTCTTATATTAGTTAATCACATAGTTAAAACTAAAAACTGAGTAGTAATCTATCTATCTACTTACCTACTACCTACTACCTATCTATTACTCATATTCACTGACAAAATTCAACGCACCTACTATAGCCGCTACTTGGGCCTGAATACAGTTTTCGGCATCTACTTTTGGACTATCTGGGTACACTTCTGTAGTACTCACAAACTTGGCATCAGTCAATCCTGCGCACAAACTCAAAGCTTTAGTGGCATAATTAATTACGCCATGTTGCTGTAAAATCTCTCCAATAAGCCTTCCGCTTTCATCTGCTGGAGCAATATGTGTGATTTTTTCAACAGATTGAATAATCGCTTTCTGAAATTCAGGACAAGGCTTTAAAGTGTCACCTACAGTATAAAAACCATCTGGGATAGCCCATTCTTTGTGCTCAACAGCGTCACGTGCGCCCAAAGCCGGTCTAAATTCGGAGTTATCGGTATCTGTAGTTTCATGTAAATCGATGTGCATAATAAATTCTATGTCTGAAACTAATGCCATCAAAGCAGCTGACTCTGGTGCAGGACTATTTTGATAAAATGACCGATTAGGATCAAGAGCGCTCGGGTTCCAACGATTAATAGTTTCGTAAGCCCAAGGGCTAACACAAGGCACAATCAAAAGATTAAACCTATCATGGTAATCCTGCGCCGCGGTTGCAGCAAAGCGTAATGCACCATGCACACCACTAGTCTCGTAGCCATGCACACCACCGGTTATTAACACATTAGGTTTCGATTGATCCCAGGTAAGGCTTTTTAAAGAGAATACCGGTAACGTACCTGAAGCATAATTTAAACTTGCGTGTTTTGTGATCTCAAATTGATTTGCCAAGGTGTCTAATTGACTTAGCACGTCATCAGCATAAGAACGTTTAACATTTTGCATAGCTAACCACTGAGCTTGTTCTGCAGGGCCCCATTTTACGCCAGGTTTGCCTACTGCATAGCTATCATCATTTTTCATAAACATTTCCTTAATCATTTCTTTAGTATTATCTGGTAGTAAGGTTTATTAAAACGCTTAACAATTTTCATTTAAAGTGACTTAATTCGATGTACTTTCTTAAGAAATTAAAAAATCTGAGTCGAACTAAAATTTTATTAATTTAATCATCAAACACGCTGTAAGTACCAATAATCATTGATAGTTTATCACTCTTTACCACCTGTTGATCCAAACAAGCCTAACAGTAGTGGTTGATTAGTTTGTAAATAATATACATCTCGGTAAAATCCATGAGTAATATTTTCTTTAGTTCTAACGCAAACACTGTCGTTTTTCTTAGCTTAAATCATTTTGCAAAAATCATTCTTTAATTTTAAAAAGGTCATCTTATGAATCAATACGGTTTTTTGTGTCTACTCATTTTCACCAGCCTTATGGCATGTTCTAGTCAAGAAACACCCACGCAACAACAAAAATCACCTGGAATGGTGGTGACGGCTAATCCCCACGCTACTGAAGCGGGGTTAGAAATATTAAGAGCAGGTGGCTCTGCTGTCGATGCAGCTATCGCCATTGAAGCGGTACTTAGTTTGGTAGAACCACAAAGTTCTGGGTTAGCTGGCGGTGGTTTTATGGTGCACTTTGATGCCTCAGAAAATGCGATCTCTGTATTTGACGGCCGTGAGACCGCACCTGCTGCTGCCACTGCCGATATGTTCTTAAATGCAGACAATAAGCCCATGCGTTTTCTTGATGCCAAAAATAGTGGCCTATCCACTGGGGTGCCTGGTATGTTGGCAATGTTGTCACTTGCCCATGAAGACCAAGGCTCATTAGAATGGGGTTTATTGTTTAAGCGTGCCGCGCAGTTGGCGGAAGATGGCTTTAATATTTCCCCACGTTTACATGGCATGTTACAACGTTATGGAAAATATATTCCAGATACCCTAGAAAAAGGCCCTACTGACGCCCACGAGTATTTTTTTGATGACAAAGGCCAACCGCATCCTGTGGGCTATCTGTTAAAAAATCCAGACTATGTCAATACTTTAAAATTAGTTGCTGCAGATGTGTCGGCATTTTATAAAGGCCCTATCGCTACACAAATTGTTGAGATGGTACAACGCTCCCCTCGTGCTGGCAGACTGACAGTAGAAGATATTGCCGCTTACAAAGCAGTCAAACATCAAGCTTTGTGTCAACCTTACAGAAATGTGCAAGTTTGTGGTGCTCCTCCCCCCTCATCATGGGTAGCGGTAGGTATGATCCTAGGTATATTGGAAAACAGCCATGGGTTTTCAGAAAAAGGTGCTGCAGATCCCATGAACTGGGCGCTGTTTGCCCAAGCTCAGCAGTTGGCTTACGCTGACAGAGATCAGTATGTCGCTGATACCAACCAAGTCGATGTACCGCTTCAGGGTCTATTGCACCCTGATTATCTTGCAAAACGAGCAGCGCTGATTTCTAAGGACTCAGCCATGACGTCAATTTCTGCTGGAGATCCTTGGAAATATGACACCACTACTAGCACTCAAGTTAATGGCATCGATGCCACCCAGGACGTTCACGGTACTACCCATTTTGTTATTGTTGACGCACAAGGTGATGTCGTATCGATGACAGCCACAGTTGAAAGTATATTTGGTACTACTCGTATGGTTGGAGGTATGTTTTTAAATAATGAATTAACTGATTTTTCTTTTAGACACACCGATGATGAAGGTTTACCTATTGCTAATGCAGTTGCACCTAATAAAAAACCTCGTTCATCGATGTCACCCACTATTGTATTGGATAACGATGGTCAATTTCTAATGGCTACTGGCTCCCCGGGCGGTAACAATATTATTGCTTATACTGCAAAAACATTAGTGGGAGTATTTGATTGGGGTTTGAGCCCACAACAAGCTGTAGATTTACCAAATTTAGTGGCACGGGGTGAAAAAGTAAGACTAGAAAAAGATACGACCCCAGATTCTTTAATCCAAGCATTACGAGATTTTGGTCTCAACGTTGATGCATCTCAAGGTGAAAACTCAGGTTTAAGTGTCATTTTACGCAAACCAGATGGCACCTTAGAAGGCGCAGCAGATAAACGTCGTGAAGGTGTGATTGGCACTTTGTAGATATAACGGCTAACTGTTTACCGCAGTTAGCCTTTTTCACTATGTTTAACTGGCACTCTTTATGCCCCTTTAGAGGAGCTTTAGGAAACAGCCCAAGGCTTGATTTGCCTTAACAACTGATACAAAAATATGGGCGTGATAAACAGTGGTAATCGTATTAATGCTGATACTTTAATGTTCACTTTTGATTCAGAGCAATGTGTAACGAGCTCAATTTTTGATCTAGCTTAAGTCGCCACTTCAAATGAGCAATTAAGCACAATAGTTAAGTTAGAAAATATTACGCCATCAGTTTTCATGTTTTTATCTCGAAATAGTAAAGTTAACTAGCTTTATGACTAAAACAAACACACACTCCATTCGGAGATAAACCCATTGGAACTATTAATGAAATTATACATTGAATCAATCGAAGGTGGCACCTATCTGGCGGCAGTAGGGGAAGAAAATCATCAAGACATTGCCCGAGACCGTGACAATGAACCAATGACATTTAATTGTCTTAACGAGATCAAAGTACATTTTAAGCATAAAGATTTTGAACAAGTGTGGTTGAAACAAAACACCCCTTACGATGAAATGTGTGGCTCAGATGAGAAAAGTGAAAAGTTAGAAATACTACTCGACTGGGGCTAAAAAAATTTAAAAAAACTGCCACAAACTATATTTTCTAAAAAAACTGCCACAAACTACGTTTTCTAAAAAAGCAGGTGAAAGCTTGCTTTTTTAACTGATACATCAACACACTGCAGTTAGCCCCCCATCGTCCCGATAATAGTCATCCCGATAATAGCCATCCCAATAATAGCCACCCCGATAATAGCCATTTCAACGATGTTTTAAGTAAGTAAAGTATGCTGCAACTTTTCTAAGAGTAACGATAGTTTTACAGGCTTGGCAAGGTGCCCATCAAATCCTTCGCGTTGATACAATTTAATATCTTCACTCATGGCGTTCGCTGTTAATGCGATAACAGGCATATTAGGATGAATAGACTTTATTTGCCGACATGCCTCTATTCCGTCCATCTTAGGCATTTGGATATCCATTAGGATGACATCAGGGGACCAAGTTCTATGGGCTTCTATTGCTTCAAGTCCATCAACAGCGAATATAATATTTGCCTGTGTAGGTGTAAGCATCGCTTCAACTACCATTCTATTTATCTCATTATCTTCAGCGACCAGAATAGTTTTTCCAGCAAAGTTGATTTCATCAGCTTGATAATTTTTATTCTCAGTTTCTGGGGCAGTAGCTTTATCTAGAGGTAGACGAACTGTAAAAATCGAGCCTACCGCTACTTCACTTTTAACCGAAATTTCGCCACCCATTAAGATAACTAAGGAATGGGTAATAGATAAGCCCAATCCAGTACCACCAAATTTTCGGGTGGTGGTGCTGTCAGCTTGTTCAAAACGTTGAAACAACCTTTGCTGTTGTGTTAACTCAATACCCAGGCCTGTGTCTTTCATTTCAAAAATTAGGTGTTTTTGAGACTTATCAAAGTTGATTGTTAATGTCACACCACCTAGTTCGGTAAATTTGATTGCATTCGAACCGATGTTTAACATGACTTGTCGTATTCTAGTGGGATCTCCTTGCCAATATTGCTGCTCAACATGATTCGATATAACAAACTCTATGCTTTTTTGGCTAGCCATCACGGACAAGTCTGAGCGTAAATGCTCAACAAGCTCAGCTAAATTAAACGTACAACTTTCTAACTCTAGCTTGCCTGCTTCGATTTTTGAAAAATCAAGAATATCGTTAATAATAATATTCAGATTTTTTGTAGAATAAAGTGCTTTATCTAATAAGTCTTTCCCTTGCTTAGACGTGACTTCTTTTTGAATCACTTGTAAGGTGCCGTAAATACCGTTTAGCGGTGTGCGAATTTCATGGCTCATATTAGATAAAAACTTTGATTTAGCCTGATTAGCTTGCTCTGCTTGTTCTGTCGCTTCAGCCAGCACTTTTTCGTGTTCAAGTTGCTCCGTTAGATCATAAGCTATACCCAAAAAACCAAATAATTTTCTATCGTTATCGAACAAGCTGCTAACATTTAAACGCACAGGGATATGCCGTCCACTCTTGTGTACGTAAGTCCACGCATGCGTATCCGATTCGTTCAGCCTTGCCTTGGCAACAATGGCTTCAAACCCAGGCTCAATCTGATAGCCAAGCTCTTTTGATAACGTACTTGCTCTAGCAACGACTTCGTCAACAACGTGTAATGCACTAGGAATAGGCTCGTTTTGCAACTCTTTATGACTGTACCCCAGTAGTTTTTCAGCCGCCGGATTAAATACGGTAACATTGCCAACCTCGTTAGTAGCAATGATGGCGTAACCTGCACTTTCAAGAATACTGCGCTGCAAAGCACTGACTTTATATATCTGTTTTATTCTTTTTGAGACTTCTTGCTCAAGTTGCTGGTTGGCTTGTTTAAGGGTTTTTTCAGTCAACTGTGATATTTCAATTTTGTAAGCAGACGCCTGAGCCCGCCTTGCTATGACCAGTTGCATGCAAAATGCAATCAGCATAAGTAAAAAAGTGGCCCCCATAGTGCTAAGAAATACTTGGTACTTTGCTGGAAGGTATAGCGACTCAATAAATGAGTGTTTGGCAGTCAGCTGTAAAGTCCAATTACGCCCAAAAAGCTTGATTGTACGACTGACTCGGTAATTAGATATATTGTGATCTAGTAAGCCAAATTGATAAAAAACGGTAGAATTTTCTGCATCTGTATCCTTTATATTGAATACCACATCGTTTTGAATAGTTCTGATGATTTTAACCACTTCGTCTACCAATATGGGCGCATAGCTCCAACCCTGAATATGGTTCATTCTTTCTTCGACGCTCTGCGGAACTGGGGTAACATCGTAAATAGGCATCATAATTAAGAAGCCATGACGTATTTTGTTGCTTGCCTGAACTAATGTAATGGGAGCGGTTAGTCTGAGCTCATTATATTTAGCCGACTCCATTGCCGCTTGGCGACGTGAAGATTCTGAACCAATATCCAAGCCAATGGCTTGTTGGTTTTTTTGCTCAGGTTCAATGTACTGGATAACAAACAAATCGTCTTGGTGCGGCTTTATTTGGCGTATATCAAATAGCTTGTCTGGACGGTCTTGTCTTGCTTGCCTAGCAAAGTCGTCTCGCTGTTGTGAGGTAACATATCGAATTATCCCAAAACCTTTAGCACCAGGGAACTCGTTATCAATGTCTCGTGACAAGCTGTAAGCTTGCATGTGGCTATAATTAAAGGTATCTAATCCGGTGGTCAAAATAGCCCCCCTTAACCCCCTCAGACCGTATTGATAGAGAGTGATAGACTCAACTACTGCTTCAGTAATTTGCTTAAATCTCAACTCTAGCTTGGCTTGAATAATATTTTGATTTTCAAGCATTTTTTGCTTGTCTAAATAATTTGCTATCAAGATCCCAATAACAAAGATGACTAGTGGAAAGCGGAGCAATTTCTGTTTTGTGTAACTAGAGTTAAATGTGTTTAGTTCGTTTTTTTTCATTCATTGTCTTCGCTTTAAATTGTACCGTGCTCTGTGCGGGATAACAGGTGCATAATTCTGGATTCATAGTTCCAGATACATGGTTCCAGATGCATAGTACTGACAATCAGTTTAAAATTACATGTTCATGTTGCGTTAACGTTGAATATGAAGTGTTGCGCGTGTAAGAGACCCGCTTAGTATTGATTTTATTACAAAGAGATTACAGGGGAGTTACAAGAGAGTTACAAAGAAGCTACAATAAACGATTTGTTCATAATAAAGAGTATAAGTTAGGGCATAAGTAAAAAATAAAGTGCTGGTCGATGACAGTGCTGGTCGATAAAAGTTAAGGACAATAAATATACATGCCTATGTACCTTACTCAGGAGACCTAATTAAATAAGGTTGACGCGGCGCCTAGCGTGACAGTTTGCATCACTTTTGGGATGATTATAGTTAAAGCTTTGGGAATAGCAGGTCTTACTACCTTAACTTCACACTACCTGAGCCAACTGCGTAGGCATGTAAATATATTAAGCTGTGATTAGACGCTTTAATCACAGCTTAATATCAACAGATTCTACACTATCTGTCTAAATTCATCACCTTAGTCCAAGCCTTCACAAAATCGTCCACAAATTTTTGTTTAGATGTGTCGTAAGCATAGACTTCAGCTACTGCTCGTAACTCTGAGCTAGACCCAAATATTAAGTCAACAGATGTGGCTGTCCACTTTGCTTGACCCGTTTTACGATCTACACCTTCATAAACCCCATCAGTTTCAGATTTTTTCCAGACAGTTGACATATCCAGTAAGTTAACAAAAAAGTCATTACTTAATGTGCCAGGTTTATCTGTTAATACACCGTGTGAAGCTTGTCCATGATTTGCGTTTAAGGCGCGTAATCCACCCACTAGCACCGTCATTTCTGGTACAGTCAATGCCAATTGATCAGCTTTATCAACCAACATTTCGGTAGGCGATTTGTAACTATCTGCAGATTCAAAGTAGTTACGAAAACCATCTGAACCTAACTCAAGTAAACTAAATGAATTCACATCAGTTTGCGCTTGGGTCGCATCACCTCTGCCTGGCGTAAAAGGAACAGTTACATCAAAACCTGCGTCTTTTGCTGCCTTCTCGATAGCAACCGCGCCACCCATTACAATCAAATCAGCTAATGACACTTTGTCACTATTAAAAATACCACTTGCAGCATCATCTTGAATATTCTTCAATACCTTCAACACTTTTGCAACTTCAACAGGATTATTCACTTCCCAATCTTTTTGAGGGGCAAGAGCGATCCGCGCACCATTAGCACCACCGCGCATATCTGTATCACGATAACTTGCAGCAGAAGCCCACGCCACACGAACTAACTCTTCAGTGGTAAGACCTGAATCTAAAATCTTAGCTTTAAGTGCTTTCACGGTGTCAGCATCAATAGTAGATTGGCTGTCTTGTGAAATAGGATCTTGCCAAATATGAATATCCTTTGGTACATCTTTACCAAGGAAATTACGTGGTGGTCCCATATCTCTGTGGGTTAGTTTGTACCACGCTTTTGCAAAAGCTAAACGATACTCTTCAGGATCAGCTAAGAAACGCTCAGCAATTTTTTTATACGCTGGGTCAAACTTTAATGCTAGATCAGCAGTGGTCATCACCGGTGCATGATACTTGCCTTTAATATGTGCATCAGGAACAACATTTTGCATAGACTCATCGGTGGGTATCCACTGAATAGCACCTGCAGGGCTGCGAGTTTGCTCCCATTCAAAATTCAACAAGTTGCTCAAGTACAAAGATGTCCAACGTGTAGGGGCTTGCGTCCACGCACCTTCAAGGCCGCTGGTGGTAGTATCTTCTGAATGTCCCTTACCACATTTGTTTTTCCAACCAAAACCTTGCTCTTCAACACCTGCAGCGGCTGGCTCTGGCCCTAAACATTCAGCAGGCTTACGGGCGCCGTGCATTTTTCCAAAGGTGTGACCACCAGCGATAAGTGCTAATGTTTCTTCATCATTCATAGCCATACGTGCAAATGTTGTACGGATGTTTTTAGCAGAGCCAATTGGGTCAGGTACACCTTTTGGGCCTTCGGGATTTACATAAATCAATCCCATATGCGTAGCGCCAAGTGGACGTTGCAACTTACCGTCTCTGTCTTCACGATCACTAGCCAGCATTTCTATTTCTGGTCCCCAGTAAATTAAATCTGGCTCCCAATCGTCAGCACGACCACCAGCAAAACCGTAGGTTTGAAAACCCATGTTATCTAGGGCAACGTTACCAGCAAGTACCATTAAATCTGACCAGGACAACGCTTCGCCATATTTTTGCTTGATGGGCCATAAAAGACGCCTTGCTTTGTCTAGGTTACCGTTATCGGGCCAGCTATTGAGTGGTTCAAACCTTTGTTGTGCACCACCGGCACCACCACGGCCATCCATCGTGCGGTAAGTACCCGCACTATGCCATGTCATTCGGATAAAAAACGGACCGTAGTTACCATAATCAGAGGGCCACCAGTCTTGTGAAGTAGTCAGCAAGGTATCAATGTCTTTTTTCGCTGCGTCTAAATCTAGGTTACTAAATGCTTGGGCATAGTCAAACTCAGCCCCATAAGGATTTGACTTAGCATCATGATCCCTAAGAGCAGACAAGTCGAGTAAATCTGGCCACCAAAATTGATTTGATTTTGGCTGACCTTCTTTAGTCACGCCTGTACCTACAGCACCTTTAGGTTTAGTCATTTCAGCAGCTTCAGCCAAGGCAGAACCGGACATAAGTACCACACTGACAAACCCAGCAATAGTTGATTTTAAAAGCATTTGTTTTTTCATTATTTTATACTCCATACTTAACCGTCTCACTGCTCTATATCAATAGCGATTCAGTTAATTATCACATTAAAAGTGAAGCCAATTTCTATCCTGACTGAAATTAAACTTGCACGGATCGTCACCTAAACACACTTGTCGAGAAGTGTTTATTTAAGAAGTACTCTTCAAAGATGCTTATTCGAAGATGCTTATTCAAAAATGCTTATTCGAAGAGCACTTATCAAACGCATTAAGGTAAACGTTGCATAGAGTGTATGTAAGAAATTATAAAATTTGTTTTGAATAAAAACGATTTGCTTAATCGTAAAGTTTAATTCGTACAATTAGACATAAAATATCAAAACTAAAATATTCAATCCCATAAGAGAATTTCGATGTGAGACTATTTAGCTTTAGTGAAGTGGTGAAGTGAAGTGAAATAATAGCTTTAAAATTCGTATTGGGAACTGTAAGCCCTATGGGATGGAGCCTGTAACGGATTCTGTGTAACTGCCCCTATTTAAGATGCTTCTCGAGACGGTCCCCGAACTCGATGATAAAACGAACCATCGCTTGCCGCCAGTGATGAATTGGCATCGTCCACTTTTTAGATGCTTCGGTGATGGCTAAGTACACCATCTTCTTAGCTGAGTCATCGCTTGGAAATACCTTTCGTTTCTTAAGTGCCTTACGGATAACGCTGTTGAGAGACTCAATGGCGTTGGTCGTGT
>Ga0222645_101058_pt1 | contig 13180 bp, 10 predicted proteins | sample AntAcemetagen292_FD_179881 | JGI IMG/M metagenome (GOLD analysis project Ga0222645, IMG submission 179881) | Saline water microbial communities from Ace Lake, Antarctica - #292 | ecosystem: Environmental > Aquatic > Non-marine Saline and Alkaline > Saline | place: Antarctica: Ace Lake | collected...
GGGGCGGTGGGGACATTAATGAGCCCATTATCCAACCCGAGCTGCTTTTGGGAGTTATTGCCCCAGCACATCACAGTACCGTTCGTCAGCAACGCACAAGTGTGGCATACTCCACAAGCCACGCTCGTCGCTGAGTATATTTCGGACACCGCGGTTGGGTTGACTTTATCTACTTGGGAGTTGTCACCGAGCTGGCCAAAGCCGTTCTTCCCCCAGCACATCACCGATCCATCCTTTTCCACGCTACACGTATGGTAAGATCCACTGCAAACCTTCCGTGCGCGCGCCACAGTCGCGCATACACAAAGAACCAAGACGAGTATCGCGCGTCGAGGCATCTTTCCGCAGGCGGGTGGCCGGCCGATCCCTGGTGGTTGTGGCGGACGAAACCCTTAAAAATATCACGACGTGTCTACGCAAAGATGACAGATGAGAGGTGACCGTTGACGCGACGGCTCGAACACGTTTCCGTGCTACGAAACACGGTTAACCGCGCGTGAGTCGGGGATGCAAGCACGCCCACGGGCAGCGGTGTCGAAATCGCGGACGGGGGACGGACACACGCGCGAGATCTTTGGGGGAGACATTCGAACGTTGCCGTCTTGACGACATGATGATTTAAAATAATTTGATTGGGCACGGTTCTCTCGGCACCCTTTTGATTGGCTGCAAATTGCAAGATGGGAACTTATAAAATGGCCAAAAACCAAAAAGTGAAAAATGACGCAAAAAGTGCAGTTCGCAGCTTTACATAGATGATGATGATGAAGATGATGATGGAATGGGAGCGTGTTTGTTTACTTTTTGGTGACTGGTTTTGTCAGCAGTACATTTTGTGCAGCTGGTGTCCGAGAAGAATTGGGCACCCTTAATGAAACAGGCAACTACTTATTATTTTATTCGCTCTTCACGTCGCTATCCACGTTCACTGGCGGGAGCTGTCGTTCCGAACGTTGCGCCTCGCTCGCCTCCGCTACGGTCGCGAGCGCGGCGAACGCACCTTTGTCCTTTCCCGGGATTTGTCTTTTTATCGTCGCCGTCGCGATCCCATGCCCGCGCGGTGAGCTCTTCGATGCGCTGCTGCAGCTGCGCCTTGACCCACTTTTGCAGTTCCACGACGCCCGTGGCGAGCTTTCCCTTTTCCTTGGTGTTCATAAGTTTGGAACCAGTTAGTTACCGGTTTAGTTACCAGTTACTTAGTTACCGGTTAGTTAGTCGTTCGCTTTCGACGGCATCAAGCTTCGTTTCCGGTTAGCGCGCCGCCACCGCGTGTAAAATTTCCAAAACAGTTTAAATATCTTCGTTCTCCAGACGACGAGGCAACCCAAAACTGCCATCGGCGCTCTTCCGGTTAACAAAATCAACACCCACTCCTCCTTGAACTCGTCGTAAAGCGTCCAGTCGTGAAGCGGCAGCTTGTGTCTTTGTTCAGAATCACCACCCAACAAGAACACGCGTAAAACTCCGGTAACACCGCGCCACCGCGAGTATCGTAACGAACAACAATGCGTGTTCATCCCCACGAAACCGGCGACGATGTATCGCGACCCTTTCGTCACGCCCACGCCCTCGTGTGCGTGGTACCCGCCCGATATCAGCATTTGCGTCTTTTTAATTCGGTAAAGCACCGCGTGTTCTTCACGTAACTCAGAAACGCTCGGTTCGTAGTGGAGCCACCCTCCAGGCGGTACGTCCAACCGTGTTCGCGCGTCGCCCGCGTCACTCGCGCGTTTTTTTTTCTTTTTAACCGAGGGTTGTTTTCCTTCAGATTCCAACCGCGGCGCGTTCCAGTAGTACGTCTTGTTTTTAGCCACCTCATGTGAGTCCCACACCCGGGTCCCCCCCCCCTGGAAATCGACATCCGGGGTCGACAGCGCTAAATTAAAGCTCGCGAACGAGCCGTCCCGGTGGCGGTGTAACCCGGGCTGGCCGGCCGCGGTGTACTTGACGAGAAACGCATCGTTTATGGTGAGTTTGTTTTCGGCCCCGATGTCGCACCGGGCGCGAACTTCAGCCTCCACTTTGGTCCAAACACCACCCATGATGGCCTGTGTCTCACCCGACAGCACCTCGGTTGGTAAGTCCGTCGTGGGGTACCGTACGTGTCGCTTCGTGGTCCAGCCGTGACTCTGCGCGTACGTTTCCGCGGACGCGATGAGCACGTCCGCCTGCGCTTCGGTGACCACATCATCGAGAACGCCGGGTGCGCACTTTGCGAGCGGGTGCTCGTTGTCCGTCTCCCAGCACGTACCCTGGCACTCGGGGGGCATCCTTTGCCACTGCGCGAGGGTGGGGTGAGGGCATGTCACCAGGACAAGCACGCATAACACGACCCCGTACGTCATGGGCACCGCACCGCCTCCAATGGAGGGAGGGTGTTTTTGCGCAGAAGTATGACGGGGTCTTACTCCGATTTTCAGTTTTTTGCATCGGATTTGCACGTGGCCCATCCGCCAGAGGGCGCGCGCCGGTGGCGAGCGACATCTCCCGCGCGGCGGCAACGCGCATCGTACATGCTCACAGGCGGTCACATGCTAATGTTTCCAGTTCGAATCCGGGAGTTTTGGCGCATGCGGCGTCCCCGTGACGTGCGAACGCGCGCCGAGCCGCACGTAAAACGCACGCAAAACGCGTATTCCGAAAACAACCCGGCACCTACGGCACCCACCGGTCGTTTCCTCCGAATAAAACACGGCCGCATGCATCGCTTGTTAACAATCGCTACGAGCGCGCACGGGGTCGAAACTTCAAGACTGGACCCCTGCCGACATGATGTGTCCTGGGCGGCGCCGGGAGCCCACGTGCGTCGTCGTATGCGGCACGCACGCGCGCGCGAACCCTCCATTTTCTTGTAATAGTTTCGCCGGCTCTCGGCGCATCACCAAATTCTGTTATGTAAACCCAAATTATTTCCCCTCGTCTCCCATGCCACTTCCCGCGGCGTCGCTCGCCACACTCACACGCCATCCATGGTGCTCCTGGTGCTGTACATCAAGTGTGAGCTTGAGAACATCGGAAGCATCACCTTCCCTGGCAACATCCAGTACCTTTTCGACGTGAAAGACGCGCAGAGCGACGAGGTAAAGACGGGCGTGTATTTGTGCGCGGACGAGATTGCGGAGATCGACGGCTCCAAAGGCGACGCGAACTTCGTGATGCGGTTTCCGGGCTGCAAAAAGCAGTGCACGGTGACGTTCACGGATGTGAAAGGATTAACCAGGGACACGTACACGGCGGAGGACAGTGGAACGTTTGTCCCGATCCGGGCGTTCGATTGCCGCGGGCTGGAAATCGTCAACTGGACCCCCACGGAGGGCGTCGTTGTGAAATCGGGAAAAAGCACCACCTGGGAAAACGTGGACCTGGGCGACGACCCCGACGGGTGGTTCGAGTACTGCGAAAAACAAGGCGAAAGCGTGGGCATCACGGAACTCGCGTTCGAGTTCCGGAAACACAAGGTGTGAGAGGGTTAGGGTAGCCTAAGGTACCGCGTGGCGCGCGATGAGAGATGATTCCGCGAGAAATTTCAACCCATTCGCGTTCGCGTCACTTTATGAACCGCTAGCTAGACTACATCGGAACGGAGGAGTACCCCTCCCCACCTTCCCGTCCTTACCCGGTGAAGAACCGAATGAACTTGCCCATTTTGTACAGCACGTAGAACGCGAGGAACACGAACAGACAGAAAAACACCAGCGCCGCGAGGTGGCCGCCGCCGCTGCGTTTAAACGCCTTGTCGATTTTCCGCTTCGCGTCTTTCATCGCGGAGCCCGCGCTAGACATGGTTTGCTCCAGCTGGTCAATAAGCCTACCCCGGACGTTGCTCTCGTCGTGAATCGCCCCCGTCATCTGCTTCAAAAGGCTCACCTTGCCGTGAAGCTTATCAACCTCGTCGTCCATGTCGAAGTCCGTGGGCATCTGAAGCTGGACCTCCCCGGAATGGCCCCCGCGTCCCCGCGCGCCCAAACCACCGGAGCTGTACCCGGGAGGGTACGACCCGTTGTACGCCATCGCGTGCGGTACGCCCCCTGACGCCACACCCTCGCCGTCTCCACGCGAGCACGCCGACGCCGGTGTGTCGGGTGCAATGCTGTGTCGGGCCCAATGGTGCGGAGACGAAGAAGGAAGAATTGTCAATTCTGGCACTTTTCGAGCCCACTCCAAAACTGCCTTTCTCGGATTCGTCCTTCAGTCATCGCGGCGCGTCTCCCCCCACCCTCCGGCCACCATGCCCGAGACCGGAGATCAGATCGCCACCGCGTTCGCCACGAAGCTTGCGGGGCTCAACGCGACGTCGCAGGTGCGTGTCTTGACACGTGGCACTCCGAAACCCGCCCGCTTGCATCCACACTCGAAATCGCGCACGAAATGAAATGCCCATCCTGACCGGTTCTCCGTGCCCCCTGGGACCCGCAGAGCATCGAGACGTTGTCGCACTGGTGCGTGTTCCACCGCAAGCGCGCCAAGTCCCTGGCGCCTGTTTGGCAAAAAGAGCTCCGCTCGGCGCCAGGGAAGCGCAAGCTTAGTTTCCTTTACCTGGCGAACGACGTGTTGCAAAACAGTCGTAAAAAAGGCCCGGAGTGGATCGAAGCGCTTTGGCCGAAGATGGAGTGGGGTATGAAACACGTGATCCGTGGCGTGAGTGACACGAAAACCAAAGAGTCGTGTGCGAAACTAGTCAAAGTGTGGCAGGAAAGACGAATCTTCGGAAGCAGAAGCCTGGGTGGGTGGCTGGACGCCGGCGCGGACGCCGGGGAAGACGCGGCAGACGCGGCGGTCGCGGCGGACGCCGCGCCGGCGCCGGCGCCCATGGTCGCGCGAAGAAAGGAGGAGCGCTTGAGCGTTATCCCCGCCGCGCTGACTGGCGCGCACGCGGCTCTTGCGAAGGCGCTTGAAGCTGTTACAAAGGCGATATGCGTGTTGGTTGCGGCGGAGAAAACGTGCGCCACGGACTTGACCTCGGATTTGTTCGCCGACGGATTCGTGGAAAACGCGTCCGACCCCGAACACGCCAAGCGGAAGCTCCAAGCTGCCGAGTCCGCGCTCTCTAAGAGGCGAGAGGCGCTTGAGGAGACCGTCCGCCTGCGACAGGAAGCCGCATCGCTGGCAAAAGAAGTCACGAACGCGCTTGAAACCGCGGCGAAAACGGAAAGCGACGCGCTCGAGGAAAGCACGGGCGTTGTCGTGCAAATCGCGACGCTCAGGATGAAAGCCACGCGGGTCGCCGCGGCGGCGATGGCCGTGGCGGCGGCGAGGGAGGCGGGTGGCACGAATAAATCGAAACCGGGCTTGGAACCGGTACCTGTTGTGGCGGCGGTGGCGCCACCAGCCGCTGGACCCATGGAGGAGGAGTACGTCCCTGAAGGCGACGAGTACGTGCCCGAAGAAGTCGTCGCCGAAGACGGCGCCGCGGCGCCGGCGCCTGACCTCGCCGCGCTCCTCGCCGAGTCCGCGGCGAACCCCGAGGTTTTGGCACAAGCGCTCGCGGCACTTCCCGAGGAACAAAGGGAAGTGTTTGAAGCGCAGCTCAGGGAAGCGGGAGTGATGTGATGTCATAACATACTTTTGGTACGGCTTGTATTCAAACCAAGTAGGGTAACTAAACATGTACTCTTAGTTCCCTGCACTTCTAACACTACTACCTAACGACGCGCTCAAGGCTGTTTCTTCGCTTTTTTCGCGTCTTTCACGATTTGTTTCGCCAGCTTTTTCGCCTCGTGCTTTCGTTCCGCGCGCCCGCCGTTCACCCGGCGGTGCGGCACCAACCCGAACGCCTCTTTCGTTTTGCGGACCGAGTTCGCGACGTGCGCGCACCCGCTGCGATACCACACGAAGGCGCGTGTGCTTTGGCCGAGGCGTGTGTTCCGAAACGCGTACGCGGCGACGAAGAGAAAAGTTACCAAAACAAATCGCACCGCGCCGTCCACGAGAACGCCCGCTAAAACATACGCCGCGTCTTTATTTCCGTGACCCCCAGACCCAGACCCATCCCTGGAAGTGAGCCACCTTTCCTCCACCGCACTTAGTTCCTTCAGTCGCAACAAAGCGCGCTTGTCGAAATCGCTCGACACCAACAAACCCTTGAACAAAGCCCTCGCCGCGGCGGCGTCCGCTAAATCGCCCGCCGGGGTTTTTGAACTTTTAGTTTCGTCGCCGCCCGTCGTATTTCGAAAACACGAGTGTTCGCTCGTGCCGTCCACGAACTTCCCCGCGAACCTCGCCAGCAAGACCTCCCCCGCTCGCATGGCGCCCATCTCGAACCCCTGGTTGCCGGCGCGCCGGTACAGCGCCACGACCGTTGCGCCGCACCGCGTTTGGTCGAAAGGCGGCCGGCACGCGTTTGCGTTTGCGCCGAGCAACGTGGCCGCCGGCATCTTGGTCGCCGCCTCGGGCGCGTCCGCGGCGAGGGACAGGGTCTGCGCGGCGAGCGCGCGCGAGGCGTCAAGTGCGTCTATTTGTGATGCACCAGGTGCCTCGCCGAGTATGGCAGGTGCTTCGCCAAGTATATCATCCAAACACTCCCCCGCACTCAAACAGCACCCCAACGCAAGGAGCTCGGGGAACCTCAATCTGGGCACCTGCCTCGTGACGTTGGCGCGGTAGGCGTCCGCGAGTTCTTGGAACCCGCCGCCGTTGCGTGCGGCGTTTTTCTTCGCCGCAGCTCTTACATCCGCGAGGAAGAAAACCAGTTCCGGGTCCTCACGCAACGCGGGAAGTACCGTGGTTTCGCAGAACGCGTCCGTCTCGCCGCACGCGGCTTCGCCAAGGGCGGTCAGACCCAACCATCGGCCTTGATGCGCTTTTCTTGGGGAAGCGTCCGCCGCCGTCGCGGACACAAAAAGCGCGACGAACCCGAGCGTCACGAGCATCGCCAGCCCGCGGCTGGCGCGCGCGCCTCGCGCGACAGACATCGCGCGAAGCCGCCGTGAGGCGCGCGGGAGGACTGTACCCTGGCATCATGCGCCATCAATCTCGTCTCTCGCTTCCGCAAGTAGAAAGAAATCTGAATGATTTCACCACGTGTTCGATTTCATGAGTCAGCAGACGAATGGAAAGCGAGGAGACGTCATGTCATAGCCTTCACAAACGACCGCGCATCCTCCACGGAAAACGACACCGTCGCACCACGCAAGCGCACCACACGACCCGCACCATACGCATTCACCCCCGCGCACAGTTCAACGCGTGCTACTCGACGCAAACGGAAGCAGCGTCTGAAGAGTTTCCAGAAGAATTTCTCGGTCGTATCTCGGACGGCATCGACGGCAACCACTTCAACGAAAATGATGCCCCACCGGGAAGCGCTGCTGGCTTTGTCGGACGACGATGTCGAAGAAACCCACGATGAGGACGCGGACAGGTACGCCTATGTACTTACGCATACTTTCGTCTGACCGCCTGGAAGTTTTCCGGTGCTCGTGTCCACACCACGCTCGCACTCGGGGATGCCCGCCAACGCCTTTTCTGCCGCGTCAGCCCCCGAAACGTAACGGACGACTGACCCTTCCCACCCTCTTTCCCCAACGCAGGACACGCATTCAGCCCCCGAAACTGTCAGGAGGCATGCGTCGAGTCGACAGTCTCGAGCTCCACCGCCTGCGAGTACCCTCGCTCACGAGAACTCCACACGCCAAGTCCAGGCTCGGGTCAACGTCGTCACCCCCGTCGTCTTGGACTGTTTTGGGCATGCTCGGACTGAGCTCGAGTTCCAACTTGGTCAAGGCGTGAGGAAAAAGTGAGCTTCTTTTTTGAGACCCCGACCGTCAGGGACACCCCGGCGAGGCCGTACCGCGCATCGACTGATACGACGTTTGTAATACCCACTGTACTATGAATACCATGACCACCGTACTACGACCCGAACACGAGACGTTTTTGGAAAAAACCTTTCGGGAGAAAACTTAGAAGACGCGAGGAACGCGACTTTGAGAATTCTCTCTTCAATTGAAATACTCGAAACGCTCCGCTCCGCCCTCTCGCTTAAACATAGAACATAGTCCCGTTTTCTCCCTCAAAGTCTACACATCCACCTCTCCCGAGATGTTCAGCGCGGCGGCTGCGGTGTTGACGTCTTTGTCGCCTCGGCCGCTGCAGTTGAGGACGACTTTCTGGCCTTTCTTCAGCGTGGGCATCAGTTTTTCCAGGTAAGCGAACGCGTGCGAGGTTTCCAGGGCGGGGATGATCCCTTCCATGCGGCTTACTTGCACGAACGCCTTGAGGGCTTCGTCGTCCGTCACGGCGTGGTACTCCGCCCTGCCGAAATCCTTCAAGAACGAGTGCTCCGGGCCGATGCCCGGGTAATCCAGACCGGCGCTGATGGAGTGCGGTTCGATGATTTGCCCCTCATCATCCTGAATCAGGTACGAAAACGAGCCGTGCAGCACGCCTGGTTTACCCAAGGTAAGCGTCGCCGCGTGTCTTTTGTCCAAGCCCTCGCCCGCGGCTTCCACGCCGATGAGCCGCACGTCTTCGTCGTCGATGAACTCGTGGAACAAACCCATGGCGTTTGACCCGCCGCCCACGCACGCGACCAGGATGTCGGGCTTGCCTCCCCACTTCTCCATGGACTGCGCCCGCGTTTCCCTGCCAATCACGGCGTGAAAGTCCCTGACCATCATCGGGTACGGGTGTGGCCCCGCGACGCTCCCTAGGATGTAGTGCGTGGTTTCCACGTTCGTGACCCAGTCGCGAATCGCTTCCGAGGTCGCGTCTTTCAGCGTCGCGGTACCGGCGCGCACCGGCGTCACGGTCGCGCCAAGCAGACGCATGCGGAACACGTTCAGCTTCTGCCGCTCCATATCTGCCGCGCCCATGTAGATGATGCACTCCAAGCCGAATCTGGCGCACACGGTAGCGGTGGCGACGCCGTGCTGCCCGGCGCCCGTCTCCGCAATGATCCTTTTCTTGCCCATCTTCTTTGCGAGAAGCGCTTGCCCAACCGCGTTGTTGATCTTGTGCGCCCCCGTGTGGTTCAGGTCCTCCCTTTTCAGGTAGATATCAGCGGTGCCGTAGTGCTCGGTGAGCCTCTCCGCGAAGTAAAGCGGGTTGGCGCGGCCCACGTAGTCCTTCAGGATGGACGCGAGCTCGGTCTGGTTGCGGGGTGGAGGGGAAGAGAATAAAAAAGGAAAGTCAGTTTTTGGGTGTGGCTTTTTTAGTCAAAGCGTCGTAGGAACGCGTTCTTGATTGGATCGATTGCGGATCGGTGACGCGCGCGTGTTGCGTGTTCTTGCCGTCTCGCCGTCGTGCGATCGTAATGAGAATCTGACGCAACGAACAAACGCCGTGCTTCCATTGTTTCTAAAACCGCCCGGCTGCAAAACGTACCTGGAACGCCACGTCCGTGGCCAGCGCGGCGTACTCAATCTCCAGCGCTTGTAACGCGGGGATGAGCGTCTCGGGGACGTACTTGCCCCCGTACACACCGAAGCGTCCGGTCGCGTCTGGTCTTTGCACGTCCTTGATCGAAACCTTGGGCGGGTCCGAGATCGCAGCGCGTGTGGTGGTGCTGGCGCGGCGCGCGGTGGTGCCGGTGCGGCGAGTCACACGTGCGCCGCGCACGGCGACGCGCGAGGACAGGGCGGCCTGGGGAGCGGCCATTGCGGAAGCCATGGTGTCGTGCGAGGGGGTGTGGCGGGCGAACACGAAAACGGCCTTAGTTGGGTCGAGTCTTGCCTCGAGAAACCGAAACCGGAACGGTGCGACGGCCGTGCGTGAGCGACGACTGCGCGAGTGCGTGTGCTGTGACAGCGGGGGCCGGGACGGACATGGATGACGTCGGCGATTTGCCGAAACCTCGAGAGGCAAGATTTTAGATCTGCTCCATTTTTTACCCATCTCGCCTTTCAAAGAATCGACCCATTGACCGATTTCAGTCGTTCCATTTCATCGTGCGGTTGCCCGGTCGGCTCTGCTCGAAGTCGGCGCGCAAACAATAGCGCGATCGAATCGCCCGTGCTGCCATTCACGTCGCCCGCCGGTCTGGCATGTCGACCGAGACGGCTGCCGCGCCCGAGGATCGAACCTCCGCCTTAACGGCGGCGGATGTTCCCGTTGTTGTTGACGCGCCTCCGACTTCTGATGAAACAACCGCGGCCGCGGTGAACGCCGCGGCGGATGCGCTTCAAAAGGTTGGCGTCTCTGCTCCTGATGATCCGGATGCCCCCGATGCGCCCGACCTGTCGCTGAAGTCCGAGGTGCTTTTAGAGCAAGAAGAGACGGTCGTTGAGAAGAAAGTCGTGGACGACACCCCGTACGCGAGCGCGAAATCCTTCGAAGAGCTAGGGTTAACCCAGGAGCTCCTGCAAGGTTTGTATTCCGAGATGAAGTTCGAACGCCCTTCCAAGATCCAAGGCGAAACATTACCCATGATCTTAACCCCGCCGTGGCGCAATCTGATCGCACAAGCGCACAACGGCAGTGGCAAGACGACTTGCTTTACCCTCGGGATGCTGTCAAGAGTGGACCCGGCACTACAACAACCGCAGGCGCTGTGCATCTGCCCAACACGAGAGCTCGCGATACAAAACATGCAGGTGATGGAAAAGATGGGCAAGTACGCGAAAATATCAATCGCCTACACGGCGGACCCGCGGTGGGCGGACCGGGTATCAAAAAGAGACAAAGTGGTGGACCAAGTAGTCATAGGCACCCCCGGGAAGGTCCTCGGATGGATGAGGGAAAAGCAACTCAACTGCGCGACTATGAAAATTTTGGTATTCGACGAAGCGGATCAGATGATGGACACCGACGGCCACCGCGTGGATTCTTTGAAAATCATGAAGCACCTGAAGGTACGTGTTGCATTTCCCACATCCCGGACGTCTGTTTGCCCATACAATACTGACACTTTTCTGGCAAAACTCCTGAAGTCGTCGACGAAGCAAATGCCGCAGGTGTTACTTTTCTCCGCCACGTTCAACGAGCGCGTCAAGGACTTCAGCACCAAGGTGGTGCCTAATGCGAACCAGATTTTTCTGCCCGCGCACGAGCTTTCCCTTGACGTGATTAAGCAGTACCGGGTCAACGTGGATTCCACGGAGGCGAAGGAAATTTTGTTGAAGGACAAGATCTTCCCGTGCTGCGACAAGATCGGCCAGACTATTATTTTCGTCCGAACAAGAGAGGGGTGCAAGCGCTTGATGCGCACCATGAACGACGCCGGGTACAAGTGTACCGCGATCGAGGGGGGGATGGACCACGCCGATCGCGACCGGGTGGTGAAGGAGTTCAGGGACGGTTTGACGAAAATTCTCATCTCCACCGACGTGTTATCCCGAGGTCTGGACGTCAGTACTGTGACCTTGGTGATTAACTACGACATGCCCGTGGAGCACAGCAACCCAAGGGCGCCGAACTTCGAAACGTACTTGCACCGCATCGGGCGGTCCGGGCGGTTCGGCAAGAAAGGCGCGGCGTTCAACTTGTTGCTGGGGTCGGATGAGAAAGCGGTGCTGGATTCAATCGCCGATCACTTCGACCACCCCGTCCCGGAGGTGAAGTTTGACGACGACGACGCGTTCGAGCACGTCTTGGAAGAAGCCGGGCTAATGAGCAAGGAAGAGGAGGTGTAGAGAGAGGGTTGAAACTTAAATAAGAGACGTTATGAATGAGCGTCGTTTCTTTTTGAGCTCGAGTTAATTTTGTGGGAGGTACCAGTACTTTCGAACAACGAATGTGTGTAGACCTTTCTTCCCAGCCCACGTGCCGTTTTCGTCCGGCCCCTCGTAGTGCCTCTCAATGACGATGATCCCGTTCTCGGAATCGGCGTGCGTCACCCGCGCGGTGCCCCTGGTAAGCGCCATGTGCGCGGTTCGCATTTTGTTCGCCGCGGAGACGCACGCCATGCCTTCCGTGGCGAACCCAACGCCGCCGACGATCAAACTCCAGTCCATGCTCGCGTCCGGGGTGGTGTGCCAGTGCCCGTCCTGCGATTGTAAAAAAAAAGTGTCAGTCTTAAGTAGAATGTATGGGCAAACAGTCTACTTGTGATGTATGTAGTAAACAGTAATTACGGGCGGGCAATCGGCAAACAGTGTGTTGGATTTGGGAAAGGCCCAATACGTACCTGGTGCGTCTCCGTGCCCATGAACAGAATGGGAATTCCAACCCCCGCGGCGGCGATACCTCACCACAGGCGCATACTAGCTCTGGCTCTCCACTCCCCCCGGCCTCCGAACCGGCTCGCCCAGTGTCCCAAGTCGTGCGTGTGAACGTAACGTGTCCTGCATTAATTCCCTAAACTATCTTTTCGATTGACGCACTGTCCCGTCCCGTCGCCATCGTCCCCACTAAACCCTTACCCCGTCCCGTCGCCATCATCCCCGCTAAACCCGTACCCACGCCTAATCGCATTTGTGACAGTCGTCTTCGCAGTGTTTCGTCTCAACGTGCGGCGACTGCGTCGGTTTCACCGCGGTCTTCGCCAGGACCTCGGGTGACACGCTCATGCCCACCGCTTTCATCAACCGCGGCCTTAACCATCGCCACGTGAACCACTCCTTCTTCAGAAACCGCAGGTACCCGCGCTGGTGCGCCAGGCCTATGAGAAACGGCACCAGCGCGTGCAGGGGGACGCAGCACGGGCCGAGGCATATCACCACCATCGCGACGAGGGATGCGCGGGGGAGCACTGGTACATCGAAATCGAAAAAGAGCCTCGGGGAAATCCTCTCGGGGAAGTCTTCGCGTCCGAGAAAAAGCGCTGCCGATTTCAGGTGTTACAAATGAAATCCGCGGGCATCAGTCCCTCGCGCGCCTGTCCGCCCGCGGTGTCTCACACGATGGGGCCGGCGGTGACGCCCACGTCGGGACATCGTGCGGAGCACGTGAGTTTGCTTGGGTGGCAGCTGGAGCCGGAGTCTGGCAGGACCGCCCGGGTGACCCCGCAGTCCGCGGTTCCCGTGGCTACGTTTTTATCGTGTGCGGCGTTGTTCTTCACGTCGTGCGTGGCGGTTTTGGTGGTCGGCGCGCGTCCCAGTGGGGTCCCCGGGTCAGCACGAGTCGTACCGATGTCCAGCCTGCAGGCGCACCGGGAGTATCCGTACCAGAGAGGTTCGGGTTTGGATGCGGGGTATGACCAATTAGTCTCTGTCAAGATCGATGGGGCCCCATCAGATTCGGGTTTGGGGTCGTTGATGCCAACCCCGATTCCGGAAAACTTCCAGGTCATACCCCGCATCCA
>Ga0222645_101064_pt1 | contig 13101 bp, 8 predicted proteins | sample AntAcemetagen292_FD_179881 | JGI IMG/M metagenome (GOLD analysis project Ga0222645, IMG submission 179881) | Saline water microbial communities from Ace Lake, Antarctica - #292 | ecosystem: Environmental > Aquatic > Non-marine Saline and Alkaline > Saline | place: Antarctica: Ace Lake | collected...
ATCATATTTATAGACTTGTTTGGAGCCATGTGTTGGCAGCTTGGGTTGCGATTGCCGAATCGGGGTCTGGCCGCGGCAAGAGTTCCAGTCGCAAGTTGAAGTTTGTCATCGCGCCGTCCCTAACGCTGTACGCGGCACTGACGCCTGCAGCGCCACTTGACGGCCTGGTCGTGAGTGGTGTGGGCCACATTGCAACATCGGGTGCCACCACCACCATCCAGCAAGCCACGCAAAACCTGTCACTGTCATGGAAAAGCTTTGATGTAGCCGCTCACGAAACGGTTAACTTTGTTCAGCCCAGTACCACCGCCATTGCAGTTAACCGCATCGCTGACATCAATGGCTCGCAAATTCTTGGCAAGGTCAACGCCAACGGTCAGGTCTATCTTATCAATCCCAACGGTATTTTGTTTGGGCAGGACGCACAAGTTGATGTTGGCAGCTTGGTGGCCTCTGCCTTGGACATAAACGACGCAAGCTTGGGTAGCAATACGCGGGTGTTTACCGGCGCAGGTACTGGCAACATCGTCAACCAAGGCACCATTCAAACCACAGAGGGTGGCTATGTTGCGCTTCTAGGACATACCGTCAGCAACCAAGGCACTATCAACGCACCTCAAGGGGCAGTGGTTCTAGGTGGCGCAAGTGCTGCCACGCTGACTTTTCAAGACGGCAGCTTGGTATCCATGCAAGTGGACGAGAGCGTGTTGAACACCTTGGCTGAAAACGGTGGCTTGGTAAAAGCCAACGGCGGCATGGTCATCATGAACGCTGGTGCGAAAAACACGTTGTTGGCCAGCGTGGTCAACAACACCGGCGTCATTGAAGCGCGCACCGTAGAAAATCGCGAAGGCAGCATTGTGATTTTGGGCGGCATGGCCGCTGGCACTGCCAACATCAGTGGCACGTTGGATGCATCTGCGCCAGACGGCGGCAACGGTGGTTTTATTGAAACGTCTGCAGCAGATGTGCTGATTGCGGATGACGTGCACGTAACCACCACATCTTCGGACATTGCGCTGTCGGGTACATGGTTGATCGATCCGAAAGACTTCAATATTGGAGCAGGTGAAACGGGATCGGTAGCGGGTGTGACTCCCTCGGGAAATATATCTGGTGCAACACTGACAACTGCATTGAGTGGCGGTAATGTCAGTATTTTGTCTAGCCAAGGCACTGCAGATGGTTTAGGCGACATTAATGTCAATGACGCGGTGTCGTGGAGCGCGAACAAGCTGACATTGACTGCGGCTAACAACATCAACATCAATGCAGTCATGAGTGCTAGCGGTAGCGCCACTCTGGATCTGAACACTTCGGTCCAAAACGGATCTGATGCAGCTACGCCAGGCGGCAGTGTATTGGTTGGAATGGATGTGGACGGCTTTACTGGCCGCATAGATTTTGGCTCCCTTGTTGGGGGCGGTATTTTAAAAATAAACAACGAGAGCTACACCGTTATCAACAGCCTTGGCACGGCTGGGAGCGCTGGCGACAATCTGCAAGGCGTGACTGGTGCTACCAACTATGCGCTTGGAGGCAACATTGATGCTGCCGACACAAGCAGCTGGAACGGTAACCTAGGCTTTGCACCCATAGCTGGCTTTACTGGTCGTTTCAACGGTTTGGGACATACCGTTAGCAATTTGTTCATTAACCGCTCTACAAATGAAGTAGGTCTGTTTGGCTCTACGTCGGGCGTTTTGTCCAATGTCGGCATGGTTAACGCGGATATTACTGGCGCAATTCATGTCGGTGCTTTGGTCGGGACTACCCACCTCACTGCTGGCAAAAGCTTTAGCAACAACTACGCCAAGGGTGGCGTGGTGCACGGTACTGGTACCCACGCTGGCGGGCTGGTCGGATCCATTACGCTGGACGATGGAGACTTTACCAACAACTTTGCAACAAATGACGTAGCAGGTCCCGGTGGCACCCATCACGGCGGTTTGGTTGGTTGGATCACGGTTTCTAAAGGTGACCTCAACAACAACTATGCAACAGGCAATGTTACTGGCGGTACGACCCATCAAGGCGGGCTGGTAGGTTGGAGCACGATTACCACGGGTAACTTTACCAACAACTTTGCCACAGGTGACGTGACTGGTAGCACCCACACTGGCGGGTTAGATGGCTGGAGTCTGATTACTACAGGTAACTTCAGCAACAACTACGCTACGGGCAGCGTCTCAGGCAGCACCTATACCGGTGGGCTACTTGGTTGGAGCACAATCACAACTGGAAGCTTGACCAACAGTTACGCGTCTGGAAAAGTTACAGGTACAACTCCCGCTGGACTGTTGGAGTCAAATACAGGCGGAGCACCTGTTTCAAGCTATTGGGATACTGTGACCTCCGGAGTGGCAAGTTTTGGTGTTGGCGCTGGTAAGACTACAGCGCAGATGATGCAACAGGCCACTTACAGTGGGTGGGACTTTACAAACACTTGGTACATGGTCGAGGGCAGCACGCGCCCCATGTTGCGCAGCCTTGCTACCGCCGTAACAGTTACCCCTAATGATATTACTCAAACCTACAATGGCTCGGCCTTTGTGGGTGGTAATGGCGCAAGCTACTCTCATACAGGGTTTAGCCCGACCGGTACATTGAGTTACGCAGGCACTTCTCAAGGCGCAGTGAATGCCGGAGAGTACGGGATCACAGCGACTGGTCTGACTTCAAATCAGCAGTACATGATCAGCTACACCGCTGGTACGTTAATTATCAACCCCAAAGTTGTCGCATTGTCCGCATCCAAGGTGTATGACGGCTTGACCAGTCTTGATGGCTTTGTGTCCATAGCAACGGGTGTTGACGGCGAGAACTTGGCGTACAGCGGTGCCGTAGCCAACGATGCACACGTTTTAACCGGCACGTCAATTGGTGCCATAACTTTAGTAAATGCTACAGATAGCTCTGGCTTGGCCAGCAACTACGTGTTGCCGACGCTTGACGCTGCCAATACAGCGGTGACGATCACCCCAGCGCAGCTAACGGCTTCAGCCACAATAACAGGTCGTGATAAAGTTTACGACGGCTTCGTGGCAGCGAGCACCTCCAGTATCAACCTCTCCAGCGTTAGCGGCTTGCTAAGCGGGGATACAGCTGCGCTTGACACAAGTGGCATCTTGCTGGCTTTTAGCAATGCCCACGTTACTGGCGCCTCAAACACGATTAGTGCTTCAGGAAGTGCCGCTATAACGATTACTTCTGGAAACTCGGGCAATGGCGTATCAGGCCAAGTGGAAAGTTCGAATACAGATTACGCTTTCACACTTGCACTTCCGAACGATGTGGTGGGTCAAACCATTACGGCGAAGCAATTGACGGCAACCGCAACGATCAATGGCGTTGATAAGCCATACGACGGTTTGTTAGTGGCCACCGGTTCAACGTTTGGGAACACAGCCATAGCGGGCGCGTTGGATGGTGACTCCATCACCATGAGCACCAGCAGTTTGTCCCTGTCTTTTGACAATGCCCACGCTGGAGCGAGAACTGTCACTGCCTCAGGTACCGCGCTTATAGGCGTGGTTGCGTCAACCAATGTTGGCGATGGCTCTGCTGGCAACAGGGTCGCAGGCGTTGCCTCTGATTACGCAAGTTCTGCAATATTCGCAATTGATCCAGTGCTCAGGAACATCACACCAATTGTGTTGACTGCATCAGCGGTTATTTCCGGTAGCGATAAAATTTACAACGGTTTGTTGACCGCGACGAACTCATCGATCACTGGCACAACCAGTGGCGCAATTAATGGGGATTCTGTAGCACTTGATACCACCGGCTACTCCTTGGCTTTTTACGACCCCAACGTTGCCTACGTGAGCAACGGAATCAGAGCTACAGGTACAGCAGTTCTCGGTTCAATTTCAAATTCGACAGCGGCTGGCGATGGCATTACGACCGCCGTTCACGGCATCACTTCTGACTACACCGTTACTGCCCAGCCAACAATAGCGGATGTGTCATACAGGGTGATGGAAAGACCTCTAACTGTTGCAGCGGTGGCTGCTGACAAAGTCTTTGACGGCTCAGTTACAGCTGTCGTAACGTTAAGCGACAACCGCGTAACTGGAGACGCATTAACCATTCTCAACTCTGCGGCCAATTTCGCTGACGCCAGCGTTGGGTCCAAAGTGGTGTACGTCAGTGGTATCACCGTCACTGGCGCGGATGCCCGCAACTACACCTTCAACACCCTGGCTACAACGCCATCAGCCAGAATCACTGCACTGCCAACACCGGCCGTTAGCACTGATACCGTTGCCATAACAGATTCGCTAGCTGTTCTAGCGCACAGTGGTGAGGGCCAGCGCCAAGTAAAAGCAAAATCTGAAACTGAAAATGGTGGTGTTTGCCACGGTTCTTCTGTCAGCGTAGAAGTGGGTTGTGGATCTGCCTTTAGCTCGGTATTTGCTATAGCCAGCGCTGATATCACAGCCACCTTGTCAGGTACATATGACTGATAAAAACGCATTTAAATTTTTTAAAAATAGGACAGCCATGACGACACCCACCCACGGTCTTGAGGTCAGCTCGCCGAGCATGTCAACTTATTTGAGTGCTGCTGAGCGCCGCAGTCACAACACGGGTGCCAATTTGAATATGTTTAAAACGTACGCTGTTACTGCGTTCGCTTTGGTTATTTCGGCATTTGTTTTTAACGCCAATGCGGCTGTCAATACGGCGTCTACCGCGGGCTCGGTGCTTCGAGAGGCGCAACCTTCCGATGGGTTTGCGCCGTTGACCAGCGAGTCTGAGCTGTCTGTTGAGAGCCAAGACAATGTCGGCTCTGCTCAAAGCGCACCGTTCTTGGTCAAAGTTATTGAGATAACGGGCAACACGCTGTTCTCAAACGACACGCTCACCGCCTTGGTGGCAGATGCACAAGGCCAGTCGCTGACGCTGGCTGAACTCAGCGCAGCGGTGGCCCGCATCACTGACTATTACCGCAGCCAAGGCTACCCACTTGCGCGGGCAATTATTCCAGCCCAAGAGATTGCAGATGGTGTGGTTCGCATCAATGTGCTCGAAGCTCGCTTTGGCACCATCACCTTAACCAACACCAGTTTGGTTGACACGCCATTGCTGGAGGCCACCATTGCCTCGCTACTGAGTGGCCAAGTCATAGGACAAGCAGCGTTAGATGAAGCCTTGCTTCAGTTGTCCGATATCCCGGGCATTGTGTCTGCCATGACCTTAAAGCCAGGTCAACTGGCCGGCACCTCAGACCTGCTGGTGACCACTGCCCCTGGACCTGCTGTGTCTGGCAACATCGCAGTGGACAACAACGGCAATGCGTACACGGGACGAGCGCGTGTTGGTGCGGCCCTGAACGTGATCAACCCATTTAACAGCGGGGGCGTGTTGAGCATCAATGCGCTGACAGCGGGCAGCGGCATGGACTATGGCCGTATTTCGTACGAGGCGCTGGTCAGTGGGCGCGGCACACGCTTGGGCGGGGCCTACTCTGCGCTGAACTACAAACTAGGCCCACCGTTGGCGTCTTTGAGTGCCAATGGCAGCGCGCAGGTACAAAGCCTGTGGGTTCGACATCCGCTGTTGCGCAGTCGTCCAGTTCAGGTTTATGCGCAGGTTCAATATGACCACTTGCAGTTGCGTGACCGTATTGATGTCAGCGCAACGCGCACCGACAGGCAGCTGGACAACCTGTCCATAACTGTGTCGGGGCAGTCGCGCAACACATTCAGTCGCAACAGCGTCAATGCCTTTAGCGTTGGATTGACGGCTGGCCAAGTGGGCTTCGACAATGCAGCTGCGCTGACAAGCGATGCAGCCAACGCTAAAACGCAGGGCCGATTTTCAAAATTGCAGCTGAAACTGACCCATTTACAAACGCTGACTGCACGCAACGGCTTGTACCTGTCCGTCGATGGGCAGTGGGCCAGCACCAATTTGGACGCGTCTCAAAAAATGGGTACAGGCGGACCGCATACAGTTCGTGGCTATGACACGGGTACGTTGTCAGGCGACGAGGGCACTGTGGTGACCGCAGAGTGGCGCTACCAGTTGGGCAACGCCATGGGCGGGCAATGGCAAGGCGTCGTTTTTGCTGACAGCGCACGCGTCACCGTGAACAAAAACACATTGAACTCAGGCGCAACAAATACGGCAACACTCAGCGGCGCCGGTATTGGTTTGAAGTGGGTGGGTAATAACAATTGGTCAGCCAGCGCTCACATTGCCCAGCCGATTGGTTCTAAGCCCGAATTGGTGACCAGCAGAGACGCCACCCGCGCTTGGGTCGAGCTGAAGCGAGGCTTTTAAAAGGCCGGTCGCTGCCAAGCAGACTCGCTTGGCAGCGACAACCATGACCGTCACTTGGTTATTGGACGGGGTTGGTCAACACCAGCTTCCCCATCACACCGCGTTGGCTCATGATGCCGAACGCTTGCATCAGGTCTGTCATGGGCAGGCTTTGGGCCACTGGCGGCTTGATGGTGCCAGCTTGTGCCCACTGCAACAACTCAGCCATCATGTCTGCGTTGGCTGTGGGCTCGCGTTTGGCAAACTCACCCCAAAACACACCCACGATTGAGGCGCCTTTGAGCAAGGCTAGGTTCAAGGGCAACGCCGGTATGGGGCCGCTGGCAAAGCCCACCACCAAGTAGCGACCGCGCCAAGCAATGGAGCGAAAAGCGGGTTCGGCGTAATCACCGCCTATAGGGTCGTACACAATATTTGGCGCTGTGCTGTTGTTGCCGGCGCATGCCGCTTTGATGGCATCTCGCAGGCCATCCTTAGGTGTGTGCTGTGTGTAATTGATGGTGGCATCAGCACCAAGCTCGGTACAAAATTGGCACTTCGCATCGCTGGAGGCCGCCGCAATCACATAGGCCCCTTTGGCTTTGGCAATTTGTATGGCGGAGCTGCCCACCCCGCCAGCTGCGCCCAGTATGAGCACGGTGTCGCCAGCCTTGACCTGACCCCTGTCAATCAAGGCGTGGTGAGAGGTGGCGTAGGCCATGATGAAGGCGGCTGCATCGGCCATGGGAAAGCCCGGGGGTAGCGGTAGGCACATGGCCGCTTTGGCTGCGGTGTGTGTGGCAAATGCGCCAGTACCTGCCAAACAAGCAACGGCTTGCCCCACTTGCAAGTGCGTGACCTCACTGCCCACTTGTGTGATGGTGCCGGCAAACTCTGCACCCGGTACAAACGGTGTGGGGGGCTTAATTTGGTACTTGTTTTGTACCATGAGGATGTCTGGAAAATTGAGACTTGCAGCGGCAATGGCCACCACCACCTCATCGGCTGCTGGTTGCGGATCTGGGAGATCTCGCCATACCAAAGAGTCAACACCAGTGGGGTTATCGCATTGCCAAGCTTGCATGGTTTAGTCCTTTTTTAGCGCGTCACAACAACTGCGTCACTACAACGTTTCATAATAGTGTGCTGTTGGTCGGTTGTGTGTTGCGAGGGTGTCGCTGCAGTGACCGTTTGTTAGTAATGGCTCTACAATTTCTACTATGAACATTTTGCTTAGCAACGACGACGGTTACACCGCCCCCGGCCTGATTGCCCTGCACCAAGCACTCCTCACATTGGGTCACACCATCATGGTGGTTGCTCCTGAGCACAACAACAGCGCCAAGTCCAACTCACTCACACTCCATTCGCCTTTGTACGTTCACCAAGGCGCCAATGGGTTTCAGTATGTCAACGGCACACCGGCAGATTGCGTGCATATTGCACTTACAGGTTTGCTTGAGACCAAGCCTGACTTGGTGGTCTCTGGCATCAACAATGGCGCCAATATGGGCGATGACACCATTTACTCTGGCACAGTGGGTGCGGCCATGGAGGGTTATTTGTTTGGCATACCTGCTGTTGCGTTCTCCCAGGTAGACAAGGGATGGGCTCATATTGACGATGCCGCCAAAAAAGCCGCAGATATTGTGGCGCAGCTCATTGCCACCGAGCTGCAGCCTAGCCCGCAAGACGCTGTGCATTGGCCTTGGTTGCTCAATGTGAACATCCCAAACTTGCCTTACGGTGATATTGGCCCCATTGAAGTGACTCGCTTGGGCCGGCGCCATGCAGCTCAACCCGTTATTGCGCAGCCCAGTCCGCGCGGTGAAACCATGTACTGGATAGGCGCAGTGGGATTGGCAAGAGACGCGGAGCAAGGTACCGACTTTCACGCGACGGCACGCGGATGCGTGGCCGTCACGCCGCTGCACGTTGACCTAACGAATCACAAAGCTGTGCCCAAGTGGCACAGCAGTTTGAGCTAGAGCTCCCTAACGGCAATGCCCCACCATGGCTCATAAACCACCAATTGAAGCAGCGCCTAAGTCATGGTTGTCCGCTGCGTTCAAGGCGGGCTCCACCACAACGCTGCAACCCAAACACGCGCCAACCGCAGTGAGCGCAGCTGCGAGCCGCCCGGTTGTTCGCCCGCAAGACAGGTTGTTCGCCAAAGCGGCTCCAACCCCAACGGGCATGGGCCTTGATTCCAGCCGTGTGCGCGACCGCATGATTCAACGCATTGCTGCGCAGGGCACAGACCATCCTGCCGTGTTGTCTGCGTTGGCCAGTGTTGAGAGGCACCGCTTTGTTGACTCAGCCTTGGTCAACCAAGCGTACGAGGACACCAGCTTGCCAATTGGTCTGGGACAAACCATTTCAAAACCAAGCGTGGTGGCCCGGATGTTGGCGCTGCTGCTAGAGAACACGGCGGCGCCATTGGGCCGGGTGCTTGAAATTGGCACAGGGTGTGGCTACCAAGCCGCCGTGCTGAGCTTTATCGCTGGTGAGGTCTACTCGATGGAGCGCTTAAAAGGCTTGCACGACAAAGCCAGAGCCAACTTACGCGGTTTGCAGCGTCCCAATATTCATTTGTTGTTCGGCGATGGGTTTGCGGGTTATCCAACCGGCGGCCCATACGCGGCCATCATTTCTGCTGCTGGCGGTGTGTCTGTACCTCAAACGTGGATAGACCAACTGGCCGTTGGCGGACGCTTGGTGGCCCCCACACAAACGCCTGGTGGACAGCAAAGTTTGGTGGTCATAGACAAGACTTCTACAGGTGTAGTCAAACAAGTTCTAGAACCGGTACTATTTGTACCCTTAAAATCGGGGGTAGGGTAAGACTTAGGTGATAATTTCGTATTAGAAGTAGATTTGTTGATGGTTGATGCTAGAAGGGGTGAGGATATATATGAGTAATTCGAAAACCGGTCAGTCCAGCGTGCGCGCTTGGGGCCGTACGTTTGTGATTGTGAGCTTGGCCATGGTGCTAGGTGCTTGTGCCGGGTCACGTATTGGGCGCGCACCGGTAGAAACACGAGAGCTGCCGCGCGCCAGTGCCGAGCCTGTCAAGGCCGGCGAATACCGTGTACAGCCAGGCGACACCCTGAGGGGAATTGGCAACTTGTACAGCCAAGATTGGAAAGACTTGGCACGTTGGAACAGCTTGTCCAATCCCAATGTGTTGGAAGTGGGGCAAGTGCTGCGTGTGATGCCTCCAACCAATGCGGTTGCAACGGTCAAACCCAGCAACGACAACGGTGTGGTGGTAAACCCCGTGCAGTCAGGCGATGTAAAGCCTAGTCAGGCGTCCTCTCAAGAGCCCGCAAAGGAGCTGGCTAAGGAGCCAACAAAAGAGACTACCGATGCTGATCGCGTCGCTTTTATATGGCCTGCCAAAGGCGATGTGGTTACCAAATACGACGAAGCTACCAACAAAGGTATTGGCATTGGCGGCAAGGCTGGCGATGCTGTCATGGCAGTGGCTGACGGGCGTGTGGTGTATGCAGGCTCTGGCTTGCGTGGCTATGGCAACTTGGTTATCTTGAAGCACAACACGACCTACCTCACCGCTTACGCACACAACCAAGCCCTGTTGGTGCGTGAGGATCAAGTGGTGAAACAAGGTCAGCGCATCGCCGAAATGGGCAGCAGCGATGCAGACCGTGTCAAGCTGCACTTTGAGGTGCGTCGTTTGGGTAAACCAGTCGACCCGACGGATTATTTGCCCAAGTAAGCTGTGTGTCTTTGCAATCAACCGGCACCGCGACAAGTGCCGGTTTTTTTACGTCTGTCATGTGCCAGCGATGTTTAAAAGCATGGTGTAAGACTGCGACAATACCGAGATGAGTTCAGACACAACGCCCCCATCCTCGCTCCCTTCTTCTGCCTGTGTGCCTGAAGTGCCAACAGCAACTACCCCCAACGAACAACAGGCTGCCAAGCCTCGTCCTGAGACGCCACCGCGTGGCAGCCGGCCTGTTGCTTGGCTGTACGTGCACAGCATGGACTTAAACGCCCAAGGTGTGGCGCATACAGATGACGGTAAAGTGGTATTCGTTGATGGCGCTTTGCCAGGTGAGTGGGTGAGTGCACAAGTGCACCGCAAAAAAGCGCATTATGAAATGGCCTCTCTACAGGCAGTGCACGAGTCTTCCTCCCAGCGCGTAGCCGTGCCTAAATGCCCACACTTTGGCTTGCATTCGGGCAGTTGCGGCGGCTGCAAAATGCAGCATTTGCAACCCAGCACGCAAGTTGCCATCAAGCAGCGTGTCCTTGAAGACAATTTGTGGCACTTGGGTAAATGCAAGCCTGACTTTTTATTGCGCCCCATTGAGGGGCCCACGTGGGGCTACCGCTTTAGGGCACGCTTGTCAGTGCGCTATGTGGCCAAAAAAGGCACTGTTTTGGTTGGTTTTCACGAACGTAAAAGCCGCTACGTTGCCGATATGAGTAGCTGCGCGGTACTGCCCAGCCATGTGAGTGACTTGCTGCCTAGTTTGCGCAGCCTGTTTATGTCCATGGATGCACGGGAACGCGTGGCCCAGCTTGAAATAGCGTGTACGCATACGCAGACAGGCATGGTGTTGCGTCATTTAGAGCCATTGAGCGACGCCGACATGGCCAAACTGCGTGCATTTGCAGTTGCACATGGTCCCAGTGCCGAGCGCCCAGCGCAGCCAAAAATCCAGTGGTACTTGCAAAGCAAAGGCCCGGACACTATCAAGCTGCTAGATGAGTCAGATGGCGACTTGTATTACGACCTGACAGAGTTTGGGGTTCGCATGCCTTTTAGGCCTGCCGATTTCACGCAGGTCAACCCGTTCATCAACGACGTGCTGGTGAGTAAAGCGCTGCGTTTGCTAGCGGTTCTACCCACTGAGCGCGTCATTGACTGGTTTTGTGGTTTGGGTAATTTCAGTTTGCCTTTGGCCACCATAGCCAACGACGTGCTGGGTGTGGAGGGCAGCGAGACCTTGGTGAAACGTGCACAAGACAACTACACCCTATTTGCAGCGTCTAAGCCTGCTGGTGCGGTGGCTACCACTGGTTTTGCTGCACGCAACCTGTTTGAAATGACGCCAGAGGTGTTGCGCAACGATGGCACAGCCGACAAATGGTTGGTAGACCCACCTCGCGACGGTGCAATGGCTTTGTGTACCGCTCTGGTTGGTGCTGTGGCAATGGCCAGCTCGGGTTGGAGGCCTCCTAAACGCATTGTGTACGTGAGCTGTAACCCTGCTACTTTGGCGCGCGATGCCGGTATTTTGGTGGACAGCGGCCTATACGTGCTCAGTGCGGCTGGTGTGGTGAATATGTTTCCCCATACCGCACACGTTGAAAGCATGGCGCAGTTTGACTTGGTGGGGTGATCTAAGCGGCGTTCAAGTCTGATGGTCACACGCTCCCGGCCATTAAAAAAGCCACTGGGCATGTGCGCAGTGGCTTTTTTATTTAGGGACAGACTGGTTGCTTAGTCGTCGCCACCAAAAATACCCAACAGCATCAACAAGTTTTGGAAAATGTTGATCAAGCTCAGGTAAATGCTCAAAGTGGCCGTGATGTAGTTGGTCTCGCCACCATCGATGATGCGCTTGATATCGACCAACAAAAATGCACTGAAGATGGCCACGGCCAGCATAGACAACACAATCATGCCGGTAGAACTGGCCACAAACATGTTGATCAACATGCCGACAATCAACAGCACCACACCAATGGTGAGCCACTGGTTCAGGCCGCTTAAGTCGCGTTTGACAACGGTGGCCAATGAGGCCATGGCAAAGAACACGCCGGCGGTACCACCGAAAGCCATCATCACCAAATCAGCGCCATTGCTGAAACCAAGCACCATGGCAATGAGACGCGAAATCATCAAGCCCATGAAGAACGTAAAACCCAACAGCACTGGAACGCCAGCGGCTGAGTTTTTAAATTTGTTGATGGCGTAAATGAAGCCGAAGGCACCGGCTAAAAACACCACGATGCCCATCATGCCGCTCAAGGCCGCTGTGATGCCTGTGGATACGCCAATCCAGGCGCCAGCCACGGTGGGTAGCAAACTGATAGCCAGCAGCCAATATGTGTTGCGTAAAACCTTGTTGCGCTGCGCGTTGGATGCGCTGGCGCCAAAGCTACCAAAGGATTCAACTTGACGGTTCATGAGGTTTATTCTCCTATGTTGTGCTTTGGAATCCCAAAGCGTATGTACAGTTTACTAAATAGTGATGCACTGGCCCGATACAAGCCATTGACGCCACAAGCTGTGAGGTTAATGTGACTGTAATGTAGGCAATAGTAGCATTTTGGGGGGCATTACAGCGTTATGCTAGTAGCTGTGGTGTTGTTACACCTTTGCCGTTCACATCCCTACAATATTCAGACCCCCTAAACAAAGGAAAGTTCATGAAAAACAAGTCCGTACTCGAATTAGCAGACGTTAAACTTATATTAGCAGCAGCGGAGGCAGAAGCCGTCAAAAACGGCTGGGGCGTCGCCATTGCTGTCGTCGACGATGGCGGCAACATGCTAGGCTTTAGCCGTTTAGACAACGTGGCACCTGTGTCTGCTCATATTGCAGCCTCAAAAGCACACACATCAGCAATGGGTTGCCGTGAGTCTGGTGTGTATGAAAAAGTCATCAACGATGGCCGTGTATCGTTCTTAAGTGCCCCTGCCATCAACGGCATGCTTGAAGGCGGTGTGCCAGTGATGAAAGATGGCCAATGTATCGGTGCTGTCGGCGTCAGCGGCGTGAAGTCCAATGAAGACGCACAAATCGCCAAGGCTGGTATTGCGGCTTTAGGTCTGTAATCACGCAGCGTAAGC
>Ga0222645_101066_pt1 | contig 13086 bp, 15 predicted proteins | sample AntAcemetagen292_FD_179881 | JGI IMG/M metagenome (GOLD analysis project Ga0222645, IMG submission 179881) | Saline water microbial communities from Ace Lake, Antarctica - #292 | ecosystem: Environmental > Aquatic > Non-marine Saline and Alkaline > Saline | place: Antarctica: Ace Lake | collected...
TGCTTGGTTATGGGTTTTCCAGACATATCTTTCTCTATTAAATTTGATATATCTGAAGTGTACCAAAACCGGTCAACCTAATTGTCGCGACCCGGCCAAGCTAATTGTCGCCTAATATCAGTTACCAAATCGGTTCTAGCAATGGGCGTTCTTCATTTAGCATTTGAAGGGAGACTCTCATTAGATAGCAATATTGAAGCAATATTATCAGAATTGAACTTCGACAATGTTTGGCATCATCGTTCACCTATCAGGCTCCAAAACTTACTCGATCATACTGCTGGATTAGACAATATCAGGATGTGGCAGTTACTAAGCACTAAACCTTTGCCAAATACACCACTTGAAGAAGCTTTTAAATCAAGCAGACAAAATTTATTAAAAATTAGAACAGAACCTGGAACTCAATACTCATATTCCAATATGGGGTATACATTGCTCGCGATGGTAATAGAAGCTGTCACCAACCAACGTTATGAAGAGTTCCTCGATGACAGCCTTTTAGACCCTTTAGAAATGTATGATAGTAGCTTTGAGTTTATCAGCCAACAAGGTCAGTTCGCCGATCCTTCGTTAGCTATGGGCTATCATGAAAATAATGTTACTCAAATTGCCGTACCTAGCTATCTTAGACCTGCAGGGCAATTCACAACTACTGCCCCAGATATGACTAAGTTTATGAATTTTCTGTTGAATGAAGGCAAAGTAAATGGTCAAAATTTCGTAAAACCTGAACATATGAGAATGCTTACAAATCCTTTCAACACTAAAGCACATATAGAAGGCTTGAATATTGGACATGGCCTTGCGTTCGCTAATAGAGACCGGCATAACGTGCTTGGCATGTGTCATCCGGGTACAACATTTGGATTTAGAGCCTATATTTGCCTTTTTCCAGATAAAAAAAAGGTTTTTTTTACGCCGCTAACATAGATAACGAAACTGCCGACTATGAAAAATTTAATGAATTATTTATCAATAAACTAAGCTTGGTGCCAGCGTCTATTGCAGAGACCACGGGAAAGAAAATTGGGTTGTCAAAGCTGGAGGGCATTTATCTACCGTCACCAAATAATATGGCAGAATTTGAATTCATTGATATGCTTTTCAATTTTATATGGTTAGAACAATCAAACGAGCACCTTTTAATAAGATCATTGCAAAATGCAGATAGGCGCTTAGTTCAAGTAGGCGATCGCTTATTTAGAGATGTTAATAGGACACAAGCTTCCCATGTTCTCTATTGGGATAGTGAAAGTAGATTGTTTCTTAGTAATGGTCTTAAAACGTTTAAGCAAGTTCCAGTTATAACATTGGTACTTTATTGGTTAAGCTTAATCTTTGGTCTAATTGGGCTGTTTTATATTTTTTTAGTCGGATTAATTAGGGTTATTAAACGAGACAAAGAAGGCTTCGTCCGAATAAAATGGGGATTTATAAACCTACTAATGTTCAGCTTACCTATATACCTCTATGTTCAGCAATCCTTTCTACAATTTGGTGATATTACAGCGGCAAGTGTTTCCTTGGCTTTTCTTTCAGGAATTTTGCCACTAACACTGTTATTTTCTTTATGGATTTCTTTAAGAGCAAAATTACAAAGTAAACTAACTAAATTGGATGTTGCGGCAATTTTGATATCGGTACAATTTGTTTTAGTATTAGTTTTTTGGGGGCAGCTCCCCGTTATATTTTGGCAGTAAAGAGTAGCGCTTTAACAAGCACTTCAAACGGAACAAAAACAATTGATTAGGTTCCGCTTCGCTACACATTTTAACCAACTATTTTTGTCCGCTTAAATGGGCGTTAGGCAAATAATTATCTGGCAGCATATGCAAGTGGTTTATAAATGAAAATTACAAATGTAGTTAAAGACTCTGTAAATCAGGAAGCGAGTGACTTAATAAATAACACTCTTAAACCTCGTTATATAAAACATGAAATAGAAAATAATTTTCCTAATCAACTTTTTGACATTAGTTTAAAATGGCGAGGGAGTTCCCTATATTTTTTAGCTAAATATAATTGTGTGGGTGAAAATGCCGTATCACCAACATTTGAAAGTAAATTTGCTAGGTTAGTTTTTGTAGGTGATAACAGGTTTAATTTATCCTATATGCGCCATACTGATAAATGGTTTGAGTTACATTCTGGTTTATCTAGTAAAGAGTGTTTTAAGGCTATTGAAGCTCAACCATATTTTGTAGTTTAATTTGCCTAACAAGAGACTATGGCGTCAATAGTTAATGACTAACTGTTGTCGTATCCCACATCACCTCGTCTCTGAGCATAGAATTTAAGATAACAATCATCTTTCTAACGCAGGCAATAATGGCTACTTTCTTTGGTTTTCCAGCAGCCACTAATCGTTGATATGTGGCTTTGAAAACCGGATTACATTGCATCGCTGACATCATGGCCATGTACAAAACGGTGCGTACTTGATGCTCTCCACCTTGAATTCGTCGTAACCCTTTGTAGCGTCCACTTTATCGATTCATAGGTGCTATGTTCACACCTTAATATTTGACCTGACATTAATCAGAGCAAATCGAAAAATTTCTATTTAATTGCTTTGTAGCCCTTTATTTTAGAGGGTTGAACTTTGACGGATAAGAAAACAGTAAAAAAATTAAAATTAACTTTTTCATGTTTACGATACACTTTAAAGACAAGTACCGGTTTCTATTGGGCTACAGCTAAATCAAAATTATCAATAACTGTCTGCTCAACGTCAGTTTGACGGTTAATTGTCTCTTATTAAAGTGTCCGGTGCTATTTAACCAGAACAAGCCATTCAAGCAGGACAAATAACAGTTGGCTATTTGTTCACTACGTTCACCTATTTTAGCCAACTATTTTTGTCCACTTAAGTGGGCGTTAGCAGTTCATTATTTGACATAGCGTGCGTTTAAGCGTACGCTTTTGATCGGAGGTACTTATGACCACATTAACTGCAACAGAGGCGCGAGCAAATCTTTATCGCGTAATTGATGAGACTGCTGAATCGCATGTCCCTGTTAGGATAACTAGTAAGCGAAATAATGCAGTTCTATTGTCTGAAAAAGATTGGGATGCTATTCAAGAAACTTTATATTTGTTGTCTGTACCTGGGATGCGTGAATCCATAAAGGATGGCTTAGAGATCGGTATAAATGATTGTTCTGAGGGCTTAGATTGGTGACATGGAAAGTTGTATACACTAAGCAAGCTCAGAAGGATGCGAAAAAACTTGCTAGTAGCGGCCTCAAAAGTACAGCCGAGGTTTTAATCGATATACTCAAAGAAGATCCTTACCAATCTCCTCACTCATTCGAAAAATTAATCGGTGATCTGTCTGGCGCTTATTCACGACGAATAAACATACAACGTCGAATAGTATACCAAGTCTCCGAATTGGAAAAAATAGTGAAAGTACTGCGATTATGGAGTCACTATGAGTAATAGAACTGTTAACAAAACAGTAAACAACATTCGCTTCGCTCATTGGGAAAAAGCCTCGCTATCGCTCAGCACTTCCCGTTATTGCAGGCATTAGACAACAAAATCAGTTTTGAGTACATTATGATATTTACAGTGACGATTAAGTTAGTACATGGAATATATGCTTCAGATGGCTGGAAGCGCAATATTGAAATTCCATCAGATTTTAAATTAGAAGATTTTCATCTAGTTATTCAAGACTTGTTAGCTTTTGATGATGATCACATGTATAAATTTTATATCGCCAACACTGAGCGTGGACAAGAAATTGCACGTTTTGAGTGTGACGATGAACTAATTGAGAAAACAAGTATTAGTGAGTTCCTTCTTAAATCAGAAGGTAAAAAAGCGTTTTACCTCTTTGATTATGGTGATAGCTGGTTGTTCCAAATTTCCAATAGTCGTAAAAAACCGTTTCAGCCTGTTGCTGATGTGGAATATCCTAGGGTTATCTCTGAAGTTGGTGTTAATCCTGAACAATACCCTGATTGGGAAGACTAAAGTTGCCTAAAAGAACATCAAACGGACAAGAAACAGTTGGTTTTTGCTCTTTCGTCGCTTGTGTTGGCGTTATGTGCTAATTGAATAGTTCGCTATGTGAGCCAATACGAGCAAGCTTCAAAGATTTAGAGTCAATTTTGTAAATTAAAACAAGGTCTGGCTTAACGTGACAGTCTCTATATCCTAGCCAGTCACCAGATAATCCATGGTCAACGTATTTGGCTTCTAATGTCGCGCCATATTATAACGTTGAAATTACATGACCAACTTCAATCACGTCAGGTATAGACATCTTTGTTAATTTTTTAAAGTCTTTCTTGAATTGGTTTGCGTGTTCAAGGCAAGCATTATCAATGCTTGCCTTTATCTAAGTTGGTAAAGAGGTACTTAACACTATCTGCCTTGTTACCGAGCCCATTTTCTAATTCTTTTATAGCAATTAATGTAGCTTGGTTTGGTTGTTTTGCTTTAACATCAAAGGGTATGCCTCCGTGGTTAATAACCGCTTTTGCAAATATCTTAATGGCTTGAAAAGGGCTTAACCCGACTTCATCACAAATGTAAGTAAAAGCAACTTTGGTATCATGATCAATACGTGTGCTCAACATTTCAGTTTTCATAAACCACCTTTATACCCAAGCCACTTCAACTTGCAGGTTTTATTAGCACCTGAAAGTTGTCGTTTATCCGACTGTTTAGTCGTGTCAGCAATATCGGGGAGGGTCACGTTAAAAAAGTGTCGAATGTGTTGTCGAAATTCTTTCGCGTTAGAGAAATATCGGTTATTGCGCGCATACTCATTCATCACTTTCCACAATCGTTCTATGGGGTTGAGATTGGGGCTGTAAGGGGGGAGATAATGTAGGGTAATCCCTAATTCAACCGCTTTACCTTTCACCTCTTTGGAACGATGGTAGCCGGCCCCATCTAGGATTAAATGGATTGTATGGCTTGATAAGTATTTCTGCTTAACCTGCTCCAGAAAGGCCATGATGGTGCTGCCATTCACCGTCTCGTAATCACTCACCACCGCCTCAGCTAAATGATTTAACCGAACCGCCCCTACAATGTTCATTCGAGTGCGACTGCCTGTGGTTTCAATGGGTTTATCAACCCCTTTACGTATCCATCCAGATGTCACTTTGGTCGCTTGGGTAGGATGCACTGCATCCATGAATAAGATAGGCTCATCATCCGATACGCTATCGCGTAGTTTTTCATATTCTTCAATAAATACAGCTTGCTGTTGCTCATCAAATTTATGGGACACACCTTTAGGCTGCTTGTAACTAAAGCCGTTTTGGTGGAGCCATTTATTTAACCCAGACACTGAGTAAGTCACCTTCCACGTCTTTTGAATGTAGGCCACTATTTGATGAGTGTGTAAGCAAGTGATATCCGACAAGTGAGCAACCAATTGCTGGGTTTGCTCAGTATTCAAATGACTGGCAGAGCCACCGCCTGCTGGCTTGAGCTTAAGGCGCTTGGCGTAATCACCGATATACCGTGTAATACTGGCTTCACTCTTACGCAGTGCCTGTGCAATGTTAGCGATTGACCACCCTTCACTACGCAACAACACGGCTTTAATACGGTCGCGCTCTCTTCCGTCACGGGCTTTTTTGTGCCGTGCTTCTAGCGCAATTTTTTGCTCGGGTGTGAGGGAGATATCAATCATGTGAAGAGCTTGATCCTCAAATCAGACAAAATCAAGCATTTTCATTGATCACGGGTATAGATCAAGAATGGGGATCGCCGTCAACTTATTTTTGAATAATCATATCAAAGCGATGAAATTGCGCTCGTATTGAGCAATAAAAGATAAATTGGTTATTTCTAAATTATGTGCGGAATGAAAGTTATAAGTATTGACAATCATCTTAACTAAAGTGTCAGTAACTCTTCACTATCTAAACGCAAATAAGTATGACACAGTGAGTATATTGAAACGCAGGAGGACTAATGCTTAATTCTGACCAGAAGGCAGAAACGAACAAAAAAAACAAACTGTATATAACAGAAACTAATAAATTCTTTATTAGTTCAACGGTACGTAGGTGTCCCGCACAACTTGCTCTACCCCCTGAAACCTCTGATACTATCTACGCAAATATACACACACTTATTGAACTATACGTCCTGTCCAAAACCAGCCTAAACAAAAAAACGTTCAATCTTATGTTCAGAGTCATACTCATTTTTAATAAAAGAATTCTAACTGCGCAGGGTCAGAAAACACTTCACAAATTGAACAACAATATGTCTATTGCTACCCCTTGAGAACGAATCCACAATTACACAGAGCCATATTAAATTTAATATTTTCAGTTAATATTTGCAGACGGGTTAGCAGTGAAAGCAAAAGAATAAAATATATGAGCAATTGTTCTCAATCACTCATAAAAAGAGGAATTGAAACAGTAAGTCGAAAAGAAAAATTACAGTTTTGTTCAGACGCCGTTGAAGCAATTACATCGGTAGTTGTTGAAAAAGATATCAGAAGAGATATCAAAATCAATAAAAGTGAGGATATTGCTTCACGTTTAGACAAAGAAGAAATCGATTTTATACAAGACATAACGTCCACTCATGGTCGTCATTAGCTCGAATATAAGGGAGAAATACTATTAAAATTAAAAATTACTTACGACTGATTTTGGCAACATTTCTATGTGCTTATTCATTCGCTAGCCACAGTGCTTTTATGGTCACACAAACTAGTTTTGGGGTAGATCTAGATAAACCGTTAACCGAAGACACTACCCTGATCAATCAGAGTAATAAACCGGTGCGGGTCAGGGTGGACTTTGAAAAACCAAAGTGGGCTAAAGACGAGTATTATCTCGGTGATCAGCTGGTAGCCTATCCGAGAATCGTGATGATCCCACCAAACGGTAAGATCCAAGTGAAGATAGCACCGCGGATAAACAAAGAATTAGCAGATGGCGAGTATGTGGCGTTGCTGGTTTTTAAAGAGATGCCACCGCGCAACAGCCCTGAGCAAGTCACCATGCTGATGAATCTTGGGGTGCCCTATTACGGCAGAAAAGGCAAGCTTGAAACTGCCATGGATTTTGGCAATCTGCATATGGCAAAGATAGAATATGGCTATCAGCTGCAGGGCGCGGCACAAAATAATGGTAACTTTTCTTATTCACTTAATATTGATATGAAGTTTTACCAGAATAGAGAATTGCTCAAGGAACAAAGCTTTAAACAGGGATTCCATCGCGAGCATCCGGTTGAATTGAAAAAATCCATAGCCATGGTTCAAGATGCCGATTATGTCGAGATTGTTTTTGCTAATGAAAGCATTAAGTTTTCCCAAGGTTTTAGTTTTGAACTTTAAGTACTCTAATTATATGTGTCTTGAGAGTAAGGCTAAGACCAATAAAGTGATTTTCAAGCTACTTTTTTTGTCAATGTTTTTAATGTTTTCAAATCTGTCGAGGGCTGAACCAATATCTCTCCAGCTTAGCCTTAGTGCTATTGATTTTGGTGATGTTTATACAGATAGCGAGGTGGATTATGTTGTGCTGGACTTTGCAGTTAAGGCCGACAATAACCGGAACTACACAGTAACCATAAGCAATGATGATAGCAGCAATATTCTCGAGATTTCCCGCACTGCTGGCGGAGATTATAAACCAGGCAGTATCACTTATACCGAAACAGGTACCGGCAATAACCAGGTACATGAGTTTTATGCAGTGCCCCAAACAGCCAATATAGGGAGTGATTTGTCAGCGTCTATTACCGTGCAGGTGGCTTACACAGACAGTGAATAAATTTTATGGTACCCCCCAAATACAGCGAATATAGGCGGCGACTTATCCGCGACCATCACTGTGAAGCGGCCCATACAATACTAACGAATAAGCTCTTTTTAGAAACCGAGCGCTTATTCGTTTTAAAGAAAACTAAGGTTTCAACGTAAATTAACTAAGAGAGAAATAACATTATGAAAAAATTATTTACAGCAGCACCAATAAAAAAACTATTATTAGCCACATCAATTGTAGCTATGTCGTCAACAGCGATGGCTGAAACAGATGCGCAAAGAAATAGCGATTCAGAGACAAGCGATAGCCTAACAGTTGACGCCACTTATGTAGAGACATTAGCGGTATCATTATCTTTGTCAGCTATTGATTTTGGTGAAGTTTTCACTGATGCAACTGTCGACACCGTAGAGGTTACAGCTAACGTATCTGGTGATAAGGCAGAACCATTTGATTATACGATTGCAACCTCTGGGAGCATAGTCACATTAGACGATGGGACCGTTAATCTCACAGGTTCAAATACCCTATCAGCTGGGACGGACGCGATAGTCTTTGATGTTGGTTTAGACAGTAGTATTGTTACAGAAACTTTTGTGCAAGAAACGGTAACAACTACTGTTATTTATACTGCTATTGAAGGTACAACAACAACAGCAGGTTGATCATGATTTGGGCAGCCTTACGGCTGCCTTTTTATTTGTCCACATTCCAATCAATAACCTTATATTTTTTTCACTGTTTATTTTCTCATCCTCTGTTTTGTATCGTTTTTACGTTGGAGATTGTTGAAGGAGTTAAAACACCCACTAAAAAATCTCGGCTAATAAGCTTATTTTTTTTACAAAAGTAAAAGAGATACACAATGAAAAAATTATTAATATCAATATCCATATCCATACCAGTAATGGTCGTATCATCAACAGCAATGGCTGCACAAAGGGAAGGAGAAACATCAGACCGAACCAATGTTGATGCTACCTATGTAAAACCCCTTACTCTTTCCCTAATCATCGCAGCAATTGACTTTGGCGATGTTTTCACCGATTCAACGGTTACTGATGAGACGGTCACTGCTAACATTGAGGGAGAGCCTGACGAAACATTCACTTACACAGTTTCAAGCGATGGTGTCTACGTTACACTTGACGGCAGTGCTGACGCTACTCTTGAGGAAAACTCAGTTGCTTTACCTGAGGGAACAGCAACTTTTTATTTTGATGTGGGTCTCGGTACCGCCAATATTAAAGCGGACTTTGACCCTGAGAAAGTGACTGTCAGTATTGTCTATGACTCGATTGAAGGCACGAGTAGTGGTTAATGCAACAGCTTAATCATTATTTAAGCAGCCTGATGGTTGCTTTTTTTATTACGGCTTATGTGAAGTTAGAATAAGGGATTGCAAAATTTTCTCCTAAAAATTTGATTATCACTTTGGAAAAATACGGGTGAGAGGGTTTACCATTGGATTTTTACAAATAGGAGAAAAAATGTCAGCGCTTAATATAAAAAACCAATCAGATACCCAGTTGTCCAAGTTAACTATATTGACCACGTCAAATGAGCTGAATGAGTTCCTAACCCTGCAATACAGGGCATAACATTATGTTATGCAAAAAAACGTTCATTGTATATTACCTGCAGATGATCTTTTTTGTAAAAATCCCCCACAAAACATATTCGCTTTATCACGCCTTATTGTGCTGTACGGCTTGCGTGGCATTTATTGCACATACTAATGTCCATTAAATTGCCTTACCATCTTGTGCTGCTTGTATCAGCTCTTAAAAAAACTGTGACGATTTTAACCATCCCGGTATTATTGACTGTATACAGCCTGCTCTTTTTAAATCCCGCTGTTGCGGCAACGCAAGATGACTATTTTGACAATATGATCACCCTTGAAGTGGGCCGCTACCTAACGCTGGAATTCTATGAGATAAAGAGCGATTTTGACGGTGGCATCTATCTTGATTTTAAGGATTTTCTAGCGGTTACCGAGCTCAGCGATTATAGCCAGCTTTCCATAAAAGATGGCACTATTAATTTGTTAATAGCGGGCAGTCTGTTTGCCGATAAAAAAGACAGGCGAATCCAAAAAACGCTTAAAAACCTCAGCGGTATCATCATAGATAAGCGCCTCTACTTAGAGCAGCAGGGGATCAGTAAGCTGCTTCCCCTGAAAGAAATAAACTGGCTGGCGGAAAGTTACACCCTGCAAATCATACCGAATTTTAACCTACCGCTGGACTACCGAGTTGCCGCACAAAAAAGAAAGCGGGCCACTGAAAAAAATAAAAATAGCCAGCAAAGTTTGCAACAAAACAATCTGTTTATGCTCGAAGACCGAAAGTTAGTCGATTTTGGCATGCTTAAGCTGCGCTACGATGTCAATGATATAAGCGATTATTTTAAAAACGGCGCGCAACAAGACAAAGGCGATGTGGAAATACAGTACAGCTCGCAGCTGCTTTATGGTGATTTTAATATCAGGCAGAACCTGTATTCCACTGGAAAACTAGAAAATATCAGTCTGAAATACCCTTATATTTTTAAAGATAAAACGGTCACGCTTGGAGATAGTTTTGTACAAGGCAATAATATACTCGGATACAACAGTAAGATCCGCGGGGTATCCATCAGTGACAATGGTTATACAGTTAATCGTTCAGGCAGAGACGTTACTATAAGGGGAGAAGCACCCAGAAATGCCACGGTAGAAATCTATCAAAATGGCAAGATTGCCGACTTTCAGGATATCGACGGCAGTGAGTATGAGTTCACTTTAACAATGCGCAGTAACAGTGATGCGTTTAAAATAAAGATATATGATCGAAACGGGGTCTTGCTCGAAGAGAGAAGTATCAATGTAATGCGAGGCCGTGGGTTTTTAGACGCAGGAGAATGGGACTACAATTTTTTCTATGGGCAAAACCCGCAGGGAGACAATAAAACCTGGGATGATCGCAAATACGGCATTGCCTACGGACTAAGCAACAATCTCAGTTATTCCTTAGACTATTATGATACGCGCAATGAGGATAAACTCTATCAGTACCTAATGCACCGCGCAGGATACCGTTTTTCCAATTTAGTTATCCCCCTAGTAACGCATTTCACCTATTATGATTCACTAAACGACCGCAGTGAGGGGTATATTAGCGAGTGGGGAAGTGAGATTTTTGCCCATCAATTATCTTACAGTTATGAGCGTTACAGCCACCAATTGGCTGAAGATGAAAACAAGGATAGTTATCAGGAAGCAGAAATGAGTGGCAATTATGGCAGAAGTGATTACTTTTTCAGATTCTCAAGTGAAAAATATCAGAACAGAACAGAGAACATTTACGATAGCGGATTGAGCTATGATGTCAGCAAAGCAATACGCATTGATGTAGATCTAGGCAAAACGGTACGCAAACAAAATGGACATCAGTCTAATTACACAGGAGAAATAGGCTTTGATTATAACGAGAGAGATTTTACCTACCATGCAGATGCGAGTTATGATCAGCGCCGTGATGCTAAGTGGCAGTATACCGCTAGGCTGAGAAAGAGATTGAGTCAGAATAGTAACTACGCCTATCAACTTGAGGTAAGTTACGATGAAAGTGATGATGCGCGTCTAGAAATGTCTTTTGAATATAAATTTAATGATTTTTTTAAAACAGATGCTAACTATAGAAGCGACAGAGAACAGCCATACAAAGTCAGAGCCAGCTATGAAAAAGTGATTAATATGAAAAAACCCTTTATGGCCAATAATAGCAAATATCCAGATAGGAGTTATCTGGAGGGCACGGTGTTTATTGATAAAAATGGTAACGGCAAAAAAGAGCACGACGAGGCTCCGCTTGAAGGAGTCGGCGTCGGAATAGGGCAAAACCAAGTCAAAACCTCTGCTAAAGGTGTTTTTTATCTGAGCGACATATCCCCCTATAGAAGTCATAAAATTGTTTATGATTATTCAGGTATTATGCTGGACCCGACATTAAGAGCCAACACGGCTGAAGAACTGACGCTGATCCCCGCATCGGGTAAAAAAATTGCAGTGGGACTGGTGCCTTTATCCTTGATAATGGGTGTTATCTCTTTGCCTGAAACCGATCGTAAAACAAGCAAGAAGTTTTTTAGTTATGCTGAGATAGTGGTGGAAAAAGACGGTATCTATCACAGCAGTATCAAACCCGAATATGACGGTTTCTATGTCTTACAAGATTTAAAGCCAGGTAAATATAAACTAAAAATAAGTTATTTAGGCAGCGAAAATATTAAGTTTGAAAGAGATGCTCTTTCAGTTGTCGTTTTATCTGGGGATACTGGTGGTTTTTACGAAGGTGTTGATTTCAACGTCACTGAAATAAAAGCTAAGAAGGCTGACATAACTTTTAAATTCAGTGAAAATAAAGGTTAGTTGTAATAATATAATTTTTTCGTTGAAGACGTTTAATCTAGGTCACTATTCTATTGCGATAGTCCTATGACGTTCGGTCCGAGCTGACTAAATTATTCTAATAAATAGGTGATGCAGTGATAATAGGTTAAGCATTGTCTTTTGATGTTTTACCTAGCAAACAAACATAGTATTGCGCTAGCCCTTGCAACGTTTGTTATTTGAAAGTGCATCTATATTCTCTGTCAATCACCGAGGGCCTTACTCTAAGCTCAGCACGATCGTGCTCAATGCCTAACTCTATCAGTAACATTCTAAATCTTGTCAGTGGTGGTAAATTATCTTATTACTTTATGTGATAGTCCCCGTTGGAAATTTTGGCGCCGTTCCTGCTAATTGTCGTCTATACTTACTAAGAGCAATAAAGCACTGAAGATTGAATCTATGAAGACTGAATCGTTCGTTCTAAAACTAAGTCAAGTAACGACTGCACTCTTATCCATAACGACCGCACAAGAAGAGATCGTTCATCAATTAATACCATTCCGAGTTAAAGATTGCCCACAGTAGCCCAACTTCTAGAGCATAAATTTATCACCGTTTCTTTATGCTCTATAAAACTTAACCAAGCTTGGCTACATTGTTCGACAATATCCTCATAATTTTTGAAGCACCGATTGGCAAGATGTCGTTGACGTAGCCATTGCCAGACTTGTTCAATTGGATTGAGCTCTGGGGAATAGGGAGGAAGTTTAATTATCGATAGGTTATCAAGCCCACTGGCAATGTCATCAATATGCCAGCCCGCTCCATCCTGACGTGGTTGAATAGATACGACCACCCTAGTTAAGACATAATAGCCTTAACTGGAGAAAGATAATGACAGCACGTAAGACATATTCAAAAGAATTCAAACTGGATACCATC